>Ga0310695_10000166_pt1 | contig 174313 bp, 131 predicted proteins | sample RumenRJG_04DNA_FD_203882 | JGI IMG/M metagenome (GOLD analysis project Ga0310695, IMG submission 203882) | Bovine rumen microbial communities from Lethbridge, Alberta, Canada - RJG_04 (v2) (version 2) | ecosystem: Host-associated > Mammals > Digestive system > Stomach > Rumen | place: Canada...
TGAGCCAGGATCAAACTCTTCATTGTAAGAATTGTTCTTTTACCTTCTTGACTCGTCTTCGTGTCTCACACATATCTCTATATGTATGTCGACACACGCTATCTCTTTCTTCTCATCCGTTTCAAATTACTCTGTTCTCCTCTGGCGGAAAACGGGTGCAAAAGTACAACCTTTTTTCATTCCCACCAAATATTTTTTCAAAATAATTTCATTCTCTCATCTATCCAGCATGAATAACAGCGTTTTGCATATCAAAATATTTTTTGCAACAACAGCAAAACAGCGTTGCAAAACACCTTTCAACACCCTTTTCCCGCACAAAAATCGCCCTCTTTCCGACAAAAACGGCCAAAAAGAGGGCGATATTTATGCAATTAACTAATTACCTTTTACTTACACTCCAAAATCATCGTATTTCTATCTCGTCCGTGAATAGATATGACGGCTGACCCGGAGCCGGGTGCCACGCGGGGAGCGGCCCGGGGTTGGGGACGACGACTCTGATGAGTGGGTAGTGGGTAGTGGATAGTGGGTAGTGGATAGGGACGGTGTAGTTCTTGAGGCGCATGCCGGTCTCGCGGGGGTCCATGGCGAAGTGTTTGTCGGCCACGAGCTGCCAGGCCTTGCCGTCGCTCGAAGCGTAGACCTTGATTTCGGTGGGCGCCAGTATCCAGTCGAAGGTATTCTGCATGAAGCGCATGCTGACTTCGTGGAAGTCGACGGCGCGGCCGAAGTCGAGTACGACGTCGATGCTGTCGCCCCAGTAGCCCTGCCAGTGGCCGTCGGCGTAGGTGGCGTTGCTGCCCAGCTGGCCGTCGATGAGGCCCTCGGGGCCACCACCGCTGTAGATGGCCTTGTAGGTGCTGTACTGGGTATTTAGGGTTATCTTGGCTCCCATGCCGAGGTGGCTCAGCAGGTACTGCTCGCTGACGACGCCCTCGCCGTATTCGTTGTAGCTGATGGCCTTGATGGTGGCGGAGCGCTCCAAGGGGAAGGGTCCGGTGTAGCGGGTCGAGGTGGAGTCGGGCTCCGAGCCGTCGAGGGTGTAGTAGATTGGGCGGTCGTTGTAGAGGGTGCGGAGAGTGACAGTGGGTAGTGGGTAGTGGGTAGTGGGTAGCACTTGGACCCGAGTGCTATCCACTCCCAACTCCCCACTCCCCACACACATAAATACATGCCGGTCGAGGTCGAGCACTTCGCGCGCGAGCGCGTCATATCTATTCATTACCACATAACGTTCGTAGTCGCCGTTCTCCTGGTCCCAGAGGCGAAGGTACTCGCGCTTGAGGTCGAAGAGGTCCCGCAGGTAATCCTCGGCGTAGCCCTTGCAGTCGGAGCGCATGTCTGGATGCTCCAGCGCGCCGCTAATCGTCATGCGCAGGCGACACTTGTCGGCGGTGAGCGCTATGCGGCTCAGGGCATAGTGGGCGTGGGGGTTGGCTGCGGAGTCGACGTGGATGTCGTCAAGCAGGTGGCGCACCGTCTCCACACGCTCGCCCATAGCGGGGGCGGTGTTGTCGGGGTTGAAGTTGAGCAGGGGTTCCATCAGCGCGGCGCTGGTATACCAGTCGCCGACGGCGGGGTTGTACATCAGGGCGCCGACGGCATAGAGGTCTTTCACCTTGCCGGTGGAGCCATAGAAGAGCCGCTCGAAGTTCTCGTTGAACTGCCGTTCCCGTTGTTTCAGCTCCTCGGGGTCGTCAGTTTTGAGTGGGTTCCAGGCCATCTCGGCGGCCCAGTACTGGGCGTGCCAGCTGTTGTCGAAGAGGGCCTCGCCGTTGTCGTCCCAGCAGGTGAGCATGGCGCCCTCCGCACCGTCGCGGTAGCCGTCGCGGTAGAGGTTGGCGATGTTCTTGATGTAGCGCTGCGGCGTCGAGGTCATGGTGGCGCTGTGGCCCGTCGAGGCGGCCACCCAGAAGGGGTTGCCCTGGTTCTTGAAGGGGGCTATGAGGTGGCGGAAGCTGTCTATCGGCTCATAGGCCCACATGATGTAGGTCATGTCCTTGGGCAGCTGGCGCATCATCTCGGGGTTCTTGGCCACGATGTCGCCCCACATGGCTATTCTTGGAGTGGATAGTGGATAGTGGGTAGTGGATAGCGCTTGCCCCCGGCTGCCGTCCTTAGCCCTCTGCCCTCTTCCCGCTTCATCAACAAGAGCCACGCACTTGTTGATGAAGTCCACATACACCTGGTCTGCGCCCTTCTCGTCCACCATTTTCTTGGCGCGTCCGGTGCCGAGCTGCCCGGTCTCGTCGCAGTTGATGATGAAGAAAGGCGAGTTGGGGATGCGCTTGAAGGCGGCGGCGATGCGCTTGCGCAGGAAGTCATATACCTTGGGGTTGCCGGGGTCGAAGTTGGCGCGGCTGTCCATCAGGTCCTCGTAGAAGGGGATGCGCAGCGTCTCTTCGGCATGGGCGAAGAGCTGCAGGTTGATGACCTCGTCGGGGTGCGGCGTGCAGTCGGCCAGGTAGGCCGGCGCCAGGTCGGGGAACTCGGGCTGGTAGAGGGTGTGCTCGGTGTAGTAGTTGCAGAAGTTGTATTTCAGCGCATGCAGCGTCTGCCATTGCTTCTGGCGGTAGGCGGCGTGCGGCACGGGGCCGCGGCTCTGGTCGTCCATCCAGCCACGGTATTTATATGCCGGCCAGTCGAGGATGGTGCAGCAGGGCAATGTGTCGTGCCGCTGACGCAGCTGGGCGAGGGTCAGACGGGCATACTCCAAGCCATTGGCACCCTCGTACTCGATGGTGATCTTGCGAGGCTCGATGGTCAAGCGGTAAGCCTGGCTCCAGTTGCCGTCGAAATGAGGCGACTGCGGTCCACGGCCCCATTTAACGCGCTGTTCCTTCACCTTGGCCTTGGCCAGCACACACGACTTGCCCTCCGGCGAGAAGGTCACCTCCTGCGGCGTGGGTATAAGGCCGAGATTAACCTGCCTCTGCGCCCCGGCGCCCAGCGCCAGGGCCAGCAGCAATGCCACCACTGTACGTTTCATATATCTGCTATTCGTTCTTGTTAGTCACCGAGGCGTGGTCGCCGCGGTCCACCACCGTCTCGTAGCCTATGCGGCGCATGCGCTGCTCGGTGCAGGCGCGGCATTCCGCCGACTCCTCGCCGGTGCATATCTTGTTGTCGTAGATGGCGTAGTCCTTGCGGTGGTCGCGCGGCGAGAGGTTGGGCATCACCACGTTGGCGCCATACTGTATGCCCAGCTCGCGTCCCTGCGGATGCAGGGTGCCGAGGGCCGTGGTCGCCGGCAGCAGCACGTCGGGCAGCAGCAGCCTGATGATGGCCAGCAGGCGCAGCGTGTACTGCACGCTGCCCTTGGCCTCGGCGGCGAAGGGGGTGTCGTGGGCCGGTATGAAGGGGCCTATGCCCACCATCTGCGGCCCGAAGCGGCGTATGAACTGCAGGTCGGCAAACAGCGTGTCGAAGGTCTGGAAGGGCGAGCCCACCATGAAGCCGCAGCCCACCTGGTAGCCTATCTCCTTGAGGGCCTGCAGGCAGTCCATGCGGTGCTGCCACGACATGTCGGCCGGGTGCAGACGAGCGTAGTGCGCGGCGTCGGCGGTCTCGTGACGCAGCAGGTAGCGGTTGGCGCCGGCGTCGTAGAGGGCCTGGTAGCTCTCGCGGCTGCGCTCGCCGAGCGAGAGGGTGATGGCGCAGTCGGGGTAGCGGCGCCGCACCGTCGCCACAATGCGGCACATGCGCTCGTCGGTGAACCAGCCGTCCTCGCCGCCCTGCATCACGAAGGTGCGGAAGCCCAGCCGGTAGCCCGCCTCGCAGCAGTCGTAAATCTGCTCCTCGCTCAGGCGGTAGCGCACCGCCGTGCGGTTGCTGCGCCGCAGGCCGCAGTAGAGGCAGTCGTTCTTGCAGTGGCTCGTGAGCTCTATGAGGCCGCGCATGAAAATGCGCTTGCCGTAGACCCCGTCGGCAACACCGCGCGCCGCGCTGCGCAGCCGCTCCACCAGCTCCTTGTCGCCGGTGGTCAGCAGCAGCTCCAGCTCGGCGCGCCCTATGTCGCGCGACGCAAGTATCTGTTCTACAATATCCACACTACTTGCCGAGCTTGAACTCCTTCCTTATGGCGTCAACCATGTCGGTCTTCTCCCAGCCGAAGAACTGGACGCTCTTCTGCTGCGCCTTGCCGTTCTTGTAGACGGTGACCTCGGCCTCGTAAGGGTCGCGGCCCATGTGGCCGTAGGCGGCGGTGGGACGGAAGATGGGGTTCTTCAGGCCGAAGCGCTCCACGATGGCGTAGGGGCGCAGGTCAAAGAGCTTCTTCACCTTCTCGGCGATCGCGCCGTCGTGCATCTTCACATGGGCGGTGCCATACGTGTTCACATAGATGCCCACAGGCTCTGCCACGCCGATGGCGTAGGCCACCTGCACCAGCACCTCGTCGCAGACGCCGGCCGCCACGAGGTTCTTGGCGATATGGCGCGTGGCGTAGGCCGCCGAGCGGTCCACCTTCGAGGCATCCTTGCCGCTGAAAGCGCCGCCGCCGTGGGCACCGCGGCCGCCGTAGGTGTCGACGATGATCTTGCGGCCCGTGAGGCCCGTGTCGCCGTGGGGGCCGCCGATGACGAACTTGCCCGTGGGGTTGACGAAGAGCTTCACGTCCTTGCCGAAGAGCTTCTGCGTGGCCTTGGGCAGACGCTTCACGACGCGCGGCAGCAGTATCTTCTCCACGTCCTTGCGTATCTGCTCCTGCCCGGCGTCGGGGTCGTGCTGCGTGCTGACCACGATGGTGTCGATGCGCTCGGGCTTGCCCCCGTCGCTGTACTGCACCGTCACCTGGCTCTTGGCGTCGGGACGCAGGTAGCGCATCTGCTTGCCCTCGCGGCGTATCTTCGACAGCTCCATCAGGATGATGTGCGCCAGCGTGATGGGCAGCGGCATCAGCTCCTCGGTCTCGCGGCAGGCATAGCCGAACATCATGCCCTGGTCGCCGGCACCCTGGTCGCGCTTGGACTTGCGGCTGACGCCCATATTGATGTCCTGGCTCTGCTCGTGGATGGCGCTGAGCACACCGCAGCTCTCGGCCTCGAACTTGTACTCGCCCTTGGTGTAGCCTATCTGGCGAATGACGTCGCGCACGGTGGTCTGCACGTCGACATAGCCGTTGCACGTCACCTCGCCGCTGACCACGGCCAGGCCGGTGGTCACCAGCGTCTCGCAGGCCACATGGCTCTCCGGGTCGTGGCGCAGAAACTCATCCAGCAACGCATCGCTGATCTGGTCGGCCACCTTGTCGGGATGGCCCTCGCTGACACTCTCACTTGTGAAGAAATAACTCATTTTTGTTACATTTTAACTTGTTAAACAATATGTCCTAAATGTAACAGATTTGGGAATGAAGTCGCAGTTGAACAACGCTTTAGCATTTTTTCAAGTGGTTGCAATCATTACAAATCTATCCACATTTGCCGCTGCAAAGATACACATATTCCTCCATACGGCAAAATAATTTTTCAACAGCCGCTTGGCAGACACCCGGCCTCCCCCAAAAAAGGGGCATGCGGGAAACGCCATAGGCGTTGCATGTCAATGGCCAGCGCCTCCACCAACCGCATGCCGATGAACCCCGACGGGGACGCCAGCAATCAGCCGGGGGTGCCAACCCCCGGACGCACAGCACACCAAGGGGATAGCCGAAGTCCCCGTCGGGGACGCCAGCAATCAGCCGGGGGTGGCAACCCCCGGGAAACGGCAACAAACACACAACAAGCCCCGTAGGGGCGGCAGAGTGGCGGCGCCCCCCCCTCTGTCGCCCCCACGGGGCCACGCTGTAGGTCGTCCACACCGCAGGGGTTCGCTCGTCAAGCTCGCGGGGCATACCACTGGCCTCCGGCCTTCACCCCTGCCTATCCGCTGCCAGTCCTCCGGACTTATGGGAGCCCCCTGCCGGGGTCCTTCAACGACCGTCCCCCGACGCACTTTCTACGGAGTCCCTACGGCCGTTCTTCAGTAGTTCTTCAGTAGTTCTTCAGTGCGGCACTGAAGAACTACTGAAGAACTACTGAAGAACGGCCGTACCGGGTCCGTAGGGGGTCCGTAGGGGGTGCGTAGGGGGTGCGTGCCGGAAAGGGGGGTCTGCGGGCGCACCGGCGGCACGAATTTTTTTCATGGCGGTGTAGTTTTCGGCCCGCGGGCTGCGTTTATATAATAGGAGCGGTATGCAATAATGCGCAGACACGGCTACAAACCAGCATATTGACGCGCCGGTGGCGGACGGCTAAGTGTTAAAAAAACAGAAAAAGTTGCACAATAAGACAAAAATACGTACCTTTGCAAAGTTTAAGGCGAGGAAACATAACGATAAACAGCAAGAAGAGAAATATTTAGGCAATAAAAGGGCCGCCACCCGACAAGGTGCGTGCCAACAAGGAAAACCGGGACAACAACAATCCTCGGCCTACGAAAAAAAGGAAAAACGACCACATCTTATGAGTACATCTGCATTACAGGGACTGCTCGAATACCTCTACGGAACGCTCACGCCGCAGAACATGCGGTGGGTGGCCAGCCATCTCATTGAGCATGCCGACAAAGCCGAGCCTGAGGAGTTTAAGCGTTACACGATGGCGGAAGTCAACGCCATGCTCGACGAGGCCGAGGCCGACTTTGCGGCGAGCAAGGGAATACCCCACGAGGAATCGATGCGCAGATTGAGAGAAAAGCTTATACAGAAGAAAGAAGCTGCTGCGGCGTTATAATGGTTTGAGCAAGATGGTATACAATGTGACCGACGACACGATAAACATCAACGCTTTCTGGGACTGCCGCCAAGAACCGGCGACACAGACGCAGGGCGAACCGAAAGCCTGAGACAGGCAGACACAATGGACAATACAATTAAAAAAAACAATATTTATTAACCAAACAAAAACAAAATCATTATGTTAAAGTTTCTACGAACTTTCGCGTTGGCAGCAGCCATGATGCTGCCTTTCGCGATGCAGGCGCAGCAGTCCTGGACCGTGGCGGATGGCACGACCACCCACGCCTTGGTTCCGCTGGACTTCTACAACTGTGACGGTTCTGGCAACCGCCAGGCCCAGATGCTCTATCCGGCCTCGTTGCTGACCGAGATGGACGGTGCCACCATCGGCACTGTCAAGTTGTACCACCAGAACACCGGCAGCAAAACCGTCACTGCCTCGACATGGTATCTCCGCATGGGCGAGACCTCCGAGGCCGACCTCTCCTCGGGCTTCAGCTCCGAGACGCTGACCACCGTCTACAGCGGCAATCTGGTGATTACAGGAGGCGTTATGACCTTCGAGCTCACCACGCCCTACACCTACAACGGCGGCAACCTGATTGTGGAGATTCAGACATCCGGTGCCACAGGCAACTGGTTCGGCAGCGACAGCCAGGGTTGCTACGGCGTGGACAACGCCGGCTCGACCTATTCGACCATGTCCTCCCCCAACTACACCGCCTTCGTGCCGAAGGCCACCTTCACCGAGGTGCCCAGCTGCTTCCCCGTGACCGGCCTGGCCATCGACGCCACGCAGACCACCACCAGCAGCCTGACGCTGACCTGGACCGACGCCAACAACAGCGGCGCCGGCTATGACGTCTACTTGGTCACCCCGACCGACACCACACTCCTTGACAACACCACCACTACAACCTACACAGCCACCGGCCTCGACGCCAACACCGCTTATGTGTTCGGTGTTGTCTCCAACTGCGGCGGCGACATGGCCCAGATGGTCACAGTCAGCGGCCGCACGGCCTGCGCTGCCATAGCCACGCTGCCTTACACTATGGGCTTCGAAGATGCTGACCTGCAGGGCACCACCAGTGCTCTCCTCTTCCCCTTCTGCTGGACCCGCATCAACACATCGACCTCAACAAGCTATAACTACTACCCTTATGCCTACAACTACGGCACGCCCCACGACGGTGGCCGTCACCTCTATTTCTATGCCTATTCCTACGGCTCGTATGCCGACACCACGGGCTTCGTCATGCCCGAGCTCGACGTGACCACCTACCCCATGAACGGCAACCGCGTGACCTTCTGGGCCAAGGCGAGCAGCAGCTCGTACCCCTTCACCGTCCGGGTGGGCACCATGACCGACCCCACCGACCGCAGCACCTTCACGCTTGCTGAAAGCGTCAACGTGGCCGCCACCTCCTATACCAAGTACACTGTCAGCCTTGCCTCGGCCACTGCCACCGACGCCTACGTGGCCTTCATCGTGCCCAAGGTAGGCTCCACCATGTACATCGACGATGTGACCCTCGAGGAGCTTCCCTCCTGCGGCGACATCGCAAGCGTGCAAATCGCCAGCACCAGCACCGAGAGCATCACCCTCCGCTGGACTGCTGTTGCGGGAGCCAACGGCTATACAATCTATGACATGGCCGACAACAGTGTCCTTGGCAATACCGCTGATACCACCTACACCGTTGACGACCTCGAACCCAACACCGCCTACACACTCGGCGTGCAGTCCAACTGCGCCGGCGGCGACGGCTTGATTGCCACCGTCAGCGGCCGCACGGCCTGCATTGCCATAACCATAGACGCCGACAACCTCTTCAGCGAGAGCTTCGAAGGCACCGCCTTCCCGCCCGACTGCTGGAGCACAGCTCACACCGACATTGCCAGTGGCCGCACCGATGTGTGGCAGCGCCAGACCTCGACCTCCGACGTCCACACCGGCAGCGCCTCTGCCAAGCTGCCCGACATGCAGACCGGCAACAAGGCCAACCTGGTGACCCCGCTGTTCGACATCGACGAGGCCAACGCCTACATGATATCCTTCTGGATGAAGCGCGTGAGCAGCACCAAGCCCAACGAGGGCGTCAAGGTGTGGGTCAACACCACCCCCGACACCATCGGCGGCACCCCGCTGATGCACATCCGCCGCGGCTTTGCCATGGGCGAGATCACCGAAACCGAGGCCGGCTGGTACAAGTATTCTGCAGCCATCCCCACCTCCGGCGAGGTGTATATCATATTTGAAGGTATCAGCGAATACGGCAACTACAGCTCCATCGACGACATAGCCATCGAGGTGGCTCCTTCGTGCCTGCCCGTAAGCGACCTGGCCGTGAGCAACATCGGCGCCGACGGTGCAACCCTGACCTGGAGCGGCGACGCCGACGGCTACACCATCTACGACATGCGCGACACCAGCGTCTACCAGTTCGCCACCGACAACACCGTTGTGCTCTATGCCCTCGACCCGGCAACGCAGTACACCTTCGGCGTGGCCGCCAACTGCGGCGGCGACGAGAGCGACACCATGCTCATCAGTTTCCGCACCGCCTGCGCCGTTGTGGTTGTCGACGAAGACAACACCTTCAGAGAGACCTTCAACAGCCTGACCGCCGGCATCCCCGCCTGCTGGGACAACAGCGAAGGTACCACCACTTCCGATAGCTACAAGTGGAGCTACTTCGCCACCGGCCATGACGGCGCCGGTCTGCGTTTCGATAGCTACTACAACAGCAGCAGCAACACCAACTTCCTGGCCACCCCGCCGATTCAGCTCGACATCGACGCCCGCCTGAGTTTCTGGTACAAGAACCCGACTGCTGGCGACTTCAGCGTGCTCGTCAGCACCGACGGCGGCACCACCCGCACAACCATTGCCTCCGGCCTCACCGGCGCCAGCGACTGGACCCTGTTCACCTACGACTTCGACGCCGACACCTACACCGGCGACACAGTCATCGTCTACTTCAAGGGCACGAGCAACTATGGCAGCGGCGATGCATACATCTACCTCGACGACGTCACCGTGGGCCAGCAGCCCAGCTGCCTTGCTGTGACCGACCTCGCCGTCGTCGCCACCGCTACCACCTCCGAGAGCATCACCCTCAGCTGGGTGAGCGACGGCAGCAACTTCACCGTGCTCAACATGGCCGACACCACCGAAATAGGCACCACCACGGATACCTTCATGGTCGTCGACAACCTCACCCCCAACACTGTCTACACCTTTGGTGTTTTGGTTGACTGTGGCGGCGAGACGAGCGACACCATGATTGTCAGCGGCCGCACCGCCTGCGCAGCCATCGCCGCCCTGCCCTACACCATGGGCTTCGAAGACAGCGAACTGCTGGGTACCGCCAACAACGCCGACCTCTTCCCTTCCTGCTGGACCCGCATCAACACCCTGGCCTCCGGCTCCTATACCTATTATCCTTATGCCTACAACTACGGCACGCCCATCAACGGTAGCCGCCACCTCTATTTCTATGCCTCTGCCTACGGCTCCTATGCCGACACCACCGGTTTCATCATGCCCGAGCTCGACGTGAACACCTACCCCATGAACGGCAACCGTGTGACCTTCTGGGCCAGGGTGAGCAGCACCACTCCCTATACTGTCCTGGTGGGCACCATGACCAACCCCGCCGACCGCAGCACCTTCACACTTGTTGAGAGTGTCAACGTGGCCACTACCACCGCCACCAAGTATACTGTCAACCTGACCACCGCCAGCGCCACCGACGCCTACGTGGCCTTCATCGTCCCCAAGGTGAGTGCCACCATGTACATCGACGATGTGACTCTCGAGGTGCTTCCCTCCTGCGGCGATGTCACGGGTCTGACCGTTACCGGCGCCACTACCGAGAGCATCACCCTTACCTGGGCTGCTGTTGACGGCGTCGACGGCTACACCATCTATGACATGGCCGACAACAGTGTCCTTGGCACCACCACCGGCGACACCACCTTCACCGTCGAGAACCTCACCGCCAACACCGCCTACACCTTCGGCGTGCAGTCCAACTGCTCCGGCGGCGACGGCGCCATTGCCACCATCAGCGGCCGCACCTCCTGCACAGCCTTCGCCCTGCCCTACACCGAGGACTTCGAGAACGGCATCGACTGCTGGAGCTTGGAAAGCTGCGCTTCCGGCACCAACGTGGTGGAAGGCACCAGCTATGCCTACACCGGCACCCATGCCTTCAAGTTCAACTACAACACCAATCCTCCGCAGTACCTCATCTCGCCCGAGCTGACCGGCGGCGAGGACGGCGTACAGGTGAGCCTTATGTACAAGGTGGGCGGCAGCTACACCGAGAGCTTCGTCCTTGGCTACAGCACCACCACCAACGAGACGAGCGCCTTCACCTGGCTCACCGAGCAGACCGGCCTCACCAACCAGACCTACGAGGCCTACACCGACTACCTGCCTGCCGGCACGAAGTATGTGGCCGTCAAGTACACCGCCAACGACCAGCTGTCTCTCTACATTGACAGCATGGCCATCACTCCGATGAGCGCCAACTTCTGCTTCCCGGTGGCCGGCCTTGCTGTTGACACCGCCACTGGAAACAGCGTGACCATCAGCTGGACCGGCGACGCCGCCAGCTATGATGTGTACAACGGCACCGCCCTCGTGGGCAGCACCACCGACACCTTCTACACCGTCAGCGGCCTGACCGCCAGCACAGCCTACACCTTCGGCGTGCAGGCAATCTGCTCGGCCAGCGACAGCTCCGACATGGTGACCATCGCCGCCATGACCGACTGCGAGGGCGGCAGCTGCACCATCACCATCGTAGGCACCGACGAGTACGGCGACGGCTGGGACAACTCCTACATCGACATCCAGCAGAACGGTGCCTCCATCGCCCACAACACCGTGGAGGGTGACCCCTGGGCCTACGATGATCCTTATCCCGTCACCGAGACCTATACCTACACTGTCTGCGCCGGCGTGCCTGTGACCTTCACATGGGTGAACGGTGGCAGCAACTATGACTACGAAGCCTCCTTCGTCATCAAGAACGGCAACGACAGCGTCCTCTACACCGCCAGCGACGCCAGCGAACTGACCGCCGGCAGCGTGTTCTACACCGCCAACAATGTTTGCGGCAGCGACGAACCGCAGCCCCAGCCGCAGGTTGAGGAAGCCACCATCGCCGCCAGCGCAGTGACCTACTGGGTCGGCACCGGCAACAACCAGGTCGTCATGGCCGTCAACTGGGCCGACACCGCCCTGGCATGGGGTGTGAACTTCAGCACCGACAGCATCACCTCGCAGGACGTCCTCGACATCATCGCCGCCAACGACCCGCGCTTCAGCTGGGATACCGGCAGCTACGGCCTTGGCAACATCACCTTCACCGAGAACGGCACCACCCACACGGGCGACGCCAACCACTTCTGGGAGAGCAAGCTCAACACCATCAGCGACATGGGCCTCTACCAGAACCTCGGCAACGGTGACTTCCAGAAGTGGGCCAACAGCGCCGCCGGCGTCGTGGTCGACAGCATGGAATACTCTGGCGTATGGTACTATATGCACAACTACCCGATGACCATCTATCCTGTGACTGCCCCGCAGCCCGGCCCGCAGCCTGCCGACAGCATCGTCGTGACCTTCGCCACCAACGATGCCACCCTGGGCACCACCACTCCCGCCCCCGGCACCTACACCTACCATGCTGGCGACACCATCCGCTTCAGCGCCAATGCCACCACCGGCAACAGCTTCGTGGAATGGGTCATTGACTTCGGCGACGGCACCACCGACACCCTCGACGCCCAGTATACCGCCGCAGCCTTCCTCGCCAGCACGATGATGGGCTACGGCATCACCAACATGACCCTGACTGCCTACTTCCAGGCCGGCGTGACCGCTCCCGACAGCATCGTTGTGACCTTCGCCACCAACGATGCCACCCTGGGCACCACCACTCCCGCCCCCGGTACCTACACCTACCATGCTGGCGACACCATCCGCTTCAGTGCCAATGCCACCACCGGCAACAGCTTCGCCGCTTGGATCATCAATTACAGCGACGGTTCAGCCGACACTGTTGGCTCGCAGTACCAGTCTGGCTACTACTTCCTCGCCTCAACGATGATAGGCTACGGCATCACCAGCATGACCATGACTGCCTACTTCCAGGAAGGTGTTCCCACGCCCGACAGCGTCGCGGTAACCTACACCGTCAACGACGCCACCATGGGTAGCATCACCCCCAACGGCACCGTCATGACGGCTGTCGGCGACTCCATCGCCGCCACCGCCACCGCCAACGCTGGCTATGAGCTCTATGGCTGGAGGTTTACGGTATACGTGAACGGCGCAGTCGCCAGAGATACCACCCTCGCGATTGTTGAGACTTCCGTCAACTTCGGCGCACTGCTTCAGTTCTATGCCAATTCCAACGCAACAATCACCATCACCGCTATGTTCCAGCAGCAAGTCGGCATCGAGGATGCTGACATCAGCAACGTGAACGTCTACAGCGCCAACAGCACCATCTACGTGCGCGGCGCCGAAGGCCAGAGCGTGTATGTGTTCGACGTCAACGGCCGCATGCTCAACCATGAGGCCAAGGCCAGTGAGAGCTGCAGCTTCCGCATGGAGAACACCGGCGTCTACCTCGTGAAGGTTGGCAACGCCGCCGCCCAGCGCGTCATCGTTGTGCGCTAAGCCGACACTCCAACATTCAGGGCTACGGCCCTGAAACACAAAGAGGCTCCCCGTAAAAAGGGAGCCTCTTTTTTTTATCTGTGCAGCACAATATATGTCACACTTCGTCGTTATATCGAGACGCAATTATCAAAAACCCATATATATCATGACACAGGAACAACTGAAGTTCAACCCCAACCCGTTGGTGACTTTCCTGGAGAAGCCCATGGCTGAGTTCACCAAACAAGATATCCTCAAGGTCATCGAGGAGTTCCAGATAGAGATGATCAACTTCCGCTACATGGCTGACGACGGCAAGCTGCACACGCTTAACTTCGTCATCCAGAGCCTGGCGCACGCCGACGAGGTGCTCACCAGCGGCGAGCGCGTGGACGGCAGCAGCCTCTTCCCCTACATAGAGGCCGGCAACAGCGACCTCTATGTCATACCGCGCTTCCGCACGGCCTTCCTCGACCCCTTCAGCGACGTGCCTACCCTCGACCTGCTCTGCTCGTTCTACAACAAGGACGGCGAGCCCTTCGCCATGGCTCCCGAGTACACGCTGCAGAAGGCCGCACGCGCCTTCCGCGAGGCCACCGGCGGCATGGAGTTCGAGGTCATGGGCGAGCTGGAGTACTACGCCATAGCCCCCAAGGAAGAGGCCTACATGCCCGAAGACCAGCACGGCTACCACGTCAGCATGCCTTTCTGCAAGTTCGAGGAGTTCCGCACCGAAGCCATGCGCATGATTGCCGCCGCTGGTGGCGAGATAAAGTACGGCCACAGCGAGGTGGGCAACTTCACCCACGGCGACCTGATGTACGAGCAGAACGAGATTGAGTTCCTGCCCACACACCTTGAGCAGGCCGCCGACCAGCTGGTCATCGCCAAATGGATGATGCGAGAGCTCGGCTACAAGTACGGCATCACCGTCACCTTTGCCCCCAAGATCACCGTCGGCAAAGCCGGCAGCGGCATGCATGTGCACACCCGCGTCTCCAAGGACGGCAAGAACATGTATGTTGGCGAGAACGGCCTTAGCGACACGGCCCTGAAGACCATGGCAGGCATCCTCAGCCTCGCAGGCTCCCTCACGGCTTTCGGCAACACCAACCCCACGTCATACTTCCGCCTGGTGCCCCACCAGGAGGCTCCCACCAACATCTGCTGGGGCGACCGCAACCGCAGCGCCATGGTGCGCGTGCCTCTGGGCTGGAGCCGCAGCGCGGGCAACATGATGGCCAGCGCCAACCCCCTGGAGAAAGACGACAAGGTGGACTTCAGCCACAAGCAGACCATAGAGCTGCGCACGCCCGACGGCTCGGCCAACGTGTACTTGCTGCTGGCCGGCATGACTGTCGCCGCCCGTCACGGCTTCGAGATGCAGGACGCCGTGCAGTATGCCCGCGACCGCTACGTCAGCGTCAACATCTTTGAGCACGAGGACGTCCTCGCCAAGCTCGACGTGCTGCCCGACAGCTGCGCCGCCAGCGCCGACCTGCTGGAGCGCGACCGCGCAGTGTACGAACAAGACGGCATCTTCACCCCGGCACTCATCGACGGCATCATCAAGCAGCTCCGCGCCTTCAACGACCGCACCCTCCGCGCCGATATAGGCAAAGACAGCGAGAAGACCCTCGCTCTTGTCGAGCGCTTCATACATTGCGGATGAACCAGGTTGCACTACTCATCGGCGGCAACCAGGGCGACCGCCAAGCCCTCATAGAAGCAGCAACCGCGCTGATACGGCAACGTATCGGCACGGTTGCGCTCTTTTCGGGAGTCCACGAGACAGCCCCCTGGGGCTCCTTCGACGACACCCCCCTACCCTTCCTCAACCAGGCCCTGCTTGTAAAGACCCCCCTCACAGCCCACGAGGTGCTGCGCGAGGCCCTGCACATAGAGCATGAGCTGGGGCGCCGCCGCAAAGACGGAGCCACGGCCTACAGCAGCCGCCCCATGGACATAGACCTCATCTTCTTCAACGACGACATAATCGACACCCCCGACCTCACTATCCCCCATCCACGCATGCACCTGCGCCGCTTCGTCCTGGAGCCCCTGGCCGAAGTGATGCCCGACTACAGGCACCCCGTGCTCGGCAAAACCGTGAAACAATTATTGTATGAAGTATAGAACCCTTATTTTCCTGTTGCTGCTACTCCCGCTGTCCGCCGCGGCGCAGCGTAGCTATACCGTCAGCGGCACCGTCAGCGACAGCAAGAGCGGCGAGACCCTCATCGGCGCCACCGTCGTCGACGCCTCCAGCGGCAAAGGCGCCGTCACCAACCCCTACGGGCGCTTCTCGCTCACCCTGCCCGCCGGTGGCGACGTGGAGCTCAAAGTGCAGTATGTGGGCTACGAGCCCCAGTTCTTCAAGTTCACCCACACCGCCAACCGTCAGCTCACCGTCAAGCTCGTGCCCAGCGTGCAGCTCGACGAGGTGGTCATCACCGCCGAGCGCGTGGGCGACACCCGCTCGTCGCAGATGAGCGCCACCGAGATGACCGTGGAGAAGATCAAGGCCGTACCCGTGATGTTCGGCGAGGCCGACATCATCAAGGCCCTGCAGCTGATGCCCGGCGTGCAGAGCGGCAGCGAGGGCAACAGCGGCATGTACGTGCGCGGCGGCGGCCCCGACGAGAACCTCTTCCTCCTCGACGGCGTGGCCCTCTACAACGTCAGCCACCTCGGCGGCTTCTTCTCGGCCTTCAACACCGACGCCGTGAAGAACGTCACCCTCTACAAGGGCTCCTTTCCCGCCCGCTTCGGCGGCCGCCTGAGCTCGGTGCTCGACATCACGCAGAACAACGGCAACGACCAGGAGCTGCACGGCAACTTTTCCATAGGCCTCGTCTCCGCCAAGCTCAACATCGAGGGGCCCATCGTCAAAGAGAAGACCACCTTCAGCATCTCGGCGCGCCGCACCTACGCCGAACTCCTCGTCATACCCACCATCATGGCCATCAACAACGCCAGCCGCGAGGAGACCACCGCCCCCGCCGAGGCCGCCAACGCCAAGCTCGACGCGGGCTACTACTTCTACGACCTCAACGCCAAGCTCTCGCACAAGTTCAGCGAGCGCTCGCGCCTCTACGGCAGCATCTACTGGGGCAAGGACAAGGTGCACGGCAAGATAAACACCGTCACCGCCCTCGACGAGGACATGCGCATGGGCATGGAGAACACCTGGGGCAACATCGTAGGCTCCCTGCGCTGGAACTACGAGCTCACCCCCAAGACCTTCATGAACGTGCAGGTGGCCTACACCCAGTATGACAACAACATCATAGGCAGCCTTGAGAAGACCGGCGCCGACGCCAACGTGGGCCCCTCCACCGTCACCGGCGACTACCGTTCGGGCATACAGGACCTCACGGCACGCCTCGACTTTGACTACGCCCCGCATCCATCGCACGCCGTCAAATACGGCGCCTACTTCACGCGCCACTGGTTCAGCCCCGAGGTGGCCAACGGCAAAGTCAACTACTACGACACGCTCCAGATGAACGGCGCCTTCGACACCACCATCGAGATCACCACCGCCAAGGTCATGGCCAACGAGATGGCCCTCTTCGCCGAAGACGACTGGAGCATCAGCGACGCCGTCAAGATCAACGCCGGCATCCACGCCAGCGGCTTCAAGGTTGGCGACGCCTTCTACCCCTCGCTGCAGCCCCGCATCAGCGGCCGCGTGATGCTCGCCGAAGGTCTCTCCGTCAAGGCCGGCTACGCCTGGATGAAGCAGTACGTACACCTCCTCTCCACCACGGGCATCAGCCTGCCCACCGACCTCTGGGTGCCCGTCACCGAGAAAGTCGTGCCCATGGAGAGCCACCAGGTGGCCGCGGGCCTCTTCTACAGCCTCAGCGGCATTGCCGACCTCTCGGTGGAAGGCTACTACAAGCGCATGTCCAACCTCATAGAATACAAAGACGGTGCCACCTTCTTCGGCAGCAGCGACAACTGGGAGAACCTCGTCGTCGCTGGCGACGGCTACAGCTACGGCATCGAGTTCCTCGCCCAGCGCGACTTCGGCAAGTTCACCGGCTGGGTGGCCTACACCTGGAGCCGCACCATGCGCATCTTCGACCGCGAAGGGCAGCGGCTCAACGGCGGCAAGGAGTTCCCCGCCAAGTACGACCGGCGCCACGACCTCTCCATCGTCCTCAGCTACCGCTTCAGTGACCGCTGCGACGTCAGCGCCACATGGGTCTTCTCCACCGGCAACACCGCCACCCTCGCCACCAAGCGCTACGCCGTGGCCAGCGACGACCCCGCCGACTACGACCGCCCGGCCAACGAGGTGCCGCAGCTCTCCTACATCGAAGGCCGCAACAACTACCGCCTCCCCAACTACCACCGCCTCGACCTCGCCGTCAACTTCCACCGCAAGTTCAAGCCCTGGGGCACACGCTTCGGCACCAACCCCCACCGCACCATCAGCCTGAGCGTCTACAACGCCTACAACCGCCAGAACCCCTACATGGTCTACCGCAGCACCTCCGAGACCTACCGCCAATACTCCTCGGCCTTCATGCAGCTCTCCCTCTTCCCCATCCTCCCCTCGGCGGCCTACACGCTGTATTTCTGACGGTTATTGGTTATCGGTCATTGGTTATAGAAAAGAAAACAAGCATCATGAGAACACATCATATCATCTTCGCTTTCGCGGCGATGCTCCTCCTCGGCGGCTGCGAGAAAGTCCTCGACATCGACGACAGCGACGCCAACAGCATCATGGTACTCAACGGAGTGCCGCAGGCCGGCAAACGGGCCTTCGTCAACTTCACCAACACCCACTTCTTCCTCGACAGCGTGGGCTCGCACCCCGTCGACGGCGCCACCCTCACCCTCTGGCGCAACGGCATACCCCTCACCCCCGACTCCATAGGGCGCTGCAACTACTTCTTCCCCGACACCCTGCGCCCGCTCGACCAGCTGGCCATCGACATCAGCACCCCCAAAGGCAGCGTCCACGCCGAGACCTACGTGCCACCCTTCCCCCGCATGAGCCACAACGGCCGCACCATCATGTGGGCCAGCCCCACCTTCAACCTCTACTGGGTGCCCCTGCGCCTGAGCGACAGCCTCGGCTTCAAGGAATACTACAACCTCACCGTCACCGTGCGCGACAGCGGCATGCGCCACGACGTATGGGCCGACCGCTACCGCACCGTCGACACCGTCAGCAAATCCTACTTCATGTTCCTCCTCGACGACGCCACAGACATCACCGCCAGCGACGTCTCGCCCAACGGAGCCATCGGCGACATGCTCTATTCAGGCCTCATGTTCACCGACGGACGCATCGACGGACGCTCCGACCAGCCCCTCAACCTCTTCGTCCCCATCTTCAAAGACACCAATGAGGTGGTCAACGACACACAAGAGTTCAAGCACTGGTACACCGTCACCGTGGAGAGCATCACGCCCGCGCGCATGAGATACCTCATCAGCGTGGCCCGCAGCAACAGCCTCGGCTCCATGCTCGCCGAGCAGGCGCAGCCCTACACCAACGTCACCGGCGCCCTCGGCATCTTCGCCGGCTCCGCCAAGTGGACCTACACCTTCTACACCGACACCCTGCTGCGCTTCGACACGCCTGATATTCCGATCAGTATGCCGGCCAACATGCCGCGGCGCCAGTAAAATAGGGCATTTGCACGGAGCCCCTTCGGCCCCCCTACGGAGTCCCTTCGGCCGTTCTTCAGTGGAAGGCCGTCGCAGGGCCGTAGAGGGGCCGTACCGGAGCCGTAGGGCATCCATACAGCCCCATGGGGGACAGGGCCAAATGTTAAAAAAAATCGTTAAAAAGGAAAAAGAATTTGCCAGTTCAAAAAATGTTCGTATCTTTGCAGTCCGATTTGTGGGGCAAAACGGGCCCTGAAATCGACGAAAGTAATTCAATAACAAACAAATAAAGAAAATGTACGCAATCGTAGAAATCGCAGGCAAGCAATTCAAGGTCGCCCAAGATCAAAAGATTTTCGTCTACCGCCTCCACAACGACGAGGGCAGCGAAGTCTCTTTTGACACCGTGATGCTTAAAGACAATGATGGCAAGGTTGAAGTGGGCAAACCTTACATTGCAGGAGCAAATGTCAAGGCCACCGTCCTCCGCCACCTGAAGGGCGATAAGATTCTGGTGTTCAAGAAAATCCGTCGCAAAGGCTACCAGAAGATGAACGGTCACCGCGACTATCTGACCCAGATCAAGATTGACAGCATCAACTAATTAATTATGAATGTTGAAAGTTGAATGTTGAAGATTGTCAGCTTTCAGAATTCAAAGTTCAAAATTCAAAATTAAAGAGATATGGCACACAAAAAAGGTGTTGGTAGTTCCAGCAACGGTCGTGAATCCGAAAGCAAACGTTTAGGCGTCAAGATTTTTGGCGGTCAGAAGTGCATCGCCGGCAACATCATAGTACGCCAGCGCGGCACCGCCCACAACCCCGGCCAGAACGTCGGCATGGGCAAGGACCACACGCTCTACGCCCTCATCGACGGCGTTGTGAAATTCCACAAAGGCCGCGAAGACCGCAGCTACGTCAGCGTAGTCCCCGCCGAGTAAGCGCACAAGAAAACGAAACAGGAAGAAGACACCCCCGACCGAGAGGCCGGGGGTGTTCGTTTATTCTCCGACGTTGAGCTGCACACGCATGCTCTCGGCGTGTATCTTCTCGAGCAGGGCGCGCGTGAAGTCGGCGTCGAGCCCCAGCCCCGTGGCCTGCTGCAGACGGTCGGCCACCACGTCGGACCAGCGGTCAGACTGGTATACGGGCAGGTTGAGGTCGCGCTTGACGAAGGATATCTGGCGCGACATCTCCATGCGGCGTGCCAGAAGCGAGAGCATCTCGTGGTCTATTTCGTCAATCTGACGGCGCAGTGGCTCGAGCTGGCGCTCCGTGAGCGGCGAGGGGTGCGCGGCGAGCGGCGCCAGGTTGTCGAGCAGCGCCGCGAAGTCGGCGACGGTCAGCTGCTGGGGGCCGTCGGTGAGGGCGGCGTCGGGGTCGGGGTGCACCTCCACCATGAGGCCGTCGAAGTCGAACTGCGACGCCGTCTGCACCAGCGGCGCCACCAGCTCGCGGCTGCCGCCGATGTGGCTCGGGTCGCAGAGCAGCGGCACCTCGGGCATCTCGCGCCGCAGCGTCATGGGCACCTCCCAGAGGGGCGCGTTGCGATAGCCGTGGTTGTGGTACATGTCGAAGCCACGATGCACGGCACTGATGTCGGCTATGCCGCACTGGCGCAGGCGCTCTATGGCGCCGAGCCACAGGCGCACGTCGGGGCTCGTGGGGTTCTTCACCAGCACCTGCATGGCGCTGCCGCGCAGAGCCGCGCAGAGCTCGCCGACCATGAAGGGGTTGCCAGTGGTGCGGGCGCCTATCCACACGGTGCCTATGCCGTAGCGCTGGCAGAGGGCCACATGGTCGGGCGTGGCCACCTCGCAGCAGTAGCGCACACCATACTCCGCGGCGAAAGCCTGCATCCACTGCAAGGCCGGCTCGCCGAGGCCTTCGAAGCCGCCGGGGCGCGTGCGCGGCTTCCACACGCCGGCGCGGATGAGCCCCACGCGCGGCATAGCGGCGAGGGCCTCGGTGACGATGCGCAGCTGCTCGCGACTCTCGACACTGCAAGGACCTGCTATTATTGTCTTTATCATAACTGTAGCATAAAACAATTTGCAAAGATACACAATTTTTTCCAATCGGCGGCGTTATTTTTACATGAAGATAAAGTTCCTGAAACTGAAGAACTGGCTCATCGTGTCGCTCATGAGCGCCTTGGGGCTCTCGTCGTGCCACAGCCACAAGCAGTTGGCCCAGCCCGAAGAGGAGCAGGCCCCCCGCCCGCAACCCCGCGAGGAGATAAGGCTCATGTACGGGGTGCCGACGATGGGCTACCGCATCATGGGGCAGGTGAAAGACCGCAAGGGCCGGCCCGTGGAGGGCGTAAGCGTCAACCTGCTGGAGCACGGCGTCGAGGCCACGGCCGACACCATCTACGGCGACCAGGAGAACATAAAGAAATACCTGGAAAACAACGAGGTGAAGACCGACAAGCGCGGCAACTTCGAGCTGCGCCACGACGGCCTGCCGCGCGAGAGGGTGCGTGTGCTGGTGCGCGACACCGACGGCAAGGCCAACGGCCGATACAAGAACCGCCTGCTCGACGTGCCCGTCAAGGCCGAGAACATCGACAAGACCAACGCCGGCGGCTGGAACCAAGGCACCTTCAGCACCAAGATAGACATCGAGCTGGAGAGCAAATGAACTTCAGACAACGTGTAGGGCTCGAGCTGCAGCGGCAACTGCGCAAGACCAACGAGCAGCTGCATCCGCTGCGCAGCCTCTTCTGGGAGTGCACGCTGCGCTGCAACATGCACTGCCGCCACTGCGGGAGCGACTGCAGGGTGCAGCCCGAGGTGAAGGACATGCCGGCGGCAGACTTCCTGCGGGCCGTCGACAGCCTGACACCGCACATCAACCCGCACGAGACATTCATCATCATTACCGGCGGCGAAGCGCTGCTGCGCGACGACCTTGAGGCTGTGGGTCTCGAGCTCTACCGCCGCGGCTACCCCTGGGGGGTGGTCACCAACGGCTACCTGCTCGACCGGACCCGCCTGCAGAGCCTCATGGAGAGCGGCCTGCACTCCGTCACCGTGAGCCTCGACGGCCCCGAGGAGCAGCACAACTGGCTGAGGCGTCACGAGGGCTCCTTCGCCAGGGCCACGGAAGCCGTCAGCCTCCTGGCGGCACAGCACGAGGTGCTGTGGGACGTCGTCACGTGCGTCAACCCGCGCAACATAGACCGGCTGGCGGAGCTCAGGGATCTGCTCGCAGGGCTCGGCGTGGCCAGCTGGCGCCTCTTCAGCATCTTCCCCATGGGACGCGCCACCGGCGACCCCGACCTGCAGCTTACCGACAAGCAGCTGCGCCGGCTCATGGACTTCATCGAAGAGGAGAGGCACAGCGATAGGACGATGGAGGTGAGCTACGCCTGCGAGGGCTTCCTCGGCGACTACGAGCAGCGCGTGCGCGACCACTTCTTCTACTGCCGCTCGGGCGTAGAGGTGGCGTCGATACGCTGCGACGGCGCCATCAGCGGCTGCACCTCGGTGCGCAGCCACATGGACCAGGGCAGCATCTACACCGACGACCTGTGGGACGTATGGCAGAACCGCTTCCAGCTGATGCGCGACCGCTCGTGGGCACGGAAAGGGCACTGCGCCGACTGCAAGATATGGCGCTACTGCGAAGGCAGCGGCATGCACCTCTACGACGACAACGGCGACCTCCTCACCTGCCACTACCGCCGGCTCTGCAATTGAGTCCACATATATTTTGCCACCGGCACAATATAAACACCATCGGAGCGTTAAATAAGAAAAAAAATACAGCCATGTTCAAGAAAGAGACTTATATCAAACGCCGCGAGCAGTTGCGCAAAGACGTGGGCCACGGCATCATCATCATTCCGGGCAACCACGAAGCCCCGTGCAACTACAAAGACAACACCTATTGGTTCCGTCAGGACAGCACATTCCTGTATTTCTTCGGGCTTCAGCGCGAAGACCTCGTGGGCGTGATAGACTGCGACAACGGCAAGGACTATATCTTCGCCAACGACTACGACATAGACGACATCATCTGGACAGGGCCGCTGCCGAGCGTCAAGGAGCTGGCGGCCAGCGTGGGTGTGGGCAACACGGGCAATCTGAACGCACTGCGCAGGAAACTGGCCTCTGCCAAGGACTTCCACTACATAGCCCCCTACCGTGCTGACATCACGCGACAGTTGAGCGAGTTGCTCGGCATCAAGTACGACGCTGTGGCTCGTTTTGCCTCGATGGAACTCACGCTGGCCTGCGTGAAGCAGCGCAGCATCAAGAGTGCCGAAGAGATTGCAGAGATTGAGAAAGCCATAGCCACGGCATATAACATGCATGTGGGCGCCATGAAGATGGCCATGCCGGGCCGCTACGAGTACGAGCTGGCCGGCTTCATGGAAGGCGAGGCCTGGAAAGGCAACGGCCCCGTGAGCTTCCCCGTCATCATGACTGTTCACGGCGAGACCCTGCACAACCACGGTCACAACAACAAGCTGACGAAGGGGCGCATGCTTGTGATGGACGCCGGATGCGAGACAGCGATGAACTACTGCTCCGACATCACCCGTTCGGTGCCCGTTGGAGGCAAATTCGACAGCCGCCAGAAAGCCATCTACGAGATTGTGCTGGGAGCGAACCTCGAGGCTATACGCGTCACCAAGCCAGGCATCACCTACAAAGAGGTGCATCAGGCCGCAAGCCGCAAGCTCGCCGAAGGCTACAAAGGGCTCGGCATATTGAAGGGCAAGGTGGACGACATAGTGGAAGCCGGTGCCCACAGCCTGCTCATGCCCCACGGCCTGGGCCACATGATGGGCCTCGACGTGCACGACATGGAGAACTATGGCCAGATTAACGTAGGTTACGACAACGAGACACGCCCCAGCGAGCAGTTCGGCCTCGGCAGCCTTCGTTGCGGACGCCGTCTGCAGCCCGGCTTCGTCATCACCGACGAGCCTGGATGCTACTTCATACCCGCACTTATCGACAAATGGAAAGCCGAGGGCAAATGCAAGGAGTTCATCAACTACCGCGAGCTGGAGAAATGGAAAGACTTTGGCGGCATCCGCATAGAAGACGACGTGCTGGTCACGAAGACCGGCTGCCGTGTGCTGGGCAAGCCCATACCCAAGACAGTCAAGGAAATTGAGGATACAATGGCATCATGAATAAAGTTGAGATTGTGCTCGCCAACACCGGCGAGCGTATGATGATAGAGCCCGGCACCCAGGTAGCGAAACTGGCCGAAGAGTACGAAAAGAACAAGACCCTCGCCGACGGCAAAGCCCCATGGCCCATACTCGGTGCCTTGGTGAACAACAAGGTTGAGCCGTTGCAATACCGCATATACAACCCCAAGACCATCCAGCTGCTGGACATCACAAGCCGCCAAGGCTTCCGCATGTACAGGAACGCGCTGACGATGATGCTCTACACTGCGGTGCACGACTGTTACCCCAAGGCAGTTCTGTCGATTGACCACTCGCTGCAGAACGGGTTTTACTGCCGTATAGTAAGCGCCGTAGACGACTTCCAGCTGCCTGCCACAGACGAGGTGTGCCGCACTGTCAGAGAGCGCATGATAGCCCTGCAGGAGGCCGACATGCCATTCACGGCGAAGACGATGCTGCTGGAGGACGCCAAAGAGCTCATCCGCACGCGCCACATGCCGAAGACCCTATACATACTGGAGCACCTGAAGCAGCTGTATGTTGAGATGAACTTCCTTGGCGACACCGTGCACAAGATAAACGGCAAGCTGGCGCCAAGCACCGGATGCCTGACGACATGGGACTTCCGCCAATATGGAGAAGACGGCTACATGCTACAATGTGCCGACCCCGAGCATCCCGACAAGCTGTCTCTTTTCACCGAGACGCCGAAACTCTTCGCCATCTTCCGCGAGCACTACCGCTGGACAGAGCTGATGCACATGTCTACGGTAAGCGACTACAATCGTATTGTCTACCAGGATGGCGGACAAGATCTCATCTTGCTGGCCGAAGCCCTACACGAAAAGAAGTATGCCGAGATAGCCGAACAGGTGCGCCAGAGCGGAGCCAAGATGGTTCTGCTGGCTGGCCCTTCCAGTTCCGGCAAGACGACCTCATGCCGCAGGCTGAGTGTGCAGTTGAGCGTACTTGGCTACGACGTCAACCAGATGTCGCTGGACGACTACTTCCTTGGGCGCGACCGTACACCGAAACTGCCCAACGGAGAGTACGACTTTGAGAGCGTGGACGCTCTCGACATCCCGTTGCTCAACGAGCACCTCAACGCCTTGTTCCGCGGCGAAGAGGTCAAAATACCGACCTTTGACTTCAAGAAAGGCGACCCGTTCTACAGCGGCAAGACCCTTAAACTGGGCCCACGGAGCATCCTCGTCGTGGAAGGTATCCACGCACTTAACCCCAAGCTGACCGCCGACATAGACGAAGAGCTGAAATTCAAGGTCTATGTAAGTGCGCTGACGCAGCTCTCCATCGATGATCAAAACATCATCCACGGCACCGACAACCGTCTGGTACGCCGCTTGGTGAGAGACAACAACTTCCGCGGCTGGAATGCCTATGAGACGCTGCGCCGCTGGCCCGAGGTCGTACGTGGCGAGAGGAAGCACATCTTCCCCTATCAGGAGAACGCCAACGTCATGTTCAACAGCGCCCTGCTCTACGAACTCGGCGTGCTGAAACGCTATGCCGAGCCGCTGCTGAAGCAGGTCCCCGAAGACTGCGAGGAATACTCTATCGCCCAGCAGATACTCAACTTCTCGGAGCTGCTGCTGCCGATAGATGACAAGTTCATCCCCTACAACAGCATCATGCGGGAATTCCTCGGCGGAAGCGCTTTCGAATACTAAACCACGGGGTGCATCCCGTCAACGACAATCTGGGCGCGGAGGTAGACACCTTCGCGCTCTTCTTTTTGCCTCTCTATCTTTGCACGCATCTCTTCCGGCGACAGACCCTGCAACAGCGGCCTCGGGTTACGGCTGTGCAAGGCCCTCTGCACAAGGTCGTCCACGCTCATCTGCATATATATGGCCGTACCGTTGGCAAGTATAAAGTCCATGTTTCCACTGTGGCACGGCGTTCCCCCGCCAGTGGCGATGACCACGTTGTCGAGCCGAGCGGTATCGTGCAGCATCTGTGTCTCCAGCTTACGGAAGGCCGTTTCGCCAAAGGTGGCGAAAAAGCGCGGCACAGTATAGTGGTAGCGTTCTTCAAAGGCACGGTCCAGATCGAGGAAATCCATGCCCTTGGAGGCAGCGAGACGACGGCCGAAGGTCGTTTTCCCGCTATACATATATCCCACCAGGTAGTACTTCATTGCATCAACTCCTTGGCAGTCTGCAGCGCCGCCTTGGTCGGCGGGTCGCTGCTGAGCATGACAGCCACTTCGGTGACGCGCTCGTCTGTGGCCAACTCCTTGATGCACGACACCGTCCGTTTGTCGTCGGTCACCTTGAACACCTTCATGTGCTGCTGAGCCTTGGCGGCAATCTGCGGCAGGTGGGTGATCGCCACCACCTGCATACTCTGCGCCATGCGGCACATGATGCGTCCCACAGCACCTGCTATGTCGCCACTGACGCCGGTATCTATCTCGTCGAATATGATGGTAGGCAGCAGCGAACGCGACGTGTGCATGCTTTTCACCGCCAGCATCAGGCGCGACAGTTCGCCGCCCGACGCCACCTTGCCCAGGTCGCGCAGCTCGCCGCCACGGTTTGCATTGAACAGGAAGGCCACAGCATCGTGGCCGTTAGGCCCATAAGTAGCCGTCGGCGACAGCTCGACGACAAAGCGCGCTTCGGGCATGCCGAGTTCATGCAGCGTGGGCAGAATGCCTTTCGACAGAAGCTCGGCGGCTTTGCCCCGCGCGGCGCTCAGCCTGTCGGCGGCTTTCTGCACCTCGGCGAAAGCCTTGTCCACCTGTTCCATCTGTTCTTTTATGCGGTCGTCGAGTGTGGCGATAGCCTGCAACTTGACATCCAGTTCGTCGCGGATAGCTATCAAGCCCGCGACATCGTCCACACCGTGTTTCTTCTCCAAGCGGTACAGCAGCGCCAGCCGTTCATCCACTTCCTGCTGGCGTTCAGGGCTGTAGGTGACGCCATCGGCTGCGGAGAGCAGCGTGTTGTCAACATCGTCGAGCTCGATCAGCGACGAGTCGACACGCGCCAACAAGTCGGCCGCCTCCTTATGGTACTCCGCCACATGCGCCAGAGCCGCCTTAGCCTGACGCAGACGCGCCAGCACAGACTGCTCCGTGTCGTCGTCGAGCATGGCGGCCGCTGTGGCGAGCCCCTCGCGCACCGCCTCGGCGTGCGCCAGCAACTGCGACTCCTCCTCCAGCACCTGCTGCTCGTCGGCAGTCAGGCGTGCCTCCGCCAGCTCGTCGAACTGGAACTGCAGGTAGTCCTGCTCTTTGCGGTTCCTGGCCTCGGCCGACGTCAGTTCCTCCAAGTCGCGCTTCAAAGAAGCGTAACGGCCGAAAGCGTCGGCATAAGCGGCGCGCTCCCTGCCGCCGGCCAGCGTGTCGAGCAGTTCCATGCGATAAGAGCTGTCGGCCAGCGTGAGCGTCTGGTGCTGCGAATGGATATCGATTATTCTGGCGCCCAGCTGCTTGAGGAAGGGCAGCTGCACCGGTGTGTCGTTGACGAAAGCGCGGCTCTTGGCCGACGGCAGTATCTCGCGGCGCAGAATAAGCCTGTCGTCGTAGTCCACGTCGGCCTCGCGGAAGAGCGGTTCAAGGCCAAGTCCCGCCACGTCGAAGAGGGCCTCGACGACGCATTTGCGCTCCTTCTCTGCGAGCACGGCGGCGTCGGCCCGCTGTCCAAGGAGGAGGCCGAGAGCGCCGAGCATGATGCTCTTGCCGGCCCCCGTCTCGCCGGTGATGGCCACAAAGCCGCCGCCGAAGCGGATGTCCGTCTCGCGTATCAGCGCATAGTTCTCAATATGTAACGTCTGTAACATGGCTATTGCAACATAGGCATTATACGTTCCAGCGCCGACACCATGGTGTCGACCTCGGCACGGGTGTTGTAGACGGCGAAGCTGGCACGCACCGTGCCGGGTATGCCGTAGCGGTCCATGACGGGCTGCGTGCAGTGGTGTCCCGTGCGCACGGCGATGCCCATCTGGTCGAGCAGGGTGCCCACATCGTATGGGTGGCTGTCGCCGACGAGGAACGACAGGACCGCAGTCTTCTGCGGAGCACGGCCGAAGAAGCGTATGCCCGGCAGTGCGGCGAGCCGCTCGGTGGCATAGGCCAGCAGGTCGGCCTCCTGTGCGGCAAGGGCGTCCATGCCCACACTCTGCATGAACTCTATGGCCTTGCCAAGCCCTATGACGTCGCCCACCGACGGGGTGCCGGCCTCGAACTTGAAGGGCAGCTCGTTGTAGGTGGTGCGCTCAAACGTCACCTCGCTGATCATCTCTCCCCCGCCCTGATACGGCGGCATCTCGCTCAGCAGCTCCTCGCGGCCGTACATGACGCCGACACCCATCGGCCCGTACATCTTGTGGCCCGAGAAACAGTAGAAATCGCAACCCAACGCCTGCACGTCGACCTTCATGTGCGACACCGCCTGTGCGCCGTCGACAAGCACGGGCACACCGTGTGCATGGGCCAAGGCCACGATGTCGGCCACGGGGTTCACGGTGCCCAGAGTGTTGGAGGCATGGCAGACAGCCACCAGGCGCGTATGGCCGTTGAAAAGCCGCTCCATGGCCTCGAGGTCGAGCACACCGTCGTCGCTGAACGGCACGGGGCGCAGCGTGGCGCCGGCAAGCTGCCACGGCACGATGTTGCTGTGGTGCTCCATGCCCGACACAATAACCTCGTCGCCGTCGCCCTTGAAATAGCGGCGAGCGAACGAGCTGGCCACCAGGTTGATGCTCTCCGTGGTGCCGCGGGTGAAGACTATCTCGTGCGCATGACGGGCGCCGATGAGGGCCTGCACCTGGCGGCGCACCCCTTCGTAGGCCTCCGTGGCGACAGCCGCCAGATGGTGTGCACCGCGGTGGATGTTGGCGTTGGCGGAGCGATAGTAGCCGTCCAGGGCCTCGATCACCGCCAACGGCTTCTGCGTCGTGGCGGCATTGTCGAAGTAGACAAGCTGGCGGCCATGCACTTCAACGCCAAGTATAGGAAACTGATTTCTAATATCTTGCAACATAATTTTTCTATATATCACTCATTGTCAGCGTTTTTATCCAAGTCCCTTCGGCCCCCCTTCGGCCCCTCTTCGGCCCTCCTTCGGCCGTGGATGCGGCAGGTGCGATAGGAAGGGCGTGGGAAAGGGGTAGGGAGCCTGTATGGGCTCCGTGGCAGTTTTGGCACATAAGTTGTTTACGCCTTTTTTTTGTTCTTTTTTATGAAGTAGCGTATCACGAAGAAAAGTATGACGGCGACGAAGAGCGCCACGATGATGACGCTCAGCTGGTGGCTGTAGCGCTCAATGACCGACGGGTCGGCGGCCTTGTAGGCCAGCCAACCCAGGAGGGCGAGGATGCAGTTCCATGCGAGTGCCCCGAGGGTGGTGAAGAACGAGAAGGAGAGGAGGTTCATGCGGGAGAGGCCTGCGGGGATGGATATGAGCTGGCGGATGACTGGGATGAAGCGGCCGACGAGTGTCGAGACGGCGCCGTGGTCGTTGAAGTAGAGCTCGGCGCGCCGGACTTTGTCCTCGGAGAGCTGGAGCATGCGCCCGAGGCGGCTGCGTGCGAAGGCGTAGACGATGGGTCGTCCGAGCCAGAGGGAGAGCAGGTAGTTGAGGAGTGCGCCGAGGAGTGCGCCGAGGGTGCCTGCGAGGACGACGAGCCAGACGCGCATGCCGCCTGCGCTCTGTGGGTTGCATGCCACGTAGACGGCTGGGGGTATGACGACCTCGGAGGGGAATGGAATGAAGGAGCTCTCGAGTGTCATGAGTGCGCCTACGGCGAGGTAGTTCATGTTGGCGTCGTACCAGTGGAGGAGGGACGCCACCCATCCGGAGGCTGCTGTGTCGCCGCGGACGGCTTCGGCGACGCCGGGGGCCTGCTGGGCCTGGCACTGGGGGACGCCGAGGGAGAGGGACGAGAGGAGGGCGAGAATGAGTATTGTCCTTTTCATGGATTTAAGGTTTAAGGTTTAAAGTTTAAAGATTCAGGATTCAAGATTCAGGATTCAGGATTCAGGATTCAGGATTCAAGATTCAGGTTCTGGGCCATCGTCGTGCAGGGCGGCGAGGAGGGGGGCAAGGGCTTGGTTGTCCCATGCCTGTGGGCAGAGCTGGCGGAGCAGGGAGGGCTGGACGTCGGCGAGGAGACGGCGGAAGCGGTTGTAGCGGTTGGTGTAGAAGTAGGCGGCGGCGAGGTAGGAGGAGTAGAAGAGGTCGTGGGGATAGAGCTGGAGGGACTCTTCGGCGAACTCGATGAGGATGTCGTATATGGCGTGCTTGAAGAGGAAGAGCGTGTAGAAGCGGCAGTGGCCCTCGTTGGCGCTGGGTGAGGCGACAAGACGCTCGTAGAAGTCGGAGGCGGCGTCGACGTTGTCGCGTCCGTCGTAGACCAACGCCGAGCAGAAGAGAGCGTCGGGACACTGGGGGTCGGCGGCGAGTGCTTTGCGAGCGGAGGCGAGTGCCGACGTGTCGTCGCCGAGATAGAGGTGGCACAGCCCTATGCCGGCGAGGGCTTCGGCGTCGGCGGGGTTTTCGTCGACGGCTTTGCGCAGGTAGAGGAGTGCGGTGTCGAAGTTGTCGTGCCGTAGGAAGAGCTGCCCGAGTGCGCGGTAGATGTCGGCACGGATGGAGACGGCGTCGAGGGCGCGCGTGAGTGCTGTGGCGGCTTCGCCAATGCGGTCGAGCTGCTCGTTGGCGAGAGCGAGCTCGTAGTAGGCGGAGGCGTAGTTCTTGTCGATGGCGATGGCGTACTCGAAGGCGTCGACGGCGCGCTCGGCGAGGCCGAGGTCGCGGCAGACGCAGCCGTAGCAGTACCAGCCTATCTTGCTGTAGGGATGGTCGTTGACATAGAGCTTGAGGAACTCGCAGGCTTCGTCGCAGGCATCGGCCTCCTCGCACGTGTCGAGGTAGTTGTAGAGTGTCTGCTCGTCGTAGGAGTCGGTGCGGAAGGCCTGCATGTAGTATTGGATGGCATCGTGCCACTGCTGCAGGCGGACGTACTCTTCGGCGATGTTGGCATAGACGCGTCCGAGCTGCCACCCGTCGCCGGCGGCGCGGAGGTAGTACTGGATAGCTTTCCGGCTCTCGCCCATCTCGCCGTAGACGACGCCGAGCGAATAGGCCACGTCGGTGTCGGACGGGTCCTGTCGCTCGAGGGTCTGCAGGAGGGAGAGCGCCTTGTCGTTTTCCTTGTTGAGGACATACCAGTGTGCGCGCCTTATCTTCACCTCGATGCTGTCGGGGTACAGGCGCTCGGCGAGGTGGATGGCCGATATGAGGGGTTCCTTGTCGTCGACTTCGAGGTAGTAGTCGATTATCATCTCCAGTTCGTCGATGTCGTAGAACTGGGTCTCGCCGCGCATGACGGTGCGCTCGAAGTCGAGCACCAGCTGTTTCACCTCGTCGTCGAAATCTGTAAAGCGGTCGTTGTTCATACGGTGTGAAGTGTGAAGTGTTAAGTGTTAAGTGTGAAGTTGTTTTAGAAAGAGAAGCGTATTGTCAGGCCACCTTTGGTGGTGGAGTTGGGATAGGCATTGGATATATAGGGTGTGTTGATATTGGTCTGGAAGAAGGCACGGAGCACGAGATAGGTGGTGAGCGAATACTCGGCGCTGAGCTCGGCCATCCAGACGGAGCTGCCGGAGGATATCTGGCTGATGTTCTGGTTTATCTTGCGGATGTTGGTCATATTGCTGTTGTAGGTGAGGTTGAGCTGGAGCACGATGTCGCTCTTCACTTCTATGGGCATGCTGCCGATCTTGAGCTGGAAGCCGATGTCCTTGAAGCGGTAGCCGGCGCCGAAGGTGACGCCGTCGCGCGTGGTCTCGGTGAGCTGATTGTTGGAGAAGGAGAGAGCGAGGGTGCGGTTTTTCTGGAGCGAGAAGTTGAACTGGAAGCTGTTGACCATGTTGACCGAGACCCGGACAAGGGGGTTGAACTGCTCGGTGATCTGTACGCCGCCGGTTGAGACGGGGGGGATGTAGTCGCCGGTATTGTTGAGGACGGTCTCCATGCCGTAGTCGTAGTCGCTGAGGGCGGAGAGAGCGGCGTCGGTGTAGTAGTTGCCGACGGTGTAGGTGGAGGAGTAGCGGTGGGAGAGGCTGATGTTGGAGAACCATTTTTTGAGGAACTGCACCTTGTTGAGGCCGTTATAGCTGATGTTCCAGTTAGGCAGGGGCATCTTGAGGAAAGGCGAGAAGGAGCTCTTGGCGGGATCGTTGCCGAGGTAGGTGGCGAGGAACGAAGTGAGGAGGACGGTCTGAGAGTTGGCGCTGTAGCCTGCCGGATAATAAAGTCCGTTCATGGTGTCGAGAATCATCTGCCCGCAGTACGGGTCGGGATTGGCGGCGGCGAGGCGCTCGGCGACGACCAAGCGGTTGTCGAGGAAACGGTTAAAGAGGTCGTCGCTGTTGGTGAAAGCCGTGAGGAAGCTCCAGGTGGTGGTGGTGTAAGAGCCGGAACGGACATAGGAGAGGGGCCCGTCGACCTGGTCTATTGCCGTATTGTACTTATAGTAGTACTCCTCACGGGAGGAATAGTTCTGTGTGGCACTGACGTCTATCTTGAGGTCGCGGATGGGTTCGACGGCAGCCTGCAGAGTGAGCGTCCGGTTGGTTGTCATCTCATGCGGTGTATTGAAGAGAGTGTCGCGGCTGAGCAGGTCCTGCCGCAGAAGGTCGTGGGCTATATCCTGGTCATAACCGAGGACGTAGCCGAACCCCGGCGTCCAGTATGTACGCGGGTCTAGGCCTATAAACACCGGCTCACCCATATAGCCCGGCAGGCGGGAGCCGTTGGTGACGTTGTACTGCGCGCTCACATTCTTCACGCCGCTGACGAAGCGCAGAGCAAAGTATCCCACATTCTTGAGGGCTTCCATGAACTTGACGTGACGGAGGCTGTCGGCCATCGCCAGCGAGTCCTTGGCGCTCATAGGCTTGGCGGCCTGCGGCTTCTTGCCCATCTTGTTACGGTCGTTCTGCTTGCCGTTTGAGGCAGGGGCATTAGCCTTGCGCAGCAGGGGAACCTTGTTGTAAAGCTTGGTAAAGTCGGCCGTGGCAGAGGTCTGTAATGTCGTGGAGTTCTGGAGAGTGGCACCCATAGAGGCCAGGGCCGACGTTGTGCCGAGATATGTATAATTAGTGCGGTAGCTCAGTGGCACACGCAGGAAGTCCATGTATGGCAGCTTGTTGACCGGCAGCTCATAGGAGGCGCTGATTGACTGCTGGAACTGCTGCATGGTGCCACCGTCGACGATGGAGCGCCAGACCGAGTCGCCGGCCGACGGCGTGTCGATACGGCCTATAGGCTCGTCGATGCGGGCGTTGGCATTGGCGGAATACTGGATATGGAAGGAACGGGACAGGTCGTAGTTGACGCCGTAATTGCGTTGCCATGTGAACTGTTTGTACCAGGTAGGCTTGATAATCACCATGGCTGCACTCTTGTTGCGCAGCATAGTCTCCTCAAAGTCACGGTAGATCTCGGTTGAGAACGAGAGGTTCTTGGGCAGGTAATAGAAGCCTATATCTTTGATTATCTTCCAGTTCTTATTGTTAAAGAGCTTCACTTTGTCAAAAGGCTTAACCTCTTTGGCCTGCATAGCATAGTTGTAGGTGAAGCCGCCACGGTGCTGATCCTTACTGTAGTGCTCAATATCCTCGTCGGATGTGCGCTCACGGCTATATGCATAGGAAAACGAGAAGTTCTCTATGTCATAGAAATGCTGCTTCAGTGCAGACTTGCCGACACGTTCTTTATGCACATTGGAGAGAGTGAGGTTTGTGGCAGACTTGCGCCTCTGAGTCATGTGACGCACGCTGTCGCGCTCTTCTGCGGTACGGTATGTGGCAAGGTCGTCATAAAGGCGCACATCGGGATTGAGCGGATTGTATTCCGGACTGCCTATTTCGCGGCTGTAATCGAGGTAGAGCGGTATTCTCATGCCCCACGATTCGGGCATGAAACGTCCTAATTCAAGGTCCAGGGTTGTCTGGAAGTTGAACGTATTGACAAGTTCCTCCTTGATAAGCGGATCTTCAAGATTGCCGAAATTAGCTGTAGTGTACGAACCGTAAAGCGAGAGATTGCCAAGGTCGGCGAGGTTGGTGCGTGCCAGCGCCATCGCCGCCCAGCCACCTTTGTTTATGTAGTCAGACAGCCGCAACTCGTTAATCCACACAATGGCTGATTTGGGCAGCATATTGTTGCCATCGTCCAACGACTGTTTTCGTGGATTTCTCACGCCTATCATTATCACCTTGACCTTACCCAGGTTGGGGTTGCCCAGAACAGTGTACTTCTTGCCATCGACCACCTCACTATACAGCAACGACGGAGAATAGTTGGCGTCGCCTGAGCGTATCTTAATGTTACGGTTGGTCTTTATTTCTGTCAAGTGCTGAATATCAATATCCACGCTGTTGGCTTCGGGCCAAATGCCATAGGGGTCGTCAGAGGGTGTGTACCAAGGGGTAAACTGCAGCGGCAGTTCATATTCATAGTAGTTGGATGTATAGTCGCTGCCGAGACGAATGAAGAGAGAGAGGTCGCCATCGCGCAGATAGTCTGTGGCATATTTCTGCTCGGCATGCACAAACATCTTCATGTGCCCATAGAAGCGGAGATCATATCCCGTGGAGCGGTAAATGGCACGGGCGTCGCCGCTGGCCAGCCCGTCAATATCCAGAGCCACCGACTGCTCGTTAAGCTGTGTATAGCTACTGCTTGTGCTGTACCATTCTTCACGTTCTATGCCGGGAGGCAGCACGTATGGCACAGGCTGACGGGAGCCATTCTCCTCTATATTGACCGTCGAGATGCTGAAGGAAGTCTCCTCCCCCGCCCCTGTAGAATAATCGCCGGGCTGAAGCAGCTCATCCGTATACTTGCGCCATGTGGAATACACAAGATCCAGCGTGGCGAAGCGCAAGATGATGGGTTCCTCAAAACGGTTGAGGAACATGCGCATGAACCGTATCGACTGGAAGCCGTTGATGTTTCCCACCTTCTGGTCGGGCTCACGTATGGGGATGCGGAACTGATACCATTTGCACGTCGTCGTTTCCCCGTTGGCAAGCTCCACATTGCGGGCCTCCTGAATATCCACAATATGGTTCTGCCCTATCACCATGTTCTCCGGCTTGAGGTCTATGACATATTGGTAGTAGTTTTCAGCCTCGCTGAGTGTATTGTCACGGTTGATGTCCTCCACGTTAGGATAAGCAGTGGCGCTTGTCATGTAATCCTCGCCGCTGTCGCCGTCCACAGGCGAGTTGCCCTCCGGGTTGTTGAAGAACTTGTAACGGTCGTTGATCTTGACGTCTGCATCGTCATAAGCCGAAGAGCGATAGTAACGGAAGTCGTCGGCCGACGGGTCGGCGGCGGCCTGCTGGTAAGCCCGCGACGAGGTGCCGAAGCGCTGCTCTATGGCAGACAGATAGTCGGCGAAGAACGACTGCTCGTCGAGCAGGTTGTGGGTGGAGCTCAGACCGTCATAACCCACATCCTGATACATGCGCGAGGCCTCGTCGTTGTCAAAAGCGTTGACGATAGGCTGTGTCGTGGGCACACGCCCCCAGATGGTGGTGTCTACATTGACCACCGTGAGGCTTGTCGGCAGCCCGTTCTCGAAGCTCTTGCGACCGTCACGCAGTATATCCTCGCTGATGTCGCCAAGGTTTATATACAGGCGTCCGCCGCTGTGCGAGGGGTTCTCGATGAAGGGGTCCATGAGCCAGAACTCTATGGTTTCTATGTTCTGCGTCTCAAAGTCGGTATAGTCCAACTTGCGCATGATGCCGCCCCAGCGGCTTGCCGGGCTCTCCAGCAGTCCGTCGCCGTTGATGCCGGCGCTGTATGGTGACGGCGCCACGTCGTAGTTGTACGGTCCCCTCTCCTCGGGATAGTATGCCAGGTTAAGCTCATAAATGTTTGTCGGCTGTCCCGATGCAAGGTCCTTGTTGGGGAACACCTCCTGCTCGTATATGCGGCGCGAATACGGCCGCGAGAGGTCGTCGGCAGTTATGTTCGACGGGCGGCTGCCCGCGTTGTAGAAGTCGTTGCTGATGCGATACCAAGCCAGCTTGGCGCGGTTATAGCCATAGGCCAGCCCGGTGCCGGGAGCAGTCTCCGGGAACATGGGTGACGCCGAGCGGTAGTCCTGCGGCGTGCTGGCGAGGAACCACATGTTTATGCCTTTCAGGTCTATACTGCTCTGCGCACCCTCAAAGTCGTCGACATAGCTCACGCTGCCCTCCTTCGAGCCCGTGCTGCTCATACCGGGGATAAAGTGCGCAAACTCCGCCGTCAAGCTCAGGTTGCTCGGCGCCTTGGTGTCGATGCCGGGCAGCATGTCCACAAGCTTGGTGATGAACGGCACCTCATGGCTGTAGTTGAGGTCAAGTCCCCAGATAGTGTTGCTTGTGGGCTCGTCGCCGAAGTTGTTCTTCTGCGTCATGGGCTTCTCGTGCAGGTTCATCACCGTGGCCCCCAGATTGAAGTTCGGCTCGAACTCATAGTTCAGGTGCAGGCCAAGCATACGCTTGGTGGTCATGCTGAAGCTGTTGTTCTCGCTGCTCACACTGATCGGCGTGTTCGACGAGAGTATGCTCTCGTTAGTGATGCGCACCGTACCCATGGTGTAGTCCACCGTATAGTCCACATTCTCTATCAGCGGCATGCCGCCGGCCGTGACGGTCACCGAGCCGGGAGTCACGCTGTAGCCAAGCGAAATCTCTCCGCTGACACTTGTGGTGTAGTAGCCTTCCAGATAGAACTTGTTTCGGTCGGCATACTGCCGCGCCAACGTCTGTGTCATCGTGTACAGCGAGTCGAAGCAGTACCGGTTGGCGTAGTTGTCGTCTCCGAGTATAGCCCGCAGGTCCTTGCCGAAGGGTTCGACATAAGGGAAGAACACCCTGCCCGTCGAAGCCTGTATGATACCGCCTCTGAAGGCCGCCGAGTCGAACCAGTCGAAGACTCCGTCGGCGTAATAATAGCTCTGCGTGGCGTCCATGCGGTCGAGCCCGAAGACCTCGATCAGCGGCTTGCCCTGCTGCGGGCCGTCGGTGAAGAAGCCTATACCCAGTCCCCCGTTGGGGTTTTCATACAGCACATTGAGGCGGAAGTTGTCACGGCTCAACTGGCTGCTCCGCAGGAAGTACACATTCTTCATCATCAGCCTCCACAGTGGTCCGTGGGTGTTCACCGTCGTGCTCTTGAGGAGCTTCACAATGAGTGTGTTCGGGTCGTTCACACCGTCGGTGGTCAACTCGCCCACCTGATACACCGTGGTGTCGCCGATCACCTGGTACTGGAAGGCCACAGCCAGCACCTGGTCGTTGCTCAGCGGCTGGTTGAGGCTTATGAAGCCCAGCTGGCGGTTGAACGTATACTCGTTGCTGCTAAGCAGTCGCGCACTCTCAATCTTCTCATAGTCCACCCCGCTCGTCAACCCCAGCCCCTGCATGTAGCCCGTGACGGAGTTGATGCTGCGCACGGCGCCGGGGTTCATCAGCTGCAGCAGGTCGTTGCTGCTGTTGGTGGGCTTCACGGAACCCGTGCCGCTGATGCGGGGGTTCGACGGTGTATGCTCGCCGAGGTCTGTCAGGGCCAGTATGTTGCGGTTCTGCGTCACGGCGGCACCGACATTGGTGCGCCACACCTCTATGCGCAGTATCTTCACGTTGCTGTTCACCACAGGCAGCGTGGACATGGCGTTGTTGTAGTTGTCGTAGAAATATTGCGCTATGAAGAAGTGGCGGTTCTCCTCATACTCGTCGGCCCTTATCTCGAACTCGTGGCTGCTGGCGCCGCCCTTCACCTGCATGTTCTCCGTGCTCGTCTCCTTCTCGCTCAGCACGGCGTCCACCGTCAGCTTGCCGAACTTCAGCTTCGTGTGGAAGCCGAAGAGCTGCTGGCTGCCCTGTATCAGCGTGGTGTTCAGCGGGAATGATATATCCGCCGCCTCGAAGAGCTGCAGTATGTCGTCCTCCTTGCCCTCATACTTGAGCTTGATCTTGTTCTCGAAGTCAAAGGTGGCCTTGGTGTTCTGGTTGATGTCGAAGTCTATGAGGTCGCCGATCTTGGCGTTGAGGTTTATCTGCAGGTTCTCGTCAAAGTCGAAGGTCGTCACGCTGCGCTGGCTCTGGTCGCGCTGCGGGTCGTTGCGGTAGTTGTTCACTATCTGGAACGTCAGCTCCGCGCTGCCGCTGGGCGTTATCTTTATCTCCGGCATCTTGTTCAGTATATCCAGCTTTTCGCTTATCTGGTTGAAGCCCGGTATCTTGCTCAGCAGGCCGCCCTCAGCGTTGTCGAGCACCGTGCCGTCCTTCTTCTCGTTCCAGTAGCTCTCCATCAGCCTGTCCATCTGCCAGTCCTGATACTCGTCGAAGGTCATGTATTCGCGCCCCACCACCATGTCGCCCACTTTAGTGACGCGCACATAGCTGCCGCTCTGGGCGTCATACTCCACGGCCGTGGTGATGCCCGCCGGCGTGTAGCCGCTCCCCATGGGGGTGAACTGCACGCTGTCGTCCTGGCCCCATGCCGCACCGCAGCACAGGAGCATCACCGTCAGCAGTAGTATATACCGTACTATCAAGGCGTTTTTATAGAATAACTAATAATAAACGCCCCTTGCCATGTTTTATTGCACGGCACTAAATATTTTTCTTCTAACAACGGAATTACAGGCGTTTCAGGCCCTCTTTGATGATCTCCTCAACGGTCATCGGGCTGCCGTCGGGGGTGCGCCAGTCTTGCGACATGAGGAGCTTCTCGACGGCAGGCTTGGCGAAGCCGAGCATGGTGAGGGCCGTCAGGGCCTCGTCGCGCGACTGGTTGGCCTGCTGGCCGCCTACCGACGGCTGGCGACTGCCCACAACACCCATCTTGTCGGCAAGCTCCAGCACTATGCGCTGGGCCGTCTTGGCGCCTATGCCCTTGACGCGCTGCACCTTCTTGACGTCCTGCGTCTGTATGGCCGTGCGCAGCTCGTCAACCGTCAGCGACGACAGCATGACCCTCGCCGTCTGGTTGCCCACGCCGCTGATGCTCACCAGCAGGCGGAACATCTCGCGCTCGGCCATGTCGCTGAAGCCGAAGAGCTGCTGCGCGTCCTCGCGCACCACATGGTGGGCGTAGAGCTTCACGCTGTCGCCCTCGGCGCGCCGCAGGGCCTCATAGGTGTTCAAACTTATCTCAAGCAGGTAGCCCACACCGCCGCAGTCTATCACCGCCTGCGTGGGCTCCAACGATGCCAGTCGGCCTTTGATATATTCGTACATAAGTCGTTAATTGTCATAATTATACCCAATACCCGCCGCAGGACTGCCGTCCTGCAGGTGGTAGTCGTCCCCGGCGGGATCGACAAACAGCGGATCCTCGTCCCAGTTGCTGCCACGCACCAGGCAGTTGGTGAAGTTGTAGTTGAAGTCGTAGCCCTCCACGGCCTCCAAGCTCACCTCCCCAGTGCTCCGTGTGCCGTAGATTATGCAGTTGCTGAAGTCGGCACGCGTCAAGTTGCCAACCACATAGCCGCCCTGCACGGGGTAGTAGTTGGCCACGATGACCCCCGTGGTGTCGCGCGAGGTGTAGTTCCAGTAGTGCGCCAGGGTGCAGCGGTCGAACGAATAGTCGCCGCCGGCGATGAGCACCAGCGACGACAGGCAGTCGTAGACCAGCAGGTTGCTGCCCTCGATGGCGGCCGTCTGGCCGATGATGCCGGCGTCGCTCATGTTGCGTATCACGGTGTTGGTGACCGTCAGCCCCGCCCCGGGGTAGCAGCGCAGGCCGCCGACGGCGTTCTCCACCACGCAGTGGTCCATCACATTGCCGGTGCTGAAGTTGTAGAACCAGACGGTCTGCCACTGGCCCGGCAGCGTGCGGTACCACGGGTCGTGGCGCAGCGAGGTGAAGAGCACCGGCTGCTCGGCGGTGCCCACGGCGTTGAGCCGCGCCGCGGAGTCTATCACCAGCATGGCGCCGTCGGCGAAATAGAGCTCGTCGCCGGGCCCGAGGGTCAGCGTGTTGCCTTCGAGCACCGCCGCCGGCGAGAGGAAGACATGGGGCCTGTCGCTGCGCCACGCGGCGCAGTCTATGGGCACATACCACGTGGTGTCCGTCGGCTTCAGCCGGTGGTATACGGCGTTGCGGCCGTAGGCCTCGAGGGGCAGCGCCTGACCGTTGCTGAACATGATGGAGTCGGTGCGCAGGAACGGGGCGTTGCTCTCCGTGGGGTCTATATTGGCCTGGATGTATATGTGCAGGCTGTCGCCGCCCTGCAGCTCCACGCGCTGCGCCACCATCGAGGTGTCGCCGTCGACGTTGAGGCGGAAACGGCTGGCGCGCCCGTGCAGCAGCGTGACCGAGGCGAGCTCTATGTCGTGCTTCGAGCGGTTGTAGACCTTCACCATGCGCGTCGTGGTGCCCATGGAGGCGAAGACGGTGTCGAAGGTCACCTTCTCCTCCGAGAACTCCAGCTGCACGCTGCGCTCGTCGGCGTAGACGGCGTCGCGGCGGCAGCCCGCGGCAACCATGGCGACCAAGACCGCAAACAACACTATAGGCAACAATCTCTTCATACGGCAACAGTGGTTATCTGGTGTATAACCCGAATATTTCTTCCAGGCGCTTGGCGCATACGGGGCAGAACGGGGCGTAGTCGCGCATCATGCAATGCATCGCCGGACGGTAGACGCCCTTGCTGCTGTAGCCGGCACCCTCGTAGACGCCAAGCGGACCGCAGACGCCTTTCGGCACACTCTCGTCGGCCGGCGTGGGCACCGGCGTGCCTTCGCCAAGCATGGACTGCCACTTGGAGGCGAAGTCCTTGAGGTTCGTGATGTTGGGTTCCAGCGGCTCGCGCTCGCCGAGGTGAAGCGTCGAGTAGCTCATCTCCTCGTCCACATACTCGTCGGCCAGGCCGCCGAAGGCATGGCCGAACTCGTGCGGCAGCACATACTCGGCCATCCTGTGCAGCGACGAGACGGCGTAGAAGTTGTAGATGGCGCCGCCGCCGTAGGTGTCGCTGTTGACCATGACGATGATGAAGTCGCAGGGCGTGGTGCCTATGAGGTCGTGCAGGCGGTGCACGCTGAAGGTCATCAGGTAGCGGTCGATGCCGAAGGTGCCGAAGTCGGCCCCCACATCGCCCACGACGCCGTAGACGTTGAAGTCGGCGCGGTGGCCCTTGAAGGGCTCCTTGCCGAAGAGCACCTCCTTCATGCGGTAGAAGTCGACGCCCACCTTCTGGGGCGACTCGCCGTCGTAGCCCTGCGCCACGATGACCACGTCAACCTTCTTCGACGGGTCGCCGTGCACCTCCAGGTCGCGCCGCTGGCCCTCGCGCCAGAGGGTGTCGAGCCTCTGCTTCGCGGGGTCGAAGGTCACCACCGTGGCGTCAACCATGCTGTCGTCGGCGCCGCGCCGCTGCAGGGCTATCTGCACGGCACGCTTGGGCATGGGCACCAGCAGCGTCTCCTCGAAGCGCATCTTCACCTTGCGCCCGCGCTCGGTGTTGCGGTATTCGCGGAAGAGGTTGCTGTAGCCGCGGCTGTATATCTCCTTGCCGCTCTTGGCGTCGCGCACCGAAATGCGGTAGTCGCCGTTGTCGAAGGGGTCTATCAGCTGCGTCCGCGAACCGTGCCACGGAGCGTTGCGGTCAATCCAGCGGCTCACCCACACGGAGTCGCTGCTGACATTGCCCTCGCGCATGCAGTCGATACGCAGCGTGCCGCCGGTGAAATAGCGGCTGAAGCTCACCTTGCCGGCCTCGGCGGGCAGGGCCGCGAGGAGCAGGAATATGCAGAATATGATGCTTTTGGTCCTCATAGCGCTGTATTATGTCTTACAATAACGGCGACACCGCCCGATTATTGTAACACCGGCTCAAAAAATACACCCCTCCCCTACGGAGCCGGTACGGCATTTCAACGATACTTCAACGATACTTCTTCAGTAGTTCTTCAGTGTAGCACTGAAATACTACTGAAGAACTACTGAAGAACGGCCGTACCGGGTCCGAAGGGACTCCGTAGGGGCTTGGGAGGGGGAGGGGGAGAGTTTTTTACAAAGTATTTACGTATATTGATTTTTTTCGTACTTTTGCAGCCCGAAAAACAACAGTCAAGGATGATAACAAAGCTATACAACGACAACCCTAACGTGCGCGAAGTGAGACACATAGCAGACATGTTGCACAACGGCGGCGTGGCGATAGTGCCCACCGACACCCTCTACGCTTTTGCCTGCTCGATGGAGCACAAGCGCGCCGTGGAGGAGATAGCGCAGCTGAAAGGCTTCAAAATAAAACAGGCCAAGTACTCAATGCTCTGCTCGAGCCTGAGCCAGGCGTCGGAGTATGTGCGCGCCATGGACAAGGATGTGTTCGCGCTGCTCAAGCGCTGCCTGCCGGGGCCCTTCACGTTCATCATGGAGGCTTCGGGCAATGTGCCGCGCAACTACCAGAACAGCAACAAGACCATAGGCATCCGCGTGCCCGACAACGAGATACTGCGGGCGATAATCGAGGAGGTGGGCGCTCCGCTGATAGCGACGTCGGTACGCCCCATCGGCGAGGACGACGAGGTGGAGAACTACACGGACCCGGAGCTGATACACGACCGCTTCGGCAGCCGCGTGGACGTGGTGGTCGACGGCGGCATCGCCAACGCCGAGCCCTCGACGGTGATAGACTGCAGCGACGGCGCAGAACTGCTGCGCCAGGGCAAGGGGGTGGTGGATTTGTGAATTGCGGATGACGAATTATGAATTTTTAGCATTTTGCACGGGGGTTGAATGACGAATTTCGAGGGTTTGGCACGTATTTTGAATTGTAAGGTTTGAGTTTTGAGCAAGAGTATTTTTTTGAAGAACCATGAATATTACCATCAACAACGGGGACTCGTTCTATAGTGGCAACACGGGCTGCCTGACGCGCATTGCTGTGCTCGGCATCGCCGTGATGGTGGGTGCGTGGCTGCTGCCGGGCGTCGAGGTGACGTCGTTCTGGGCCGTGCTCCTGACAGCGGTGGTCATCTCGCTGCTCGACAACCTGGTGAGGCCGATACTGATAGTGGTGACGCTGCCAGCGACGGTGGTGACCCTCGGCCTGTTCCTGTTCGTCATCAACGCCATCATCATCCTCATGGCATCGGGCATCGTCAACGGCTTCGAGGTGAACAACTTCGGCTCGGCGCTGCTCTTCAGCCTGGTGCTCACGGCGGTGAACTACCTGCTGGAGCTGCCCAACCGATACCTGCAACGCAAAGAACTCCGCAAACGCCGCGACGACGACACCGACGACGAGGGGTTCACTCCATACGAAGAAATAAAAGACTGACACGATATGAAACAAGTAACAAAGGCCGCAGAGCTTACAGCGGCAGTAGAAGAAGCAAAAAGACAAGGACTTGAGATAGGCCTCGTGCCCACCATGGGCGCCCTTCACGAGGGGCACCTCTCGCTCATAGAGCGCGCGCTGAAGGAGAACGACGTGGTGGTGGTGAGCCTGTTTGTCAACCCCATCCAGTTCAACAACAAGGAAGACCTGGAGAAGTACCCGCGCACGATAGACGCCGACCTGAAGCTCATCGAGGGCCTCATAGCACGCACGGAGGGCCGCGCCAAGGAGCTGCTGGCGTTCACGCCGACTGTCGACGAGATGTACCCCGACGGAGAACCCAAGGAGGTGTACCACTTCGGGCCCGTGGAGGAGGTGATGGAGGGGCCGCGCCGTCCGGGCCACTTCAGCGGTGTGGCTGTGGTGGTGCGCCGGCTGTTCGACCTGTCGCAGCCCAAGCGCGCCTACTTCGGCGAGAAGGACTACCAGCAGATTGCCGTCATCCGCGCGCTGCTGGCGCAGATCAAGTACCCGATAGAGCTGGTGCCCTGCCCCATCGTGAGGGCCGACGACGGCCTGGCGCTCTCGAGCCGCAACATGCGCCTCTCGCCAGCCGCACGCCAGATGGCTCCGGCCATCAACGCCACACTGGAACAGGCCGCCGAGATGTCCGAGTACGAGGAGGTGGACGACGTGAAGGAGTGGGTGCTCGACACGCTGGCATCGTGGCACGAGGTGAACGGCAGCCCCGACGGGCTGCGCTTCGAGCCTGAATACTTCGAGATTGTCGACGCTATCACCCTCCAGCCCATAGCCGACTGGAGCGAGGCCGGCGAGGAGGGCGCCGTGGGCTGCATAGCAGTGTGGCTCGACGGTGTGCGCCTCATAGACATCGTGAAGTTCTGAGCACCCGGGCGCCGCTTCCGGGCACGCAGGGCCTGCAGGGCAAGGCAGCAGCTGCCATGAAGAGGTGTCCGCACAATAAAAAGAGGGAACGGACGTTTCCCATTACAGAAGAGTGAAACTGATATACATACTCATTGTCGGCATGGCAGTGAGCTTGGCAGCGTGGCTGCTGTGGCTCACACGGCCCCCACGCGAGAGGGGGCTGCGGGCTCTGCAGCACAACGAGTTGATAGACATGCCGACCGGGGGAAACAGCATAACAACCTATACGGCGTTCGGCCCCATGTTTGACGATATGCTGACCGACATCAAGGCGGCAAAGCACCACGCTTACCTGCAGTTTTTCAAAGTGGAGCCCGACGTTGTGGGGCAGCGCCTCGGAAGCTTGCTGACGACACGCGCAGCTGACGGCCTGGAGATGAGGTTGATGTATGACGATCTGGTGTGCCACTCGTGGCGTTGGTACTACCGAACGCTGGAACGCCAAGGGGTTGCCACGGCAGGCTTCGGCAGGGTGCACATACCGTTCATAACACGGCGCGGCTACTATCGCAACCACCGCAAGACCGTCATCATCGACGGACGCGTGGCCTACGTCGGCGGCATGAACATTGCCGACCGCTACCAGCAAGGGCTGAGCTGGGGACGCTGGCGCGACACCATGGTGCGCATCGAGGGCCCTGCGGCGGCAGCCGTGCAGGCTTCCTTCGCCATGGACTGGCTCTACTCCACAGGCAAGCAGATAGCCACGGATACGTTCAAGCCCGCCACGCACATAGCGGGGACGCTGCCGGTGCGCATCATTACAAGCGGACCGCTTGGCAACGGGCCGCAGATCATGCACTTCACGTCACGCCTGCTCAACAGCGCCACATCATACGTATACCTTGAGACACCATATTTTATACCCACGCACGAGATGCAAGAAGCGCTTCGCGGCGCGGCACGACGCGGCGTGGATGTGCGGGTGCTCGTGCCGCCACGCGGCGACCGCGACGAGACAACGCAGTATGCGTCACGCGCATACTTCGCCTCGCTGCTGGCCGACGGCGTGAAGATAGGCACCTACAGCGAAGGGTTCCTGCACTCGAAGATAATAGTGACCGACGACAGCGTGGCGGTGGTGGGCTCTTGCAACATAGACCCACGCAGCCACCTGCTCTGCGAGGAGATTGTGGCTGTGGTGGACAGCAGCGCCTATGCCGCCGAACTGAAAGAGGTCTTCCTCGCCGACGAGACTGTATCAACTTACATTGACCCCGCCGCATGGCAACACCGCAGCATCATGGAACGTTGCGGCGAGGCCTTGGCACTAACAATAGCATCTCAACTTTAACTCAATGGCAGAACAAAACGAAATAAGACAAGCGGAACGGATACAGACATCCGTCATCAACAAGCTGGAACACAAAGCCCTCGTATGGCTGGCCAAAAGGCAGCCGAAGTGGGTGACGTCTGACATGCTCACGGGAGTAGGCATCGTGGGCGCCTTCATTGTAGGTCTGGGCTTCGTGCTCACGCGCTACAGCATCGACTGGCTGTGGCTCAGCTCGGCAGGCCTCGTCATCAACTGGTACGGCGACTCGCTCGACGGCACACTGGCACGTGTACGCAACACCCAGCGCCCGATATACGGCTACTATGTAGACCACACCATCGACTGCGTCAACGAGGCCCTGATGTTCGTCGGCGCCGGCCTCTCGCCTCTGATGCACATAGACCTGGCGCTGGCAGCCTTCATCCTCTACCTGTTCATGACCATAAACGTTAGCATCAACGCACACCTCAAGAGCGAGTTCCGCCTAACGTACGCCAAGCTTGGGCCCACGGAGTTCCGCATGCTCATCATCATAGCCAACACGGTACTGATAGCTGCACCGTCGCTCACCACCTTCTGCATAGCCCTTGGCGGCGACAGCTTCACACTGCTCGACCTGGTGGCTGCCGCAATCATAGCGCTGCTGACAGTCATATACATAGCCACTATCATCAGCGACGCACGCAAGTATGCGAAGATAGATCCTCCGAAGCGGATGAAATGATACTGAAAACGGGGTATCGTCAGGCCGTCAAGGCTTGCAGGGCGAGGCTGTAGCCTTGCAGGCCAAGGCCGCAGACCATACCGCGGCAGGCACTGGTGACAAGCGAGTGGTGGCGGTATTCCTCACGGGCAAAGATATTGCTCATGTGCACCTCAATCTTGGCCGCAGGCACAGCCAGCAACGCATCGCGCAAGGCCACGCTGGTGTGGCTGTATCCGCCAAGGTTCACTATCAGGCCGTCGGCAACGAAGCCCGCACGCTGTATCTCGCTGACAAGTTCACCTTCCACATTGCTCTGATAATATGCAATCTCCACATCGGGAAACTGCTTGCGCAAAGCCTCCACATACTCTTCCATGGTGGTGGTGCCGTAAAGCTCTGGCTCGCGGCGCCCGGTGAGGTTAAGGTTCGGGCCGTTGATAATCTCTATGCGCTTCATCTTCTGTCAAGGTATATCATCAGATAATAGGCCAGCGTCGCAAGCGACGTGACGGCTGCCATGACGTATGTGTACGCCGCCGAACGCAGGGCGCTCTCGGCATAGCGGTGGGTGTCGGCCGATGTGATGTCGTGCTGGCGTATCCACTGCAACGCACGCGCCGAGGCGTTGATCTCCACCGGCAGGGTGACAAGGGCGAAGAGCGTGCTCAAGGCAAAAAGGAGGATGCCTATGAGCAGCAGCGTGGGGAATACTTTTATGAGCAGCAGCCCGGCCAAGATGACCCACGACACCCAGCGGCCTGCGAAGTTAACAAATGGCACCAGTGCCGAGCGGAGACCCAGCGGGGCGTAGCCGACAGCATGCTGCACTGCATGGCCGCACTCGTGGGCGGCGACGGCGGCAGCAGCCACCGATGTGCCGTTGTATACGTCGGGACTGAGGTTGAGCGTGCGGTTGGTGGGGTTGTAGTGGTCGGTGAGCGTGCCCTTGACCATCTGCACCTGCACGTTGTGTATGTCGTGGTCGCGAAGCATACGCTCTGCCACCTCGCGACCCGTGAGGCCGCCTTCGGTACGTATGTGCGAATACTTCTTGAACTTGCGCTCCACATTCTTGCTCACTATCATGGAGATGACGGTGAGCGCTATGAAGACTATCCACATGAACGACGACCCCGCATGCGGGGCGGACATGGTTTGCAGAATGACGATATCAAGCATTTTGTTGTTTTTCCCATATAACGCGCCGGCGCCGTTTTTATTGTATAAAAAAGAAAGCCGCCCGAGCGGACGGCCTTCTTTTATGCAGATATTATCTAAAGATTAGATGATACCCTGGGCAACCATGGCCTTGGCAACGCGCATGAAGCCGGCGATGTTGGCGCCCTTCACGTAGTTGATGTGGCCATCAGCCTCGCGACCGTGCTCGACGCACATGTCGTAGATGTTGTTCATGATGGTGTGGAGGTTCTTGTCGACCTCTTCAGCGGTCCAGTTGCGGTGCTCAGCGTTCTGGCAGATTTCGAGGCCAGAGGTGGCAACACCACCGGCGTTGACAGCCTTACCGGGGCCGAAGGGAACCTTGGCGGCCTGGATGGCGGCGATGGCGGCGGGCTGGCAACCCATGTTGGAGACCTCGGCAACATACTTCACGCCATTGGCGAGGAGCATCTTGGCATCTTCCTCGGCGAGCTCGTTCTGGAAGGCGCAGGGCATAGCGATGTCGCACTTCACAACCCAGCTCTTCTTGCCGGCGGTGAACTTGCACTGGCCGGGGAACTTGTCGGCCATATCCTGAACTTTGTTGCGGTTGGAGGCGCGCATGACGAGCATGTAGTCGATCATCTCCTTGGTGATACCGTTCTCGATCTCGCAGACACCGTCGGGGCCGCTGATGGCGACGACCTTGGCACCGAGCTCGACAGCCTTGGTGGCAGCACCCCAAGCAACGTTGCCGAAGCCGGAGAGGGCGATGCGCTTGCCGGCGAGGGTGTCACCCTTCTCGCGGACCATGCGGTCGACATAGTAGATGGCGCCGAAGCCTGTGGCCTCGGGACGGATGAGGGAACCACCCCAGCCGTAGCTCTTACCGGTCAGAGCGCCGGTGCTGTGCTCGCGGGCGAGTTTCTTGTAGGCACCATAGAGGTAGCCGATCTCGCGGCCGCCGACACCCACGTCACCGGCAGGGCTGTCCTGGTCGGGACCGATGTTGCGCCACAGCTCATACATGAAGGCCTGGCAGAAGCGCATGATTTCAGCGTCGCTCTTTCCAACGGGGTCGAAGTCGGAACCACCCTTACCACCGCCGAGAGGCAGCATGGTGAGGCTGTTCTTGAAGATCTGCTCGAAGCCGAGGAATTTCAGCATGGAAACGTTGACGGCCTTGTGGAAGCGGAGACCACCCTTGTAGGCGCCGAGAGCGGCGTTGAACTGCACGCGGTAGCCGAGGTTGGTGCAAACCTCACCCTTATCGTTGACCCAGGTCACGCGGAAGGTGAAGATACGGTCGGGCTCGACAATGCGCTCAACAATCTTGTTGGCCTCGAACTCGGGGTGTTTGTTGTATTCTTCCTCAATGGTCTCAAGAACCTCGCGAACTGCCTGCAAGTACTCGTTTTCACCGGGATGTTTGGCCTCCAGGTTGGCCATAATTTCGTTTACTTTCATGGTATTTAATTAATTAGGTTAAACTTTAACTTTTTTTCAGTTCAGCAAATGTACACCTTTTTTCTGATTGAGCAAAATTTTTTTCTCTTTTTTCACCGCCCCGTCCTGGGCACCTGTCTGCAACCTGCTGCTTTACACCAGATAAGGCCTCCGCAAAGAGCATTTTCCGGCAGCCGGGGCGGCGCGGAAACAGAAGCGCCTCGACATGGAGCCGGTACGGACCCCCTTCGGACCCCCTTCGGCATTTCTTCAGTGGAACGCCGTAGGAAGGCCGAAGAAAGGCCGAAGAGGGGCCGTAGGGGGTCCGAATGGGTGCTGGTGACAGAAAGGGGTGCGCGGATTACATGTAGCAGCTCTCCACAAAGTGGAAGAGTCGCGGCTTGAGGAACTCGCGGTCCTCGACGAATGCCATGTGTGCCACATTCTCAAGAAGCAGTATTTCAGGCCGCTTGGCGACGATGGCGGAGCCGAGGGCCACCTCGACGGGTATGCGGGGGTCGTTCTTGCCGTAGACGAAAAGCGTCGGCACGTCGAGCTTGGCAAGTGTCGCCACACGCGAGGGGCGCTCTGCCATACCATGCTGCGCAGCAGTGATGGAGGCCGCCGTCGTGAGCAGGCACTGGTCCTGCTGGTCCTTTATGTCTTTGGAGAGGGCTGCACGCTTGGAGCTGTCGAAGAGGGTCGTCACGAAGCCGAGGATGAAAGCGGCGCGGTTCTCGGCCACCTGTTTGCAGATAGCCTCGCGCTGACGCTTGTGCTCCTCCGAGTCTGCCAGGGGGTGCGAATTGATGAGTCCCAGACCGCGCAGGGCAAAGGGATATTTCTCGGCAAAGGCGAGCGCCACATAGCCGCCCATGGAGTGACCCACCATGACGCACTGGTCGACACCGGCTTCGTTGAGGACCGATTTCACGATTTTGGCCATGAAATCCATGGTGTGCACGTCACAGAAGTTCTCGGTGAGGCCGTGGCCGGGGAGGTCGATGGTTATGACGCGGAACTGGTTCATATAGCTGAGCACATAGGAACTCCACACGTCGAGGTTTTGCAGGAAACCGTGCAGCAGCACGAGTGTAGGCGTGTTTTCGCGGCCTTCGTCACGATAGTGTACGGTGCGTCCATCGACGGTGATTGTGCGGTGTTGTTCCATGTCCTGCAGGTGTTGTTATTTCGGCGGCAAAATTACCACCTTTTTCAAAAACAAAAGCTGCGGACTCCAAAAAGAAATCCGCAGCCCGTTGTTAATATCTTCAAATCACTTCTCGCGGAAACGGACAGCGACCCCCGGGGCGCTCCGTTTCTTGGTGTTGACATTGCCGTAGGCGGATATGGTCACCGACGACTCTTCGGCGCCGGAAAGGACAAGGAAATCGCGGATGGCACGGCCGCGCTCGAGCGAGAGGTTGTAGCTCAGCGCGTCGTCGCTGCCCTGCACGTTGATGACCAGCTCCACGGTGCACGAAGGGTTCTGCTGCATGAAGTTGGCGAGCTGCTCAAGCTGGAACTCGGCCACGGGCTGCAGCTTGGACGACGACTTCTCAAAATCGACGGCCGGCAACGGCAGCGGCTTGTCCATGGCGACGAGCACGGGGAAGGTGTAGCCCTTGAGCCGCTGGCGCGTCTTGGCATTGGGCTCGATGATGACTGCCGGCACGAAATACATGCCGGCGTCGCCAAGCACAGCATAGCGCTTGTCTTTATGTATGGCCAGGTCGACGCTGTTGGCGCCACCCGAGTACTCGACCACCTGGGTGATGGCTTGCTGCGTAAGGTCGGCCACGCGCACACGGAAGAGGAAGTCCTCCATGCCGAGAATGTCGAGAGAATAGTTCCGGTATGAGTTTGAGGCGTCGTGGGTCGTCGGGAAGGAATAGGCGGAATAGCGCCCGAGGTTATAGTTTGAGGTGACTATCAGGGTCTTCTCGTCGGCCCCGAACGATATGCCGGCCTCCTTGAAACCGGTGTTTATCTCCTTGCCCATGTTGCGCGGTGTGCTCCACGACGTCCAGTCTTCGACATTGCTGCGCGTACACATATAGACATCGCCATAGCCCAAGCCGCCGCGGCCGTCGGTGATGAAATAGAGGGTCTTGAGGTTGCGGCTGAGGATAGGCGAACGCTCGCTATACGGAGTGTTGACCGTAGCGCCGAGGTTGACGGCGGTGCCCCACCCGTTCTGGGTGTAAGGTATGAAATAGATGTCGGAAGCGAGGGCCGTATCGCCATGGAACAAGCTGCCGGAAGGCTGCAGGTTCTGTCCGCCGGGGCGGTCAGAGACAAGCAGCAGGCCACTGCCGTCGGGCATCATATAAGCGTCAGTCTCAATGTAATCGGTATTGACAGGATACGGCGGTATATCGGCCACACGCCACTGGTCGCCCTCCTTCTCGGCAATCCATATATCACCTGCACTGCCAAGAAGCATCCGCGTGCCGTTGGCATAGAAGCCAAAGATGGTCAGACCGTCATTGTCACTGTTGACAAACTTGGCATCGCCGGCCGGCTGCCATACGCCGCTCTTCTTCTCGGCGTAGCAGATACGGCGCGTGGAGCCAACACGAGTGTAGTACATCCTGTCCTCAACCTGGTTGTAGCAGGGGTTCAGTATATTATAGGTGGCGGTGAGAACCGGCGACAGCTTGCGGCCCGTCAACGGAGCCGCAAGGATTGACTTAAGTTCCTTGTACTCATTAGTGCCGACATTTTCGAAACAGAGCTCGAACTGCCGCACCCGCTCAAGGGCGGCGCCGTAGTTGCGCATGACGAGCTGAGACTGTATCATGCGCTGCAGCGGCACGATGGCTATGCGCTTGCCCGTCATGTGCCTGACGTAGCCGGAATACTTGCCATAGTCCACCTCGATGAAATCTTCCATAAGGTTCACCCTGTCTATACGCTGGGCTCGCTCCACGTCCTCTTCCAGCGCGCGCTGGTGCGGATAATCGGGGTTCTCCTTGCGGAACATGTCTATGGGCGACATGTTGCCTTCCTCTGCATGCCACGCATAATACCTGTTATACACGTCATTATAATACGGGTCGAGCTTGAATCGCGAGAGATAGAGCCGTGCAGCCTCAATGTCATGCTTGTCGTACACGAGACGGCGAAGCTGCAGCAAAGCGCTGTCGGCAAGAGCGTTGTCGGCATTGGAATCGACAAAGTCGGCATATTCGCGCGCCGTATTCAAAGCAGAATACTTAACCTCCAGCAATGTCGCAAGCTTTTCACGTGCCTGCAGGTGCTCGTCACTCGACGGGTACTTGTGCAGGAATTCGTTATAAGCCTTGATGGTATTGCGGCGGCTTGCATTGGCATAAGCGATGCGGCTCTTCTGCTTCTCGGCAGCACGCTGCACTGAGGGACTCAGCACATAGGCCGCAGCAATGGTGTCGGCCTGAGCCTCGGTCGTCACGCCTTCAAAGAGGCCCGGGGCAAAACGCGACAGACGCTCCTCCATCTGTTCTGCCTCGCGCGTGCCGGGATAGATGTCGATGAAGTGATAGAACGACTCCGCCGTACCCTTGCGCAAATCCTCGTCATACACCTGGTTGATGCGGCGCTGACGCAGCAGGCGCACCAGCTCGATGTCGATGCCAAAGGCATCAAGGTATGTGTCGAGCTCCACACGAGACATATCGGTACGCACCTCGAGGGTGTTGTAGGCCGCGTCGACTATAGCCTGTTTGGCCTGGCGAATGGTGGTAAGCGTTATATTCTTGCGGGCCAGACGCGTCAGCTCACCCAGCTTGTCGCTTTCCAGCAGCTTGATGTGCTCCTTCTCGGCGCGCTGCATGTACTTCATTGCCATGGGCAGGTTGCGCATGGGGTGCGAGTTGTCGAAATAGAACATCGACATGTTAAACAGGTTCTCCACGTTGTCGGGCTCTTTGGCATACGCCTTGTTGAGCCGCGTGAAGCGGTCCTGATAGTCGCCCTTCAGTTCTTCGGGCAAAGCCTGGGCCAGCACGGAAGCCGCCAGCATGCAGGCCATCAAAGTCGTCAGCAGTTTTTTCATCGTTATGCTATTTTAGCGTTCCCAGAATATCTCTGAACTCAAATTCCATTTCCTCGAAGGTGTCCTTGGTCGTCTCCAGACGGAACTCCACGGCGGTACCGCGATCCTTGAAGTAAGTCATCAGGAACTGATAGTCCTTCTGGCTTGCCGGATTGGTGTAGGCACCCATATAGCCTATGCCGCCACTCTTCGGCAGCCCGGGCCCGTGGGTGTATTCGTCCACCGACTGAAACGGCTGGAGCAGATAGCGCTCGTAAGCCAGCTCGTACACATCGCCCTCATAGCCTTCGTTGACATATATACGGAGGCACGGCAAGACAGTGTCGCCCTCCATATCCACCAACGTGCGGCCAACATAGTAGTAAAGATACACGTCGGCCCCGTCGTCGAGCTTAAAGGTGCGCAGGTAGCGCCAGTCGTCATTGTTGATGCGGAACGAGACATTCGTCCCGGGTATGTTGACTTGCGCCGCCGCCGTGCCTGCCATGGCCAACAGCATTGCCAGCATCAGTGTTTTGATGATTCTGTTCATCGTTTTTCTATTTTGTCGTAAAACTGTAACAACTGCGCGGTGAGCCGCTTCACATCGTAGTGCTCCGCCACAAGCCTTGCAGCCGCCTCGCCAACGCTGCGGCAGTACTCCTGGTCGGCCACCAGCCGCTTGATTTGGGCGGCAAACTGCTCCGGCGTGTCGGCCACCAGCAGGTTCTCGCCGTCGGTGTACTCTATGCCCTGAGCCCCCACCGTAGTGGTGACCACGGCCTTGCCCGCCGCCATTGCCTCTATTATCTTGACCCTGATGCCGCTGCCGCTGAGCAACGGCACCACATTTATCTGCTTGCCGGCGATGAAATAGCCGGCGTCCGGCACCTCGCCGACCACCGTCACCCCCTCCATGCGGGCGTCCATCCACCTCTGCGGCATCTTGCGTCCTGCCAGGTACAGGTGCGCCTGCGGCACCCCGCGGTGCACCACCGGCCACACCTCTTCAAGCAGCCACTCTATACTCTCCCGGTTGGGGAGCCAGTCCATAGCCCCTATGTGGAACAGCGAAGCGGGCTCCACCTCCACGTTGGCCGCATCCTCCGGCTCCACGCCAAAGGGTATCGACGTCAGCGGGCGGCGACAGCCGTGCTGGCGGAAGTAATCGGCATCGCCCTTGGTGATGCACACCACCCCGTCGTAGTCGTTTATGTGTTCCAACTCATAGGCCCGCAGCGTCAAAGCCAAGTGCTTCAGATACCACCGCTTGAGGCCGTACGGCGTGCTCGCCGCCACACGCTGCCAGATGACATGCTCCACATTGTGCGACCGCAGCACCACCTTGGCGGCAGACAGGCTGCGGATGAGCGGCACGTAGGGCGTCATGAAAAGACTCTCCAGATGCACCACGTCAAAGGTCTCCCGCTCCAGTATGGCACGCAGCCTGGCGGCAAAAGCCTCGCTGCGGAAGCGGCTGACATGGTACGACTCGCCGCAGAGCATGGCCACCGCAGCAGCCAGCGGCTTGACGGAAAGGTCCACATACTGCGACTCGAAACCCGTCTGGCCCAGGTATTCCTCGCCCATCTTGGCCCGGTCGGCAGGATGCTTGTCGCTCTCCATCGCCAACACCTTGACCTCGCAGCCTTCGCGCAACAGTCCTTGCGTGATGCTGTTCATGGCCATGGTGCCACCGTCAACGGTGGGGAACGGCGGTTTGATGCAGAGCTGCAGTACTTTCATCTTCTTCGGTCAGGTGTTGAAACACAATTGCGCCGCCAGCCTCATTCCTTCGGCAGGTTGCGGAAACCGGTGCCCAATATCTCGGAGCTGTCCATGATGTTGACAAAGGCCTTGGGGTCTATGCGGTGCAGGTTGCTCTTCAGCTTCACCATGTCGGCGCGCTCGAGGGTGACGTATATCATCTTGCGCTCGTTGCCCTGGTAAAGGCCCGTGCCCGTGAGGCACGTGCCGCCACGCTTGAGGTCGTTGAGGATGTAGTCGCGCACGGCCTCCAGCTCGTCGGTGACGATGAACATGGTCTTGTAGCTCTTCATGCCGTCCACCACCAGGTCGATGACCTTGCCCTCGATGAAGATGATGATGATGGAGTAGATGGGCAGGCGAATGTCGCCGAAAGCGATGAGGGTGCTCAGGGTGATGCAGCCGTCCACAATGGTCACCAGCGTGCCGAGGCTGATTTTGGTGTACTTGTGCAGGATCATCGAGATGATGTCGCTGCCGCCGCTCGTGGCGCCGCTGCGGAAAATCATGCCTATGGCCACACCGTAGATGAGGCCCGCCACAACGGTGTTGAGGAAGTAGTCGGGCACAAACCAGCCGCCGTCATGCGGTATCTGCACCATGGAGATGCCCTTGATGGGAGCGTCGACAATCTTGCCGTCGAATATGACGGGGTTGTAGCCCCACACGCTCTCGAGCACGAAGGTGAACGCGAAGATGAGCGCCGTGGATATGATGGTCTTAAGGCCGAACTTCGGGCCCAAGATCCAGGTGCCTATGAGCAGCAGCGGCACATCCATGCAGATGGCATAGAGGGATATCTTCCAGGGCCAGAGTGTGTTGAACACGTTGCTCAAGCCGTAGGTGCCGCCAGGGGCCATGAGGTAGGGGTTGACGAACATCACGTCGCCTATGGCGAACAAGGCACTGCCGCTTATGAGCAGCACATAGGCCCACACTTCTTTTTTCCAGTCTTTCTTCTGAGTTGTATTTGTCATAAACAGTTATTTATTAATTCATAAAGTATCCTGCCGACTACAGGACAGGAATGCAAAGATACGAAGATTTTACAATATAGCAATAATAAAAGCAAAAAAAGAGGGCGCCGAAGCGTCCTCCCTTGCCTTGAGCGATAGACGGGGGTCGAACCCGCGACCTGCGGCTTGGGAAGCCGCCGCTCTGCCAACTGAGCTACTATCGCATTGCCACCCTGCTCAATTCCCCACAGACAGGGCAGCTGTCATGCATTTACCAAAACATAATGACACTACAGAAACGGCACTCGGCCGCGTTTATTGTGCCACCGGTTGATTTTTTTTCTTACTTTTTACGCAAAATACTCAAACACACCGTTCTCGCTCTTCACGGTCACCTGCGCCTTCGGGGCCTCCTCGACGCGGCCTATCACCTGGGCGTCGACGCCGAAACTGCGGCTGATGTCTATAATGCCGCGGGCCGTGGCCTCGTCGGTGTAGAGCTCCATGCGGTGACCCATGTTGAAGACCTTGTACATCTCCTGCCAGTCGGTCTGGCTCTCGTCGTGTATCATCTTGAACAGCGGCGGCACCGGGAAGAGGTTGTCCTTGACAACGTGGTTCCTGTCGATGAAGTGCAGCACCTTGGTCTGCGCGCCGCCGGAGCAGTGCACCATGCCGTCGATCTTGGGGCGGTACTCGTCGAGCACCTTCCTGATAATGGGCGCGTAAGTCCTTGTCGGCGAGAGCACCATGTGGCCGGCGTCCACGCCCGGCACCTCGGTGGGGTCGGTGAGCAGCTTCGAGCCGCAGAAGACCACGCCGTCGGGCAGGTTGTGGTCGTAGCACATCGGGTATTTCTCGGCGTAGACATGCGAGAAGACGTCGTGGCGCGCCGAGGTCAGGCCGTTGCTGCCCATGCCGCCGTTGTAGGCCGTCTCGTACTTGGCCTGGCCGAAGCTGGCGAGGCCCACGATGACGTTGCCGGCCTTGATGCGGGCATTGTCCACCACGTCGGCGCGGCGCATGCGGGCCGTCACCGTGCTGTCCACGATGATGGTGCGCACCAGGTCGCCCACGTCGGCGGTCTCGCCGCCGGTGAGCACGATGTCGATGCCCATGTCGCGCATCGTCTGGCAGAACTCCTCGGTGCCGTTGATCACGGCCGAGATGACCTCGCCGGGCACCAACTGCTTGTTGCGCCCTATGGTGGAGGAGAGCAGTATGTGGTCGAGAGCGCCGACACACAGCAGGTCGTCGGTGTTCATCACGATGGCGTCCACGGCGATGCCCTTCCACACGTTGAGGTCGCCCGTCTCCTTCCAGTACATGTAGGCCAGGCTCGACTTGGTGCCGGCGCCGTCGGCATGCATTATGTTGCAGTATTCGGCGTCGCCGCCGAGCAAGTCGGGTATAATCTTGCAGAAAGCCTTGGGGAAGAGCCCCTTGTCGATATTCTTGATGGCATTGTGCACATCTTCCTTCGTAGCGGAAACTCCGCGCTGGTTGTACTTGTCCATATTACACGTTGATACGTTGATACACTGATGCGTCTGTACGCTTTGAGTGTGCAAAGATACAAACTTTTTCCATTCTGGCAAAATTTTCTTTCCCTCCCCCACCCCACCCGCTACCGCTCCCCTACGGACCCGGTACGGCCGTTCTTCAGTAGTTCTTCAGTAGTATTTCAGTGCCACACTGAAGAACTACTGAAGAAGTATCGTTGAAGTATCGTTGAAGTATCGTTGAAATGCCGTACCGGGTCCGGTGGGGAGAGGTGGATGAAAGGGCAGAAAAGAGCGGCTCGGGGCAGCGCGGCAAAAATAAATTTCGCCATATTGGAAAAATTTTGTATCTTTGCATTTGGAACCAATATATACCAAAAGTTATGGCAAAAGGGAGAATACTGTATGTAAGTCAGGATATTATGCCTTTTTCGGAGGAGAGCGCCACAGCCACTTTGGGGCGCTACTTGCCTGCGAAAATACAGGAGATGGGGCGCGACATAAGGGTTTTCATGCCCAAATTCAGCAGCATCAGCGAGCGCAAGCACCAGCTGCACGAGGTGATACGCCTGAGCGGCATGAACATGATAGTGAACAACAGCGACCACCAGCTGCTGATAAAGGTGGGCTCCATCCCCACGGCGCGCATGCAGGTCTACTTCATCGACAACGAGGACTATTTCAGCCGCCTGTCCCACCCCACTGACGAGAACGGCATGCTCGACGGGATGAGCGACGAGCGCCTGCTCTTCTTCGGGCGCGGAGTGCTCGAGGCTGTGCGCAAGCTGGCCTGGCAGCCCCACTTGATCAACTTCATGGGCTGGAGCTCGGCGATGATACCGTTCTACCTGCGCCGTATCAACAAGGAGAACTCCTTCTTCAGCGGCACCAAGCTGGTCATCACGCTGATGGACGACAGCTTCAACGGCCGCGTCGGCGGCGACCTGGAGCGCAAGATGAAGGCCGACAACGCCACGGCCAAGGACCTGCGCCTCTACGGCGACACCACGTACCTCGGCCTGATGAAGGCCGCCATCACCTTCTCGCAGGGCGTCATCATCGGCTCGCCGAATGTGGACCCCGAGCTGGTGGACTTCGCCAAGGCCAACAAGCGCAACGTGCTCGACTTCATAGAGGACCGCGACGAGTTCTACACACGCACAAACAAATTCTACGACACCATAACGGGCAGGATAGAGAACTGACCCGGGCAACAGACTGACAGCAGATGAAAAAGACACTCCGTTATGCAGCTATGCTGCTGACACTTTTCACACTTGCGGCATGCACCGACGACGAGAGCGACCTCGGCAGCACGCTGATGGACGCCGACGCACTCTACAACGCCAAGGACTACACCATGACCGTCGACACGGCCTACTCGCTGCGCGACGACTCGCTGCTCACCACGGGCAACACCGAGATAATGATAGGCAACTACCACGACGCCATCTTCGGCAAGGTGACGGCGCAGTATTTCACCCAGATCACCCTGCCAAACGCCACCACCTCGGTGGACCTCGACGGCGTGACCATCGACTCGGTGGTGATGACGCTCGTCTACGACTCGGTGTTCCCCGACACTTCGCGCAGCTACAGCCTGCACTTCGAGGTGGTGCAGCTCGCCGAGGCCATAGCTTCCGACAAGCAGTACTACGCCATCGACAGCATCGGCGTCAACACCGACGCCGTGCTCTACAACGGCACCGTGCAGACCAAGCCCGGCAGCGGCACCATGGACCTGCGCCTCGGAGGGCCCGTCAACGACATACTGCGCATGACGGCCGAGCGCGACGCTTTCGCCGAGGCCACCAAGGGCTTGCGCATCAGCGTGCTGCCGGCCGGCAGCGACGAGGGTATGGTGGCCCTGAACCTTTCGGACACCCGCACCCTGATACGCGTGCACTACCACTACGACACCTCGGCCTACCACTTCGACCTGTCGATAAGCAACGGCAGGCATTTCACCCACTTTGTGCACGACTACAGCGGCACGGCCCTCGACGGCGTGCGCAGCCTCGACGGCGCCCAGCGCCTGTATCTGGACCCGCTGGGCGGGTTCAAGGCTGTGGTGAGCTTCGACCGGACGCTGCGCGCTTTCCGCGAGGCGCATCCGCGCGCCGTGGTGCACAAGGCCGACCTGCTGCTCCCCGTGGCCGCAGAGGCTGACGCCAAGAAGCCGCAGCGCATCATAGCCACCAACGGCACGCGCTACATCAACGACTACATCTCGGCGGGCGTGGACGGCTACTACCACAGCGACAGCAGCCGCTACCGCATCCGCGTGCCCCTGCACCTGCAGAGCATGCTGCGCGACGGGTTCGACAAGGGCACACACCTGCTCATCGACGCACGCGGCAGCGTGGCGGAACGCACAGTGCTCAACGGCTACAACGAGACAGACAAGATTAAAATAAACCTCATATACACCGAATGATGACAAAGAGAAGCATCCTCATACTTGCAGCCTGCATAGCGGCGGCCTCGGTGGCCGACGCGCAGACCATGTACCGCAAGAACTACAGCGGCACCACCCAGCTCTCGGTAGAGGGCCCGATAGCCGAAAACGGAAAGCGCAACGGCAGCTGGACCTGGTGGTACCCCTCGGGCAAGGTGTCGCAGAAGGGCACATACACCAACGGCAAGAAGAGCGGTGTGTGGACCGTCTACTATGACGACGGCAGCCGCATGAGCGAGGAATGCTTCGCCACGGGCGTGAACCGCAGCTGGCACCGCAACGGCGACCTGAAGAGCGAGGTGGCCGTGGAGAACGGCAAGAAGAACGGCCTCTACCGCTCGTGGTACGCCAACGGACAGAAGGAGGAGGAGATCACCTACGTCAACGGCAGCCGCGAGGGGCAGACCACGCAATGGCACGAGAACGGCAAGATAAGGTTCAAGGGCCAGTACAAGAACGACGAGCTCCAGGGCACGGCCTCGTGGTGGTTCGCTGACGGCAAGAAAGACATGGAAGGCCCCATGGTGAACGGCGTGCAGGACGGCGAGTGGTCGTTCTACTGGCGCACCACCGGCAAGCTGGGCATCCGCGGCCACTATGCCGGCGGCAAAGAGGCCGGCGTGTGGACCTACTACTACGAGACCGGCGAGCGCTGGCGCGCAGGGCAGTACCGCAACGGCGAACGCGAAGGCGTGTGGACCACCTGGTACGAGAGCGGCAAAAAGCTGCACGAAGGCGAATACGCGCACGACATGGAGGAAGGCCGCTGGACGGCATGGTACGAGAACGGCCGCGTAGACTACTACGGCAACTTCCACGAGGGCATGAAAGAGGGCGAATGGCGCGGCCTGTACGACGACGGCTCCGTGCGCTACGTGATAAACTACAGAGAGGACATCAAGGACGGCGAGGAGCTGCGCTACTTCCCCAACGGGAAGGTGGAGCTGCGCCAGAACTTCCGCAACGGGGTGCTCGACGGCAAATACGAGCGCTACAACGAGGCCGGCTCTCCTGTGGAGAAAGGCCAGTTCGCGGGCGGCGAGAAAGAGGGGAAATGGGTGTGGTATGACAACGGCCGCGAGGTGTACAAGGCCCGCTTCAAGGGCGGCAAAGAGGTGAAATGAAGCTGCTGCTCGCATCGAAGTCGCCACGCCGCCGCCAGCTGTTGGCCGAAACGGGGCTGCCCGTGGAGTGCGTGAGCATTGACGTGGACGAACACATAGACTCCCCCCTGCCCCCCGCCGACGTGGCGGAGCATCTGGCACGGCGCAAGGCCGCCGCTTTCCCGCAAGACAAGATTGGCGACGACTGCATACTCGTCGCAGCCGACACCACGGTGGTGCTCGACGGGCACGTGATGGGCAAGCCCGCCAACCGCGACGAAGCCCTGGCCATGCTGCACAGCCTCGCCGGACGGCAGCATACGGTATACACCGGCGTATGCCTGCGCTCGCACAACGACGAGGTGTCGTTCACCGAAAGCACCGAGGTGCACTTCCGCCAGCTGACCGACGAGGAGATTGCCCACTACGTGGACACCTACAAGCCATACGACAAGGCCGGGGCCTACGGCATACAGGAATGGATAGGCATGGTGGGGATAGAACGCATCGAGGGGTGCTACTATAACGTGATGGGGCTGCCTGTGGCACGGCTCTACGAGACGCTGTGCAGCAGGTTCTTGTCGAGATAGATGACGCCACGGTCGAGCATATCGCGCAACACACCCCTTACATCAACATAGCCTTTTGCTTCGAGCATGACACAGAGGTCATGTGGCGACAGGCGGGCTGCCTTAAGCTGCTGGATGACGGCGGCGCGGCAGTCGGCCTCGGTGGGCGCTGCGGCATGGCGGCAGACGTCACAGCACCCGCACGGCGGCACACCCTCGCCCTGCCCGAAATAGGCGGCAAGCTGACGGCTGCGGCAGACGCTGTCGTTGGCGATATAAGCCTCCATGGCCTGAAGGCGGCGCCAGGCAGCCTGCTTGAGCTGGTCGTACTGCTGCGGCTGCAGCATGATTTCACTCTCCGGAACACGCGCCGAGGGAAAGACTATCTGCGGCTTGGTGGGGCACGGATGATAGTCGGCCACGTGCATGGCGTTGAGCTCGCCGAGCATGGTCACAACGTCCGCGGTTTCGATGTTGCAGCGCTTGGCAATACGCTTCTCGTCGATAGCCACGGGCGACGAGAGAAGGCCCGGATACATGCGCAGCAGAGTCTGTACAAAATCGCCGAGACGCATGTGGTTGACCTGGAAACGGTACAGTTCGTCGCGCCCGACGGTGACACAGAGCGTAGAGACGGCCTCGTCGAGTTCAGGGAGGGCGATGAGGCCTTCCCGCTCAAGGAAGCGGCAGGCGGCGTAGAACTCACGAACCTTGAAGACATAGCTGTCGCAGACCTTCTGAAGGTCAAAGTCATAACGGCTGTCGGCGCCACCGCCCATAGGCAGGCGGTAATAGTTGCAGATGGCCCTGTAGACGTTGCGTATATAGACCAGTGTCGGGAAATCCTTGGCGTGGTTTGCCTTCAACGCCGACGTGTCGGACGGGCTACAGACGAGATAGGCACATGCCGGAGCGCCGTCGCGTCCCGCACGGCCGGCTTCCTGGAAATAGGCCTCAAGGGAGTCTGGCACATCGGCATGTATCACAAAGCGGACGTCTGGCTTGTCTATACCCATGCCAAAGGCGTTGGTCGCCACCATGACGCGCCGCTGGCCCTTCATCCACAAGCCCTGGCGGCGGTCACGTTCGGCGGCGCTGAGGCCGGCATGGTAGAACTCCGCGGTGACACCGTTCTCGACAAGCAGCGCGGCGATCTGCTCGGCATAGCGGCGGCTGCGGGTGTAGACGATGCCTGAGCCCTCGGTGGCGGCGGCAATGGCGAGCAGACGGCGGTTCTTGTCCTCGTCATGCACCACGATGTAGCCGAGGTTGGGACGCACAAAACTGCCACAGAAGAGGCGCCGGTTGCGCATGGCAAGGTGCTCGCAGATGTCGGCGACCACCTCAGGGGTGGCTGTGGCGGTGAGGGCCATGAGGGGCACGGCGGGCTGGTAGGCCCGGATGTCGGCAATCTGAAGGTATGGCGGGCGGAAGTCATAGCCCCACTGGGAGACACAATGGGCCTCGTCGACAGCTATCAGACATACCTTCATCTTGCGGAAATACTCTATGAAGCGCCGCTGCCTGAGGCGTTCGGGCGACACATAGAGGAACTTGAGGTTTCCGTAAAGGCTGTTGTTGAGGACGGCGGCGATGTCGGCGTCGCTCATGCCCGAGGTGATGCAGGCGGCTTTGACATGGCGCGCATTGAGCTGCACGACCTGGTCTTTCATCAGCGCTATCAGCGGCGATACCACAAGACAAAGCCCCTCCATCATCAGCGCGGGGAGCTGGTAACAGAGGGACTTCCCTCCGCCGGTGGGCAACAGCACCATGGTGTCGTGCCCGGCTACGGCAGAGTCTATTATTTCCTCCTGCATGGGGCGGAACGTGTCGTAGCCCCAATAGCGCTTCAACAGGAGGTGCTTGTCGGCCATGGCCTAACGCAGGAGGGTGACGGTACCCTTGCGGCTGCTCAGGGTGCCAACATGTGGTTTGCGGTAGTTACAAACATAAACGTATGCGCCCTGCGGACAGGCGGTGCCGTTGTGGGTGCCGTCCCACTCAAAGGCCGGGTCTTCAGACTCGAACACGAGCATTCCTTCACGGTTGTAGACGTAGATGTGGAAGTATTCGTACTCGTTTATGGTGAAGAGCTTAAACTTGGCGTTGACATCCTCGCTGCCCGGGGTGAAGACTGTGGGCAGCCATGCCGTGAAGAGATGAACCGGTATGGTGAAGGGGTATACGGTAACGCAGCCAAGCACATTGGCGGTGGTGAGCTCCACGTTGACGACCGAATCCTGGCCGGTCTTGGCTTCCTCAAAGGTATGCTTCACGGATTTCTGGTCGACGCGCTCGCCGTCGGAGAAGAGCCAGCTGGTAGTGGCCGCATTTGACGACACGTTGGTGAGCACAACTGTGGGGTCTTCGCTGTCTACATACTTTGGCGAGAGGTCCACCTTTGGCGCCGGGAAGGGTATCACGGTGACACGCTCCGTCAAGGGCAAGGCGTCACAATCGTTGGCGCCGTGGCCTATCATGGTGTATGTTGTACTGCTGTTGGGAGACACGAATACGGTGTCGCCGGTGGCTACGGTCGACGAGCCCACCCTCCACGAGTAGTGGTCGGCCATGCTGCCTATGAGGACCACCGTGTCGCCGGGGCAGATGCGTCCGTCTGGCGGATACATCTCCATACGCGGCTGTACGTAATACGCATAGGCACTATCCCACGCCACACAGCCCTGCGGACTGGTGACCATGATATAATACTTGGAGACGGGGGCGTATGGAATCTCCCGCAAGGTTGCACCGGCAGGTATTCCACCAGACACATAGCCATTGGTCAGAGACCACTGATAAGAGCAGTTCTCAACGCCGACAGTGCTCACCACGGCGTTGGTGCGGCTGCCCTCGCAGACGATGGTGTCGCCGGTTATCTGCAGCTCGGGGTGCACGAAGACTGCCACCGTGTCGTAGGCACGGTTGGCGCAGGGCACCATTTGACCGGTGGCGCGGTCGCGGTATTTAAGGCCATTCCACACGATGAGCTCTATGGGCTCAATGGGATGGGTGAAGGAACGCACCACTGTGACGCTGTCGTTGAGATAGCCCTCGATGGTGTCGAGCATGCCCTCCATTTCATCAAAGTTCAGGCCGGTGAGCGGACCGTTGTATTGTGGCTTCAGGAAGCGCCACATGCGGCGTTCCACACCGTCGGTGGTGTCGGTGATAGTGGTCATGGCAGAATCGCACAGCACACGCGGATACACTGTCATGCCGGTATTGGGCGTTTCCAGTGCTTTTATGGGATATATGGCCTCCGAGTAGCATGTGGGGTCGCCACTGTTTTCTGTACGCACCAGCACATAGTGCATGTCGGTGTTGGGGGCGAAGTACGTGGCACTGTCACCGGTCATGACGGTGTCAGGCACACCTACGGCCTGGCTATTGTTGTATATCATCCACGACGTCGTGGAGAGATCCACAGCGTTGGGGGCGCCGGGGACGCTGCTCTGGTTCCACAGGCGCACGGTGCCGTCGCAGCGAGACAGGCTGTCGATGCGCATCGAAGGCTTGAAGTTCTGCACATTCAGGTACAGGTCGGTCTTGAACGGCTTGGAGGGGTCGAGGGCCGAGGTCATGCGGCAACGGAAAGTCTGCCTGTTGCCCATCGAGTCGGGGCTGGCGTCTATATAGCGTACTTTGTTAATGTTGGGGCGATAGAGTACGCGATAGTCATCAGCCTGCACCTTGTAGTCGTAGAAGTGCAACGTGTCGCGATGGCCGTTGCGGACGATAGCCGTATCTTCAGGGCCTGCGGCAAGCTGCCCGGCCATCGGTGTGCCTGCCGGCATCCTTAGGTTGCGGAAGGTGAAGTAGTCGTTGGGCATGCCGGCGTTGAGGTCTGACGTAGGGTCGCTGACGCCATATTCCGAAGCCGACCATTCGTAACGCTTCATACCGCGCGGGGCCGAAATTGTGGCCACCTCGGTGCTCAAGCCCGGAGGGCAGCCTGTGGCTTTAAGGTCCATCTCACGGCACTCGCCGGCGATATACGCGTAGGCATAGTGGAACTCAGCCAGACAGTCATATATAAGAGCCTGCACCTGCACCGTGTCATATATATACTTGGAGAGGTTAATGGCCACCTTGTCCCAGTCCTTGTAATATACATCTCCAGAAGCATGCCATCCATTCTCGTTGGGATTGCTCAAAATGTTTGCATATTCCATCGGCGGGCATGCGTTTGACGTGTTGCTGCTCGGCGTACCGCTGATGTAGTAGGCCAGCGTGTCGCTAATCTGCTTCCATACACCATTATTGTCCTTCCTCATCACCCTGATGATAAACACGGGGTTGCCAGCCTGACCATGCGTCGGCGCCTCGGCCACGATGGCGTAGTAGAGGAACAGCATGGCATTCTGAGAGGTGACGCGCATCTGGTAGTTGAGAAGCGCCACTCCATAAGTGCCCCCATTGGCGCAACCGTCACCGATACGGATGCTCGAACTTATCTGAGTGCTCGGGCGGCCTGTGGTGTCAATATAATTGAACTGCGTAGGCACATACTTAAGGCGATTACCTGTATTCGGGTCGCTGCCGGTAGTGTTGGTCATGATAGCAAACTGGCGTCTCTGGTCCGGTATCGGCAACGATGCTTGATAGCAGCCGGAGGCTTCTATCGTATTCATCTGCGCTGCCGTGTAGGCCGGGCCAAGGCTCTGTGCTCCCGTGACCTCAGACATCACATTAGGGCAAGAGTTGCTGTTCTTGACACCACCGCTGCCGCTGTAGCCGCCGGAGCCGAGCTGGCCGTTGGTCCAGGCGTTAAAGTTGGCGGGGTTGTTCCAGCCGGGGCATGCCTTCTGCTGCGTCCACTGCGCGGCGGCGCCACTACTAATCACAAGCGCCAATGTCAGCGCCAACAAGGCGGAAAAAGTGCTTTTGCGTATCATGGTCATTACATCTATTATATTCTACTTCTTTACTTTACGCCCACACAGCACACTACTTCACTTTACAAAGATATACATTTTTCGTGAACCGTGCAAGTTTTTTTTCGCCATGTAGACGCGCAAGGTGCCGTTTTGTTACCGCCGAGGTGAAAATTTTTTACAAAAAAGAGGGATGCCGCCTGATGGCGGCATCCCTCCATAGTGGTGTCCTTGGCGGACAGAGGTTTATTTCTCCTCTTTCAGTTTCTGGAAGATGTCGAGGTCGCCAAGGGTGGTTTTCTCCAGATTGTCGTTGATCTGCTTCACCGTCTTCTTGGTGTTGCGCTCGCGGCTGTCGCCCTCGGCGCGTGCACCGTCGTTGCCTTCCTGGAAGGTGCGGGTGTGGCTGACGATAATCTTCTTGCTGTCCTTGTTGAACTCGATGACCTTGAAGTCGAGGGTCTCGCCGTTCTTGGCCTTGCTCTTGTCCTCCTTGTCGAGGTGACGCATCGGGGCGAAAGCCTCGACCTCGTAGGGCAGGATGACGGTGGCGCCCTTGTCGTTCATGTTCACTATCTTGCCCTGGTGCACGCTGCCCACGGTGAAGAGGGTCTCGTAGACGTCCCAGGGATTCTCCTCAAGCTGCTTGTGACCGAGGCTGAGGCGACGGTTCTCGGCATCGACCTCGAGGACGACGACGTCGATCTTCTCGCCGATCTTGGTGAACTCGGCGGGGTGTTTGATCTTCTTGCTCCAGCTGAGGTCGCTGATGTGGATGAGGCCGTCGACGCCTTCCTCAAGCTCGACGAAGATGCCGAAGTTGGTGAAGTTGCGCACGGTGGCGGTATGCTTGCTGCCGACGGGGTAGCGCTCGGCGATGCTGAGCCAGGGGTCGGGCATGAGCTGGCGGATGCCGAGGCTCATCTTGCGGTTCTCGCGGTCGAGGTTGAGGATGACGGCTTCCACCTCGTCGCCCACCTTCAGGAAGTCCTGGGCGGAGCGCAGGTGCTGGCTCCAGCTCATCTCGCTGACATGGATGAGGCCTTCAACGCCGGGCATGACCTCGACAAAGGCACCGTAGTCGGCGATGACGACAACCTTGCCCTTGATGTGGTCACCCTCCTTGAGGTTCGGGTCGAGGGCATCCCAGGGGTGAGGAGTGAGCTGCTTGAGACCGAGGGCGATGCGGCGCTTGGCCTCGTCGAAGTCGAGTATGACGACGTTGATCTTCTGGTCGAGCTGGACAATCTCCTCGGGGTGGTTGATGCGGCCCCAGCTGAGGTCGGTGATGTGGATGAGGCCATCCACGCCGCCGAGGTCGACGAAGACACCGTAGGAGGTGATGTTCTTGACGACACCCTCGAGCACCTGACCCTTCTCGAGATGGCTGATGATCTCGGCCTTCTGGGCCTCGATCTCGTCCTCGATGAGAGCCTTGTGGCTGACGACGACATTCTTGTATTCGTGGTTGATCTTGACGACCTTGAACTCCATCTGCTTGTCGACATACACGTCGTAGTCGCGGATGGGCTTGACATCGATCTGGCTGCCGGGCAGGAAGGCCTCGATGTTATCGAAGACGGTGACGATGAGACCGCCTTTGGTGCGGCTCTTCACGTAACCGGTGATAATCTCCTGATTGTCATAAGCCTGGTTGACACGCTCCCAGCTCTTGAGGATGCGGGCCTTCTTGTGGCTGAGCATGAGCTGGCCGTTGGCGTCCTCCTGACTCTCGACGAAGACCTCAATCTTGTCGCCGGGCTTCAGGTCGGGGTTGTAGCGCACCTCGCCGGCAGGGATGACACCGTCGCTCTTGGCTCCGACGTTCACCACCACCTCGCGGTCGGTGACGGCCACCACGGTGCCCTCGATGACTTCCTGCTCGGTGAACGAGTTGAAGCTCTTCTCGTAGGCGTCGTTGTTGGCACCAGCCTCTTGTTGTTTGATTTTACCGGCTTTCTCGTCGATGGCGTTCCAGTCGAAGTCGGCCAGCGGTTGCACATTCTTGTAATCCATGTGTAGGGTTTCTTTTTGCTGTGTGCCTCCTGCCATAGGCACGGGTTAAACTTATTTTGTTGTTAAGCACCTGTGCGACACAACGTTGGCAGGCCACGCGGCGCAACAAGCGAAGTGCAAAGATACAACTTTTTTACATTCTGGCAAAGCCAAAGTGCTGATTTTAACATTATTTTTCAACCCCAGTGCGCCAATTTCCTTTCGTGGCCCGCTTCGGCTCGGAGTCCCTTCGGCCCCCCTTCGGCCCCCCTTCGGCCATGCTTCGGCCGTGAAACATTGTTTCACGCCCCGGATGCGATAGAAAAGCCGTAGGAGGGCCGACGCGGGGCCGTAGCGGAGGCGTAGCGGCCTGGACCAACGGGCACAACAAAAGTCCGTCAGCCACAGGCTGACGAGCCTATAGTGCTGCTGCACAGCCTACTCGATAGCGGCACCGATGCGGGCGGCGAGCTCACGGAGCTCGTCGGCGCTCATCTCCACATGGTGTGCGAAGTTGAGGTCGCCCGGCTTGTTGAGGGGCATAAGGTGTATGTGCGTATGGGGCACGTCGATACCCACCACGGCTTCGCCGACCTTGATGCAGGGGCACACCTTCTTGAGGCCCTTGGCGACGCGCTTGGCGAAGAGATGGAGCTCGCAGAAGAGGTCGTCGTCGAGGTCGAAGATGTAGTCCACCTCCTGCTTGGGGATGCAGAGGACATGGCCGCGGACCACAGGGTTGATATCGAGGAATGCCAGACAGCGGTCTGTCTCGAACACTTTGTAGCAGGGTATCTCGCCGGCTACGATTTTGCTGAAGATTGTTGCCATGGGTTATCGTTCTATTTTGGTCAGCTCGAAAGTCATCTTGCCGGCAGGGACATTGACCTCGACGACGTCGCCCACCTTGTGGCCGAGGAAAGCCGAGGCAAAGGGCGAAGTGATGGATATCTTGCCCTGCTTGAGGTTGGCTTCGCTCTCGGGGACGATGGTGTAGCGCTGCGTCATGTTGTTCTTGGTGTTGCGGATGGTGATGATGGAGAGCAGGAGCACCTTGGAGGTGTCTATCTTGCTCTCGTCGAGCAGACGGGCGTTGGCCACGAGTTCCTGCAGCTTGGAGATGCGAGCCTCGAGGTGGCCCTGGGCCTCCTTGGCGGCGTCGTACTCGGCATTCTCGCTGAGGTCGCCCTTGTCGCGCGCCTCGGCGATGGCGGCGCTGGCGGCCGGACGCTCGACGGCAATCAAGTGATGCAACTCGTCCTTCAGTTTCTGAAGGCCTTCTTCACTGTAATACTTTATCTCTGACATGATGATATATTGTTGTTTTCGGACGTTTAAAAAGTGGGAAAGGCTTAGCGGAAAGCCTTTCCCCACTTTGTGTTATGTTACGTTGTCGTTTAGAAGCGGAAGCTGGCGCCGATGGCATGGGTGCCCTTGAGCGGCGTTGCTGTGCGGTAAGAGTAATCCAATGTAAGACCGATGTTGGAACCCTCCTTCTTGCTCAGCGGTATGTCGACCGAGGCACCGGCGCAGATGCCACTGTTGGCGGTGGCGGCGTTGCCGTTCCACAGGCCCTCCTGGAAGACATAGCCGGCACGGAGCTGGACGATGTTGAGGAGGCCGTACTCGAGGCCGAGGGTGAAGTTGTCGCGCAGGAAGGCGTTGGAGGTGAAGCTACCGGCAACGGTGAGGCGCTGGTTCCACTTCTCGAAGAGGAAGTCGTAAGAGAGACCGATGTTGAGGCAGGTGGGAAGCTCCATCTCGGCAGCGCGGGTCTCGACGGTGAAGTCGTTGTTGGCGTGGTTGACCATGGTCAGCGAATGACCGGTGCCGCCGAACTTCATCGAGGGGCCCCAGTTTTTGAGGCTGATACCGAACTTGAGCTCGTCGTTCTCACCCGTGACATACTGGATACCGGCATCGATGGCGAAACCGGAACCGGAGATGTTATCGGTGCTCTCGGTGGCCAGCTTGAAGACGACACCGCCATGGATGGTGTTGGTGAAGCTGTGGGCATAGGCCACGTTGATGTTCATGTAGCTGGGCGAGAAGGTGCCGTTGGAACCGGGCTCAGGGCTGTCATAGGTGGTGACAGGAAGGTCGCCGAAGCCGATAGTCATGACGTAGACACCAAGGACACCCGACTCGAAGACGCGGACGCCGAGACCGAAGGTGTTGATGGAAGCGCCACTGTTGAAACCAGACTTGCCACCATAGAGGATGGTGTTGGTGTAGGCAACCTCGATGTTATTGACGAATGCCAGACCAGCGGCATTGTTGAACATGGCGTCGATGCCACGCACGCTGGAGATGTTGACACCGCCCCAGCCGGTGCTGCGTGCCCACGGGTTGATGAGAAGCTCGGAGGCACCTGCAGTTCCGCGACGCTCATCGTTGCCTGCCATGGCCGACTGGGCCGACATGGCCGACAGTATCACAACTACTGCAAATATTTTTAATATTCTCTTCATTTCTGTGATGTTTTTTGAGGTTACTTACACGGTTAGAATTGGTACGAGTTGAGGTCGACAGGACGCATGGTTCCGAACCACTTGATGACCTTCTCACCGATGCCGGGAACCGACACATGGATGAGGTACATGCCGCCGGCGATGGGGATGCCGGTGTGGTTGTGGAGATCCCAGTCGACAGAAGTGCTCTCGCCAACAATGTTGGAGTTAGATGAACTCTGGTTACGAGTCACTGCGGTGGGGCCGATGGTGCGGACCAGAGTGCCGTCGACAGTGTAGATGTTGATCGTGCAACCTTTCTTGACACCGTTCTCCTCGCCGACAGGCAGGTTGATGATGCGGACCTTGGTCTCAAGCTGACTGGAGGTCTCGTACTTGGAGTAGCTGTAGTAGGGGTTGGGCACCACGCTAATGAGGCTGAGCAGCGAGTCGGCATAAGCCTTCTTGTCATCGCTGTTGATGGCCAGATTCTCAAGGACGGCATCGGAGGCCGAAAGGGTGAACTGGTAGGTGGGCATATTGCCGTTGCGGTTGGGCTGGCCACAGTTGACATAGGATGTGCCGTTGGGGCCCATGTAGCGGCCATAGGGGGCGCGGATGTCTATGTCAATGATGGCGTCGGTGGGTATACCGTTGGAGGCGCAGCCGGCGTTCTTGACAGCATTGCGACCAGGATATTTGAACGCATAACGCGACGACACAAGAGGCATATTGACCCAAGCGACCGAAGCATAGAGCATGGCGATAGAGTCGCGGACAGGATCGACACTGTTCTCACTCGAGATGATACCATGCCAAAGGTGGGGGGCACCAGTAAGGCTATCGACGGAGTCCATCAGATGAGCCACAGAGCTCAGCATCTGGTTGGCCCAGCGTCCAGCATCATAGGAAGGTGTGCGATAGCGGCAGACATTACCAAGGATGGTGGATTTGCGCATGTTATGGAACGGCTGGTTGCCAGCGTTGAGGACATAAATGTAATGGCGGCCACCTAAGACATAGTCCTGGGTGCCATCGCGCTGGACCGAAACGGGATTCCAAATCATGTCGCGACCATTGTGCTGAACATAGCGCGAGTCTTCACCAAACATGATGTTCAGACGCTCACCAGTGACAGTGTTGATGGCATAGCCGGGGAACCAGCCCATACCATACTCGGCAATGTAAGCGGGGCTATTGGGGTTGGCTATGTCGGCAGCAGTGGCGGCACCGGCGAGGGTGTCACCGTTCTTGTCGACCGACTTGTGGGCACGCGAACTGAACTTGCGAGCCTGACCTTCTGCCTGCGTATAGTCATCGCACATCTCAACAACGGGACAACGAGTCCACTTGGTGGTGTCAGCGGTGATCACAATGTGCACACTGGGCAGCTGGGCCATGTCATTATAGTTGAGTGTCTGGTTGGTGAAGTTAGTCATCAGAGAACGCTGGTAAGCAATAATCTTGTTCGGGCGGAACTCCTGATAACCTTTGTGACCCGGGCTCAAAGCCTGCATGCTGTCGATGAGCTGCTGTGACGGCATATAGTATGAGAAGTTGAAGCCTGGGTGATAAGGCATTGTCGAAACAAGGCCATAAGGAGACCAGAGGCCAGAGACTATGTCTTCATACTGCTCATCCTTATCCATAGAGACAGTCTGCATACGGCTGTTTACTCTGTCAATACGCTCTTTGAAGTAGTCGTCATCAAGATAAGGCTCACTGAGCGACACCTCAGTAGTCAAACCCCTGAACGATGACGGCGGATTAGAATGCTGTGCACCGGAACGTATCCAGTTGGTGATGGTTGAGTTGTCATCATCGGGTATACCACTAAGCCACTGATACTGGACGTCGGCAAATCGCATTCCGGAGTAGAGCAGCGCACCCTTGTTGACAAAGCCATTAAAGAATGTTGCAGCACCTCCACTTGTCTTTGTTGTGTCACCAAGGTCGGTAGCAGCAGCCTCAGGATTGACCAAAGATACTGCAAGGCCAAGCTCAAGGAAGAGTTGCTCATTGTAGCGCGAGATAGTGAAGTCTGACCATACCACATTGGTGTCGACAATACGGCCGTTCGAGTGGACAGGTATCGTACCGCCATCGGCACGCATTATGCACCAACGAGTAGCGGCGTTGACCCCCTTTACAGTGTCGGCCAGGTTCGGGACAAACTGGTGGGGTTTGACGGTGGTGTCAATGTAGCCATTCCAATAATAGATGTTGTATTGACCAGCCTTGACCTTTAACGGGTCGATGACACGGACATTGATGGGGCCATAGTTTTCCTCATACTCAGGATGAGTGATGATACACGGATCCTGCATGAAAGAATTGTCTGCCGTTCCTGTAGCAGAGACAGAGCTGACAAAGGTACCAGGACCCTTCTTGGCGGTTTCGCCGGGAGCACCCATAAGACCTGCGATAGAGGCTTCCGTCAGACGAAGTGAATAGCCGCCATTACCATAACCCTCTATACGGGTGATTTTCGGGCTCATGCCAAACTCAGACTGGGCAACAACGCCACCACCTTCAGATATGGTATTGTGCGGGATGACAGTAATCGGGGTAATACTACCACCATTTTCGTTCATACGACCGGCAAGGTAAGGTGTCATCTGACCATCAAGCTTGGTAGCCTCTGTCTGAGAATACTCCTTGTAACGGTTTTGTGCATAAGCAATGGCAATATAGTAGTACTCACGGTTATTGACAAGTCCAGTATTGGTTCCTGTAGCGAACATGTCACGAGTGATGCGGAATGCATGCTGGATGCCGGCATTGGCACCGTTAACCATAACTTCACCAACAACAATACCATCCTTGATGTCATAATTGATTAGTTTCGATATGGCCTGGTTTCTGTCGCCAGTGCTGTCGTAGTAGTTCTCGATGTCACACTGAGCAACCTGACGTGCTTTGCTATAGTCGCGAATATCGGCAATAGAAGCGTTGGCGTCAACAAGCTGGTATATCTGATAACCTTCAAACTTGTAGCTACGCTGATCCTTTGAATACTCCTTGGAAGTGGTGGTGGTGGTAGTATAGGTCACACCACCAATAACTGTATCGGTAGAAGTAACCTCCGAGTAACTTCTCATGATGGCAGGATCTTCCTCATTGTATCTCTCACCATAGTTGTTAGACTCGGGATTCTCGTAAGATAAATAAAGGATAATCTCGTTGTTGAGTTCCTGGGCAGTGAGCGTCGGGGCATCCGGGCCATCAAGAACCTTGAAACAGTTCTCAAACAGAGCCTGGCAGACATCGTCAACCTGACGGAGCAACTCAACAGAAGACCACTGGTCACCAGAGGCAGCCTGTGCCCAAGGAATACCAACGGTAATGTAGTTCAATGCACCGGGTTTCAGAGTGAAGGGACCGGCAGACTGCATGAAACGGCGGTCATCTGGAGGATTGTTGGGCATCTCGTACTCAGTCCAGTGATCCTTTATGTCATCACCAGGATTGACGCCATCAGTACCCCACAACCACGGGTCGGAGTCACCAGGGAACATGAAGTCGCAGACGACAGAGCCGTCAAGACCCATGTTGCCAAAGGTCATACGAGTATTGTCACGCCAGTAGCCACGCAGATAGTTATAGTAGTCAACCGCCTTGGAAGGCTCTGCGTTACGACCAGAAACACTATTCAGATAGTACACAAAGCGACGCATGCCGAAACGCTCATCGTCAACAATGTTGTTACCAAAGTTAACACCATTGATGGCGCAGTTGCCCACCTCGTCACCAGGCACAAAGTACCAACTCTTGTAACCGTCATCAGCAGCATTGAAGAAGCCGTCTGCATCATCGGTAATGGCAATTGTGTCATAGGTGCCATCATCAAGAAGGTAGCGGCTCAAACGCTGCTTGAGAGCGTCACTGCCGTTAGACAGAATCCACGGTATGTTAATCTTGGGATTATCCTTGCCATCAGGATCCATGTACGGGCCCTGGAAGAAGTCAATACCTACCGCAGGGGGAATACCGCTGTAGCTACCAGCACCAGCGAGGTCAGTCTTGGTACCGTTATAGCAGTAACCAAGTCCACGACGAACATCGCAACCGACATAGTCATCCTTGGCATTACCAAGATCAGGATCAACCCACTGGCTGAAATATGTGTCTTTCAACTCGTATGTCGAACGGTTGATAATCTCATACGAGTAGAACGTCATATTGTTGATTTCATCGTTTGTAGAGAAGGCAAAAGCCTGAGCACGGATTTCGAGACCAATGGGAAGACCCAGAGACTCCGTGTGGGTATTGCCCATATCGTTGAAGACCCACCATATCGTCTGGTCGCCTTTCAGCACCTGGTCGGAAAGAAGGCCACCACTGACTATACCGGCATCATCCTCCATTGTGGGGGTAACATGATCAACATAAGCATTACCCCACTTAGCCTTCAGTGTACGGGGGCACAGGCTATTGTCAAAGTCATAGTACGGATAGTCACCACTGGCAGGATTATACTCCAAGTCGCCATCAGCATCGTAGAACGGTGCAAGGAAACTTGTCAGGTCATCGCCCTCACCCTTTGCAGGCCAGTTGGCAATAACATCGGTAATGTCTTCCTGCAGATGCTCCGGGTTCACAAGGGTGACACCAGTGCTGTCGTATCTGAAATGCGAACGAAGAGCCAATACCTCGGCCTTTGTGATAATCCAATGCTTGTCATAGGCATTGCAGACAGGGAGGTCCGTAGAAGCCGTACCATTGATCTTAATGGGGCCCGGCCAGTAGTCGTCACCCTCCGAACCAAAACGCAATGCAGCAAGACGGAGCTGATCGTTAACGTCAGTACCACCAATCCACAAAGCGGCACAATACAGCGGGCTGGCATTGCCACTTTTCGGAACATAGTACTTGGTAATACTACCATCGAACCACATGTTGCCATAACCATTAATCTGAGCACGCACATTGTTTATGTTGAGCTCTGCCGTACTCTGGGCTCGCTTACAAACTGCCGCCTTGGTCTGTACGCTGGCATTCTTTACATTTGACCTCTTGCACTCGGTACATTCACGCGCCATAACTGACCCCGAGAACATCCCCAGCAGCAAGGATACCAAAAGTAGTTTGTTATATGTACTTTTCATCTTGATATTTTTTTTCACGTTGACTTTAGAAATTGTAAGACAGAGACACTCTTATAGTGCGCGGCGAAGAATAGTTCCACGTGCCGTTACGGAGCGTGATTGCATAAAGTTCACGGTAGGCAGTGGGATCAAGTTCGTTGTTGATGGACACCTGGGTTTCGGGGTCGGTCAGATAACCGTTATCCTCCGGGTTACCCGTGACGTTGAACACATTAACGACATTGCGGATATCGAAGAGGTTGTTGATTGTGACAGCCAGATTGAGGAAAGTGTCACGTTTACCAACCTTAATAGGCCATGTCTTGTCGGCAACAACGTTAAAATAGAAGCCCCACGGCAGACGAGCACCACGGTATCCACCAACAATGGTAGTACGGGTGTTGGAGAAAGCGCGGGTGTACGGACGGCCAGACTGGGCCACAGCCATGAAGTTGATACCGAAGTTCTCAAGAAGCTTGACCTCTTTCTTACGTTTCTCACCAGTCTCTTTATCGGTGACGACACGGGTGATGGTGGGACCATTGTACTTGGCACCAGCAGCATAACGGAAGTCGACATTTGCCTTGAACTCATGGCGACGGTCGTCACTGATGGGGTTGAGCATCTTCAGGGTGGTGTAACCTTCTTTGATAAGCTCGGTCATAGTGGTTGTTGACAGACCGGTACCTTCAGCGTACTGGAGGGTATAGTTGGCATTGACACGTATGTTCTTAGTCTGACGGAGGTCATAGGCCAGAGTGATACCCTTAATGGTACGGAAATCTTTGTTATCGTAGCTGTAGTAGTTGGTGTTGGGGTCAGCACCGGCATACTGAACAAGCTGGATAAGGTTGCGGGTCTCTTTGTAATATGCAGAAGCGCTGACAGCCGAAGACTGGTTAAGAGCCTGCTGGAAACCGAGTTCGTAGTTGGTGATGCGCTCAGGCTTCAGGTTGGGGTTGGAGATGGAAGAAATCTGGCTCATATAAAGGTAGCTAAGATAATTGGCTGACCAACCCGAAGAAGGACGGCGTGCAATAATATCATAGCTGGCCTTGAACTGAGACTTGTCACCGATGGGGAACGAGAAGGCGATACGAGGCATGGCGACAATCTGCGGTTTATAACGCTCAAAGACGCCATCCACGTGAACTTTACCTTCTGTCACGGAACGCTGACCGGCAGCAGTACGGTAAGGAGTGGGTTTACCTGTGTTACCGCTCACACTGTTCGGGGAAGCGACCTGTGTACCATTGGCGTCATACCAGTTGCCAGCCTGGTCACGATAACCCTTAATGGTGGGCAGCGAACGGTTGGTCTCGTCCTGAACGAAGTCGACATACGGCACCCAGTCGTCACCAGCGCCAGAATAAATCTCGTTGGTAGAAACAGCGTTGCCACTGGCGATTCTCTCACGCAGCTGACCGACGGTGTAAGACTCATACAGCAGATAGGGGTCTTTCATCACATACTGGTTACCGTCAAAATAGTCGACACGGACACCGACGTTGAAGATAAGGTCTTGGAAGTAGAACTTATCCTGGATGTAACCGGCCATGTAGATGGGGGAGAATGAAGGCAGGTTCATATATTTGCTGGAGCCAGGGTTGAAGTAATCCTCAAGCGACCAGTTGGCACCGTTGTACTTCTTACCCGTATGGTCATAACCAACATAGGAGACATAGGGATTACCGCTATTGATAAGCTCGTTGGCCGAGAACATTTCAATACCGCCAGCATTGACAAAATCCTCAGGCATATAACGGTCAATATCTATCCATTCACGCGAGGGGTCGTTTCCAAGAAGGCCCTTGCTGGTAAGGTACTCACGGAAGGCGGCATCAAACGGAGTCTGCTGCGAAGCGTCAAGACGACGGTTGTAATCCACATAGAGCTGCGAACCATTCTGTCTGTAGATAGGATGGTCGAGGTCGAGCTGAAGGATGTGGCGGTTAGCGTTCTGGCGCATAAGAGTCCAGAGGCCGTAGGCACTGACGTTGTATGAAGACTCCCAGAGCTGGTCATACTGGAAACCGATCTCTATTTCATGGCCAAGCACGTCGGCAGAGGCTTTGGCCTGCAGATAGAGAGCGTCAGACTGCGACAGGGCGTAGCTGCCACCCTGGACGCCAACATTGGAGAGCAGACCATAGATATTTCCGGGGGAGTCACCGTTATACAAGCCATAGAACTGCTGGATGTACTCTTTCATGGTGAGGAGACGGCGGATGTCGCTGAATTCCTCGCTGCGGAACAACTGCTCGTTGTAGTTGGAGAGAATGGGGTTGTACTCAGAACCGCCCACATAGGTCACATTGTCGTTCCAGTTGTTCTGAACCATGGCTGTACGGGTCACACCATTATAATCAATAGTCTTCTCCTCATAAGAACGCTCCTTCTCAGTGATAAACTTGCCTATATAACCGTACTTGAAAATATCGTCGATAGACTTGCCATAGTTCTCGTTATACGACTTGGCCGTGCTGCGCTGCACCATACCTGTGATGTTGTACATCACGTTCTTGATGGGCGACGAAGCCTTTGCCTCATCCTCGTTGGAGACCTCAGGGTCGCGGAAACGCTGGGTGAAATCCACCGTCAAGCCCATACTCATACCTTCACTCACCGACGAACCGGACAGCGGCATATTGAGCGGAGAAAGAGAGGCGCTGGGAGAATGGCTGGCGCTGAACTCACCGGTGAGGGTCAGAGTGGCATAATCCGAGAAACGGAAGTCCAGAGCACCCTCCATGGCGACACCGTAATACTGCAGATTAGGCACACGCGAGGCGTCTCCGTCGAAGTCTTTCTTCTTGAGACGGGTAATCTCATGGAAGTCGGAGCCGCGTAGGGTCGTCTCACCCGTATAACGCACAGCACCCGTAACCGGGTCGTACGTCAACGGCTTGTCCTCAATCATGCGCACCTTCTCGTCATTGACAATCTGGTAACGGTAGCCTTTCACGCGATAGAACGGCGACTTCTCATACTGGGCCTGGCCGGTGAAGCGGAAGCCCACCAGCGTGCGCTCCAGCGACGAACCGTCGCTGTTCTTTATGTTCTTCTTGATGACCGGACCGGTGAGGTAGACCATGAAGGTGTTGAGCAGACGGTAGTCCAGGTAGCCTTCCCAACGCACCATGCCCTTGAACTGGCTGGTTGGCGGTTTCAGCGTGATAATCTGTGTACCACCGATAGCCTCACCGATGCTTGCAGGCGTACCGCCAAGGATAACCTGAATCTCGGCGATAGCGTCCTTCGGCACGTTGACATTGGTACGTTTACGCACGTTACCCTGCATGGTGACCATACCGCTCTCACCACGAGCCGAACCGGTGCCACCGTCTGAGTAGCCTACGCCACCCACAGCGGCGACGATGCTCTCGACGGAGTTACCAGGCATACGGGCGATATCGTCGCTCGAAAGGCGCTGGCCGCTCTCGGCGGTACCGATCTCAATGACAGGCACCTTCTCCTCAACAATTTCCACGGCGTCAAGCACTGTGGCCGAGGGGTTGAGTTCAACGTCGACAATCGTGAAACCCGATGCCGTCACGTTGATACCGGTACGCACATAGGTAGCATAGCCGACGAACTTGACTTCAAGGTCATACTTGCCGACGGGCAGCGGCTTAATGGTATAGATACCATCAAAGTCGGTCACACCGACAAGCACCTGTTTGCCATCTTGCTTGGCAATAACATTGACGAAAGGCATCGGTTCCTTTGACTTGGCGTCAATCACCGTACCCTTCATCGTGCCCTGTGCCAGAGCGGAGACTTCCGCCAACAGCAAGAGTCCGAGTGTCAATAGTACTTTTCTAAACATTCTCATTGCGTTTACATGTATAGATATTATTGATTTTGTTAATTTCCCGCATTGATATACTTATTGTTCAACAAAGTCTGGTAAATGATCGCCTGGCGCAGGTCAAACGCCTGTTCGTTTACGGGCGCCTCCTGCATCGGTTTGGGTGCCGTCTGGGCCTGCTTGCGCACAGCCTTGGGGGCTGACTCGTCTTCACAAGTCTCATAGGTGAAATAGGGTTGCGGCTGCGCGACAGTCTCTTCGGTCTCGGTATCGCCGAAATCGAAGAAACTGTCGTCAGACTCGTCGTTGCTCTCCATCCTTGCCGTTTCGTCCGCGGAGTCAACGGGCTCTGCCATCGTACGCTTGAAGCGGGCGAACAACGGCAGCACAATGCCGGCCATGACGAGTATTATCCACAATCCGTTCATTATCCTCTTTCAGACTGTTGTTTTGAACAGTAATCTTTTATCTTTATGCCAACTCCTTGGTTTCGGCGGTTTTCTGTTTACCGGAAATCTCATATACCACGGCGCAGGCGATGCACAGCGACGAGAACACGCCGACGAGCACACCGACCAGCAGGGCAAAGATGAAGCCACGGATAACCTCGCCACCGAAGATGAACATCATCAGCAGGGTGACGAAAGTCGTGCCGGAGGTGTTCACCGTACGGGCCAACGTGGAGTTGATAGCATCGTTCATGTGAGTGCGGAGGTCACGCTTCGGGTAGAGCTTGCGGTACTCGCGCACACGGTCGAAGATAACCACCGTGGCGTTGATGGAGTAACCGATAACCGTCAGCACTGCCGAGATGAAGTACTGGTCAACCTCGAGGTTGAAGGGCAGCAGGCCGTAGAGAAGCGAGAAGATACCGATAACCAGTATGGTATCGTGAGCCAGAGCCGTCACGGAGCCCACGCCGAAGCGCCAGCTGCGGAAACGGAGGCCTATGTAGACGAACATCACGAGCAGACCGCCTATGACAGCCCAGATGGAATGCATCAGGTTGTCGTGGGCGATGGTGCCGCCGACCTGGTCGGCCTGGATGATACCCAGCGGGTTGGTCTCTGTACTCTTGAAGCCATCAAGGGATATTGCATTCTTATAGTACTTGCTAGTACCGGCATACAGCTTCTCGACGATCTCGTTCTTCACGGCGTCGCCATCTTCGGCGATCTTGTACTTGGTGGTGATCTTAAGCTGGTTGTTGGGGCCGTAGGTCTTCACCTCGGGAGCCTCCTCAAACTGCTTGGCCAAGTCGGAACGCACGTCTACAGCGTTGACGGGCTGGTCGAAGCGCACCACATAGGTGCGGCCGCCGGTGAAGTCGATGCCGAAACTCAGACCGCGGACCACAAAACTGCCCACGCAGATCAGGATAGCCACGCAGGCGATGATATAGAAGGTCTTGCGGCGACCGAGGAAGTCAATATGCACATTGCGCAGGAAGTTCTCCGAGAAGGGGAACGAGAAGCTCATCGTGCGCTTCTTCTCCACGCGGCCGTCGATGAGCAGGCGGGTGATGAAGATGGAAGTGAACAGAGAGGTGACGATACCGATGCAGAGGGTCACTGCGAAGCCCTGCACGGCGCCGCTGCCGAACATGATGAGCACCAAGCCCAGCAGGAAGGTGGTCACCTGACCGTCGATGATGGCCGAGTAAGCGTTCTTGAAACCAGCCTCTACGGCGTTGGCCACGCTCGAGCCGTTGCGCAGCTCTTCCTTGACACGCTCGTAGATGATGACGTTGCCGTCGACAGCCATTGCCATGGTCAGCACTATACCGGCGATACCAGGCAGCGTGAGCACCGTGCCTATGGATGCCAGCACTCCTATAAGAAGGAATACATTAGTAATAAGGGCAGCCACGGACACCCAGCCTGCGCGGTTGTAGAAGACCACCATGTAGGCCATCACGATGATGAAGGCGAGGATGAACGAAAGCAGACCGTTGCGGATGGACTCCTGTCCCAGCGAGGGACCCACCACAGCCTCCTGCACGATGACGGCGGGGGCGGGGAGCTTACCGCTCTTCAGGATATTGGCGAGGTCCTTGGCCTCTTCGAGCGTGAAGTCGCCGGTGATGGAGGAGCGGCCGCCGGCGATCTCGCCGTTGACACGCGGTGCGGAGTAGACCTGGTCGTCGAGGACGATGGCGATGCAGTTGCCCACATTCTCGCCGGTGATGCGCTTCCATTCGCGCGCGCCCTCATTATTCATAGTCATAGAAATCTCGTTGCCACCGACATTCGAGAAGTCCTGACGGGCATCGCTGATGCAGCCGCCGTCGAGGAGGGCGGAACCGTCGCGGGTCGTGATCTTGATGGCATAGAGGGTATAGACGTCGGCGCCGAAGTGCTCGTCGGGTTTTGCCGACCAGAGGAACTTGACGGTGCGTGTGTCGAAGACTTTCTTCTCGGCGGCCTTGGCCAGCATCTCATTGATGGCCTCGCGGTCCTTGCCGGCGGCAAGACCGACGATGGGGCCCTGCAGCGGCATGCCGTTGTTGTCGACATAGAGCTGCAGTTTGGCGATCAGCGGGTGCTCCTTGGCGAACTCCTCGCGGCTGGCACTGTCGACGCCGGCCTGATTGTTGTTGTCGGCGGTCAGCTGGTCGAGCAGAGCCTCGGTGCTGTCCTTCACTTCGGCGACAGCCTCGGTCTCGGCCTCAGCAGCGGCTGTGTCGGCAACACCCTTGTTGATGGAGCCAAGATACTCGTCGGCGGCAATAAGGTCTTTGGCCACCTCGGTATTGTCGTGCGTCAGCCAGAACTCCAACTGGGCGGTACCCTGCAGGAGTTTGCGCACACGCTCGGGCTCCTTGACACCGGGGAGCTCCACAAGGATACGCTCCGAGGCGCTGAGTTTCTGTATGGTGGGCTGGGCGACGCCGAACTTGTCGATACGCTGGCTCAGCACCTGGTAAGTACGGTCGTAAGCGGAAGCAGCCTCCTCGCGGACCACCTTGATGACGGCCTCGTTGTCGTCGCCAAGCTTAATCTGGTCGCGGAGCTGGCCGCTGAAGTAAGAGGCAAGCTGCACGTTGGGGTCGAGGCCGCGGATGGCATCGTAGAACAGCGACACGAAGTCGCGGTTGGTGGTGCGCTTCTGGTTGGCCAGGGCGATGTCGATGGCGTGGTTGAAGAGGGTGTCCTCGGTGTGGTCGGCCAGGGCACGCACCACATCCACCGTCGACACCTCAAGCATCACGTTCATACCGCCCTTAAGGTCGAGGCCGAGGCTGATCTCGCGGCTCTGGCACTGACGGTATGTGTAGCCCAGATAGACCTTCTCGGTAGCCATCGAGTCAAGGTAATGGGCCTCACTGGCGTTGCGCAGCGAGTCCAGGAGCACCTGCTCGTCGCCGCTGTTGGTAGTGCGCGAGGCGACGTAGTTTTGCACCTGTTCGCTCTTAATGTAGTTTTCAGCTGACTTTTTGGCCTTGTTCTGCACGGCGATTGTCACAACAGAAAACGACAATTGGAACAAACACACCAGTGCGAAAGCCCATGCCAAAAATCTAATAAGTCCTTTATTCTGCATAGTTTATGTATATAATTTGTTTTTTTATTTACACTACTTTGAATGTGCAAAAATAACAAATTTTATTGACATAACAATGTTTTTTAGAAAAAAAGTGTACCTTTGCACTCAAAATTGAAGATTGACAGCAAGATATGGAGACAAAAAAAAACATCACACTCAAGGATTGGTCAGAAAAAGACAAACCTCGCGAGAGGCTGCTTTCCCAAGGCGCCAAACAACTGACTGACGCCGAGTTGCTTGCCATACTGATGCGCACCGGTGTACCGGGCAAGAACGTCGTCGAAGCCGCCAAAGAGCTCCTCGCCTCGGCCGACAACAGCCTTGTCACGCTCTCCCTCTTCGACTACAGCCGTTTACGCACCTTCAAGGGCATGGCCGCGGCCAAGGCGGCGACACTCATGGCAGCACTCGAGATAGGCTGGCGGCTGCACGGCGAGACAAACACACGCCGCGAGACGCTGATCACCAACAGCGACGACCTCTTCAAATACATACACCCGATGATCGTCAACATCGACCACGAGGAGTTCTGGGCCGTATACATGAACAACCGCAACAAAGTACTTGGCTGCCAGCGCATTTCGGCAGGCGGCCAGACCGAGACCAATGTCGACCCGCGCATGCTCTTCCGCGGCGCTCTCGAAGCCAAGGCGACCACTGTGGCCGTGGCCCACAACCACCCCTCCGGCACCCTCAAGCCCAGCAGCAACGACCGCGCCCTCACAACACGCCTCTCGGAGGCTGGCAACATACTGGGTATCAAGCTCACCGAGCACATCATTGTGGCCGTCGGGCCCGAGGGCAGAGCCGACTACTACAGCTTCCACGACAACGGCATGCTGTAGCCGCCACACCGCCATCCTAAAAGGGCCAAAAACGGCACAAACGTAAATCACTGAACATCAGCACCCAAGACAGAGCCCCTTCGGACCCCCTTCGGACCCTCCTCGGCCCCTCTTCGGCCGCGATACAGAAAACCAACGACTTACGGCCATCGAACGGCCGATGAAAAGCCGTCCGACGGCCGTAGGGATGCCGTAGGGACTCCGTCGAAAAACCGACGCGTCACGCCTTCAGCTCAAGCTCCACGCTGACCGAATGCATCTGACCGCCCAGAGGCGGGTTCATCTTGCTGACTTTCACCTTGATGTCAGTCACGGCGGGATACTCTTTCAGCACCGCCTCCCCCACCCTGCGGGCCACATGCTCCAACAGGTTGGACGGCTGCTGCATCTCTCGCTTGACGGTCTGATAGACATCGAGATAGCTCACCGTGTCGGCAATACTGTCGCTCTGCTCCGCACGCGTGGTGTCGGTGTTGAAGGAGAGGTCGACGACAAAGTGCGTCCCGATGGCGCGTTCCTGTGAAAAACAGCCATGATGCGCGTAGAAGCGCATCCCGTTTATCGATATGGTTGCCACGGCGTTACGCTTAGATAATGTTGTCGAACTGGTGCAGGAAACGCAGGTCGTTCTCGAAATAGAGGCGCAGGTCGCGTATCTGGTACTTGAGCATGGCCATGCGCTCCACCCCCATGCCGAGGGCGAAACCGCTATACTCATGGCTGTCTATACCACATGCTTCCAGCACGTTGGGGTCCACCATGCCACATCCGAGGATCTCCAGCCAGCCGGTGCCCTTGCAGATGTTGCAGCCCTTGCCGCCGCAGATGTTGCACGAGATGTCCATCTCGGCGCTGGGCTCGGTGAAGGGGAAGTAGCTGGGGCGCAGACGTATCTGGGTGTCGGGGCCGAACATCTCCTTGGCGAAATAGAGCAGCGTCTGCTTGAGGTCGGCAAATGTGACTTTCTTGTCAACATACAGAGCCTCAACCTGATGGAATATGCAGTGGGCACGTGCGCTGATGGCCTCGTTGCGGAACACGCGGCCGGGGGCGATGATGCGGATCGGCGGCTTGTGGGTCTCCATGACGCGCACCTGCACCGACGAAGTGTGGGTGCGGAGGGCTATGTCTTGCTTGCCTTCCTCTTTCTGAACGAAGAAGGTGTCCTGCATGTCGCGCGCCGGGTGGTCGGGCGGGAAGTTGAGGGCGGAGAAGAGATGCCAGTCGTCCTCGATCTCCACACTCTCCTCGACGGTGAAGCCTATACGGGCAAAAATCTCGGCTATCTCGTTCATTGTGACCGAGAGTACGTGTCGGCTGCCGCGCTGGCTGAAGTCGGCGGGCATGGTGAGGTCGTGGGTGTCGTTGAGTTCCACCGACTGCTCCACAAAGCTCTTGAACTCTTCCACCTTGGCCAAAGCCGCGGTTTTCAGCTGGTTGAGAGCTATTCCCATCTCCTTTTTCTGGTCGTTGGGCAGCGTCTTGAACTGCTCGAAAAGCTCCGTCATAACGCCTTTGCGGCCAAGGAAACGCACGCGGAACTTCTCCACTTCGGCGGCCTTGTCCTTAAAGTCCTCGATACGGGCGTTGCGTATCTCCTCAATGTACTGGGCTATAATGTTATTCATCGACATAACTGCAAGGTTACTTTATCACTTTCACACTAATGATCTTCACATCCTCGACAGGACGGTCCATACGGTCGCAGGGCAAGTCGGATATCTTGTTGACAACCTCCATGCCATCAACGACTTCGCCGAAGACAGTGTAGTCTCCGTCGAGATGCGGGGTGCCACCCATGGTGGTGTATACTTTGCGCTGCTCGGCGGTGAACTTCTTGCCGAAACGCTGCTCCATCATATCGAGGGTCTTGTCGTCCCACACCTGCCCCTGGACGATGTAGAACTGCGTGGCCGACGATGCTTTCTTGGGGTTGACCTGGTCGCCCTGGCGGGCAGCGCACAGGGCGCCGCGCTTGTGTATCAATTCCGGACGGAACTCGGCCGGAACGGTGTATCCCAGCGTGCCGTCGCCGAGGGGCTGGCTGGGCTTGGCGTCACGCGACTTGGGGTCGCCGGCCTGCACCATAAAATTCTTGATGACGCGATGGAAAAGAAGTCCGTCGTAGGTGTGATTTTCGACCAATTTCAGAAAATTGTCGCGGTGGAGGGGGGTCTCATCATAGAGACGGAGGGTGATTTTACCCTGAGAAGTGACCATTTCTATCATAGTACCTTTGGCTTTATTTACCTTTTGATTAGTAGCGACTTGCGCCGAAGAAAGAAGCGTCGCCGCAAAAAAAATAACGAGAAAAGATATTTTTTTCATCATTTATACAATAAAAATTACTAATTTTGCAACTGCAAAAGTAAGAAGAAAAAAAGACATAAAGCGACAAAAAAACACTCTTTTATGAAGAAAAAAACTCTCAACCTGGCCGTCGTGCTGTTTTTCAGCCTGTTATCAGCAACGCTTTTTTTGTGCTGCGACAAAGACACCAACTGCTATTTGGAGGTGCAAGTTTACCAAGGGAACACCGAAAATGCAGTTTCTAACGCCCAGGTGCAGGTATACCAGATGGTGTGCGACTCGTCAGACCACACCTATCGCGCCGGTGTGACCGACGAAAACGGCATTTTCAAGGTCACCTATGCGGCCCCCGCAATCCTCAAGGTCAAGGTGACGCGCTTCCTTGACACGATACGTCCCGACTTCCATGTCGGCTACGACACCGTGCGCATCAACACCAAGCTCGTGGAAGGCGAGACGACGACCGCTGTGGCACGCATGACGTCAGACACCCTTTGGATGCCTATTTCCGCTCCCACACAGAACTAAAGTTCATAGAACATGACATTTAACCCCACTGCGGAAGACCTTGTACAACTGAAAGAACAGGGTCTGACCGTTGAGCAGGTACAGGCTCAGATAGACAATTTCAAGAACGGTTTTCCCAAGAGCCGCCTCGACGCACCGGCGACACCCGCCAACGGTGGCATACGCGTGCTGAGCGACAAAGAGATAGCCCGCTACAAGACGCAGTACCGCACCCTCGGTCGCGGCAAAAAGATACTTAAGTTCGTGCCAGCCTCCGGCGCCGCAACGCGCATGTTCAAGGATTTGTACGCCTTCACAGCCACCTATTTCGGCATTGCCGACAACTTCGATAAGGAGTACCCGTCGGTGAAGGAGTTCCTGGACAACCTCACAGTCTTCGCCTTCTATAACGACCTGAAAGCATGTATGCTGCGCGCCGACCTTGACATCGACGAGTACATGCGGCGCGGCGACTTCAGCACGGTGATTAACTTCCTCCTCAAGGAGCAATACCTGGGCTACGGCTCGCTGCCCAAAGCCCTGCTCAAGTTCCACCGCTACGGCGAGGTGCAGCGCACCCCGATGGAGGAGCACATCGTGGAGGGCGCCCTCTACGCCCGCAACAGCGACGGTACTGTGGACCTGCACTTCACCATCTCGCCCGAACACCGCGCAGCCTTCCGCCGCAAGCTGGCAGAGGTGAAGCCCTACTATGAGAGCACCCTGGGCATAAAACTCAAGGTATCAACGTCGGAGCAGAAACACTACACCGACATCATAGCCGTTGACGAGCAGAACCAGCCCGTGCGCGACGAGGAGGGACGCCTCGTCTTCCGCCCCGGCGGACATGGCGCACTGATAGAGAACCTCAACGAACAGCGTGCCGACATTATCTTTATCAAGAACATTGACAATGTGGTGCCAGACTGGATGAAAGGCGCCACGGTGACATACAAGGAGGTGCTGGCGGGCATGCTGCTGGAACTCAAGGCCAAGGTGGACGATGCCCTGCGCACACTCGACGGCAAACCCGGCGACAAAGAGGTGGCGCAGATTGCCGCCTTCGCAGCCAAAGAGCTGAACATCACGGTGCCCGAAGGATGCACCGCCACGGAGCTACACCGCCTGCTCAACCGCCCGATGCGCGTGTGCGGCATGGTGAAGAACCTCGGTGAACCCGGCGGCGGCCCATTCTACACCATCGACACGCGGGGGCACCGCAGCCTGCAGATTGTGGAGTCGGCACAGGTGAACCACAACGACCCGCAGCAGGAGCCCCTCTTCCAAGGCTCCACACACTTCAACCCGGTCGACCTCGTGTGCTGCACCAAGAACTACCGCGGCCGCTATTTCGACCTGCGCCAGTATGTCGACCCGCAGACGGGCTTCATCAGCAAGAAGACAAAAGGGGCTACAACGCTGAAATCGCAGGAGTTGCCGGGCCTCTGGAACGGCGCCATGGCCGACTGGATAACCCTCTTCGTGGAGGTGCCGGTGGAGACCTTCAACCCCGTGAAAACCGTCAACGACCTGCTCCGCAAAGAACATAGAGAGAACTAAACAAACACATACCATGAAAAAAGGAACCATCACGATTATCGCCATCGTGGCCGTAGTGGCCATAGCAATCTTCTGGGGCATCGGCGTGAACAACAAACTCGTCACCTCCGACGAGAATGTGCAGAAAGCCTGGGCACAGGTGGAGAACGTCTACAAACGCCGCGCCGACCTGATACCGCAGCTTGTGGCCACCGTACAGGGCGCCGCCAACTTTGAGAAAGGCACCCTCACCGAGGTGATACAGGCACGCGCCGGCATCGACAATGCCAAAGTCGACCCCACACAGCTCAGCGAAGAGCAGGTTGCCGCCTACCAGAAGGCTCAGGACAACCTCGGCAAGGCCCTGGCCAACACCATCAAAGTCACCGTGGAGCGCTACCCCGAGCTTACCGCCACACAGGGCTTCCGCGACCTGCAGGTGCAGCTCGAAGGCACGGAGAACCGCATCGCCGTGGAGCGTGGCAAGTTTAACGAGGCCGTGCAGGGCTACAACACCATGCTGCGCCGCTTCCCCAACAGCATCATCGCAGGCATCTGCGGCTTCGACAAGAAAGGCTACTTCACAGCTCCCGAAGGCAGCGACGAGCCCGTGAAGGTGGAGTTCAACTTTTAATTGAAAATTGAGAATTGAAAATTGAGATTGAAGAGATGATACAAAAACTATTGCGGCTTATCGTCTGCGCATGCATAATTGTCAGTTCTCAATTATCAATTTTCAATTATGCGCAGGCGCAGACAGAATGGCTGCCGGCGAAGAGCAACAGGCTGGTGAACGACTACTCAGGCATCCTCACCGCACAACAGGTGCAGGCACTTGAGCAACGGCTCGTCGCCTTCAACGACAGCACGTCGAACCAGGTGCTGATAGTCATCACCCCCACCATCGGGGGCGACGACGAAGACGCTGCGGCGCAACGCATAGGACAGGCGTGGGGCGTGGGTCAGGAGGAGTTCGACAACGGTGTAGTGATACTCATAAAGAGCAAGACCGAAGAGGAGAACTGGGGTGCCGTAGCCATAGCCACCGGATATGGTGTGGAAGGGGCATTGCCGGACCTGTTCTGCAAACGCATCATTGAGAACCACATGATTGGCGCCTTGGGCGACGGCGATTACTACCGCGCTCTGACACAAGCCCTCGACGTCATGCTGCCCGTGCTCGCCGGCGAATACAGCTACGCACAGTACAAGAAAGACCGCAACCGGCGCGGCGCCATAGCAGGTCTCATAGTCATCGCCGTGCTTGTCGCCATAATCATCCTTGTGGCCCGCTACGCCAAGAAACACCCCGACCAGTGGAACAACAATGGCACCGGCAGCAGCGGCGGCGGCATGTTGTTCGGCGGCCCCGTAGGTGGAACCTGGCGCGGAGGCTTCTCGTCGGGAGGAGGCTTCGGCGGGTTTGGGGGCTTCGGCGGCGGCAGCTTCGGCGGCGGCGGTGCCTCGGGGCGTTTTTAGAGCCGAGGATAAAAAAAATTTGGCCAGTTCAAAAAATGTTAGTATCTTTGCCGAGCGTTTTTGTTGCAGAGTATTGCAATTAGGCGCTGACATTCAGGATTATAAACAATTAAAAAGTATACACCATGGGTATCAATGCTAACAAAAAGGTGAAGAGAAGAAAAGTCCGCATCAACGGTAACAAGAACTCCACGAACAACTGGGGTATCACCGCCGCCGGCTGGAATGCTGTGCACAAAGCCATCATCAACGCTCCTGAGGACTAAATCTCCACTACAAGCAAGGAATTAAGAGTCATGAGTAAACCTCGTGACTCTTGATTTTTATCTACAACCCATAACACCGAACTGCCATGAAACAGACGACCCTCTGCTATATAGACAACGGCGACAGCTACCTGATGCTGCACCGCGTGAAGAAAGAGAACGATGCCAGTCACGGCAAGTGGATAGGCGTCGGCGGCAAGTGCGAGGCCGACGAGAGCCCGGACGAGTGCATGCTGCGCGAGGTGAAGGAGGAGACGGGGCTGGAGATCACGGAGTGGCGCTACAGGGGCATCGTCACCTTCATCTCCGACACGTGGCCCAACGAATATATGCACCTCTTCACCGCCACCAAGTGGAACGGGGAGCCCGACATGAGCATCGACGACGAGGGGGAGCTGGCGTGGATAAAGAAGGAGGTAATAAGTGGACAGTGGTCAGTGGACAGTGGTCAGCGGGCGGTGCCTGTGTTGCCGCTCTGGGAGGGCGACAAGATATTCCTGCGCATGCTGCTCGACGATGGCACGCCGTTCTTCTCACTCAAGCTCGTCTACGAGAACGACGAGATGACCAGCGCCACGCTCAACGGGAGGGGAGTGAGAGTTAAGAGTTAGGAGTTAGGAGTTATGAGTTATGAGTTAGGGGGAGAGGGAGAATTGAGAATTGAAAGTTGAGAATTGGAAGGGAACGGCGAACTTAGAAAATTGAAAATTGAAAATTGAAAATTGGAAGAGAACGGCGAACTTAGAAAATTGAAAATTGAGAATTGACAATTGACAATTGGAAGAGAACGGCGAATTGGGCGAATTAGGCGAACTATGATTACTCGAAAAGTGAATAGTGGTCAGTGGATAGTGGTCAGTGGATAGTGGTCAGTGGATAGTGGTCAGTGGATAGTGTACAGTGGATAGTGGGGGTCTTGTAGCCGTCTTGTAGCCGTTTAGTAGCCGTTAAGAGGGTGTTTAGTCAGTAAAAATAAGGGAAGGAGGAATGTGTACGTTTGGTAATAGCTGTATGACAGTGGGTTATCGGCGTGGGATGATACAGATTGTTGGGGAGTGGGACAGTGGGACAGTGGGACAGTTCAAAATACGGTATTTCAAAAGTCAAAAAAAAATTCTATATCGATATAGAGGTATAATTCAGGTGTAGGAAGACCTAAAAAAACAACTGTCCCACTGTCCCATTGTCCCAGTCAGATAATAATATTACTGATTCATAGATATTTGAGTCTTGGCAGTTGGCATAGATTGCCATGAGGGGAGGTCGGATTGGTACAAAAAAGGGTCTGGGATGAGGGATGAGGGGTGAGTTTCGGGAGCGTGAATGTGTGCGGTTGGGAGGGTGAAGGGTGCTGGACGGAGGGGTGCAGAGGGTGTTTTATGGCCTTTTAGAGGAGGATTGGGATGCATTATGTGCCTTTTCCGAGGGTCGGCATCTTGTGTGCCTTGGGTTTTGTGATGTCGTATTTCATTGTTTGTTTGCTTTTTAGGTGAAACTTGGTGTGAGTTTTCTATCAGTTATCAGTTCTATCAGTTTTTTTAGAGGGGTGTCATTTTTTTATTTCATCCCCTTTTTTGTTTATATATATCTTATTATTAATTAGTTATAAGTATTATAAGAAGGTTTTTTGAAATTGAGGGGTGTCATTTTTTAATTGATAGAACTGATAACTGATAGATTTTAATTATTCATTATTTCCCTATGAGGCGTTTGTGGTTTTTGTTGAGGAGCATAGAGGAGAGTTTACGTGCGGAGGCGAGAAGGGCACTTATGAGTTATTAGTTAAGCATTGGGAGTCATGCTATTCATGGTGGGGGTGCGTTTGGGTGTATGAGGAAGTGCGACGGATGGTGGTGCGGGTAGGGTTTCCCCGTCAATAGCCAACAACGACGAAGCGGTTCCAGACGGGGTCGCGGCGATAGGCGTCGACGGAGGCTTCGGGCACATGGAGCACCACACCGTCGGGCATGCCGTCGAAGGAGGTTACCACCACCTGGGGCGGCACGGAGGCTTTGACGGTTACCTCCTCGAGCTCATAGCAGTCGGCAAAGGCATAGGTGCCCACAAAGCTGACAGCAGGCCCCAGCGCGATACGACGCAGCCGTTCATTGTAGGCGAAGGAATAGGTGCCGACGACCTGCAAGGAGTCGGGGAACACTATCTCGCGCAGGTCGCACTCGTAGAAGGCAGCATGCTCGATGACACGCAACGTCGAGGGCCAACGGACATCGATCAGACTGCTGTCCATGGCGAAGGCGTCCTTCCCAATTGTCTGCACGCCATCGGCGAAGTATACCGACTCCAGCACACGATTGTTGCTGAACATTTGCGACGGAGACACCGTGACACCAGGTCCAATTTCAACTTTTCGCATGGATAGACAGCGGTAAAAACATTGCATATCCTTTTCCGCGGCAACGCAGCTGTCGGCCAGCCATTGTACCACTGGTATACCGCTACAGTCGGTGAAAACGTCGTTGCCAATCACACGCAAAGAATGCGGGATGACGAGGGTGTCTTTTATGGCCGGGCAGCCGGCGAAGGCGCCGGTACCGATGCGCAGCAGCCCTTCGGGAAGGGTCACACCGGTGATGAAGCTCTGGTTATGGAAAGAGTGTTCGCCGATTTCGACGAGGTCGTAATCCAACCCCAGATGGCGTATGGTGGGCGGAATGTCGAGGTGGCCTTGCAGCATCTCGAGGCCGCCAGGGCATTCCTGATTATCAGCGCCTGTATATACCAACGCCACCTGACGCTGCGGCACATGCTGCAGTACACGGTAATAGACCGTCTGGCCGGAGGGCAGGACAAAGCTGTGGACGATAGGGAGCGGGAAGAGCACGGGGAAGACCGCTGCTGCCAGCAGCAGGAGCACCAGTAGCGAGATCCACCATCGCGGATGCATCAGGCGGCGCAACGCGGCCACCGACTGGGGCCGCTTTTGCGGGTCCTCCCGCATGGCGCAACGTGCCGCATGGCGGTAGCGGCGTCCTGTGAGGGACTTCAGGATGCATCCCAGGGCGTATATATCGGCACGATGGTCGGCTGTGGTGCCGGCTTTTTGTTCGGGAGCGGCGAAGCCGTCGCTGCCGGCGCTGTGCTTGAAGGCGGCATACTGGGGGCCGTCGCTGAGGCCGAAGTCGATGAGTTTCAGGCGGCCATCAGATGTGACGAGGATATTCGAAGGCTTGAGGTCATGGTGGTAGATGCCGTGGTGGTGGAGATAATCGACGGCGTCGAGCAACTGGGAGAACATCGCGCGGACATCGGCGGCAGACTTCCCCTGCCTCCATTGGTCGAGGGTTTGCCCTTCCACCCACTCCATCACGATGCACCGGCCCACCACGTTGTCGTCCTCGAGGCTTTCCACGCGGACGATGGCGGGATGGTCAAGAGAGACCCCCACGCTGTATTCCTTGTAGAGCCACTCGTCGTAGAGGGGGTTGGCGCGCAGCTCGTCGCGGATGCCTTTGAGCACATACCAACGGCCGTAGCGGCGGGCGCGGAAGAGCACGTGCATGGAGCCACGGGCTATCTCCTCATAGTTGGAGAAGAAAGGCTCGGTGATGCCGCTGCCGCCAGAGACGAGACCGGAAGGACCGTCGTTATACACGTTTTCCCTCCCTTATTTGATTGTATGTTACACCGTTAGAAACCATACATTACGTGCTAATGAATTGCAAATGTACAAAAATTTCTCCAAATGGCAAAATACTTGGGGCGCAGGCTGGCAGCCTGCAAATTATCGCGGACAGGCTGTCCGCGCTCCAAAACTGTCGAATTTCACAACACGGACCAAAACGGTTGCTTCGGATTGGAAAAAAATGTGTATCTTTGCAGCCGGATATGAACAACGACGACCAGACACTGGATACCCTGAAACGCCTTGTGTGCGAGGGTGCTGGAGTGGCGGGGCACACGCCCGGCGACTTCTACACCATCATGGCATACGTGGAAGGACGCACTCGCGAGGGCATCGGCCTGACCACGGTGAAGCGCCTGTGGCAGTACGGCGGCCTGTCGTCCAAGCCGCGCCAGGCCACCCTCGACGTGCTGGCGCGTTCCATCGGCTACCGGGGCTACGACGACTTCGCGGCCCACTACGGCAAAGGCGGCGACTCGAGCAACATCGTCCTCGGCTGCGGCATCAAAGTCAGCGACCTGGGCCTGGGCGACCGGCTGGTGCTACGCTGGAATCCCGGGCGCGAAATCGAGGTGGAATACCTTGGCAACCAGATCTTCCGCATCGTCCGGAGCGTGGCCAGCAAACTCGTCGCCGGCGACACCTTCCAGGCGGCCCTCTTCGCCGAAGGGCACCCCTCGATGCTGGCCAATGTCATCCACGGCGAAACCTCCTGGCCCCTCTATGAGATAGGCCAGCAGGGCGGCCTCACACTGGTGCGGCGCATATAGTCCGTGCCCTCCGCTACGCTGGGGATCCACGTTCTCTTTGTTTCCGGCCCAATCAGATTGTAAAAGAATGTAAAAGAAACGACTTGAGCCGGATGGTTTTGATGGTTCTTTTCATTCTGATTGAGGGAAAAACATGCTTTTCATAGTGCTCATTAGCTGTGGTATAGCATTTGTTTGGATCAAATCGAGAGAAAAACACCACTGTAAATCAGCGATATACAAAGTGAACCAAAACGGTTTTTGGAAAGATGGGATATTTTTCTAAATTTGCATCCTGAAATAAAACCTACCACAGCCCACGAAGATGCTCATACAGAAGAGTACATGATGCACCCCATGGACTCACCCTACTGGAAAAAACTTTAAGGCATAGAAAAAACCGAATAACAACCCGACGGCTTAATAATTATGGAAAAGACAAAAGACATTCCCCAACGCATGGCATCACTCACCAAGGGCATCGAACTACAGATGGAACGTTTGAACCTGCGCAACCTAAGCCTCCAACGCAGACCCACCTACGGCGAAGACGGAATCGCCTTGGCGGGTAGCGTTAACAACGAAGGTATCGGTATGGTGGTCTGTATAAGCGACCTGATGATTGACGGCTTCGACCTGATGCTAGGCATCGACGCGATAAAATATGACAGAGTAGGAGAAAGCAAGAGTTTCCTCGGCTATTTCGCACCACATAAACTGATGTGGGCCAACGAGGGGAACGATTTCTTCTGGTGCAAGCAGACCCCGGAGGCGGTGGCCGAAACCCTAGAGCGTGCGCTTGAGTGGCTCTGCGATATGTAAAAAAATGCATCGGAAACTTAAGACTGGAACAAAAAAGGTTATATAGAGAGTGAATTTGAAAAAACTCTGCCCTATGAAACAAACAAGACCAAACAAAGACAAAGAGCTGAACGAGCTGAAGGAAATTTTCCGCACGGCGAACATCAGCCCTGTGTTCCGTCCCAACCCAAGCTTCGCCATCGAGATTGGCGACGGCAACGTACCCTACATCAGCCTCGGCGACGTACTAGAGAACCTCTACCTCATCCGCCTGCTGCCCGAAGGGCAAATGACCCAGTTCCCCATCACCGAGAACGGCTCTATCCTTGTGGAATACCCTTCCCTTGAACGGCTTGTGCACGACGGATGGACGTTGGATTGAAATCCGAGATACCTAACAGAAAAAAATAGCCAATCAAAACAATATCTTTATGGGATACAAAATCAAATTCGACCAATACGTTACCAAAACAAAAGCAGACCAAGAATAAGATTTCCAAAACAGAATTTAAACGTCTTAAAAAAATAAATTATGAAACAAACAACCTTTTCAAAAAAAGTTTGCGACGAGATTGAGCAATTCTTCCTCGTAGCGCAAAAGGCAAACGGTCAAGTCATTTATCACAACGAACTTGAGTTGCAAATGCTGCTGTGTCAGCACCTGATGAAGAAATTCAATGTGCAGCTGGAGTGCCACGTGCCTACCAATGGCGACACATTCACCGCCAAGGCAGACTATCCCTGGCGCACGAAGGATGGCAAACTGCAGGAGATGTACGTGGACATTGTGGTCAACGATGGCAAGGAGTGGGTTCCTATCGAGGTGAAATACAAGACGCGCGGTCTTGTTGAAGACGGATTGCTTTTTGGTCAGCCTACAAAGAACCTGTCCATCCTCAAGAACCAGGGAGCACAAGACCTAGGGATGTACGGGTTTTGGAAAGACGTGCGCCGCGTAGAGATGCTCTGCAAAACCTATCCCACCGTCAAGAACGGCATTGCCATTTTTGTCACCAACGACCCATACTACGTCGAAAGTCCCAAAGGCAAAGAGGCCGACAAGGTCAACTACTATGCATTCCGTATGACGGAAGGCCGCACAGCATCAGGACGTATGGATTGGAAGAACAGAAACAGCAAGATTGCAGCCAGTTACCCGGCTTTCAAACTGGACGGCCAGTACACTATCCATTGGGAACCCGTCGGAGCACACAGCACGCCACGCGACAAAGCCAACTTCAGATACTGTATGGTAACAATCTGACATAGAAACAGTGTCGCTTACTGTTTGACAAAACATATTATTCTATCAATATGGACAGCAAAGCAATTATTCTTGAGCTGATAGCGGAGGTAGAGCGTCAGATGGATTTCCGTAACATCGAACATTTCAGCGCCTTTGATCGGAAATTGGAGAGACTTCCACTCGACTACTGCACCGCAAAATATGAACTTGCCCAGTGGAGAGCCGAAGATGGAGCCATATACCATATTCTGATTGACGATTGCTACTACGACGGGCATAGCCTTCAGATAGAATTAATAACCCAGGAAGAATCAAGCAGAGAAGTGACAGACAGCTACTACGTGTGTCCAGCGAAACTGATAGAACGGAAACTGATAGAACGAGACGATGAAAACGCATACTTCTGGAATGCCAGAGTCCCCATAGTCATTGAACGTATCCTGCGCTATGTTCTCAACTACTTCCACCGCGAGGATATCGCCAATGCTGGACTTACTATCGAGCGCAGTTGGACTCTTGAAGAACTAGAAGTACGTTTCAACGTGGCTTTCGAGGCCGACTTGTGGATATACGAAGGCATGAAGCGAATTAGACACGACCCCCGCCGCATAGAGGAGTTTGGCACCGTTACCAGCGACACACTCTGTGTCAGAGGCACAGACCAAGTGGGCGACATCGTCAAGCGTATGCACGATAGCTTCGGCCTCACCGTACGCATCCGTGACTGTCGCTTTGCTCGGCGACCGCCCGACAATACGCCACTCTATAACGTCCGCGAAACTAAACGGCCGTACCACCCCGATATTAAGAAAACGTAGACAATGCAATTGAAATCACCGTCAAGCAACCATCTGCTGAACAATAAACTTTCTTAACATACTGCGGCAAGGCGCAAAAGCGCTTGGCCGCAGCTTTTTTTTGCATCCACAACCTCCGTTTTCAAAAAAAGCCGTATCTTTGCATTGCGGATTTTACGTAACGGAATTTACGTAATACACAAGTTGTCGTTAAAAATTATAGAACAATATGCAGCGAACTTTCGACCCGTGGCAGCAGGAGGCCATCGTCATCAGCGGCGGACGGCATCTGGTGCTGGCGCCGCCGGGATGTGGGAAGACGGACATACTGACGGAGCGCGTGGTGCACGCCCACGAGCAGGGTGTGGATTACGGCGACATGCTGTGCCTCACCTTCACCAACCGCGCCGCCAAAGGCATGGCGCAGCGCATCGCCGACCGCACCGGCAACCCCGTGCCCGACGGGCTCTACGTGGGCAACATACACCGCTACTGCTCGCAGATGCTCTTCAACCAGGGGCTGGTGAACCACAACAGCGCCATCATCGACGAGGGCGACGTGGAGAGCATCATCCAGGAGGAGCTCTGCAAGAAGCTGGGCATACAGAGCCGCACCACGGAGCTGATGCGCTACCAGCACGCGCTGTGGCAGCTGACGCTGGGCGTGCGCGGCGACATCATCCTACACGGCGAGCTGCTGCACACCGGCGCCATGGCCAAACTCTGCGACGTGCTGGGGCGCCCCTTCGACGAGGACTCGCTGGCGGCCATCTACGCCAGCATCGACGAACTCACGGCGCGCTACACGACCCTCTACGAGCTGCCGGCCACCAACACCATGCTGCTGGCCAGAGCCTACCAGCAGTACAAGGCCGACAACGACCTGCTCGACTACGACGACCTGCTGGTGCTGGCGCACCAGTTCTTAGTGGGGAGTGGTGAGTTGGGAGTGGATAGCAGCCGAGGTCAAGCACTACCCACTACCCACTACCCACTACCCACTAAAAAATACAGCTGGATAGAGGTCGACGAGGTGCAGGACCTCAACCCCCTGCAGTTCGCCCTCATAGACCTGCTGGCCACCGACGACGCCACCATCGTATACCTCGGCGACGAGCAGCAGGCCATCTTCTCCTTCATCGGCGCCAAGCTGGAGACCCTCGAAGCCCTCAAGCAGCGCTGCGCCGGCCGCACACACTACCTGCACACCAACTACCGCTCGCCCAAGTATCTGCTCGACCTGCAGAACGACTTCGCCGTGCGCAACCTCGGCATCCGCCGCGAGCTGCTGCCCACCACGTGCGACGAGACCCCGGCACGCCCCGAGGACCTGTGCCTGCTCAACGTGGGCGACGCCAGCCTGGAGAGCTACTACGCCGCGCGCTTCGCGCGGCGCTACGGCGAGACCAACCCCGACGGGCGCGTGGCCATCCTCGTCAGCACCAACCGCGAGGCCGACGAGGTGGGCGACGCCATGACGGCGCAGGGCACGCCCCACTTCAAGATCAGCGGCACCGACATATTCTCCACGCCCACGGTGCGCCTGCTGCTGGCACACCTCAGCGTGCTGGCCGACGAGAGCGTCTTCATAGCCTGGGCGCGCCTCTTCTGGGGCCTCAAGGTGACGCCCACCTACACGGCGGCCCGCGACCTCATGCGCGACCTGCGCCGCACGGCCATGCTGCCCACGGACTTCCTGCTGCACCCCGGCAGCTCCTACCTGCAGGAGTTCGTCCGCGCCTACGACAGCGAGGAGCTCGTCATCTTCGACACCGAGACCACGGGCCTCGACGTGTATCACGACGACATCATACAGATTGCCGCCATAAAGGTGCGGCAGGGCAAGGTCGTGGGCAAGCCCTTCAACATCATCCTCGAGACCGCCAAGGAGCTGCCCGCCACCGTGGGCGGCAAGCCCAACCCCATGCTCGAGGTCTACCGCAGCAGCAAGCGCCACCCCCGCGCCGAAGGCCTCAGCCTGTTCATGGAATACTGCAAGGGCAAGACACTCGTGGGCCACAACGTGGAGTACGACTACCAGATACTGAGCCACAACCTGCGGCGCGACTGCCCGTCGCTGCTGCTCGAAGAGCTCTGCCCGCGCTACTTCGACACGCTGAAGTACATACGCCTCGTGCGCCCCCGCCTGCGCCACTACAAGCTGGGCCACCTGCTGGAGACCCTCCACCTCGAAGGGCAGAACAGCCACCAGGCCGACGACGACATCCTCGCCACCCTCTCGCTGCTCAACTTCTGCCACCTCAACGCCACGCAGCTCGTGGCCAGGCAGCAGCTCTTCTGCGAGGCCCACAAGCGGCAGATAGACAAGTTCCGCGAGCGCTACGCCCCCATCTACCGCCACGCCCTCGGCCGCATGCACGCCGACGGCAGCGGCATAGTGGAGGAGATGAGACTCTTCTACGACAGCGGCCTCGTGGAGGCGGTGGACAAATGGGGCCACCTGATGCACTACGTGGAGACCGACGTGGTGCGCGCCGACCTCTATCCCACCCTGCGGCAGCAGCTCGACCGCTACGTCACCGACCTCTGCACCTGCAAGGAAGCCGACCTCTGCGGCAGCTCGCTGCAGGAGCGCTACATCATCTCCACGGTGCACAAAGCCAAGGGCCTGGAGTTCGACACGGTGGTCGTCTACCGCGCCATCGACGGCTGCTACCCCGGCAGCCACAGCTGGACGGAGAAGCAGATACAGGAAGACGCGCGTCGCCTGTTCGTGGCCCTCTCGCGGTCGCGCAAGCACCTCTGCGTCGTCTACGACGAGTACTACGGCCGCTCGCTGCACGCCCTCAGCCCCTTCCTCGAGAAGGTCAAGAGCCACTTCACCCTCTACCGCCGCAGCGCCAACGGCAAGATACGCGAAGAGTGACCCCTCCACGGCCCCCCTACGGACCCTCTACGGCCCCTCTACGGCCTTCCACTGAAGAACGGCCGAAGGGGGTCCGTAGAGGGGCCGTAGGGGCTCCGAAGGGACACAGCGCCGGCAAGGGTTTCAAGAAATCGACTGCTGTAGTGGTCTGACAACAAGAATGTTGCCAAAATGCAAAAAAGTGTTAAATCAAGGCCTCGAGGGGCGTTTGGCCGCCGGATAGGGGTTGCGGGAGGGGTGGAATTATGACGATTGCCATTGACATGAAACCCCATACGGGGTTTATGAACGCCGTAGGCGTTCCATGTCAATAGACCCGAACATGAGCAACGGCATGAACGCCGTAGGCGTTCCATGTCAATAGACACGGACATCAGCAAACGGCACGAACGCCGTGGGCGTTCCATGTCAATGGCTGGGGGGGGCATGCCGTACCTACAGCAGGTCGAGGCATTGCTCGATGGGGATGCCGAGGCGCAGGTCGTCCTGGTTGCGGTTGCGCTCGATGAGGCGGCTGACGACGGTCATGGCCGTCTGGGTGCTCTGGCGGAGGGTCTCGCCGTTCATGAGGTGGCCTATGAGCACGGAGGAGAAGATGTCGCCCGTGCCGGGGAAGGTGAGCGGTATCTCGTTGTAGTCGAGGCGGAAATAGCGGCCGTCGGCATGCTCCTGGGCTATGCCGGCGAGCTGGCTGTCACTGCGGCGACCCACGACGCACGACTGGCCGTCGACCTTGGCGCTGGTGATGACCACGGCCTTGGCGCCGAGGGCGGCGATGGCGTCGAGCATGCGGCAGGCCTCTGCCCACGTGATGCCGCCGGGGCTGAAGGGGGTGGCGGTGAGGTAGCAGGCCTCCGTGTAGTTGGGGAAGGTGAGGTCGGCCACGCTGACCATGTCGCGCATGAGGTCTACATGGCGCTGGTCGAGGCCGTTGTAGAGGCTGCCGCTGTCGGCCATCACGGGGTCCACGAAGACCGCCGTGCCCGAGGCCGCCTGCTGGCGGCAGTAGGAGGCCACGAGGCGCGCCTGCTCGTCGCTGAACATGAAGCCTGTGCAGACGGCGTCGAAGCTGAAGCCCAGCTTCTGCCACACGGGCATGGTGTCGCGCATGTAGGCGGTGGTCTCCATGACGGAGAAGTCGCGGTAGTCGAAGTTGTTGCTCACGAGGGCCGTGGGCAGGTTGTAGACGGCGTGGCCGTAGTAGGTGAGTATGGGCCACATGGCCACCATGCCGACGTGGCTGTGGCCTACGACGTCGTTGATGAGCAGTATCTGCTTCATAGCTTGTAGTTTGTCATGCGGTGCTCGGCGAGGGCCTCGTACTTGGTGCCGGGGCGACCGTGGTTAGCGTAGGGGTGTATGCTGATGCCGCCGCGCGGCACGAAGAGGCCGGTGACCTCTATGTAGCGCGGGTCCATGAGGCACACAAGGTCGTTGAGGATGATGTTGACGCAGTCCTCGTGGAAGTCGCCGTGGTTGCGGAACGAGAAGAGGTAGAGCTTGAGGCTCTTGCTCTCCACCATGAGGCGGTCGGGGATGTAGAGTATCCTGATCTCCGCGAAGTCGGGCTGCCCGGTGATGGGGCAGAGGGTGGTGAACTCCGGGCAGTTGAGCTGCACCCAGTAGTCGCGCTCGGGGTGGCGGTTCTCGAAGGTCTCCAGCACCTCGGGGGCGTAGGTGTCGGGGATGGAGCTTTTGTGGCCGAGGGCCTGCAGGTTGTCCTGTTCTCTGTTCATTGTATGCCTAATATTTTGTGTATCTGTAATGACAGGCGCCATTCGGGGTGGCGCATGATGTAGTCCACGGCGGCTGCCGTGGTGCGGGCGTTGCGGGCGGTGTCGCCGGAGTCGCAAGGCTGCAGGTAGCGGTGGGCCACGGCAATGGTGCCGTAAGGCTGCAGCTCGCTGACGCCGTCGAAGAGGAGCTTCAGCTCGTCGGCCTTCGTGAGCACAGGGGCTGCCTGCGGGCCGAGGAAGGCGTCTTTGGGCGAGAGGGTCACCCAGTCCACATTGGCGGGCAGCGGGCGCGTGCCGTTGGTCTCCACGGCCACGCGGCGGCCCGCGGCGTGCAGGGCGTCGACGAGCGAGGGCGTAAGCTGCAGGGCGGGCTCGCCGCCGGTGACGACGACGAGGTGCGCAGGATACTGCCTGACGGCCTCCACCACCTCCGCCACGCTCATCTCCGTGCCGTGCTCATGGCGCGTGTCGCAAAAGGGGCAGCGGAGGTTGCAGCCGCTGAGGCGCACGAATACTGCCGGGGTGCCGCTGTGGCAGCCTTCACCCTGCAGGGAGTAGAATATCTCGTTGACCTTCATTCGTCCACTTCGTAGGTTGCGGTGTTGCCGGCTGTCTCCTGCACGTCGACGCGGTAGCAGCCCGGCACCTGCTGCTGGCACCAGCGGGCTATGTTCTCCGCCGTGGGGTTGCAGCCTATGATGTCGTTGATGACCTGGTGGTCGAGGCGGTCGACGATGCTGCTCTTGATTTTGGAGAAGTCCACCACCATGCCGTTGCGGTCCAACTCGCAGGCGCGGCAATGGATGGTTATCAGCCAGTTGTGGCCGTGCAGCTGGGTGCACTTGCTGGGGTAGTCGAGCTCCAGGCGGTGGGCACCGGAGACCTCTATTTGCTTTGTTACGTAATACATATTCTTAAGTGGATAAGGCGGATGCTTAGTTTTCGTAGATGGTTGGGTCGGGTATGCCGGCCTCGCTGAAGGCCTCCTTGCGCTCGGTGCAGGTGCCGCAGGTGCCGCAGTGGTGCTCGCCGCCGCGGTAGCACGAGTAGGTATGGCCGTAGTCCACGCCCAGCTGCGCGCCGCGCCGCACGATGTCGGCCTTGCTGATGTCGGTGTATGGCGCCACGAGCTGCACGCCGACGTAGGTGCCGGCCCGCATGGCGGCGTCCATGGCGGAGACGAACTGCGGACGGCAGTCGGGGTAGATGGCGTGGTCGCCGCCGTGGTTGGCTATCAGCACGCGCTTCAGCCCGCGGCTCTCGGCGAGGCCGCAGGCGACGCTGAGCATGATGCCGTTGCGGAAGGGCACCACGGTGCTGTGCATGTTGGCGTCGTCGTAGCTGCCGCTGGGTATGTCGGCGCCACCACTGAGGAGCGACGACGAGAAGTGCTGCTTCATGAAAGCGAGGTCTATCACCACGTGCTCCACACCCAGCAGGGCGCAGTGGTGGCGCGCGCAGGCGATCTCGCGGGCGGCGTGGTTGCTGCCATAGTCGAAGGTCAGCGCCAGGGCTATGCGCTCGCGCTGCTCGTAGAGGAGGGTGGTGGAATCCAGCCCGCCGGAATAGATGATTACAGAATCTTTATCTGTCATGGTCTTGTTTTGTTGAAGGGGGTTGTCAAGGACCCCTGTTTAAGTTGTAAGCTGTGAGTTTTAAGTTGTGAGCTGTGAGTTTTAAGTTGCGAATGGATGCGTCAGCCACTTAAAACTCACAGCTTAAAGCTTAAAACTTACTTAAGATAGTACTCTACAGTGGTCACCACGCGCACCTTCTTCACCTGCGGGGTGTTCTCGTCGAGGTCCTCAACCTCGAAGTAGCCCTGCGAGGCGGTGCGCATCTTGCCTATGCGGCTGTGGCTGTTCTTGGCAAACTCGTCGGCCGCCGAGCGGGCGTTCTCGAGGCTCTCGGCGATCATCGAGGGCTTGATGTCGTTGAGGCCGTGGTATTCGTAGCTGGCATAGCTGTTGCTGATGATGTTCTGCTTCAGCAGGTCGCCGTCGATGGTGCGCTCCAACTCACGCACCACGTCCATCTTGTCGGTGAAGACGTTGATGGTCTGGTTGGCGTTGTAGCGGAAGCGGATGTTGTTGGTGTAGTAACTGTCGTAGCGGTCGTTGAAGTGAGCCGAAGTGTACTTGATTTCCTCGTCGGTGAATCCGGCCTTCTTCAACAGGTCGACCACAGCCTTCTCGTTGCGCTCCATGGTGGCGCGCAGGTCGGTGAGCTCGTTGTCCTGGCCGCTGAAGCTGACGCGCAGCACCACGCGGTCGGCAGGCACCTCCTTCTCGCAGAGGCCGCGCACCTTGACGGTGTCGTCGTATGACTTCAGCGTCTTCACGGTGCACACCATGAAGATGCCCAGCACCAGGGCCGCCAGCACGATGGCCGTGCCCTGTATCATGTTCTTCCTGAACGGTATCTGACTTCCTTTCATGATCTTGCTATATTTTGGGGTTAGAACAGGCCTTCGAGGACGCTGTCGTCGACGAGGTTGGGCATAGTGACCTTGAGCTCGGGGCAGATGGCCATGGCGCGTTTGATGGCGAACATGGCGCCTTCGTTGCGGGCCCAGGAGCGGCGGGAGATGCCGTTGTTGACGTCCCAGTGGAGCATCATGTGCAGGCGACGGTCGGCCTCGGGGCTGCCATCGAGCACCATGCCGAAGCCACCGTTGATGACCTCGCCCCAGCCTACGCCGCCGCCGTTGTGGATGCTGACCCACGTGGCGCCGCGGAAGCTGTCGCCGATGACGTTCTGGATGGCCATGTCGGCGGTGCGGTTGCTGCCGTCGTAGATGTTGCTGGTCTCGCGGAAGGGGCTGTCGGTGCCGCTGACGTCGTGGTGGTCGCGACCGAGGACGATGGGGGCGCTGATCTCACCCTTGCGGATGGCCTCGTTGAAGCGGGCGGCAATCTTGGTGCGGCCTTCGCAGTCGGCATAGAGGATACGAGCCTGGGAACCGACCACGAGGTGGTTCTCCTTGGCGCCGCGGATCCACTGGATATTGTCGTGCATCTGCTGCTGTATCTCGGCGGGAGCGGTCTTGGCGATCTCGCCCAGCACCTCCATGGCGATGTGGTCGCTCTTGTCGAGGTCCTCGGGCTTACCACTGGTGCAGACCCAACGGAAGGGGCCAAAGCCGTAGTCGAAGCACATCGGGCCCATGATGTCCTGCACATAGGAGGGATAGCGGAAGGCGGTGTGGTCGGCATTCCAGATGTCGGCGCCGGCGCGGCTGCTCTCCAGCAGGAAGGCGTTGCCATAGTCGAAGAAGTACATACCGCGGGCGGTGAGCTTGTTGACGGCGGCCACATGGCGGCGCAGGCTCTCCTGCACCTTCTCCTTGAAGAGCTCGGGCTGCTCGGCCATCATCACCTTGGCATCCTCGAAGGTGACGCCCACGGGGTAGTAGCCACCGGCCCAGGGGTTATGCAGCGAGGTCTGGTCGCTGCCGAGGTCCACCTTGATGCCGCGCTCGGCGCAGTATTCCCAGAGGTCAACCACGTTGCCCTGGTAGGCGTAGCTCTTGGCCTCCTTGGCAGCGATGGACTTGTTGACGGCGGCGAAGAGCTCGTCGAGGTTCTCGTGCACCTCGTCGACCCAGCCCTGCGTGTAGCGCTTCTGCGTGGCGGCGGGGTTAATCTCTGCGGTGATGGAGACCACACCGGCGATGTCGCCAGCCTTGGGCTGGGCGCCGCTCATGCCGCCAAGACCGGCGGTGATGAAGAGCTTGCCTGCCGTGCCGCCACCGAGCTTGCGGGCAGCATTGAGCACGGTGATGGTGGTGCCGTGGACGATGCCCTGCGGGCCGATGTACATGTAGGAGCCGGCGGTCATCTGGCCGTACTGCGTCACGCCGAGGGCGTTGTAGCGCTCCCAGTCGTCGGGCTTGCTGTAGTTGGGTATCATCATGCCGTTGGTGACCACCACGCGCGGAGCGTCCTTGTGGCTGGGATAGAGTCCCATGGGGTGACCGCTGTACATGACGAGGGTCTGCTCGTCGGTCATCTCGCTGAGGTATTTCATCACCAGGCGATACTGGGCCCAGTTCTGGAAGACGGCGCCGTTGCCGCCGTAGGTGATCAGCTCATGCGGATGCTGAGCCACGGCGGGGTCGAGGTTGTTCTGTATCATCAGCATGATGGCAGCCGCCTGACGGCACTTGGCCGGGTACTCCTCGATGGGGCGGGCGTACATCTTGTAGGTGGGGCGCAGACGGTACATGTAGATGCGGCCATACTTCTTCAGCTCCTCGGCAAACTCCTTGGCCAGCATCTTGTGGTGCTTGGCGGGGAAGTAGCGCAAGGCGTTGCGGATGGCCAGCTTCTTCTCGGCGGGCGTCAGGATGTCCTTGCGCTTGGGCGCATGGTTCACCGTGGGGTCATAGGGTTGGGGTTCGGGCAGCGGGTCGGGGATGCCGAGCCGCAATTCATTCTGGAATTCTTCGAGTGTCATATCTGTTTGTGTTTTATATTGTCTTTCTTTTATTTTTCTTTATCGGAGCACCACCACCTTGCATGCCGGGCGGTCGCCGACCTTCACCATGTAGACGCCTGCCTGCGGCACGCTCATCGTGGCGCCGCCAGCCACCGCCGCCAGCACGCGGCGGCCCATCACGTCGTAGACGGCCACCGGCTCGCCCAGCGCACCGTCCACCACGATGCCGCCCTGCACGCCATAGACGCTCACGGCGTCGGCCTGCGGTGCTTCTTCTATGCCCGTGCAGTCCTCCTCGACGCCGCGACCGTAGGTGTCGAACTCTCTCCAGTACTGGTGACCCATGTACGCGTCGCGAGTGCCGCAGGGCACCGTCAGCAGGTAATGGGGATACACCATGAAGGTGGCTTCGCCTATGGTCGGCGGCACCAGGCAGCGCGCGGTGACCGTCGAGATGTGGTCATGGCATTCAAAGGCATAGTTGCCTATATAGCTCACCGAGCTGCCGATGACTATGGCCAGCGAGTCGGTGTTGCTCTCGTCCCAGTGGTAGAAGGCATTGGCGCCTATATAAGTCACAGCGTCGGGAATGGTCAGCGTGCCGCGCAGGCCGTTGCAGAAGCTGAAGAGGCGGTCTGGTATACGCTTCACATTCTCACCGATATTGATAGTCCTGACATTGCCGCAGCCAATGAATACCGGCCAGTAGCTGCCGTCGCTCCCCGTCGTCGGACTGGCCACCAGACAGCTGTCGGCGTTGAAGTTCACCGTCGTGAGATTTGCGCAGCTCCAGAAGGCGTTGTCGCCTATAAACTTCACGCCTTGAGGTATCGTCACCTCCGTGAGGGCATAGTCCCACGCGAAGGCCATCTTGCCTATGTATTCCAGCCCGTCGGGCAGCGACACCGCGGCGAGGTTGCCACGGTTGAAGAACGCTGAGTCCTTGACCACACGCACACTGGCCGGCAGCACGGCGTTGTGCAGCTGGCGGTGGCTCCCGATGACGGTGTCCTTGGCGGCGGAGGTGTAATAGATGCTGTCCTCCTCGTATATGGGGGTGGTATAAACACTGATATCCTCATATTGGGAGACATGTGCAAACCAGCCGTCGTAAACATCGTTCTTGCTCACACTCGCCCCTAACCTGTAGTTTCCAGCACTGCGCCATACCATAGTGAGACAGGTGTCGCTCTGTGCAACAACGTCTATTATACCGTCGGTACCACTTTGATATGGGTACAACTGACGATAGTTGTTAAGGTACGGAGCGTCGTACATCCATACATTGACATAATCGGACGTATCGTTGTTCTGCAAGGTGCTGCGCAGGCGCATCTGCACGGTGTCGCCCACGGCAAACATCACCGGAATGTCCATCTCCAAGTCCATCTCGTACTGATACATGGCGAAGCTCTCAATGTAGAACGACGACACTGCCACAGATCCCGTATACTCAAACACCACGCGTACACGCCCTCCGTTGCTATAGAACGAAGGAGTGGAAAACACAGGCTGAACATATTGATTATCCCAGAGGGCCAACACGCCGTTCTCGTCCTCCACACGCATTGAGTAAAGGGCGTTCTCGTTCCATTCCTCGCCACTGGGGCGCGAAAGAATCATGCCAATGAACGTCAAGCCCGGCTGCGTCATCAGCCACGGGCTGGTGAGCGTCTGCCCCTGGCTGGTGATATATGCATGGGCGGAGTCCGTAATCACGGCGCCGCCGTCGGCCGTCCAGCACTGCGTGAAGTCGGCCGTATAGGGCAGGCCGAGGCTGTCGCAGTCGGCCACGGAGACCATCAGGCTGTCCGTGGTGCTGCCGTTGGCGTTGCTCACCGTGGCGCTGACGCGGTAGAAGCCACAGCGGTTCCAGCTCACCGCAACGGTGTCGCCCGTGGCCGTAGCCGGCGTGCCACCCTGGATGGCCCATGTCACAGTGGTGCCCTCGCTGTGAACGGCGGTGAACGTCACCGTCTCCCCCACCCCTGCGAGGCTCGCGCCCCTGACGACCACCGTGGGCGGCGGCAGCACAGGCGCCGTGGCCGAGGTCACGGCCTTGATCATCCACGAATATTCGCTCTCCTGTTCTCTATTGTGCTGCCACACACTGCCCGTGCGGTACCAGTCGCTGTTGGCATGGCCTGTGTAGCGACACGCATTGACTCCGTAGGGGCCCTCGAAGGTTATCCACAGGCTGTCGCCCGTGTTGATTGGCACCATGGCGTCGAGCGCCACCTCGTTCCATCCGCGGACAGCTGCCTCAACAGGCTGGCTGTGCACCAGGGTGCGCGGCGCGAAGGCTCCGCCTTTGTAGACCCGCATGGTGAGCACTTCGCCGTTGCCGGCAAAGAGCTTCACAGCCTTCAGATAGTTGCGTCCCGACAACTCGTCGGCGGGCAGCATGATGCCACACTCTGCCGGACCGATAGTGACGTTATACGGTCTGTCGCCGCAGTAGGATATCGTGTCGCCGTCGACCACCATGCCGGGGTTGACAAACAGTCCGCGGATCATATAGCTGAAGCGCGTCCATTCCGGGTCGGGGGCAAAGGAAGGGCCGTAGAGGAAACCATCGGGGTTGCCGCAGCTGTAGGTCACCGTGGCAGGGAAGAGAATGTCGTTGTTGTGGAACGTAATCCAGATGCTCTTGCCGGCCTCCACGGTGTAGGGGGTATGGAGGAACACCGGCAGCCACGTCTCGCGGTCTTCATAACCCACCCACACCGAGGTGCTGTACACGGTGTCCGTGGGCGCCGTGGTGCCGCTGAGCACCGTCACGTCGAACTGTCCGCCGACGTACTCGTTGTTCACGTAGAACTCCACCGCCGTCAGCGTGCGCCCGGGGGTGAGCGACGAGGCTGGCAGCTTGATGCCCCAGTACTTGTCGAAGCCCTGCTGGTATTCGCCCCAGTAGGAGACGAACGGCATGTCGCCGCAGTAGCTCATGGTGTCGGTGCCTATGGTCTCGAAGCGCGCCGTGAAGGTGTAGTTGCCGCCGGTCATGGTGAAGATGCGCGGGTTGGCCGCGCTGTTGTCGCTCCACCCCGCGAAGCGGTAGCCCTCGGCGGCCGCAGCCCGGAGCGTCACCGTGTCGCCGAAGGCGTAGGTACCGTCGCCGCTGACGGTGCATCCCGTCGTGCCGCCGACGGTGTTGACGGTCACCGAGCCGCCCATGCCGAACATGTTGTTGGGCCTGATGCCCAGCATGGCGGTGTTGTTCATGTTGAAGGTGTAGGTGGCGTTGCCGCCCGTGCCGCCCGGCGCGGGGTTGAGGGCGCCGAGGGCGTAGTAGCCGTCGCAGTAGCCGCCCCAGCCCCAGTTGAAGTGGAACATATTGTCCTCGTCGTAGCCGTCGCAGACGAAGCTGTGTCCGCCCGAGGCGTCGCGCCCGTCGTAGAGGATGGGGCGCTGCAGGTCAAGCTCGGTGCGCAGCATGGCGCTGTAGGCGTTGGCGTTGTGGCTGCCCGGGGCAACGACCACGATGTCGGGCGCATACTTGAAGTGGTCCACCAGGGCGCTCATGGCCGAGGGGTAGTAGTCGTTGTGGTTGTAGGTGCCGCTGCCGCCCTGTGCGCTCACGTTGTAGCGCATGTTCGAGGCTACACCGACGTGGTATATCAGCGTTGCCACGGCGTCAATCTCGGCCTGGCTGCTTGCCGAGGTCAAGGCGTTGGGCATGGAGAGCCACTGGTAGTTGGTGTTGCCGAAGTCGGCCGAGAGCACGCCGTAGCTGATGCGTCCGTTGTTGCAGACGTAGGCGTGGGTACCGTAGCCTGTGGCGGGATGGTTCCAGTATTTCATTATCTGCGCCGTCGCCGTGGCCACGCAGCCCGCCACGGTCAGCTGACTGTAGACGGTGTCGTAGGGGCAGTAGGCGTTGTAGTAAGGGCTCTGGTTCCATGTGGTCGTCAGCATGGGCGCCACGTGCGTCGTCAGCGGCTGCTCGGGGGCCACGCCCTCCTCCAGCAGGCTCCACTCGGCGGCCACGGCGGCGGCCATGGCGTCGCCGTCGGCAGCGCCCTTGGCGCCGTCCTGGACGGCTTTGGCACGGCGGGCTATCTCGCCGTCGTAGCCCTCAAGCCACGCCCTGACGTTGGCGGGCATCGCCTCGGCGCGGAAGACGCCCGTCGGCGAGTAGCCCAGCACGGGGCGCACGCAGTCGTCGGCGGCGACAAGCACGAAGCCGCCGCCCGCGGCGTTGAAGACATACACCCCGGCGAAGGGGGTCGCCACAGCCTCCAGCTTCACAGCGCCGGCAGCGCCTTTCAGCGACAGCCAGTTGGCACCCACCCTGCGGGCACGCTCCGCGTCGACCGGATTGGCCACGGCGCACCACGCCGCCACAACGGCGACAAGCGTCAAAAAGAGCCTCTTCAATATGTTCTTCGTTTCCATTTGGATCAAGTTTGAGGGTGCAAAGATACGAATTGTTTGCGACATGGCAAAATAAATTTTCGCGTGCCCGCAAAAGAGCCCTCTCCCACCCCCTCCGCAACGGAGTCCCTACGGACCCGGTACGGCCGTTCTTCAGTAGTTCTTCAGTAGTATTTCAGTGCCGCACTGAAGAACTACTGAAGAACTACTGAAGAATGGCCGTAGGGACTCCGTACCGGGGCCGAAGAGGGGCCGAAGGGAAAAGAAGCGCCCCGCACGGCCGACGGCCGTGCGGGGCGCAAGGGATATGCTGCTGTATGAAAGGCTGTTAGAAGCAGAGCTGCAGGCCCACCTCGAGGCGCGGCAGGAGGGCTTTGCCGTCGGCGGGTTTCTGGCCGATGCCGTTGAGGCGGTAGCGGGCGTAGAGGCCGATGACGTCGTAGGTGAGGCGCGTGGTGACGCCGTAGTTCCAGTGGTAGGCGTCGAGGGCGTAGAGGTCGATGAGGCTGACGCGCTGGCGGTGCGACACCTCGCCGCTCACGGTGACGCCCTTCACCTGATAGTCGGCGCCGCCATAGGAGCCGTAGACGCCGAGGTCCCAGTGCAAGCCCTTGCCGAACAAGCCTATGGCCACGAGGCGCACGCGCTGGAAGAGTTCGACGCTGAATTCGTTGAAGGCCACGCGGCGGTAACGGGTCTTGTCCATGGCGTCCTCGACGCCGGCCATGCCGATGAGGCCTTCGAGGGCCGTGGGCTGCATGCCCTTGAGGTTGTAGGTGGTGTTGGCCCACTCGGCGCCGATGCCGAGGCAGTAGCTCTTGCCGAAGGCGCGGAGCCAGCGCACGCCGAGGTGGATGGCGGGCGACCAGGCGAGCATGGGCATCTCGGCCTCTTCGAGCTTGGCGGGCAGGCCGAGCATGCAGAAGTAGTCCATGCGGTATTTGGCGTTGCTGCCCCAGTCGGAGGTGTTGAAGGCGTCGCGTCCGCCGTGGGAGAGGGTGCGCTTGGCCACGGCGTCGCGGCTCATGGAGGGCGACTGCCAGCTCCAGGGGCGCCCGTCGCGCAGGCGCTGCTGCTCGGCGGCGGGGAGGGTGTAGGTGGCGGTGTAGCCGCCGAGGTGGACGGCGAGGGTGCGGTCCACGAGGTTGCGCTTGTTGACGCTGAGGGGCATGGTGTCGCTCATGTAGGTGATGCGGTGGCTGCCGTAGTAGGCCAGGGTGCCGTCGGAGTTGCGGTAGTGGTAGAAGATGGTGGCGTTGGTGACGGTCTTGAGGGGCACTACGCTCACCTCGTTGTCGCCCTCGACGAAGCGGAAAGTGGGCTCTGCGGCGCGGGCGTCGCCGGTGAAGAAGGCGGCCTGCGGCACACCGTAGCCGAAGGCGTAGTCATAGTAGGGGTAGAGGTCGGCGCTCTGCTCGAGGGCACGGAACATCTCCATGGCCGTCTTGCCGGGCGAGGCCTGCCAGGCGCAGGCCGCGAAGCCCGCCACCAGGGGGCAGGAGAAGGAGGTGCCGTGGACGTAGTGCGTGGCGTTGTCGTTGGTGACGTTGGCGGTGCGGGCATAGCCGAAGGCGCTGACGTTGGGCTTCAGGCGGCCGTCGTAGCTGGGGCCGAAGCTGCTGAACTCTATGTGGTTGTACTCGGTGAGGCTGTTCTCGATGCCGCCCACGCAGAGGACACTGTCGGCATCGGCGGGGGTGATGATGGTCTGCCACTGGCTGTCGTCGGCTTCGTTGCCGGCGCTGTTGCAGACGAGCATGCCCTTGCGGGCGGCCAGGTTGCCGGCCTTGGCCACGTAGGAGGTGCCGTCCATGTCTTTGGTGTAGTGGCGCTCCTTGCCGTAGCCGAGGCTGGAGCTGATGATGTTGGCGCCGTTCTTGTCGGCCCACTCCACGGCCATCTGCCACCAGACCTCTTCCTTGAAGGGCTCGGCCTCCACTTCGGTGCGCGCCAGGAGGAACTCGGCGCCTGTGGCCAGGCCGAGGTCCTTGCCGTCGATGCGGCCGGCGATGCAGCTCAAGGTCATGGTGCCGTGGCTGTTCCAGCCGTAGACGTTCTCTTTCTTGTTGGGGAAGTTCCAAGTCTTCAGTATCTGTTTGTTCTCGCGGAGGTGGCGGAAGGCCTCGTGGGTGTTGACGCGGGGGAAGCCGCCGTCGAAGACAGCCACACGGATGCCCTTGCCGTCGATGCCGCGATCGCGGAAGTGCTTGCCGCCCATGCGCACCAGCTGCGCCTCGAGGGGGCCGTCGACGGTGGCATAGTCCATAAGGCCGTCCTCGTCGGCGGGGGCCTCGGCGAGCGTCATGCCGCCCTCGGCGAGGGGCTGCACACGGAGCACATAGGGCAGCGCCGCTATGCGTGAGGCCTGCTCGGCTGTGGCCATGACGCCTACGGCGTTCATCCAGCGGCTGCAGCCCACCTCTTCGGTGGCCAGGGCGGCAACACCCTGCTCGTAGGCGGCGCTGACGGGGTAGTTGCTGATGTCGTAGAGGTCGGCGCCACAGGCGTTGTAGCGCTCTATGGCCTTGGCGTCGAAATAGGTGTAGGGGTCGAAGGTGGTGCCCGCCTTGTCGGCGAGGAACACCCAGTAAGCCTGCTGGGCGCTGGCGCCGACGGCGGCCAGCAGCAGGGCAACGGCAAAGAATGCTTTTTTCATGGTTCTTATTTTAATACGGTATGCAATATTTCGTGACTGGTAAAGTTGCGGAAACCGCTGAGGTGCAGCTGGCAGTAGGCCAGGAGGGCGTCGATGAGGGCGCGGCGGTCGGCGAGGGCCGAGGGGTGGGCCGTGCCGGGCGTGAGGTAGTCGTGCAGCAGCGCGGAGAGGGCCGGGTTGAGGGTGGTCTCGGAAGGCGCTGCCACGAAGCAGCCCTCCTGCAGGTCGAAGAGCGGTTCGGCGGGGCGGTAGTTGTCAAGCGGCGCTATGCCCAGATGGTGCGTTACGGCGAGGAGGAAGGTGACGGGAAGGTAGGGGGCGGCCGCCGAGAGGCCTTCGCTGGTGGCCTCCACATAGTCGAAGAGCGCCGGCATGGGCTCGGCTTCCCGGAGCGCCTTGTAGAGCACCTCCGTCATGAAAAAGCGAAGGGCGTTGCCGTAGGGCGTGGCTTCGGTACACGTGCCGCGCGGCGCTATCTCCTTGACGTAGTTGAGGTCGGTCTTGGCGTTGTCGTAGACCACCATGTCGAGACACGACAGCGGCTGCAACAGGTTCTGCTTGACACGGGCATTGCGGCCGCGGACACCCTTGATGATGTAGGAACGCACGCCAAGCAGGCGTGTGAAGGCCTTGACGATGACGGAAGACTCGCCGTAGGGGGTTGTGTGCAACACTATGGCAGGAGTGGAAATCATCGGACGACCAGTATCTTGGCTACCGAACGGTTGCGGCCTTCGGCATCGGAGGCGAAAACATAGTAGACCCCCGCCGCCACACGGTCGCCATTGGCGGTGCGGACGTCCCATACCACCTGTCCGCCAAGGGCCTGGGCGCTGTAGACCACACGGCCAGAGGCATCGGTGATGTGGACCAAGGCGTTGCGCGTGAAGCCCTTGATGGCCACCGGCCCCTCATAGCCGGGCCTGACGGGGTTGGGGAAGGCATAGACGTGCTCGTCGGGCGTTAGCTCGGCATAGGTGGCGTCGGAGCGGTAGACCTGCACGCCATAGTCGGTGCCTACATAGACCTCGCCGCTGCGGGGCTGTATGGCGAGCGACAATATCTTGTCAGAGAAGAGGGGGCTGTTGGCGGCGGTGAAATGCCGTATCTGCTCCATGCCGTTGGCCGACAGCAGATACAGTCCGCCGGAGGCTGTGCCCACCCACTTGCGGTTGGCACCGTCGACGACGATGCTCGTCACATCCTCATAGGCCATAAGGTACTCGTAGAAGTCACCGTTGGTGATGGTGATGTTGCTGCAACAGACCGGCGACGTCTGCCCTTCGCCGCCACCGGCGAAGGCACGCGAGGCCTCGTATATGACCTTGATGCCCTTGTTGGTGCCTATCCAGATGTTGCCGTCCATGTCCTGAACCATGCAGTTGACGACCTCGGTGGTCAGCTTGCTGCCGTTATTGGGGTTGACGCGTGCCATACGGCTGACGCCGTCGTGGACGAATATGACATTCTCACGGCCCGAGAACCAGAAGAAGCCGTTGACGCTGTCGTAGATGAGCTTGTCGACCTGCAACAGCGAGCCGAGGGCTTCGCTAGAGACGTGGCTCCAGGTGCCGTCGGTGCTACGCTTGACGAGGGCGTTAGAGCTGTGCGAATTGAGCACCCACATGTTGCCATCATTGTCGAAAGTTATTGCGCCCACCAGCAGCGTGCTGTAGCCACTCACTGTGTAGTTCTGCAAGGCGCCGCCGGTAGTGCTCTGGTCATAGAACGCCACCACTTTGTTGTCGCGCACCAGGCCGACGCCGCCGTTGTAGCCCCAGCAGACGATATAAATGTCGTTGGTATCGTTGGGGTCGACAGCGGCATCGACGACGTCGAACTTGCCATCCAGCGCGCCATTGGTGAGGTCAAGCGTTGTCCATTGGCGCCCCGTTGCGACGTTGAGGGTTGGCGTAAGCCACGAGTTGGAGTAGGTGGAGGTATGGCCTCCGGCACACAGCATCATGCGGCCCGGAGTCGGCACCAGCCGATATACATTGTCGTCGGTACGGGGTGTGTTGACCTCCGCGAAGTAGCAACCGCCGGGGTAGAAGCACACAAGGCCCACCCACTTATGCGCCGCCCATACGGAGCCGTCGGAGAGCGACACAGCATCCCACGCCTGCATGTCGGCCCAGTCGCTGAATGCGGTGAACCTGTCGACAAGCTGCATAGCGCCATCGTATCGCGCAATGCCCTCATGCGAAGAGACCGTGAGCATACCGCCACCCACACGCAGCGAGTGTATGGAGCCGGAATCGACCGCTGTATAACCCGTGTCGGTGGCAGCAAGAAGCACCTTCCTGTCAGGGTTCGAGGTATATCCGGCGGCGACGACACGGTTGTTGAACGATGTCAGCATGGTGACAGTGTAGCCGTTGAAGCTGCTGTCTACAATCCACCTGTCGCTGATGCCCAGATGGCGTTCTGCGGCGGAGACACGCTTCACGCCCTCCGCCGTGGCGGCATAGATGCTGTCGCCCGCGAAAGCGATGCTGTACACCGCCACCTCACGCCCACCGTCGCCTATGCGATAAGTGTCGCGTATCTCGTGGCGATTGATGTCTACAACCACTATGCCGAACCCTGTGCAGATGTAGGCCAGCCTGTCGCGGCACACAATGCAGTACACATCTTTGTCGCCCACGATATCGCTGCGCTTGATGTCAGCTATGTTGTACACCACACTGTCCTGTATGATGTCTATGTTGGAGTTGTGGTAGGCCAGGACAAGCGAGGCCGTGGGCGCATCGTAGACCATCTTGGCCACTCCCACGTCGCTCAGCCCCCACGACTTGCCAAGCGTCGTACATTCCTTTCTGTCGTAATGGTAACGCAGCACGCCGTTGCGCCCGGCGGCATAGACTTCGTGGCCCACCACCTCGACAGAATAGACGATACTCAGGTCGAGGCAGTCACGCCATGCGCCGACAGCCATCTGGCCCACGGCGCGTGGCGTTGTCAGGGCGGCAGCCGTCAACAGCAGAAACAACATGCAACGCTTCATGATTCTTCCTTTCTCTTTAAGAAAATCACCTGATACAGCACCGCCAGCAACGTTGTCACCAAGGTGCTGCAGACCGTGGCCAGAAGAACGCCGCCGAAACCCCGGAAGCCGAAGAGCTCGGCGGTGTAGAACACAAGGTAGAAGGCCCCGAGCATCAGCAGCAGGTAGGTGATGAAATACTGCGGCGTGACGCTGTAGACACTCGGCGTGGCTATGGTCACCGGCTCGCCGCGCGTCAGTATGCGGTCGGCGAAGAGAATGCGCAGCATGGCCACCACGGTGCACGCCAAGGCATGGAAGCCCAGCATGTTGCTCATCACGTCGACCAGCAGACCCGTGCCGAAGGCTATCAGCAGCAACGGTATGCGTTTCATGCCGGTGGGCAGCATGAGGATAAAGAGGACGTAGAGCATCGGCATCACGTAGCCTCCAAGGTACACATAGTTGAGCACCAGCAGTTGCAGCGCCATCAGCAGCGCGAAGCGTCCTATTATGCGCCAGACCGTCCTGTTCATTTCCTCACTCCTTCAACGCTATATCCCTTCGTTTCAAGCATCTTCAGCACACCGTTCTCGCCCACCAGATGCGCCGCTCCCACGGCGAAGAGCGTAGCTTTCCGCTCCATGATGGCAGGCATGGCGCGCACCCAGGCGGCATTGCGGTCGCCCAGCAGACGGTCCTCGTCGGCGGGGTCGCCGGAGCAGGCACCCTCCTGCTCCTCGCTGAGCATCTCCTCGATCTGCTCCAGATCCTGCGAGAAATAGGCCGCCGTAATGAAGTCCACCATATCCATGGCGTCGCTGAAGTTGTCAACCATGCACATCAAATCCTTGACCTGCTTGTCGAGCGGTGCGCCGTAGAGCACGTCGGCCTGGAAGTCCACACTCTCGAAACCGCCCACGCCCTTGCCCTGCTTCTTGGCCTCCTGCTGCAGGTAACCGTCGAGGAGGTTCATCGGATTGAAGCCCGCCATGTTCTTCATGTACATCAGCATGGTCAGCGTCGCCGAGAGCGCCGCCGGCGACAGCTTGTCCATCTGTGCCGCCACGGCGGCATTACTCATATCCATGCCCATCACCTCGCGTATCACGGCGTTGAGGCGGTCCATCTGCTCCGCCGACAGCAGCGACGAGAGGGTCACCTCCTCGGGCAGCATCTGCGCTTTCTGCGCCTTCTCCATGCCTTCGACGCTCATGGCGCTCTGCATGTCGACCTCGCCGTAGACCTGCTCCACGGCGCCCAAGGCCGCACGCAGGCCGGGGATGCTGTCGGCAAACGTCGCCGGGGCCAGGTGGTAGGTGCCCACGATATAGCTCGGGGCCTTGAGCCCGTTGCCGTCGATGCGGTAGAGCAGCTGTCCCTGCGCGCAGCAGGCCGCTGCCACGAATACCGCCAATGCAAGAATTCCTTTTCTCATGATGGTGTCTGTTTTATGATGCATTATTTCGTCGCCTCCGCCAGCTGCTGCTGCTCCTCCCGGAAGCGGTTGTCGATGATGTAGACGTGGTCAAGCTTGTTGAAGTCCGTGGCCAGCTCTATGCGCACCTTGTAGAAGCCCGTGCCCTGGTTGGGCTCGGCGCTGTGCACGAAGCCCACGGGGATGCCCTCGGGGAAATCGTTGGCCTGGCCTGAGGTGATGATGGTGTCGCCCTCGTTGATCTGGTAGGCCGTGGTGATGTCGACAATCTGCGCGTAGCGGTAGTCGATGCCGTCCCACACCAGCGAGCCGCTGACGCCGGTGCGCCGCACCTTGACGCTGTTGCGGCTGTCGCTGTGCAGCACAGGCATGATGGTGGCGAAGTTGCGCGAGGTGCTCACCACGATGCCCACGATACCCTCGGGCGAGATGACGGCCATGTCGGGCTCCACACCGTGGTCCGCGCCCTTGTTGATCATGATGTAGTTGTTCTGCTGCGTCCACGAGTTCTTGATGACACGCGCCTCGGTGTAGGTGTAGCGCTGCTTGTACACGGTGTCGTTGACGGTGAAGACGCTGTCGGTGTAGCTGATGTAGCTCTCCGCCATCTGTGCGCGCAGCAGCGCATTCTCGGCGGCCAGGCGGTCGTTCTCGGCCTTGAGGCCGAAGTAGCCGCTCACGCTGTTCACACCGCGGTACCAGTCGCCGGCGATGCCGTTGGTCCACGCCGTCAGGCGCGAGCTCTGGTAGTAGGTGCTGCGCACCATGAGCACCAGCGACAGCACCACCAGCACCACGAAGACCACCACGTAGTCGTACCGCTTCAGTATCTGCAACAGCTTATTCATCGAGGAACTTTTCTATGACAGCCCTTGCCTCGGCCACAGCGCGCTGCAGGTCGTCGTTCACTATCGTCACGTCGAACTGCGGAGCCTGCTTCAGCTCCTCGGCGCTGCGGGCAAGACGTTTGACGATGGCCTCCTCGCTGTCGGTGCCGCGGCTGCGCAGGCGCTGCTCGAGCACCTCGAGGCTCGGCGGCATGACGAAGATAGAGAGCGCGTCGGCGCCGAAGTAGCGCTTGATGTTGTTGCCCCCGTTGACGTCCACGTCGAACACTATCACGCGCCCGGCGTCCCATATACGGCTTATCTCGCTCTTCAGGGTGCCGTAGCAGGTGCCCTGGTAGACCTCCTCCCACTCGAGGAAGTCGCCCTTGTCGACACGGCGCATGAACTCCTCGCGGCTGAGGAAGTAGTAGTCGTGGCCGTCGCGCTCCTGTCCGCGAGGCTTGCGCGAGGTGGCGGAAATCGAGAAGTCGAAGCAGTCGAAATACTGCATCAGTTTCCCTATGATAGTGGTCTTGCCGCACCCCGACGGGGCCGAGAATAGTATAGCTTTACCCATGGCCGGTCAGAATTTCATGTCAAAAACCTTGTAGAACGACTTGACGGCCAGCGACTCCTCGTCCCACTTGTACTGCGCCGCCGTCTCACGCACGTAGGCCAGGGCCTCGTCGCGCGAAGTGAGGCTGTTGAGGTACATGATGAAGTCGTTGTAGGCACGCATGTTGTTTTTGAAGAGCTCGGACATGAAGCTGAACTTGTCGTTGATGTTGATCACGGTGCGCAGGTCGTCGACCTTGCGCGACATGGAACGCTCGAAACCCGACTCCACAGCCCTTGCGCCACCGAGGCTCTCGCCGAGGGTGCGCGTGACGGGCTGCTCCTGGGCGGGATGGCGCAGGTAGTCGAGCAGCGACGCCTGTTCGCGGGCAGGCTCCTGGGCAGGGGCCGGCTCCGGCTCGGCAGCGGGCTCGGGCGCAGGTTCCGGCTCCGCAGCAGCGGGCTCGGGCTCCACGACGATCTCCTCGAAGAGCATGCCACCGTCACTCTCAAAGGCCGACATGCTCACCGGCTCGGGCTCCGGCGCTGCCACGGGTTCAGGCTCGGGCTCTGGCTCTGCGGCCTCGGCGACGGGCTCCGGCTCAGCGACGGGCTCCGGCTCTGCGGCTTCGGCGACAGGCTCGGGCTCTGGCTCAGGCTCAGGCTCACTGGCGACGGACGCTTCGGCAGGCTGCGCCACACCCATGGCGGCCATGGTGGCCATCACCGTCGACGAGATGAGCTCGTCGTCGGGCATCGCAGCCTCTTCCTCGGCCACGGGCTCGGCCGCGGCCGACGGCTGCGCCGCAGTACCATGCACCTCGAGGCGCAACGATATGTCGTAAAGGCTGCGCAGGGCTTCGAGCAGCAGGTCGCGCTCTATGGCGCTGAGCCTGCCCTCGGCGGCAACCACCTGGTTGGCTATGGCACACAGTCGCTGCATGCCTTCGGTCAGTTCTTTGACAGTGTTTCTCATTATGCTAAAATGGTTTATTATCCTTATAACAAAGACCTTACACCGCAACGGCGGTGTACCGTTCAGGTTGTAAAATTACTACAAAAACCATTACGCGCGGCCGCACGGAGGAAAAAGTTATCAAACGCCGCCGTTGATAACCGCGCCCCGCCACCGCTCCCCTACCGCCCCTCTACGGACCCGGTACGGCATTTCTTCAGTAGTTCTTCAGTAGTATTTCAGTGCTGCACTGAAGAACTACTGAAGAAGTATCGTTGAAGTATCGTTGAAATGCCGTACCGGGTCCGTGGCGAGGCGGGCCGGGAGGAGGGGTGCGGTGGGGTGCGCGATATTTTTTGGCATAATAAAGTAAAATTTGTATATTTGCATTTTGGATAGTGACGGAACCTTGACAAGAACAAATTAATAAACAACAAGATAACCGATGAAAAAAGCATTCAGCATCCTATGCATGGCCGTGGCCATGCTGCTCGCCGGAAGTGTGAGCGCCCAGAAGTACGAGTACAAGACCTACGACAACGACCCGCTCGGCGTGCGCGAGTACACCCTCGGCAACGGCCTGAAGGTGTTTATGAGCGTCTACAAGGACGCGCCGCGCATACAGACCTACATAGCCGTGCGCGCGGGTTCGAAGAACGACCCCAGCGAGACCACCGGCCTGGCCCACTACCTGGAGCACATGCTCTTCAAGGGCAGTCACCAGCTGGGCACCACCGACTGGGAGCGCGAGAAAGTGGAACTGCAGAAGATAGAGGACCTCTACGAGGTGTACCGCAAGACGACCAACGAGGCGGCACGCGCAGCCATCTACCACCAGATTGACAGCATCAGCTATGTGGCCTCGACCATCGCCATAGCCAACGAGTATGACAAGAGCATGACGGCCATCGGCAGCGAGGGCACCAACGCCTTCACCAGCAACGACTACACGATGTATGTGGAGAACATCCCCAGCAACCAGCTGGAGGCCTGGGCCAAGGTGGAGGGCGACCGCTTCCCAAACCTGGTGCTGCGTCTCTTCCACACCGAGCTGGAGGCCGTCTACGAGGAGAAGAACATCAGCCTGGCACAGGACAACCGTCGTGTGAACGAGGAAATGATGCGCGCCCTGTTCCCGCATCATCCCTATGGCCAGCAGACCACCCTCGGCACCATTGAGCACCTGAAGAACCCGTCAATGGTCAACATCCGCCAATTCCACTCCGCCTACTATGTGCCCAACAACATGTGCATAGCCATGGCGGGCGACTTCAACCCCGACGAGGCCATCAAGGTCATCGACAAGTACTTCGGCGGCTGGAAGCGCGGCACGGTGCCCGGCTTCACGAAGGTCAAGGAACAGCCCATCACCCAGCCCATCATACGCCTCGTCAACGGTCAGGACCCCGCCAACCTCACCATCGCCTTCCGCATCGAGGAGGGCAACGGCAGCCGCGACGCCCTCCTGGCCCAGGCCATGGAGATGGTGCTCAACAACGGCAGCTGCGGCCTCATCGACCTCAACATCAACCAGCAGCAGAAGGCCCTCGGCGCCTACGCCGGCACCTACACTCTCAACGACTACGCCGCCTTCATGCTCGATGGCCGTCCAGCCCCGGGACAGAGCCTCGGCCAGCTGCGCGACCTGCTCCTTGAGCAGCTCGACCTCGTAAAGCAGGGCAAGTTCGACGAGAGCCTCATCGAAGCCAGCATCAACCAGCTGAAGCTCCAGATCATGAAGCAGGCCGAGAGCAACAACAGCCGCGCCAGCCAGATGGCCTACGCCTTCGTGCAGCACCAGAACTGGGGCGACGTCTGCAACGAGATCAACGAGCTCTCCAAGATCACGAAGAAGGACATCGTGGACTTCGCCAACCGCATCTGCAAGGACAACAACTATGTCATCGTCTACAAGCACCAGGACACCCCCGACCCAGTGACCAAGGTGACCAAACCCGCCATCACGCCCATCTATGTGAGCCGCGACACCGAGAGCCCCTTCCTGGCCAGCATCAAGGCCGACGCCGCCAAGGCCAAGCCCATCCAGCCGCAGTTCGTGAACTTCAAGAAAGACCTCCAGAAGGGCAAGACCCAGAACGGCAGCGAGATGCTCTACGTGCAGAACAAGGAGAACAAGACCTTCACCCTGCAGTACCGCTTCGAGTTCGGCGCCACGGCTGACAAGAGCCTCGACCTGGCCGCCGACCTAATGGAATACCTCAATACCGACCGCCACACAGCCGAGCAATTGCAGGAAGAGTTCTACAAACTGGCTTGCTCCTATAACATGAATGTTGGCGATGAAGCCATTACAGTATCCGTCAGTGGGTTGGCAGAAAATATGGAGAAAGCAATGACCCTGCTTGAGGAAATTATGGCTACCTGCCAGCCCAACGATGAGGCCCTGCAGATGCTCGTGGAGCGTCTCATCAAGAGTCGTACCGACAACAAGACCAACCAGCGTGCCGCTTTCCGTGCCCTGAACCGCTATGGCGTCTTCGGCGAGCAATACATCACCGAGAATACACTTACAGATGGCCAGCTGCGCGACTATACGTCGCAGCAACTTGTCGACGCCCTGCACGGCTTGTTCCAATACAAGCACCGTGTGCTCTACTACGGTCCGCTGAGCCTTACGGAGGCCACCGCTGCCGTCAACAAGATTCATACCGTGAAGCCCACCAAGGATGTTCCCGCCAACAAGATATTCCATCCCCAGGCTGTCAACGAGAACACGGTGTTCTTCGTCAACTACGACGCCAAAAACACCTACGTCACCGAATACTTCCGTGGCGAGCACTACAACACCGCCATCTCACCCAAGGTATATCTCTTCAACGAATACTTCGGAGGCTCGATGAATGCCATCGTCTTCCAGGAGATGCGTGAAAAGCGCAGCCTTGCCTACAGTGCCAGCAGCTACTACACCAACAGTGGACACAAGGACGGCTACTTCTACAACAGCGCCAACGTCATCACCCAGAACGACAAGCTGCTGGACGCCCTCAACGCCTACGAGGAGCTCTTCGACGACATGCCCCAGGCCGAAGCCAACTTCAAGCTGGCCAAAGATGCCCTCATTGCCAGCAGCCGCACTAAACGCACCACCAAGATGGCCATCATCAGTGTCTACCTGCACTGCGAGCGCATGGGTCTCAAAGAACCTCTGAACAAGCAAAACTTCGCCGCCTACCAGAAGATGACCATGAACGACCTCACCAGCTTCCAGAAACAGTACATAAAAGGCCAGAAGAAGGCCTACCTCATCCTCGGCAAGGAGAGCGAGATAGACTTCAACAAACTGGCCAAGTTCGGCAAGGTGAAGAAACTCACCCTCGACCAGATATTCGGCTACTGACACCATGGGCAGAGTAAGAAAAATGAGCATAAGTGCGGCGATGGTCATCATCATCGCCGCATTTCTGCTCATAAAAGTGTTCGACATCAAACGCTATCGTACCCCAGAAAGAGTGATAGCCCATGATGTAATAAACTTCTATTCTTACCTCCCGGCCACATTTATTGAACATGACCTAACATTGTCGTTTGTATGGTCTGACACCAACTACTACCAGCATTACTGGGCCGAGGCCCTTCCAGATGGAAGATTACTCATAAAGACCACCATGGGCCTCAGCATGCTCTACTGCCCGTTTTTCCTTGCGGCCTACATATTGTCGCCGGAGCCACCATGCGCAGAAAGCGGCGGTTTCGGCCCACCCTATGCGCTGGCACTTATTCTTGCATGCGTTTTCTGGGTGATATTAGGTTTCATATTCTTGCGGAAAGTACTACAGAAACGGTTCTCGGAGACAGTAACCACCATAGTCTTAGGAGTCACGTTGTTCGCCACCAACCTACTATGGTACAGTTCATATGAAGCTCCATATTCACATGGTTTCCTCTTCGGACTAATATGCATCTTCCTCTATCAGACCGAACGATGGCATGATAGAAACAGCTGGTGGAGCACCGTAGCCATTGGCCTAAACATCGGCATCATATCCCTCATCCGCCCCACCAACGCCCTCGTGCTACTCTATTTTATTCTCTACAATGTCACTACTTGGCATGAACTCAAAGACAAGTTCAAACTATACCTACAGCAATGGCCCAAAATACTCATCATGGCCCTATCGGCAGTTGCTGTATGGGTACCACAGTTTATTTATTGGCACGCTGTTACCGGCAACTTCATATTCTACTCCTACACCAACAACGAGCACTTCTTCTGGGCCGAGCCAAAAATCATCAAGTTCCTCTTCGGTTTCCGCAAGGGATGGCTACTCTACACGCCAGTGATGATATTCGCTATCCTCGGCCTTATACCTCTCTACAAACGGCACCGCAAGTACTTCTACCCCATCATTGCCTTCCTTGGCGCCAACGTCTATACACTTTCATGCTGGTGGTGCTGGTGGTTTGGCGGATGCTTCGGTCAGCGCTCAATGGTAGACTGTTACGGCATGATGGCCATACCTATGGCAGCATTCGTGGAATGGATGCTCCGGCGCAAGACAGTGCCACGCATCATACTGGTTATTGTTTTCTCCGCTATCGCATACCTGTCATTCTTCCATTACAAACAATACAAACACCATGCCATACATTATGAAGCCATGACACGTAAGGCCTACTTGGATTCCTTCGGCCACAAATACCCGTCACAACACTTCAACGACCTCCTTGAATATCCCGACTATGAAGCCGCAAAACAAGGCAAACGATAGACCCATGAAGAACTCATACCTCTATGCACTCGCCATTGCCCTGATGCTGTGCTGTTGCACTCCGGCTGGCAACAAAACCGACATCTATCCGCAGCCGGCTCCCGGCTTTGTCTCCTTGCAAGACGGTCACTTTGCCGTCGATGGCGAACCGTGGTTCCCCCTCATGCTCAACTACAAGGCATTCATCAAGGGCGACAGCGTGGCGCCGGCACCCTGGTACACCGGCCACCTACGCGAGAACTTCGACACTATCGCCGCCTGGGGGTTCAACGCCGTGCGCGTGTGCCTCGACGTGCTTGACGAAGATGGCGACACCGCAGCGATGTTCGCAGCCACACGCCGCATGGTGCAGCTGGCCGACAGCGCAGGACTGCGTGTGATGCTACTCATCAAGCCGCCCTTCGACGGTCAATGGCATGACTACGCCATAGGTCTCATGCACCGCCTCGCCGACCTCCCCGCCCTCTGGGCCTACGACCTCATGAACGAGCCGCTATACTTTGACCCGGCGGAGAACCGCCGAAAAGACGGCGCCGTGACGACGGTGGCCGCTTGGCGGAAGCTGGTGCGCGAACATGCTCCACACCAGCTATTCACCGTGGCGCTCTCCGAGCCGATAGAGGTCTTCAGATGGGACCCCTCCCTGCTGCCTGTAGACTTCCTCGAGATACATACATACCATCCGCTGCGCGTACAAAGCGAGATGTGGTGGTACAGCCACTACACCGGCAAGCCCTGGATGATAGGCGAGACAGGCCTTCCTGCCGACAACCGCAGCGTAGGCTACGACGACCAGTTGCGCTTCATGCGCGAGACCTACGACTACGCCCGCGACCTCGGCGCCATAGGCTACGGCTGGTGGGAGTTCACCGATTACCCCGACGGGGTGAACTTCGAGGCGCAGTATACAGGGCTGCGCGACATACACGGCCAACGCAAGCCCGCCGCAGCACTCGTGGCGCTGCTGGACAGCGGATACACGGCATCCGCGCCGGAGTTCCCCAGCAACTACTACAACATGCTGGCCTACCGCAATGTCGCTGTCACCGGCACGGTCACCGACCGTAAAGGGCGCCCCATAGAAGGAGCCGTAGTGCGCGGATGGAACGAATGGTGGAGCATAGGTATGAACACCTACACCGATGCCGAAGGCCGTTTCCGCCTGGTGAGCAACGACATCTGCGTCCACTTCGAGGTGAGCGCGCCGGGCTTCAGCAGACTAAAGTTCGACCGCAGCGTCTCATTCCCGGAAGGCACAGAACTCCCTGACCGCGAGCGCGAATACCAGCAGATGCCCCTTACCGGATGGGGCCCTGCCGACGGACGCATACTGCCACACGGCAGCGACGAACGATACGAGGCCCCCACAGCGGTGGAAGCCTCGATAGGCAATATCACTCTGATGCGCTTGTAGGCCGCCTACTCCCTTTCGCCGAAGGCAATCAGCCGCAGCTCATATTGTTTGCGGTCTTTCTCCACCATCACGTCGAGGCAGAGGCCTGTGAACAGCGACAGCAACGACGCCAGCAGCAGGAAGAGCGACACAAAGAGCGTGGGGAAACGCATCACCAGCCCTGTGTGGAAATAGTCTACCAGCACGGGGATAACAAGTGCGATGCCCACTACCGCCAGCAGCACCGCCAACCAGCCGAAGAAGCGCATGGGGCGGTATTCCTTGAAGAGAATGACGATGGTGCGCAGCACTTTTAGGCCGTCGCTGAAGGTATTGAGCTTCGACTCGCTGCCCTCGGGGCGGTCACGGTAGTCGATAGGTATCTCCACCAGGCGGAAACGCTTGTCGAGGGCATGGATGGTCATCTCTGTCTCTATCTCAAACTGCCCGCTCATCACGGGGAAGAGCTTGACAAAGGGGCGGCTGAAAGCGCGATAGCCGGTCATGATGTCCTTCACCTCGGTGTGCCACAGGCTGCATATAAGGCCTCTGACAAGCTTGTTGCCCATGTTGTGGAACGGGCGCTTGTTCTCGGTGAAGTAGGTCGACGACAGGCGGTCGCCTATGACCATGTCGGCCTGCTCCTCAAGAACGGCGGCCACCATCTGTGGCGCATGGTGCGCGGGGTAGGTGTCGTCACCGTCGGCCATGAGGTAGCAGTCGGCCTCCACCTCGCGGAACATGCGGCGTATCACGTTGCCTTTGCCCTGTGTGCGCTCACGGCGCACGATGGCGCCGGCCTCGGCGGCCAGCTCCGCCGTGCGGTCGGTGGAGTTGTTGTCATAGACGTATATGTCGGCTTCCGGCAATACGGCGCGGAAATCGCGCACCACCTTGCCGATGGTCTTCTCCTCGTTGTAGCACGGCAGCAACACCGCGACTTTGCTGTTCTTCATATTTTCTTTTTTACTCTTAGTCTGTTCCAGTCAACCATCTGCGCAAACGCCAGCAGCATGGCTGCAACCGTGACGGCCTGCGCACGGAAGGTGAACCAGTTGTGCCAGTATGAATGGTTGGCGGCAAAGAGGTACCACACCCACGGCAACACCGCTATAGGCAGTATCTGCAAGGCTTTGCGCCAGCCTTTGGCATTGAAGCGCACCAATGCCAGCACCACCAGCACGGCCAGCAACGGCTCGATCATGTGTCTCCACGGCAGCAACTCTATATTGTTCATCAAGGCATCCCACCGTGTGAAGTCCTCAAGTCCCGAAGCGCGGCCCGAGGTGTTCTCGATACCGTCTACGATGACGTTTTCGGCGGTGAACACGGTGGCTATCACCCACTTCGTCACCCAGGTGCCGCCGTAGCCAAGGGCCCACAGCAACGCCGCGCGACAGGTGTTCCACCATCCGCGCCATACCTTCTCCTCGGTGCTCATGGCGGCCTGAACCACCAGCAACACGCCGAGCGTGAGCATCGGCGCAGTGAGCAGGTCAAAGAAGCAGGTCAGCGACCCCACCACGAAGGCCGTCATCATGGCGTTGCATCCACGCGAGACGGCTATCATGCCCGCCAGCGCTATTATCAGCACCGGCGCGAACTGCATGGAGAACTGCATCACAAAGGCATAGCACACCGCCAGGCCGAACATCACGGCCAGCGCCGTCTGCCACCCCTGCCTGCGCCACAGCGACGCTCCGCACCACACCATCAGCAGCGTGCTGACGATATAGAGCAACAGGCGTATGTCCATATAGTCGTAGAACACCAGCAGGTAGCGCGTCAGGAAGGTGTTGCCGTGCCAGTAGCGCGCATAGTGGCGTATCTGCATCTCCTGCCCGTCGACGCCGGCACGCAGCACCTCGTAGGGCAGCATCGGCCCCCACCAGCGCGGCACCGACAGCACTCCCGTGCGGAAGCCTTCCAGGCGCATCACATAGGCCTGGTTGAGGATGATGGCGTCGGTGAAGTTGTCCATGCGCGTCTGCATCATGTGCGGCAACACGGCACGCGGCTGGTCCGACTCCATGTCGCCCTTGTCCAGTGTCTCGCGCACATGCCGCTGCACAGCCCTGTCGGGCATCAGCCAAGCCCCGGCCCCGAAGAGCAGGTAGCCGGCTATAAGTGCGGAAAACACTATCAGGTACTTATACAACGGCTTCATGCTTCAGAATATCTCTTTTATAGTCTGCGACTGCCCGTTGAAGACTATGCCGTCGCCCACCTTCTTGCCCTTCAGCGCGGCGTAGATAGGCGTCTGGGCGCTGATGGCGAACCACACATGGTTGCCCACCATGAACTTGCCGGCGCCTATGCTGAGCAGGAAGTTCTGCCGGTCGGTGACCACACAGGCGCCATGCTCCACCACGTCAAAAGGCGGCAGCTTGAGCATGTCCTGCAGGTAGCGCACACCCGTCTGGGCGTTGCTGTACTGACGGGCATACATGTCGCGGCTACGCATCATCTTGGTGCGGTACGAGTCGTAGCGGTCCACGTTGGCGCCGTAGTCGTTGCTCTGCTGCTGCGCCGAGTCCATCTCCTGCTTGGCTATAGTAGCAATATGCTCCTGCTGTTCAATGCAGGAGCATATCACCTTGTTCCGTTTTTCTTCGCGTGTCATGCCTTCTTCTTGGCTACGGCTTTCTTGGCCACAGCCTTCTTGGCGGGAGCGGCCTTCTTGACCTCTGCCTTCTTGGCAGGAGCGGCCTTCTTCACCTCAGCCTTCTTGGCGGGAGCAGCCTTCTTCACCTCTGCCTTCTTGGCAGGAGCGGCCTTCTTGGCCTCAGCCTTCTTGGCGACGGCCTTTCTGCCTGCATTGGCTTTCACCTTCAGGCGGCCGGGGTACACCTTCAGGGCCTCTTCGAGGCACTTGATGGCGGCACGCAGGTCTTCCTTGCAGAGGCAGTAGGTGATGCGCACCTGGTGACGACCCTTCTCGGGGTCGCTGTAGAAGCCCGTGGCGGGGGCCAGCATGACGGTGGCGCCGTTGTACTGGAAGTCCGTCAGCAGCCACTGGCAGAAGCGGTCGCTGTCGTCGATGGGCAGCTCGCAGACGGTGTAGAAGGCACCCTTCGGGTTCGGGCAGAAGCAGCCGGGTATCTTGTTGATGCCTTCGACGATGACGTTGCGGCGGCTCACATACTCCTTCATGACGTTGTCAAAATACTCCTGCGGCGTGTCGATGGCGGCCTCGGCGAAGATCTGGCCGAACGACGGTGGCGACAGACGGGCCTGTGCCAGACGCATCATGGTGCTGAAGAGCTCGCTGTTGCGCGTGATGACGCAGCCCACACGGGCACCGCAGGCGCTGTAGCGCTTGCTGACCGAGTCGAAGAGCACCACATTGTTCTCGCAGCCCGGCAGGTTGAGCACCGAGAAGTGCTTCTCGCCGTCGTAACAGAACTCGCGATACACCTCGTCGGCGAAGAGGTACAGGTCGTACTTCTTGCACAGGGCGCCGACAGCGTAGAGGTCCTTCTCGCTGTACAGGTAGCCCGTCGGGTTGTTGGGGTTGCATATCATGATGGCACGCGTGTAGGGCGTGATGTACTTCTCAAAGTCGTCCACCAACGGCAGGGCGAAACCGCTCTTGATGTCGCTCGGCACGGTGACGATCTTGGCGTCGCAGAGCTTGGCGAAGGTGTTGTAGTTGGTGTAGTAGGGCTCCGGGATGATGATCTCGTCGCCGGGGTTGAGGCAGCAGGTGAAAGCCATCTGCAGCGCCTCGCTGCCACCGGTGGTCACCAGTATGCGCTCGGGCGTGATGTCGATGCCGTTCTTCTTGTAATACTGGCACAGCTTCTCGCGATAGCTCTGTATACCGGCGCTGGGGCTGTAGGCCAGCACGTCGATCTTGGTCTGGGCCAGGGCTTTGAGGGCCGCTTTCGGGGTCTCGATGTCGGGCTGGCCGATGTTCAGGTGGTATACGTGGATGCCGTGGGCCTTGGTGGCGTCGGCGAAAGGCACGAGTTTGCGTATTGCCGACTGCGGCAACTCCAGTCCTTTGTGCGAAATGTGGGGCATTGTTATCCGGTGTTAAGTTATTGCTTCTGTGTTGGGTTACTTCTTCTCAAGCTTGGAGGGTTCCACGTGCTTGATCTCTTTGTCACTGACGGGGACAGCGGCTCTCTTCTCCTTGACCTGGGGAGCGGCCTGGGGGGCAGCCTCCTTGGCGGCGTCAGCTTTCACATTGCCCTTGATGCGCAGCACCACGCGCGGGTTGTCGACAGCGTTGCTGGTGACGGTGACGGTCTTCGAGAAACCACCCACGTTGTTGGTGTTGTAGTGCACGTCGATGAAGCCCTTCTCACCCGGCATGACGGGCTTCTGGCTGTACTTGGGCGTCGTGCAGCCGCACGAGGCCTTCACGTTCTGGAGGATAAGGGGCTCGTTGCCGTCGTTCCAGAAGACAAACTGGCAGTCGCCGTTGCCGCCCTTCTGGATGACACCGTACTGGTGCTCCATCTGTTCGAAACGGATCTTGGCGCCGTTGGCGGGTGCCTCTTTCTTTTCAACTTCCTGTGCGCTCACGCCGAAAGCCAGCGCGGCGAACATGCAAATCAATGCGAACTTTTTCATGTTATTGGTTTTTAGAGTTTATATTTCAACAACTTATTTTTTCATTTTTCATTTCTCATCTCTCATTTCCCCCACCCATTCGGCCTGCAAAATTACTAAATTTTTAGTACATGCAAATATTTTTTTCTTGCACTTCTTCAGCAATAAACATCTCCCCTTTCACAAACCGCCTGCAGTCCAATACATTACACACGCGAAACGCGTCAAAACCCTTGCTGACACGGAGCCCCTACGGACCCCCTTCGGACCCCCTTCGGCCGTTCTTCAGTGGACGGTCGATGGAAAGCCGTACCAACTCCGTACCGGCTCCGTAGGGGGTGCATCGCACCTATGAACGGGGCAAAAAACGCACCTCCTGCGGCGCTATCAGCCCCAGGGCGAAGGCCTTAGCCACGCGCGCGGCGCTCTTGTTGACGATGTCCAGTCGCCGCGAGAGGTCTTTCTGCCGCTCCTGTATGGCCTTGTCGGTCTCGCCGAGGCGGTCCGAGATCTCCGCCGCCGTGCAGCCCGCTGCCTCGAGCAGCAGCAGCTGGCGCTCCTTGTCGCTGAGCGCGAAGTCGGGGTCATGGTCGGCGACGATGGCGAAGTAGCTCTCGGCGGCCTCCTTGAGGGTGAGCATCACCGGGTAGTTGAAGTAGAAGCGCTCACCGCGCTCCAGGCAGGCTATGGCCCGCAGGATGTTCTCTATGGAGAAGCCGCCGACGGCGTTCTTGCTGACGAAGGCCGAGGCGCCGAGGGCCAGGGCCTCCATGACCACGCGCCCCACGTCGTGCAGGCGCCGCTCGCGGTCGTCGGCACCAGCCTCGGGGGCGTCGAAACGGCCGGAGAAGATGATCGTCTTTATGTCTGGGTAGCGCTCGTGCACGCGGCGCACAATCATCAGGCCTCCCGTGGGCTCGCCACTGAGTTCCATGTCCACCAGCAGGTAGTCCGGCGCCTCGGCGCTGCCGAGGGCTGCCAGCAGCGACGGCCCGTCGGCGAAGGTGTCCACCATCTCCACACGGCTCACCACGCTGGCGTCCAGGTCGCCAGTCTCCACGCTCGCGGCGCGGCTGTTCATCTCTATCTTGACGACCTTGCGTATCAGCGGCTCGTCGTCCACCATCATGACTCTTATTTTGCTCATATATTGGATGGTTTTGTGTATCTATTGTGCCGCCAGCAGCACGTGCATCGTGGTGCCGTGGCCGGGGGTGCTCTCGGCCCAGATGCGGCAGCCGCGGCGCGTGAGGTCGTCGTGCTTCTTGATGATGTAGCGGCAGAGGATGAGGCCGAAGCCGTGCTCGCTGCCTTCGGGCAGGGTGCGGTCGGCACGGAAGAGGCTCTCCACCTGGGCGGCGTCCATGCCGCTGCCGGTGTCGCGCACGGTGATGTGCACCATGCCCTCCTGAGGCTCGGCGCCGACGACGATGCTGCCCTCGGCGGTGTGCTTCAGGGCGTTGCCTACGAGGTTGCGCAGCATGATGACCACCAGCAGGCGGTCGGCGTAGAGCCTGAGCTGTGTGGGCTCGAAGCGCAGCTCCACGCCGGCATGGGGCCGCGGCACCTGGGTGCGCACCTCCTCGAAGGCCTCCTGCAGGGCGAAGCGCGAGGCGTTGAAGGCCATGCCGCCGGGGATGGAGAGGCGCGTCCAGGACTTGATGTTGTCGAAGGTGCGCAGCAGCTGGCCGAGCACCTCGTCGCGCAGCTCGGGGGTGAGGGCGGGGCTGCGCAGGTAGCCCATGAAGGGGCTCACGTCGTGGCGCAGCACGCTGAGGGTGGTCTCCACGTTGGCTATGCGCTCCACGTCGCGGCGCTTGGCGGCCTCGAGCTCCCGTTTCTCGCGGCGCAGACGGCGCAGGATGGACCACAGGGCCACGGTGAGGCCCAGGAGCACGACGGCCATGGAGCCGAAGAGGATGGCGGTCCTGGTGAGCCAGTGGCTGCGGCGCGTGGCGGTGGCGAGGCTCTGCTGCAGGGCGAAGTCCTCGCGCTCGTTGCGTGCTATGTAGTCTTGCAGCTCGGCGTGGCGCGTGTACCACCGCAGGGCTTCGTCGGGGTTGGAGGCCATGCGGCTGCGCAGCAGCACGTCGAAGAGGCCCAGTTCCAGCTTGGGGGCCTTGAAGGGGCTCCACCGCGCGGGGTCGTTGGCGGAGGCCGTGGCGCGGTGCTGCTTGGTCCAGTCGAGCCACTCGCGCAGCACGCCGTGGGCTTTGGCGGTGTCGCCTATGAGCAGGGCGTAGCGCGCCGTGGAGGTGGTGCCGCCGAGCATCTGGTAGGGGTCGCCGTAGTCGAAGAAGGCACAGCGCGCTGTGTCGTAGAGGGCCAGCACGCTGTCCGGCGACGCGGTGCCGGGGATGCTCTTCAGCGCCGAGGCAGCCATCTGCACGGTGTTGGCGTAGTGGTAGGTGCAGAAAGCAGCCGGAATGCCGAGTATCTTGATGTTGCGGTCGCAGTATTCCAGAGCGCGCCGGCTCTCGCCAGCACTCTGCAGACCGTAGGCGAGGGCATAGTTGAGGGCCATGTCCTGGGCATAGTCAACCTTGAGGGCCGGGAGCGCGGCTTCCACCTCGCCGATGAGGGTGCGCACGTCGCCCTCCTGACCGTTGCGGTAGTGGAAGTTGAGCACGAGCATGGTGATGTAGTACTCGGAGCGGGCGTAGCTGCCGAGGACGCCGAGGTCCTTGCGCTCCAGGATGCCGCTGCGCCCCACGTCGTAGAGCAGGCGGTAGGAGTCGGCAATCTGGCAGTTGCGCTGCAGCAGACGGGCGCGCAGCAGCTGCGAGATGACCCACTCGATGTCGCCGTTGCGCATGCCTTCAAGACGCAGGGCGATGGTTTTGTCAACGCGGTCGAGCTGCTTGCGGGCGCTCTCGGCGTCGGACATCTGGTAGTAGGCGAAGGCCATGTTGTTGCGCGCACGCAGCATGCCGTCGGCATAGTCGGGCAACGAGTCGGCGATGAACTGCAAGGCCTTGTGCGAGAGGGCCAGACAGGTGTCGGGGTCACGGTAGCGGTTGACGAAAGCCTCCTTGTTGAGGCCGTCGGCACGCGCCCGCAGCAGGGGGTCTGCCGACGTCTTGTGGCGACAGCCAGCAAACAGCGAAATCAGCGCTGCGAGGAGCAGGAATAATGTTTTTTTCACGGTGCAAAGATACAAATAATTTACAAAATGGCGGTTAAAAATCACCAACTTACACATTTTGTTGCAAATTTATTTTGCCATATCGGAAAATGTGTGTACTTTTGCAGCCGAAATAAGGTCGTTTGGCCGAGGGGCTAGGCACAGGTCTGCAAAACCTGCTACTCCGGTTCAAATCCGGAAGCGACCTCAACAAAAAAGGTCTCCCAAACGGGAGACCTTTTACTATGTTTCCTCGACGCCTTAATTGCTCATGAGGGTCAGCGTGATGTCGCCCACCGGGGTGCCTGTGGCCGACATCATTTCGCCATTGACCGCGAAGCGAATGGTATAATCCTGCCCCTCGACGTTGATGCTAATGGAGCCGTTGAAGTTGTTGTAGGTATAGCTGCCGTAATACGTCATATCCTCACCTCCATTCTTGGGGGAAACCACAATGCCCACTTGGCTGTTGGGGCCAAACTCCACAACCACAAAAACATCGTTATTGCTATACATCCAGCCGGTGCCCACCAAGGAGTTTCTGAGGTCGCCGCCGGGGTTGGGGCCTGGCTGCTGGCCGCCATTATCCACGCGCGTGAAGACTACGTCTCCGGCAGGCGTGTTGTGGGCGGTCAGGGTGTTGCCGCTGACGGTGAAGGTGATGTCATACGTCTCACCACCTACGGGCAGAGTCATTGTGCCGCTACCGTTGCTGTAGGTGTAGGTGCCGCGATAGCTCTCCGGCACTCCACTCGGCGGCATGACGCCGACCTCGGCCTCGGTGGCCGAGAGGAAGGCGAGCGTAATCCGTGCATCGCCGTCGCCGCCAGCCCACTGGGTGCCCACAAGAGAACTGTTGGCGTCGTTGCCGCCACCGTTGCCGGAGCCATTGTTGTCTTCCTTGTTGCATGAGACAAGGCCGAACACCATTGCTGCCATAAGGCAGACTTGAAGTAATCTTTTCATAATGTTTGTTTTTTAAGGGTTTATATTTAATGGTGCGGCAAAAGTACTACATTTTCCCAATATACACAAAAAAAAGTTTCCTGCACATGTACACACAGCAGGAAACAATACTAATATACAGACTGTTAGCCTCAGATATTTTTTTTACTGGAGGGCTGCCTGTATGCTCATTTCGTAGAGCTCGGCGGGGGTGATGCCCATGGCGCGGGCCTGTTTTGGCACGATGCTCTCGGCACTCTGGCCGGGGATGGTGTTCACTTCGAGGAAGTAGAGCTCCTGCTCCTCGGTGTTGTAGATGAAGTCGAAGCGCACTATGCCGCGGCACCCCAGCAGGTCGTAGAGGCGGTAGGAGACCTCCTGGATGTGGTGGGCGATGGCATCGTCGACCTGGGCAGGGCATACCTCGTTGCTGAAGCCGTCGTACTTGGCCTCATAGTCGAAGAACTCATGCCCGCCGATGGGGATGATCTCCGTGACGGGGAAGACCAGCTTGTGCTTGAAGTCGGGGTTCCAGCCCTCGTATTTTGAGCCTTTGGGGAACTGCATGACGCCGCAGTCGAACTCGCGGCCGGGTATGAACTCCTCCACCAGCACCTGACGGTCTTCGGTGAAGGCTTCGCGGATGGCTGGCAGGAGCTGCTCGCGGCTCTTCACCTTGGTGGTGGCCACACTGCTGCCGCCGGCGGCGGGCTTCACAAACACGGGGTAGCGCATGCCTTCCATGAGCTCGTCGAGCTTGGCCTCGGTGGGCGGTTCCTTGTAGAGGAGCACCGACTTGGCCACCTTGACGAGCCCGAAGCTCTTGACGACGGGATTGCAGTAGCCTTTCTGGAAGGTGAGGGCCGAGGTGTAGAAGCCGCAGGTGGTGTAGCGGATGCCCAGCATGTCGAAGTAGCCCTGCAGGACACCGTTCTCGCCGGGGTTGCCATGCACGATGATGAAGGCGAGGTCGAAGCTCACCTTGCGCCCGTTGTCGCTGACGGTGAAGTCGCCACGGTCCACGGGCAGGTGTTCGCCGCCGCGCTCCCAGTACCAGCCTTCGCGGTCGATGACTATCTTGTATACGTTGTATTTGGTGTGGTCGAGCTGGCCATACACCTGGTTGCCGCTGGCGATGCTGATGGCATGCTCGCCGCTGTAACCGCCCATGACAAGTGCTATGTTCTGTTTCATGTTATTCTTTTTTTCTCCGTAACGCTGCCTTGCATGGTTTTATTGCATCCGTCACAGTATTTTTCTCCCGACGGCCGGCGGCCCCCGCAACCGTCACCTGCAGGAAATCATAGAGCCCCTGTAATAAAAGATGATAACATATTTATTTTGCCAGGTTAAATTATTTGTGTACTTTTGCATTGGGGAAAAAGCGCCGACTCAGCCGCCCGCCGAGCACAAGGTGCACAACACCTTTCCCAGCCAAACCAAGAAAGCAATACTATGGCAGACAGATTTGAGAATACGATACATAACGACCTATACCAGTATCTGCTGGGCGAGAAAGCCATCGACGAGCGGATGCCCGAATGTCCTGACGTCACGGACAGATGGGCGTCAATAGGCAGCTCATATATCCCCGACGGGGCACGAGAGTACCGCGACTATCCGGCGGCAAGCCTCGGATGGATGATGTACATCGGCATGGCTGTAGCCAAACTGTGGGACGACGAGTGGGAGATATACTCCCAGATAGAGGACCTCTACGTCTATATGCGCGACAAGCGCGGCTACGACGCTCTCGACGAATACATCAGCGAGGACGTGCTGATGGTGCGCGGCGAGGACGAGGAACACTTAGCCCAGCTGGTTAACGAATGCGCCTCACGTGTCAACTACGCCCTGATGCGCGAGCACATAGAGCCCGGCACCAAGGAGGCCTTCGACGCCTACGTCACCTGCCTGCGACAGCTCTACCTCTTCGGCATGGCCGTGCAGCTGAAGCGCATGGGTTACCACATGGAACGGATAAGATGAAACAGACGGAGACAATAGGCGGACGCAAGTGTACCATATACACGGCGGCAGGCGCAGAGGTCTTGCTGCTGCAGGCGGTGGACGACCATGACCAGAGCCTGCTTGACAGCGAGGTGGCTACGGCGAGGAGCCTCACCGATGTGCCGTTCAACCTCGTGGCTTTCGGCATCAAGGAGTGGATGAGAGAACTAACCCCATGGCCGGCGCCACCCACCTTCGGCAAGCAACCTTTCGGCGACGGCGCGGAGGAGACCCTCGGCTACGTGAGAGACCTGCTACTGCCATTGTCGACACAACGCTGGGGAGCCATGCCGGCCGTCATGGGCGGCTACTCGCTGGCCGGCCTGTTCTCCCTCTGGGCAGGATACAACAGCAGCCTCTTCAACGGCATCGCCGCCGCCTCACCGTCGGTGTGGTACCCCCAGTGGACGGATTACACCGAAGGGCGCCCGATGCACAGCAAGGCCGTGTACCTGAGCCTGGGCGACAGGGAGTCGCGCACGAAGAACCCCGTTATGGCACACGTAGACGACGCCATCCGCCGCCAGCAGGAGCTGCTCTCGGCACAGGGCGTCGACACCACCCTTGTGTGGAATGCCGGCAACCACTTCGTCGACTCTGAGAAACGTATGGCAAAAGCCTTCGCATGGGTGGTGCAGCGACTCTCCCCTTGCAGGCTTGCCGACGGGTGACCCGCCATCATTCTTTTCCGTGCAGCGGTATGTGCCGTTCACGTTTGTGCTGCTTGGCGTTGTAGTGGGCTTGCTCGCGGACGGCGGGCACCATGGTGGCGCGCTGGAAGCGCTCCCAGACGACGTCGACGGCCACGCTGGTGGGGTGCGTCATCTTCTCGTCGAAGAAGCGGTAGTCGCGCAGCTCGTCGAGCACTATCTCGTAGGCGGGGAAGTAACTGAGCGTTTTGAGCCTTGAGTTTTGTGCTATGAGCTGGTCTACGGCCAGCAGCAGCGTGCTCTTGCTGAGTTGGTTGCCGTGTGCGCCGTCGGCCATGTGGCGTATGGGCGACACGGTGAACAGCACGTGCAGCCCGGGGTAGTAGGCCGCCAGCTCCTCCAGCAGCGGCTGCCACAGGGCCACGATCTCCTCCACCGTCATGCGGCGCCTCGTGAACTCCTGCGGCGCCACCTTGTGGCAGTTGGCCACAATCGCCCCTTCCCTCTCAAAGACCCAGGCGGTGCCGAAGGTGACCATCAGCAGCGACGCCTCGCCGAGGGCGGCATGGGCGCGGTGCAGACGGCTGTTGCAGACCATGAGCGTGGCTCCCGCCGTGGAGCGCGAGAAGCTGCCGTGGTGGTGCCACGAATGCCAGTAGCCCTCGTTCTGCACCAGGTCTTCACGGCCTATCGGGCGGTCGTCCACGAGGCGGCGCACCGCAGCGGCTATGGAGGCGGGGTTGTAGAGCGCCCCGAAGGGATTGAGCTCCACATGGAAGTCCCCATCCTGCAGGCGCGCCCCTATCTCGTCGGCAAAGCAGGACCCGAGGCTCACAATGCCGGTGGAGTAGTCTATGCGGAACGGCATCTGCGGCGCCAGGACGGGGGTTGTCAGGTTGGGCATCATGGGAGTTATGAGTTAGAAGTTATGAGTTTTTAGTTATGATTTCAGGGTGGGCTTTATGTCGTAGACGCCTTTCAGCTGCTCCAGCTCAGGGATGGCGTCGCGCACCTTGACGCGCAGGTCGGTGGCGCCCATGGTGAGGCTCAGCTTCTGCGACGGGTCGATGACCTGCGCCTGCAGCGGCACACTGCCTTTGTGCTTCTTGCCTATCTTCTCGATGGCCTTGCAGAAGGCTTCGTCGATGTCGTTGATGTCTATCTTGAAGCACAGTCGCGAGCTGTACTTGTCGAGCACACCGGCCAGGTTCATCATCGTCAGCACCTTCAACGACACGTAGTTGCGCTCGTTGCCGGTCTTGTCCGTGTAGCGGCGTGCCGACACCTTGCCACGGCAGAAAACGAAGGTGTCGTTGGTGAAGAAGCCCTTGAAGTCAGAGTACTCGTCGCCGTATAGCTTCATCTCGTAACTGCCGCTATAGTCGTCTATCGTCATGCTGCCGAAGGGCACGCCCTTGCCGCTGACCATCTCCCTGGCCCCCGACACCATGCCGGCGAAGCGCACCTCGCGTCCCACCAGGGCGTCGAGGTTGCCCAGCTGCTCGCAGCTGACGTTGACCATCATCTGCATCTCGTACTTGTAGTCGTCGAGCGGGTGACCGCTGAGGTAGGTGCTTATGACCTCCTTCTCGTGGCGGCAGCGCTCTATGTTGCTCCAGGGCTCCGCCGCGGGCACCGGCGGATGCTCCTCTTCGGCCAGCTCCTCGCTCATGCTGAAGATGCTCATCTGGTTGCTCGACGCGCCGTCCTGCCGGCGTATGGCCCACCGCACCAACATGTCGAGGTACGTGGGGGTGGTCTCCAGCTGGTTCTCCTTGTAGAAATACTGCGCACGGTGCATCTCCCCCACCCCGTCGAAGGCACCGGCCTTGACGAGCACCTCGAGGTTCTTCTTGTTCACCGAGTGCATGTCCACACGCTTCAGGAAGTCGAAGATGTCCTTGTAGGGGCCGTTCTTCTCGCGTTCGGCGATGATCACCGCCGACGCCGCCTCGCCCATGCCGCTGATGGCCTGCAGGCCGAAGCGTATCTTGCCGTCCTTGTCGACGCTGAAGTCCATGTCGGAGTCGTTGACGCTCGGCGCCGCCACCTCCACCCCCTGCTTCTTGCAGTCGTCCATGAGCTCGCGCACACGGTTTATGTCGGTCTGCGCGCTGGTCATCACGGCGGCCATGTACTCGGCCGGGTAGTGCGCCTTGAGGTAGGCCGTCTGGTAGGCCACCCACGAGTAGCAGGCGGCATGGCTCTTGTTGAAGGCATAGCTGGCAAACTTCTTCCACTCCTCCCATATCTTTGAGAGCACATCCTTGGGGTGGCCGTTCTTCTCGCCGCCTTCGTAGAAGAGCACCTCCAGCTCGTTCATCTTGTCAATCTGCTTCTTGCCCATGGCCTTGCGCAGGGTGTCGCTCTGGCCGCGCGTGAAGCCCGCCAACAGGCGGCTCAGGAGCATGACCTGCTCCTGGTAGACGGTGATGCCGTAGGTGTCCTTCAGGTACTTCTCCATCACCGGTATGTCGTAGGTGATGGGCTTGCGTCCCTGCTTGCGGTCGATGAACTCCGGTATGTTGTCCATGGGGCCCGGACGGTAGAGGGCGTTCATGGCTATCAGGTCGTCGATGACGTGCGGCTGCAGCTCGCGCAGGTACTTCTGCATGCCGGCACTTTCAAACTGGAAGACGCCCACGGTGTTGCCGTCGCAGAAGAGCTTGTAGGTCAGCTCGTCGTCCAGCGGCAGGTGGTCCACGTCGACATCCTCGCCGGTGCGCTTCTTGACCATGCGCACGCAGTTCTTGATGATGGTGAGGTTCTTCAGCCCGAGGAAGTCCATCTTTATCAAGCCCACGTTCTCCACCACGTGGCCGTCATACTGCGTCACCAGCACGTCCTCGCCGGTCTCCTTGTCGTAGATGACGCACACCGGCGCCACGTTGGTCAGGTCCTGCGACCCTATGATGACGCCGCAGGCGTGGATGCCTATCTGGCGGTTGGTGTCCTCCAGCTCCTCGGCGTAGGTGAGCATCTGGCGCAGGTCGTCGGGGCCCTCCTGCATGATCTTCTTCAGCTCCGGCACATACTTGTAGCAGTTCTTGAGGTTCACCTTCGGCGACTTGCCTTTCTCGTCCTTGATGTTGTCGGGGAAGCCGCGGTCGGGGATGTAGCTCTTCAGCTGGTTGACGGTGCTCAGCGGCACCTTCTCCACGCGCCCCACGTCGGCGATGCTGCTCTTGGTGGCCATGGTGCCGTAGGTGATGATGTGCGCCACGCGCTCCTTGCCGTACTTGTGCGTCACCCAGTCGAGCACCTTGCCGCGCCCCGCGTCGTCGAAGTCCACGTCGATATCGGGCAGCGAGATGCGGTCGGGGTTGAGGAAGCGCTCGAACAGCAGGTCGTAGCGCAGCGGGTCGAGGTCGGTGATCCAGAGGCAGTAGGCCACCACGCTGCCTGCCGCCGAGCCGCGCCCCGGGCCCACGCTGACGCCCAGCTCCTCGCGCGCAGCGCGTATGTAGTCGCTCACGATGAGGAAGTAGCCCGGGAAGCCCATGGTCTTGATGGTGTGCAGCTCGAAGACGATGCGCTCGCGCACCTCGTCGCTCAGGGCCTCTTTGATCTCCTCGTCGCTCATCTCGCCGCTCCCGGCGCCCTCTTTCAGGTAGCGCTTCCGCGCGCCCTGCCACACGAGGTGCTCCAGGTAGTCGGCCTCGAACTTGATGCGGCGCAGCTTCTTGTAGCCGCCCAGCTTCTTGATCTTCTTCTCCGCGGCCTCGCGCCCCATCACCACCTCGTGCTTCTCGTTCTGCGTGAACTCGTCGAAGAGCTGCTCGTCGGTGAACCTCGCGGCCCACGCCTCCTCGCTGCCGAAGCTCTCCGGTATGGGGAACACCGGCATCAGCGGGTCGCTGTCGATGCTGTACACCTCCACCTTCCCGGCCACCTCCATGGTGTTCTCCAGCGCCTCGGGCAGGTCGCTGAAGACGGCAGCCATCTCCTCGGGGCTCTTCAGCCACTCCTGCTTGGTGTAGTGCATGCGGTTGGGGTCGTCGTAGTCTTTCTGCGTGGCCAGGCATATCAGGTGGTCGTGGGCCTCGCCGTGCTCCTCCTCCACAAAGTGGGCGTCGTTGGTGGCTATGATCTTGATGCCGTGTTTGCGCGCAAGCTCTATAAGCACCGGGTTTATCTTCTGCTGCAGCTCGTAGGTCTGGTAGTTGGCGTTGGGCTTGTCGGTCTTGTGGCGCATGAGCTCTATGTAGTAGTCGTCGCCGAAGACCTCCTTGAACCACAGCACCGCCTCCTCGGCCTCCTTGAGCTTGCCGGCCATGATGAGCTGCGGCACCTCGCCGCCGATGCACGCCGAGCAGCAGATGAGGCCTTCATGATACTGCTTCAGCACCTCGTGATCTATCCTCGGACGGTTGTAGAAGCCCTCGGTGTAGGCTATCGACGCCAGCTTGCAGAGCGAGTGGTAGCCCTGCAGGTTCTTGGCAAGCAGTATCAGGTGGTAGCCGCTGCTGTCGAGCACACGCTCGCGCCCCGTCTCGGGGTTTATCTCCTTCAGGTTCTTGTCCTTGTCGTGCAGCGTGCGCCGCGCGCAGTAGGCCTCGGTGCCCACGATGGGCTTGAAGAGCTGCCCGCGCGTGGCCTCCAGCTCCTCGCGCAAGGCGCTGAGGCTCGGCGTCCCCTCGGGCACCACGGTGTCGCCATAGGTGGACTCCACCTCCTTGATCTGCGCCTCAAGCTCCTTGATGCGGTCCTTCACCTTGCCGTTCTCCTTGTTCACCGTGTCGAGGAAATCCTTGATGCCGAACATGTTGCCGTGGTCGGTAAGGGCCATTGCGTACATGCCGCAACGCTTGGCTTTCTTCACAAGGTCGGGTACTTTCGACATACCGTCGAGCATCGAGTAGTGCGAGTGCACGTGCAGGTGGGTAAACTGGGGCATAATTTTTTAGACTCCTTGACTTTTAGATTTTTTTACCTTTCGTCTCTTCGACTTTCCGACTGCAAAGATACCACTTTTTTCCGCGCTCTACCAAGAAAGTTATCCACATTTTATAACCGCCTGATGCCCACCGCTATCCCCTCCCTCATCCCACAAACAACCCCCAGTTCCCAATTTCCCTCCTTCAGCCACTAACCGGATAGGCGTTCACCCCTTATCATTTCGTAAATCAGTAACAATCAGGCACATTTCTTTTTTAAATAGTGGTTATGGGAGACAGGAGACAGTTGAGACAGTTAGTTTTTAAGCATTCCACTTTGCAATTATACATCTATATCTATATATCTATATATATAGATATATAGATATAGAATTTTTTTTTGGGTTTGGTAACCCATATTTTGAACTGTCTCAACTGTCTCCTGTCTCCCTCCCTACCAACCACCCATGCACCACATATCCATAACATCCTGTCATACAGCCATCACCAAAGGCAAAATTCCGCCTTCCCCCATTTTTACTGACAAAACACACTCTTAACGGCTACTAAACGGCAGGAAGACGGCTAGTAGACCTACACTAAACCGCCGCACCCAGTCATCCCCCAAACACTATTTTGCATTTTTTTCACCACAGTTTCAAAAAAAATTCTTAACTTCGTTGGTGCAAAAAGCAAACAACTTTCTGCGCAAACACCTAACCGACAAACAACTACACTAATGAGATACAATCGCATATTGCTTAAATTGAGCGGCGAGTCGCTCATGGGCACACAATCTTACGGCATCAGCCCCGCCATGCTCAGCCAGTACGTGGCCGACATCAAGGCCGTCGTGGAGCGCGGCGTGCAGGTGGGCATCGTCATCGGCGGCGGCAACATCTTCCGCGGCCTCAGCGGCGCAGCAGGCGGCATGGACCGCGTGCAGGGCGACTACATGGGCATGCTGGCCACGATGATCAACAGCCTGGCCCTGCAGGCCGAGCTGGAGAAGCAGGGCGTCCACACCGAGCTGCTCGGCGGCATGGCCATAGAGCCTATCTGCAAGGCCATGAGCCGCCGCCGCGCCATCGAGGCTATGGAGCAGGGCCGCGTGGTCATCATCGGCGGCGGCACAGGCAACCCCTACTTCACCACCGACACGGCCTCCACCCTCCGCGCCATCGAGATCAAGGCCGACGCCATCCTCAAGGGCACTCGCGTCGACGGCGTCTACACCGCAGACCCCGAGAAGGACCCCTCGGCGACCAAATACAGCCGACTCTCCTACTCCGAAGCCCTCGAGAAGAAGCTCAAGATTATGGACCTCACGGCTTTCGCACTCGCCGAGGACAACAACCTGCCCATCTACGTCTTCGACATGAACCGTCAGGGCAACCTGCTCCGCGTCGTTGAAGGCGAAGACGTCGGCACCATAGTAAGCAAATAATAAAAACACAATATCATGAACGATTTATCGAAAACTTGCCTCGACGAGGCAAAAAACAGCATGAAAAGCTCGCTGAGCTTCCTGGAGAAAGAGCTGGCCAAGATCCGCGCCGGCAAGGCCAACCCCGGCATGCTCGACGGCGTCAAAGTCGACTACTACGGCACCATGACCGAAATCAGCCAGGTGGCCAACATCAACACCCCCGACGCTCGCTCCATCGTCATCCAGCCCTGGGAGAAGACCATCGTGGGCGCCATCAACAAGGCCATCCTCGACGCCAACCTCGGCTTCACGCCGCGCCATGAGGGCGACATCCTGCGCATCGTCATCCCACCGCTCACCGAAGAGCGCCGCAAAGAGCTCTGCAAGCAGGCCAAGACCGAGGTGGAGAACTCCAAGGTCAACGTCCGCAACGTGCGCCGCAAGGTGATGGACGAAGTGAAGAAGCTCAAGGACAAATCGGTGCCCGAAGACGAGGTGAAGCAGGTGGAGAAAGAACTCCAGGACATCACCGACAAGAACATCGCCGAATGCGACAAGATCTACGCCGCCAAGGAGAAGGAAATCATGTCCATCTAAACTGACAATTGACAATTGACAATTGAGAAGTTTGACTCCCTGGAGTCGACAAACAAGTACTGTGAAGCCCTCAACCTCGACGAGGTGGAGGACTTCACTTGCTATTGGGCCCTCGAGCAGACCGCCGGCATAGGGCAACGCGGCAACCATTGGCACAGCACCCCGGGCCTCAACCTCACCTTCAGCCTCGTCCTCAAGCCCACCTGGCTCCCCGCCGAACGCCAGTTTCGCCTCACACAGGCCCTCTCCCTCGCCATCGTCGACCTGCTGACCACCGGCCACCGCCCGCTTCTCGCTTCACACTCCTCACTTCACACTACAATCAAGTGGCCTAACGACATCTATGTAGGAATGTCGACCACGACCGCAGGGAATGAACGACAACACTACGGCAAGAAGATCTGCGGCACGCTGGTGAGCACACGCCTCACCACTAACGCAACCTCGCAATCAAGCAACCAAGCGATCCTCTCCTCCGCCGTCTGCGGCATAGGCCTCAACGTCAACGAGACCGCCTTCCCGTCGTGGGTGCCCAACCCCACGTCGCTGCGTCTGCTGACAGGCCAAGAATACGAGCTGGAACCCCTGCTGCACGACCTGCTGCACCACATCGAGCGACGTTACGACGCCCTGCGCCGCGGCGCCGACCTCAACGACGAATACCTCGCCCTGCTCCTCAACCGCAACGTGCCGGCAGAATACATCTACCACGACCGCCGCATCACCGCCACCATCGACGGCGTCGACCCCTTCGGCCGCCTCCTCCTCACCTCCGCCGACGGCACCCCCCTCCGCTGCACCCTCAAAGAAATCGCCCTCCTGCAGCAATAAAAAAAAGAAAAAAACAAAAAAACAATGCGGGCGCGGCTACCGCCGCGCCCGCAAGACTACGTCTGACTATATTTCTTTTATCACATATCCTGCACTAAACGTACAGAGCATCCTGTATTCTTTGACCACGTAGATGCTGTCGAGAAGGCATCTTTGGCGAAACGTGCAGCCATTGCATAATTATTACCACCTTGTGCATTAGACCAATATCTGCATTCTACACCTACATTAGAAACAGTCCTGTTATAGTTTCTATATCCTGCTGCCGGCAAGAAAACTGCACCTGCTGCTTCCATTTTTTTCCAACCGCTAACAGACACAGATGAAGTAAAATTAGAGTATCCATTATAAGTTACACCCACAAAATCGCATTCCGGATGAGAATATGTATCGGGGAAAATAATAACACCTTTATACTCCCCCCCAATTGTTGTCATTGTCCATTTTCTATTAGCGCCAAGCGAATTTACAACAGGACGATTCATAAGCATATAATACCACTCAAAATTTGCATTATTGGCACCAGATTGTAACACACGCCATATGCCAGGCTCATTTCCTCCGTTACTAATAGAATTGTATACACCCCAATCGCTGTTTGCATTTGCCCCTGTTAAGCCATTTCCGTCAGTTGGACCATATCCATATCCAAACAAACTTGTATTTCTGTCCGTATTGTATGGTTTATTATACTGATTGCCATTATCAAAGCCACTTGTACCCCAACCAAATAAAGATACAATATTCTGGCCTGCATAGTCTAATCCAACATTTTGCCCATCTGATTCTATCGTGACATATTGCTGCACAGCAAAACTCCATTTATCCTGCGCAATATCATATTGCAGGTTGCCTTGCGAGAAACGCACCTTATTGCCTGAGGAGTTGATGGTGAACAGGCCGCGGTTGACTTCGGTGACGTATGACGACGCCACAGTAACGGCTATCTGGGCGACACCCAGCACGTTGCGCCCGAGGGCGTTGTTGCTGAGGGCTCGGCTGTAATTGTACGAATAATGCGCCGGGGCGACCCCGGGGTAGATGTCGGACATCAGGGCGTGGGTGTAGACCTTGAAGGTGAGCTCGCCGCCGGCTATGGGGAGTATGGGCACCTGCACCTGCAGGTAGTCGCCGCTGATGAGCACGGGCTCGTCGAAGTAGACCACCACGCTGCGGTTGGCCTCCACATTGCTCGCACCGCTGACGGAGGGGGCGTCGGCGCTGCTCAGCGTGACTGTAGCGGCTCCGCAGAGCTGCTGGTCAGCACTGGCGACGACGACAGAGTCAAGATAGAGCTTCTCTCTGCCGGTGGAGTTCTTCACACGCACGTTGACGGCCGCACTGAGGTGTTTGAAGAGGATTTCTGTAGCGCCGTCGTTGGCGCGGCCCACCATGGGCAGGCCGAGGATCTGCCGGCCGCCGCTGAAGCTGGAGGCGAACCTGTGGGGGAAGACGACCTTGGGGTTGTCGGTGCCCTCGTTGGCGGCACCCGTGGCGGTGATGATGCTCGCAGGATAGTAGCCGCGGATGGCTCCGGAAAGACTCTCAAAGCCTACGGCACGCGCTGTGCTGCCGCTGACCTCCACGGTGCCCGTCTGGCCATTGATGCGCACGGCGTCGCCGTCGACCCAGTGCACCTCGTCGCCGACCACCCACGTCTTCATGCCGTCCGTTATAAATCTCTCTGTGGTGAGCATTATACCGCCCGCCATATCATCCTTGCGGCAACCTGTCATCACGACAAGGCAGCCGAGAAATACCATAACTAATACTGTTGCTTTCTTCATTGTTTTCTGCTGTTTGCCGTTAATGATTTAGAACCAGTGCTCTTCATCGCTCGCGCCGCCGTCGCCGAAATAGCCACCGCTGCTGCGGCGAGTCTCTATCGTCTGCTCTTCAGGCACAAAGACTCCCATAAGGAAATCTTGCGACGCGGCATAGCCACGCTCTGTGCGGAAACTGACAACCGTCAGCCCCGGTGCGATGTAATGCTTTTTCTCTGATGCTTTAGCCATTGTTTATGTGTTTGTTATATCTGTGATGCAACAAAACAAAGATACAGTCACCCCTGCCGCAGACACGGCGAAAGGTGGCGGAAATAGCCGCCGTTAAGGCGAAAAATAAAAAATACGAAACGCTCTGCGTCAGACAGATATGCTGCCCTACGGAATGGGGGGGGGGTGAAAATCAATGAGTTATGCGAACAGAGCATCATTTTCCCTTGCATTATCAAAAAGCAAAAATACACAAAATCTGCAACATGGAACATGATTTAGTATTTTTTAACACTCAAAGATATGCCAAAACAGAACATAAAAACGCCGGGGAGGCTCATGAATGAGCCTCCCCGGCGTGGTGGAGCTGGGCGGAGTCGTGGTGTGCCGTCGGCCTTGCCGACAACCCCGTCCTTGGGCGAGGGTGAGACTCCCGTGTGGGAGGATTTTGTGGAGCTGGAGGGAGTCGAACCCTCGTCCAAACAGTTAACAAGTGTGCTTTCTACATGCTTATCCGATGGTTGGTTGTAGGGGTGGCTCCGGACATCGGCACCCAAGGCAGCCCTTAGCCTCTAAATCTTCACCGGCGCTCCGAGGCACCACACCGGCTATCCCGTCTTTACCTGCACCTCCGGGTCAGCAGCCGACGGTCGGGGCGGCTGGGAGATGTCTCGTTCCTGCGCCTTGCGCGGGAATTAAGCCGAACTTACTGTGCTTCGGTTAGGCAGCGAGAGCGTAGTTGTTTTCGCCAATTATCGTTTTGCGTCTGTTGTCAAGGCTTCTGGCGCGTCAGCCTGCATGCTTACAAACCCATTATCCCTGCTGTCAAAACCAAGCAGCCCCAGGATAAAAAAAGTTCCCTTGTAGGGAACTTCTTGCTTGTTTGGCGGTCCGGACGAGACTCGAACTCGCGACCCCATGCGTGACAGGCATGTATTCTAACCAAACTGAACTACCGGACCATTATATCTGTCTTGCTCAGACCTGCTTTTCCTCTCAAAAGCGGGTGCAAAAGTACGAACATTTTTCAAACTGGCAAAATATTTTTTATCACACACATCATCCAGACACACTAAGTACCTGTATTATAACAACAACGAGCAACAAATATTTTTTCTTCACCTGACCGCCGACGATTGGAAAAAGCACCTCCGGAGCACCACGGATCCGTGTTTTTCACCTCGACGAATGCATAATCTTTTTCACCAGCAGGGTGGCTATGGCGTCGCTCTGAGCCTCACTGTCGGCACAAAATATATATACGGTGCGTTGCAGGTATGAGATGCCCATATAGCAGCTGGCCGCGAGGTCGACGGTCTCGCCGACCACCGGGGCGTTCTCGCCGGGGTTGAGACGGCTGCGGCGGGCAAAGAGCACCACGTCGCTGCCCTGGCGCAAGCCCAGCTCCTGCTCGGGGACAAGGTCGCCGATGTAGAACTCCTTTTTCATCCAAGCCCACCCCTCATCGTCAAGAGCCTCCACCACGGTGACATCGACACGCGACACGCTGTCGATGGCGAAACCGGCGACGGAGGCCACTTTGACACCCGCCTGCTGTGCATACCGGTTATAGAGGTCGGTCTGTGCCTGCACGGCGAACGCCGACAGAAGCCCCGCACCGACGAGTATCATGCGCAACATACGACCCATTGTGTTCTTCATGCCGTCAGGAATTTCCATATATCGTTTATCACCGAATCGGCATCGCACTGGCTGTTGCAGGTGACGACCGGCTCGCCAGCCTGCACAGCCTTGGGCTGCTGCTTTTGCTTATGGGGCACCGTAGCGGCAGTCTCCCCCGTGCTGACGGCAGCCACCTGCACCGGCGCCGCCTCCACCGTCGCCGGCAACACCTCGTCGGCAACCACCTGCTGCTTCGGCGGCTCCTGCTTGGCCATCAGCGGCTCCTCGTGGCGCGGCGTCAGCAAGGTGAGGCCCACCGCCACGACGGCCACGACTCCGGCCACCATGGCTGCCACACGACGGCGCCTGCCACGTATAGCCACAGCACGCCGTTCGGCACCGGCCACAACCTCGTCACGCCCCGCCAGGGAGTTGAGTGCCGTCAGCTCATCGTCCGTCAGCGTCCCGGCTGCACGCTTGGCCAGCAATTCCTGAATGCTGTCTTTTTTCATATCTGTTCCTCCAGTCTTTCTTTCAGTATCTGTTTTGCTTCACGCAACTTACGTTTCACAGTCATGATGCTCATCCCCGTGAGCTTCGACAGCTCGCCGATGGAGAGGTCTTTCTCGTAGCGCAGCGTCACCAGCGACCTCATGGCCTGTGGTAGACCGTTGCGCAGGTGCCTTACATGCTCCAGCAGGTCGGCGTATGAGGGGTCGTTATCCAGCGCCTCGTCATCCACGACGACGTCGCTCATCGGCACCACAACCTTCCTGCGCCGCAGGGTGTCCACCGCCAGCCGCCTCACCGTCTGGTAGCAGTAGCTCGACGGGTCTTTGAGCAGCGGTGCCGCCATGGTCCTGGCGAGGGCCTCCTGCACAGTGTCGCGGGCATCGTCACCATCCTCGAGCATGGCATACGCCAGCGCATAGTAGTCCAGATAATGGTCCACAAGATGCTGACGTATTTCTGCCCTGTTCATATATATATGACGAGGAAGTGGCGAAAAAGTATCATTTTTTAACTCTTTTTAGCAAAATAGTTCGGCTCGGGCATCTGCTCAAGCCTGCCGTTTTGCCAATCGACATGCACGGTGACGGCTTGCCGGCCGTTGGTGAGCAGCAGGTATGGCACATGCAGCACGGTGTTGTAGCGGCATGCCTGGTCGCACACCTTCTGCGTGATAGCCACCTCGGGCTTCTTGCATTCCACAATCATCTGAGGCTCGCCGGCGGAGTCATACACCACGATGTCGCAGCGACGGCTCATGCCGTTGAGCGTGATGGCGCCCTCCACCTGCATCAGCTCCAACGGATACCCATAGCGGTCGTGCAGCAGGCCTATGACCCACTGCCTGACCCCCTCCTCGGGCGTCAGCGCCACCCAGCGCTTGCGCACGGGGTCGAGCACCTCGCGCCGCCCATCACATTCCCGTACTATAGGTTCGCTGTCCACTTCCCCAACTCTTAACTCCTAACTCTTAACTCCTAACTAATATATTGTGCTCTCGTCGGCACCCTCTTCCTCCATCTGCTGCTGGCGCTGCCTCAACCCGTTGTTGATCTTGTAGGAGAATCCCAGCGTCACCGTCGGCGACAGGCGTCTGGCCTTGACCACACGGTGCATGTCGGCGTCGTTGGTGACATGTCCCCAACCGCCGGTGCACAGCACGTCGCTGACACGCAGGTTCACGGTGCCGCGCTTGTTGAGCACGTCTTTCTTCACCGCCAGGTCGAGCCAATAGCCGGGGTCCATCTTAGTCTGCAGGTCGAGCCATGGGGCCCAGTACTGGCCGCTGAGCTGCACCGTCCAGTCCTTGGGCAGCGTCATGAACGAGCTGAACTTGCCGCTGGCCTGGAACGACTGCGTGCTGCGGTTGTCGAGCAGCGCGGTGCCCTCGATGTAGCTCTGGTAGACGTTCACGCTCACGTTGAGCTTCCACCACTGGAACGGCTGCCAGTCGACGATGAACTCCATGCCGTAGTTATAGCCCTTGTTCAGGTTGAAGCCCGTCGACGCGCGGTAGCCGTAGTACTGGCTGTTGTACGGCTCCCACGGCGCGTAGGTGGCCACGTTCTCCGGCGTCCACGTGAAGCCGTAGCGCGTGATCATGTTGTTGGTCTGCCGGTAGTAGGCCGACGTGAAGATGTTGACCTTGTCAATGCCGAGGTTGTAGCTCACCTCGAAGGCATTGGTATACTCGGGGTCGAGGTTCGGGTTGCCGAAGCTTATCTGGTCGCCCTCGCGCACATCCATGTAGGGGTTGAGGTCCCACATGTGCGGACGGTGCACACGACGGCTGTAGCTCAACTGCATGCTCTGCATGTCGCTGAATTTGTACGACAGGTGCAGCGTCGGATAGAGCTGCCAGTAGGTCTTGTCCACCGGCTTGGTGTCGGGGTGTTTGATGTCGTGACCGTAGATGGTGGCATACTCGCCGCGGAGGCCCGCCTGGGCCGAGAGCTTCTTCGTGAGGTTGCCGCCCAGCGTGCCGTAGACGGCATGCACATGCTGGCGGTAGTCGAAGTGCGTCGACGAGGTGCTGTCGTACACGTGGTCGGTGCTGCTGGTGCTGCGGTAGTAGTCGGCCTTCTGGTTGGGCCAGTCCATGCGACCCTCGTAGCCCGTCTCCAGCCGCCAGCCCTCCATGCCGAAGAACGAGTCCAGCGGCCGCAGCCAGTTGGCCTTGATGTTGAGGGCCTGGTGGCTGTTCTCCGTCTCGCTGTCGCGGCGGTAATAGTTGGCGGCGTTGGCAGCGGCGTCGCGGTAGACCTGCTCCTGCATGCCGTCGCCCGCCACCCTGCGGGTACTGAAGGTGGCGTCAACGGTCAGCTCCTCGTCCTTGCGGTCGAACTTCTTAGTGTAGAGCATGTTGAACGAGTGGTTGACGTTGCGGTTGTCGCCCGTACCCTTCTGGTCGTAGTGCAGCGAGTCGTTGCTGTGCATCATGTCTACAGCCGTGATGTTGCTGTTGCGACGGCGGTTGCCGCCGCACAACTGGTAGCTGAGCAGCAGGCTGTTCTGGTCGTCGAAGTAATACTCGCCGCCCACCTTCACACTTCCCATGTAGTTGGGGTTGAGACTGAACTGGTCTATCGAGTAGTTCGACCGCGTGGCGCCGGCGGTGTCGAAGTATTCGATGTCGGTGTGCGACTTGTTGCCGCGCTGCCTTATGCCGCCGTCCATGTTGAGGAAAAGGTTGTACTTCTCCGTCGTGTAGTTGAGGCTCACGTTGCCCATCACCGTGGGGATGAACTGCGGCTGGTCGTCGGGTATCATGAAGGGCAGCGGCGCACCGGCGTTGAGGTTGACCACGCCGTTCAGGCCCAGCGCGCCGGCGGTCTTGTCCTTGAGCTTTATGTTGATGATGCCGCTCATACCCTCGGGGTCGTACTTGGCCGAGGGGTTGGTTATGACCTCCACGTTCTCCACCGTCGAGGCGGGTATCTGCTCCAGAAGCGTGGCCAGGTCGCTGGCCAGCAGCTCGCTGGGGCGCCCGTTGACGAGCACCTTGACGTTGGTGGAGCCGCGCAGCGTCACGTTGCCGTCGTTGTCCACGGCCACGCTGGGCACCTGCTCCAGCACGTCGGTGGCCGTGCCGCCGCCGGTGACGAGGTTCTTGTCGACGTTGATGACGCGCTTGTCGAGCTGGTACTCCACCATGGAACGCTCGGCGCTGATCTCCACAGCCTCCATGGTCTTGGCGTGCGCCTTGAGCTTCACCTTGCCCACGTTGACCTCGCGGCGCCCATCGCCGAGGGTCAGCGTCTGGGCGTGGAAGTAGGTGTCGTAGCCCATGAAGGTGACACGCAGCAGGTAGCGCCCGTTGGGCGCCGTGACGGCGAAGCCGCCGTTGACCTCGCTCACCGTGCCGTTGACCAACGAGGAGTCGACGGCCTTGAGCAGCGCCACGTTGGCATACTCTATATACTCTCCCGTCCGCGCGTCGACCACGCGGCCCGTCACCACGCCCTGCTGGGCCGCGACACCGAAGGTCACGGCGCAGAGCAGCACTGTCAACAGTCGTTTCATTGCTGCGGTTTTGGCTGGCGAACGTAATGGGGCATCTCGAAGGGTATCTCTATCGAGTACTCGATGAGGCCGCCGAACTGGCCGTCCTCCTTCCACCAGGGGGTCTGGTAGATGAGCTTCTTCACCTTGCTGCCGTCCTGCAGGGTCTTCTCGATGGTGTAGGCGTTGAGCTGCTGGTGCTCCAGCAGGCCCTTGAGCTTGGTCTTCGCGGGCTCGGGGTGGCAGTCCATCAGGTTGTTGCCTATAATCTTGTGGCCGTGGCTGTTGACGTCGGCGCTGTGCTGGTTCATGTCGAGCACGTAGCCGTCGGCGTCGCACACGGTGATGGCTATATTGTTCAGGTGTTCAAAATACGGATCCATTGAATGTTGATACGTTGATATGTTGATACGTTGATACGAGGGACCGTCAATACGGGGCATGAGACATAAGGATAGGTTGATAAATTGACGGGTTGCAGCCCTCATATCAACTTATCAACCTATCAACTTATCAACCCTTGATTATTTGCACTGCAGGGCGGCCAAGGCGATGCTGTAGAGCTTGGTCTTGGCGCTGTCGCCGCGGCTGGTGAGGACGCACGGCACGCGGGCACCCATCACCATGCAGGCGAGCTCGGCGTGGGCAAACTTGGTGCAGGCCTTGTAGAAGATGTTGCCGCTCTCGATGTTGGGGAACAGCAGGCAGTCGGCGTCGCCGGCCACTTCGCTGGTGAGCTTCTTGGTCTTGGCGCTCTCCTTGTCGATGGCGCAGTCGAGGCTCAGCGGGCCGTCGACCACGGCACCGGGAATCTGGCCACGCTGGCTCTGCATACCGAGCCAAGCGGCTTCGGCGCAGGCGGGCATTCCGATGGAGACCTGCTCGGTGGCGGCGAGAACAGCCACTTTGGGTTTCGGGTTCTCGAGGCTCTTCGAGACCTGGATGAGGAAGTTCATGATGGCGGTCTTCTGCTTGAAGTCGGGGGCCGGAATGATGGCCATGTCGGAGCAGCAGAGCAGCTTGTGGTAGGCGGGCACCTCCATGACGGCCATGTGGGTCAGCATGTCGTTCTTCTTGCCAGGCATCAGGCCGCTCTCCTTGTTGAGGATGGCGCGCATGTACTTGTCGGTGCTGAGCAGGCCCTTCATCAGGAAGTCGCCCTTGCCCTCGTTGATGAGCTTCACAGCCAGGGCGCCGGCCTTGTTGTCGTTGGCCTCCTGCACCATCTCGAACTTGTTGGGGTCTATGCCTTCCTCGGCGCAGACCTTCTTCATGGTCTCGATGTCGCCCACGAGGGTGGCCTCGACGATGCCGCGGTCTATGGCGGCGCTCACGGCGGCGATAGTGTGGCTGTCGTTGGCATAAGCAGCGACGAGACGTTTCTTACCTTTCGATTTGACCAGCTCAAGCAGGTCGTCAAGTTTCGTAATCATCTTGTTTTTAATTTTTTATTATTATTATTTGTTGAAATCCGAGGCTGCAAATATACACATTTTTCCCTTATCCGCAAATAAAAAATGACCCACCCCGCAAAAAGCCCCTCCCGCCGCCGCGGCGACGCCCCCTCCAGCCCGCCTCCCCTTCGGAGTCCCTACGGACCCCCTACGGCACTTCTTCAGTAGTTCTTCAGTGTAGCACTGAAGAACTACTGAAGAAGTATCGTTGAAGTACTGAAGAACTGCCGTAGAGGGTCCGTGGAGGATAGGTGTCGGCGGCAGGGAAAAACGGCGGCAGAAACACACATATTACAAAAAAATTTTGCCAGTTTTGAAAAAGGTTGTATCTTTGCAGCGGAATGAGAGAGGTCGAAAACCTCTCTTTTTGTTAGTTATGATAGAGAAAATCAAAATATTAGAACTGGTAAACAACGCGCTCGAGGGCAGCGATAAGTTCCTCGTGAACCTTAAAATAACGCCCGACAACCGCATCTATGTCGACATCGACGGCGACAACGGCGTGACCATCGACGACTGCATCGAGCTGAGCCGCGCCATCGAGAGCCAGCTGAACCGCGACGAGGAGGACTTCGCCCTCGACGTGAGCTCGGCCGGCGCCGACCAGCCGCTGAAGCTGGTACGCCAGTATCGCAAGAACGTGGGCCGCGACCTCGAGGTGGTGACCACCGACGGCGAACGCGCCGAGGGCACTCTGGAGGACGCTTCGGACGACGGCATCGTCATCCGCACCCCGGGCACGAAAAAGCAGCCCGCCGAGACGCTGCGCTTCGCCTACCGCGACATCAAGGCCGCACGCGTGGCGATCAAGTTTTAGGAAATAAAGAAAACATCAACAATATGGCAAAGAACCAAGACCTGAGCAGCTCCTTCCAGGAGTTCAAGGAATTCAAGAACATCGACCGCGAGACCCTGATGCGCATCCTCGAAGAGGTGTTCCGTTCGGCATTGGCCAAGCACTTCGGCTCGGAGGACAACTTCGACATCATCGTCAACATCGACAAGGGCGACCTCGAGATTTTCCGCAACCGCATGATTGTGGAAGACGGCGCCGTGCAGGACCCGACGCGCGAGATAGCCCTCAGCGACGCCCTGAAGATAGAGGACGACTTCGAGGTGGGCGAGGAACTCTCCGAACCCATACTGATGACCGAGTTCGGCCGCCGCGAAATCCTCAGCATCCGCCAGAACCTCGTGGGCAAGATACAGGACTACGAGAAGAGCCTCGTCTTCCAGAAATACAAGGAGAAGGTGGGCGAAATCATCGTGGGCGAGGTCTACCAGCCCTGGAACAAGGAGGTGTTGGTGCTCGACGACGAGAAGATAGAGCTCATCCTGCCCAAAGCCGAGCAGATTCCGAGCGACCGCTTCCGCAAGGGCGACACGGTGCGCGCCGTGGTGCTGAAGGTGGAGATGAAGAACAACAACCCCGTGATCATCCTCAGCCGCACCTCGCCGATCTTCCTGGAGCGCCTGCTCGAAGCCGAGGTGCCCGAGATCTACGACGGCCTCATCACCATCAAGAACATCGTGCGCCAGCCCGGCGAGCGCGCCAAGGTGGCCGTGGAGAGCTACGACGACCGCATCGACCCCGTGGGAAGCTGCGTCGGCGTCAAGGGCGGCCGCATACACGGCATAGTGCGCGAGCTGCGCAACGAGAACATCGACGTGCTCAACTACACCCCGCGCGTCGACCTGATGATACAGCGCGCCCTCAGCCCCGCCAAGATCAGCAGCATCAAGATCAACGAGGAAGAGAAGAAGGCCGAGGTGTTCATGCAGCCCGACCAGGTGAGCCTGGCTATCGGCAAGGGCGGCTACAACATCAAGCTGGCCTCCAAGCTCGTGGGCTACGAGATAGAGGTGTTCCGCGACAGCGACGAGGACTACGACGACGTGGCACTGCAGGAGTTCAACGACGAGATCGAGCAGTGGGTCATCGACGAGCTCATCAAGATAGGCTGCGACACCGCCAAGAGCGTGCTGGCCCTCCCGAAGGAAGAGCTGATGAACCGCACCGACCTCGAAGAGGAGACCATCGACCACGTGATAGAGGTGCTCAAGGCAGAGTTTGAATAATTGAAGCCTATCCCAGTTTCAATTTTCATTTTTCATTTTTCAATTCTAAAAGAAAGGACTCGACAATATGGCAAGTTTCAGACTGAACAAGGTGGCAAAGGATTTCAACGTGGGCATACAGACCCTCGTGGAATACCTTGCCAAGAAGGGGCACCAGGTGGAGCAGAGCCCCAACACGAAGATTAGCGAGGAGCAGTATGAGCTGCTGGCCACGGCGTTCGACAGCGAGCGCAAAGTGAAGGAAGAGGCCGACAAGATAGAACTCATGTCGGCAGGCAGCAACCGCGTGGTGGAAGCCAGCCAAAAGGCAGATGCCGACGCCGAGCCCGAAGAGGTGGTGATCAAGGGGTTCACAACCCAGAAGAAAGTCACCCCCAAAGTAGAGAAGAAGCCTGTGGCCGCCGACTCCACCCCCGCGCCGCAGCCCCAGCCTGAGCCCGAGCCCGAACCCGAGCCCGTCAAGGCTGTGGAGGTTGAGGAAGAAAAACCCGTAGCCGCCGAGGCCCCCGTGCACAAGGAGCCCGAGGAGGAAGCCGCTCCCGTCGACGTGGAATCCGAAGAGGCCGACTACGAGGAGCCCGCAGCGACGACGGACAGCCCCTTCAAGGTGGTGGGCACCGTCGACCTCAGCGCCATCAACCAGCGCATGCGCCCCGACAAGAAGAAGCGCAAAAAAGGCGAGAAGCGCGAACCCGCAGTGTCGCCAGCGGCAGCGGCAAAACCCAAGACCGCAAAGACCGAGGCCCCCGCAGAGGCTCCCAAGCCCGCTCCCGCACCGGCAGCGGTGGAGACACCCAAACCCGCCGAACCGGCAAAGCCAGAACCCGAGTTCATACAGACCCAGTACCAGAAGCTCGAAGGCCCCAAAGTGCTGGATAAGATCGACCTCAGCCAGTTCAGCAAGGACGGCGCCGACACCCCCGGCAGCAAGCGTAAGCGCAAGCACACCAAGAAGGAAGCCGTCAGCGCACAGGAGGTGAAGAAGATTGGCGCCGAAGTGGCCAAGAAGGAGAACAAGGAGAAGGAAAAGGCCAAGAAGGAGAGCCAGAAGAACGCCGCCCAGCAGCAACAGGGCTCCGGCAAGAAGAAGAAAAAGAAGGAGGAGAAGAAGCCCGTCGAGATAGACGACAACGAAATCGAAAAGCAGATCCGCGACACGCTGGCCCGCCTCTCGCCCCTCGGCAAATCGAAGACCTCCAAGCACAACCGCGAGAAGCGCCAGAAGGTGCACGCCCAGATGGAAGAGGAGCTCCAGCACGAGATGGAGCAGCAGAACGTGCTGCAGGTGACCGAGTTCGTCACCGCCAACGAGCTGGCCACCATGATGAACGTGCCGGTGACCAAGATTATCGCCACATGCATGAGCGTCGGCATATTCGTCAGCATCAACCAGCGTCTCGACGCCGAGACCATCAAGCTCATCGCCGACGAATTCGGCTTCGAGGTGAGCTTCGCCTCGGAGGATGTGGTCAACACCATCCACAAGATCGAGGAGGAAGACCGTCCCGAGGACCTCGTGCCCCGCAACCCCATCATCACCGTTATGGGTCATGTGGACCACGGTAAGACGTCGCTGCTCGACTATATCCGCAAGACCAACGTCATCGCCGGCGAGGCGGGTGGCATCACACAGCACATCGGTGCCTACGAGGTGCAGACCGCCGACGGCCGCAAGATTACCTTCCTGGACACCCCCGGTCACGAGGCCTTCACCGCCATGCGTGCCCGTGGTGCCAAGATGACGGATATCGCCATCATCGTCATCGCCGCCGACGACAAGATCATGCCGCAGACGGTCGAGGCCATCAACCACGCCCAGTCGGCCGGTGTGCCCATCGTCTTCGCCATCAACAAGATCGATAAACCCGGCGCCGACCCCGACCGCATCAAGACCGAGCTGGCCAATATGAACCTGCTCGTCGAGGAATGGGGCGGCAAATACCAGAGCCAGGACATCAGCGCCAAGAAGGGTATCGGTGTCGAAGAGCTGCTGGAGAAGGTCATCCTGCAGGCCGACATCATGGAGCTCAAGGGCAACCCCAACAAGCGCGCCAAGGGTGTGGTCATCGAGAGCGCCCTCGACAAGGGCCGTGGCTACATCGCCAAGCTCCTCGTGCAGGACGGCACCATCCGCAAGGGCGACCCCATCGTGGCCGGTGCCATCGCTGGCCGCGTGCGTGCCATGTACAACGAGCGCAACCAGGAGGTTATGTCCGCCGGTCCCTCGCAGCCTGTGCTGCTGCTGGGCCTCACCGGTGCCTGCCAGGCTGGCGACACCTTCAACGTCATGGAGAACGAGAAGGAAGCCAAGGACATCGCCGCCAAGCGCACCCAGCTGGCCCGCGAGCAGGGCCTCCGCACCCAGACGCACCTCACGCTCGAGGAGATAGGCCGTCGCCGCGCCTTGGGCAACTTCAAGGAACTCAACATCATCGTCAAGGGCGATGTGGACGGCTCCGTGGAAGCCCTCAGCGACTCGCTCATCAAACTCGGCACCGAGGAGGTGCAGGTCAACGTCATCCACAAGGGCGTGGGCCAGATTTCGGAGAACGACGTCACGCTGGCCATGGCCTCCGACGCCATCATCATCGGCTTCCAGGTGCGTCCTTCCGTCGGCGCCCGCAAGATGGCCGAGACCGAGCACATCGACATCCGCCTCTACAGCATCATCTACGACGCCATCAACGAGCTCAAGGACGCCATCGAGGGCATGCTCGCCCCCGAGACGCAGGAGAAGATTGTGGCCAACCTCGAGATCCGCGAGACCTTCAAGATCAGCAAGGTGGGCACCATCGCCGGCTGTATGTGCCTCGACGGCAAGATCAACCGCCAGAGCAACATCCGCATCATCCGCGACGGCATCGTGGTCTACACCGGCAAGCTCGCCTCCCTCAAGCGCTTCAAGGACGACGTCAAAGAGGTGGTCAGCGGCCAGGACTGCGGCCTGAACATCGAGAACTACAACGACATCAAAGTCGGCGACATCGTCGAAGCCTACGAGGTCATCGAGATCAAGCGCAAGCTTTGATAGGTTATGGGTTATAGGTTATAGTATGTACTAAGCCCCGCAGGGGCAACAGCGAATAGGCAGGGGTGAAGCGCAGCGTAACCCCTGCACCCCCAACCACCCAAGTCCCGCAGGGGCGGCAGAAAACAAGAAATGACAAAGAATCTCTACATAATAGCAGGTTGCAACGGAGCTGGCAAGACGACAGCTTCCTACACCATACTGCCTGAGATTCTTGACTGCCGCGAGTTCGTCAACGCCGATGAAATAGCCCGCGGCCTATCGCCATTCAACCCCAACGGCATGGCCATAGAGGCTGGCAAACTGATGCTGAAACGCATAAAGGAGTTGCTCAGCCACAACGAATCCTTTGCCATAGAAACCACCCTCGCCACACGCTCTTATGTCAATCTTGTACATCAAGCACAGGCCAAAGGCTATCTCGTTACTCTTGTGTTCTTTTGGCTCAACAGCCCAGAGTTGGCGCTACGGCGTATTGCCGAGCGTGTACAGAACGGTGGCCACGATATTCCAGAGCCAACAGCACGACGTAGGTACATTGCAGGTATTGACAACCTCTTTAACCTATACATCCCGGAGGTTGACTATTGGATGATTTATGACAATAGCGAGACTCCCTGTCTTCCCGTTGCACAAGGGAAATCAACGAAGACATCAACCCTCTACGATGAAGACAAACTGAATAAAATCAAGAGTTATGTCAGAAAAAGATGAGAAACTGCTAACCGAGAAATTGTTATACGGTTTGAAAATCTCCGAGCGTCGCATGCTCGAAGAGAAAGCCCTGCATGGAGAGGACATTGTCGTCTGCGATGCCGACAACAACATCCACCGCATACCCGCCAGCGAGGCATTAAAGAAACTTCCTGCCATACAATAAAACATCACGCCTCGCGTTAAATAGAAAACTTGCTCCTGTAGTTCAATGGATAGAATAGAGGTTTCCTAAACCTTTGATCAGGGTTCGATTCCCTGCGGGAGTACAAAACAACGACAACCATCCACCGGGCACCGCTACTGCGGTGCTTTTTTTGCCCATCGTAGTCTCTACCTCCCATATATTATTATACCGTAGGTATAATAACACCTTCTAGCATACCCAAATACTTCGTCTCTCCATCACCATACCATCCCTATACTAACCCTATACCATCTCTATACCAACTCTATGGTGACAAGTGGGTGCCCCCAGTGTACCGCCTATGTACCTCCGGTGTTCCTTCGACCATCCTATCCCCTAGGCATATCCATCCCTCGCTCTACCAATACCCGCTGGATATGCCAAGGGTATGGAAGTGCCTAAGCTAATGCCTGCCTGCAGTATGGCAGCGGCGCAATAAAATCTGACATCCGACGTTATAAGCCTAAAGACAAACACTTATGGCAAGGAAACAAGGCGACACCGAGAGCGGCAAACTCGGCAACAAGATATACTACACCTGGCACGGGCGCCAATGCGAGCGCTCCATGCCCACCTCCGTGGCCAATCCGCGGACCGAGGCGCAGCAGGCCCACCGCAGCAACTTTGCGATGATATCCAAGCTCTCGTCTTACATGAAGGAGGCCCACCTCGTCGGTCTCCACTGGCATGCCGTGAGGGAGAAGAACAGCACCTACGCCATCTTCCGCAACATCAACAAAGACTGCTTCACCCCCGACGGCGAGATCGACCTCCCCCGCATCATCGTCAGTCGCGGCTCGGTGGAGCGAGTGGAAATCACTTCGGCCTCCATCGACGACAATGTACTTACTGTTACTTTCGACAGCCGTGTCAATGGCGGCCGTGCCACCGACGAGTTCTTCCTTTTCGTCTACTGTCCGGCCCTCTGTACTGGCCGTCTCGCCACCCCCGTCCCCCGTTCCGCCGGCCTCGTCACCGCCATCCTCCCTGAAGAATGGCTTTACCCCGCAGATCCAACCCAAACAGGTACTAACACATTAACACATTCAAGCAAGAACGCATTCCCACTTCACCTCTACGCCTTCCTTCGTTCCACCCGCGGCCGCACCTCCGACACCATCTACCTCGCCCTGCCTGTCTGAGACACTATATAACATATTACGAATCATAAAACATCCAAATATGAACGGAAATACAATACAGGAAGTTATCAAAGTTTATTTGAATAACGAATGTACTGATTATGCCATACTGATTGATGGTGTATGGGGTAGTGGGAAATCTTATTTTGTGGAGAATGAACTGTCCACTTTTATCCAAGATATGGATTGCCCATACACAGAGACTCCCCAAAAATTCATCCCGATTGCCTACAGTCTATACGGAGCTGAGTCTACAGAAAAGGTCCAGTTGGATATCCGAAGGGAAATAGTACTGTCAGCACCCAATATTAAGAACAAAAAGAAGAACCTATTTTCCAGGTTCTACCATTCAAAAGCAGAATCAGTAATATCTACAGTCATAGGCGGGGTGGCAGATTATTTTGGCGTAGACGGTAAACGTCTGCTCTCCCTATTCAAACTGATCAATATCCCAAAGAACATTGTGCTGATTTTCGATGACTTGGAGCGTTCGAAAATGTCCGCCAAAGAAGTTTTAGGTGTTGTTAACCAATTTGCAGAAAGAGAGAAGATTAAGGTCATCGTCATCTGTAATGAAACGAAAGAAGATATTGACTACAAGCAATTCAAAGAGAAGACGATAAGATATAGCCTGCATTATTCGCCCTCTGCGGAAGAAAAATTCGATAGCATTATCAAGGATCTTTTCAAAAATAGATTGCCCAGCTATCAGTCATTCGTCGTGTCACACAAGAGTTTGATTTTGGACATCTTCCGACTCGGAGAATGCAACAACTTGAGAACCCTTATCTTTGTACTCGACATATTCGAGAAAATTTTCAACGAGATATCACATTGTCAGTTTGCCGATGAATTTAACGAGGGATACCTTTTATTTACCTGCATTTATTCGATAGAGTATAAGTTTGGCGCCAGCTCAAGTGATTTGGATTGGTTGGCCTGTCATATCACTCCATATACTACAGCCACAATTTTTGATATTGCCCAAAGCGGATATGAGCAACCCAACGAAAAGAAAAATCCTTTCATTGAGAAACTCTCCCGATATGGCGATTATCTGAAAACATCCTTTTCTTCAAAAGCCATAGCCCGCTATATCCAGCATGGAGACCTCGACAAAACCACGTTTGAGGCTGAAATGAAAAAAGAGGAAGAAGATTATATTGAAAAGAGGAAAACTGATTATGGACAGTGTCTGCTCAAAATGATGGATTGGAGAAAGATTGACGATTTTGGCCTCGATGAATTGCTTTCGCAAGTAGAGAACTTCCTCAAACAGGACCAATACAATCCTCGTGAAATATCTATTTTGTATGCACGATATCTAGCGTTGAAAATAAACAACATCCTCTGTCGTGATATTGATGACGCGGTCTTCTTCGAGGCCATAGACAGGCAAAAGGTCAACTGGATTCCGTTGCTCGAAGGCGATCTGTTTGAATGGAAGAAGAAAGACAATTCTTATGATTCAAGGTATGAAATGCTGAAAAAATATATTGTCGACATCGACAAAGACTTTCGTGCAAGTCGACGTGCTGAAAGGAATGAGGAACTGATGGATCTTATCAGAAAGGGCGATACGGAAGGATATAGGCAATATACAAATCGCATTGACATTGAGCAGTTTCTTGCTCTCCCTGTTGATGAGTTGTGGAATGCAATAATAAATTCGCAAAAAGATATACAACACCTTTTTGTCAAACAGATGATGAGGTTGTTCCCGTTAGGCACAGACCAACCCGAAAAACTTGCTTTCATAGAGCATCTTTTGCCGCATTTGCAGGAGGTGCTAACCGGCAAACCTTTTGATTTCAAAATGATGAAATACAAGCCGCTTGCTTTACAACTGCAGCAGATTCTCGCCAACAATGTCGGGGAGGGAACAAACCAAATGTAGCATGCAGGTAATAGATCAAACGCCTATTAGTGAGACAATGGTCCTATCGATGATATAATTATCAATAGTAAAGTTTTTTGTCAACTCAAGAATTATTTGTACCTTTGCAAATTCAATTTAATAGAAATGCCAAACAGATGTCTATATGCAAATACCTTTAAGGAATTCCTTGAGCAGGAACGCCTTGCTGTTTTGGGCACTCTCCATAGCAACTATCATGGCGACGCATTGACTACAACCGACGAGGCCTGGATGGGCGAGATAGACATCATGCAACAGGTATTGATACCTTGGAAGGGTGAGAACGCGCAAATAATCTTCGAATACGAAATACCACGATTGGGCAAGCGCATCGATGTGGTCCTGTTGCTTCGTGGCATCATCTTCTGTCTTGAATTCAAGGTGGGGCAGAAAGACGTCCTGCAAGCCGATGTGGAACAGGTGATGGATTATGCACTCGACCTGAAGAACTTCCATCGTTTCAGTCACGACCGAGTGATTGTTCCCGTCCTTGTACCCACTAAGCGCACCACTTCTTCAACGACGTTTCAGCCGTCTGTCTACGACGATCAGATATACAACCCACTTATTTCGGGTGCCGACCATCTCCAGACGTTAATCTCCAACGTTCTGAATCACGCACACGCCACAGAAGACAAGAGCACAATAACCGATTGGCTCATCAGCCCTTACACGCCTACGCCCACCATTATCGAGGCGGCACGAGCGCTCTATGAGAACCACTCAGTGGAGGATATCACCCGCCACGAGGCCGACAAAGTCTCTACCGACCGCACCATCAACTACATTCTTCAGGTCATCCAGCGAAGCAAGGCTCATAACAAGAAGAGCATCTGCTTTGTGACAGGCGTCCCCGGCGCCGGCAAAACACTCGTAGGTCTCGATGTAGCCATCAAACAGACCTATCAGAATGGTGAATTGGATAAGGAAAACGGCGCCGTTTACCTTTCGGGCAACGGTCCTTTGGTGGCTGTACTGACCGAAGCATTGGCCCGCGACAACCAGAAGAAATGTACTGAAAGAGGAGAAAAGAAACGACTTTCTGACTCACGGCGCGAGGTCAGCGAGTTCATCCAAATCATCCACCGCTACCGCGACAACATGTTGGCCAAAATAAAGAATCCCGTGGAGAATGGCGTGGTGGAGATTGACCCCGAAAAAGCCGTCCGGTTGGAACATACCGGCTATGGAGAGGTTGAACATGTGGCCATCTTTGACGAAGCTCAGCGCAGCTGGACACACAAACGTATTGCCGACTATCTGAAACGTGGAGGCACGTACGGCAACAAACTCAAAGTACCCAACTTCCCTATGTCTGAGGCCGAGTTCCTCATATGGTCGCTCGACCAACGCGAGGATTGGGCCGTCATTGTCTGTTTGGTAGGTGGTGGTCAGGAAATCAACACTGGTGAGGCTGGTATCACAGAGTGGATCAAGGCACTCAATAATCAGTTCCGACATTGGAATATTTTTATATCCGACAAGCTGACAGATGCTGAATACGCAGAAGGGCGAGTTAATGAACTGCTCGCAGAGAATAGCAAAGTGACATTTTCCGACGATCTGCATTTAGCTGTCAGCCTTCGCTCTTTCCGTGCAGAAACCCTCTCCGCCTTCGTACATTCGCTACTCTCTTTCCGTCCGGATGCTGTCGAATTGTATCGAGATGTGGCGGGTCGCAACTATCCTGTCGTGCTCACTCGCGATATGGATACAGCCCGCAGGTGGCTACGCAATAAGGCTCGTGGCACTCAACAGACGGGTGTTCTTGTTACCAAAGTGGCCGCCCGTTTCAAGCCTCTGGCCGTTAATGTACTGCCTCAGGACGAGGACAACGCCGTTCATTGGTTCCTCGAGGACAAGACCGATGTCCGCTCATCGAACTACTTGGAGGATGCCGCTACCGAAATACAGGTACAGGGATTGGAACTCGACTACGCCTGTATCTTGTGGGATGCTGACATGCGTTGCGAGAATGGCGAGTGGAAATACTACAAATTCAATGGTCGCAACAAGTGGACACCAGAGAATAACGGAGAGAACCAAAAATACATGCTCAACGCCTACCGCGTACTATTGACACGTGCCCGTCAAGGAATTGTTATCTGCGTTCCAAAAGGCAACGCCAACCTAACACCAGAAGGCTATCCCGAAGACCCCACGCGCCTGCCCGAGTTTTATGATGGGACATATGAGTATCTGAAATCACTTGGAATTAAGGAAATATAAAACTACAGAAGCGGCAGAAGCTATTATATGATATTTGCCACACCGCAATACCTACCTGTTTGTCGTTACTTTTTACAGAAAAAATTTGCTTTTACAAGCTCTAAAAACAATTATCATCCTGACATTTTCAACGCAGCGAGTAGAAAATCTGGACGAGGACAAGAGGGCAGGTACCTGTCTCATATTAAGACCAAGAACCTGTACAATACCACAAACAACTAAACGTTATAAGAATATGGTACTACCAAATTAACATGGAAAAACAAGCTCGGCATATAAAAAATGATAATCACTATGGAAAACGATCATAACAACTCTACTCTTTTCGTCCCGCAGGAGATGCTGTCGCCGTTCGATGTCATCAAGGAGACCGATAAGGAGGGTCGCGAGTGGTGGAACTCGCGGAAGCTGGCACGAGGAATGGAATATGTACCCCAAAAGGTAAAATTGGGAGCATATGATATCCAACATGTACCCGAAAAGTCGATTTTGGGTACATATTAAACAAATCACAAATTTATTTTAGAAATGACCAACGAAATACAATTTATATTATATAATCTTCCTGAAAACGAGGGGAGTGTGCAGGGAGTAGTGCGGGATGAGACTATCTGGCTGACACAAAAGGCGATGGCACAATTGTTTGGGGTAAATGTGCCTGCCATCAGCAAGCACTTGCAAAACATCTACGACAGCGGAGAACTCAATAAAAATGCGACTATTTCCAAAATGGAAACAGTCGTGAATAGGGGTTTCCGCGGAGAGGTGAAAGAAAATGTAGATTTCTACAACCTCGACGCAATCATCTCTGTCGGCTATCGTGTCAACTCTGCCAAAGCCACACACTTCCGACAGTGGGCGACAAAGGTATTGAATGAGTATATCCGTAAGGGGTTTGTTTTGGACGACAATAGGCTGAAACAAGGAGAGGCGGTGTTTGGCAAGGACTACTTCCGCGAGTTGCTGGAACGTATCCGATCCATCCGCGCCAGCGAACGACGCATCTGGCAGCAAATCACTGACATCTTCGCCGAGTGCAGTATCGACTACGACAAATCGTCGCCTGTAACTCAGGATTTCTACGCCATGGTGCAGAACAAATTCCACTACGCTATCACCGGCAAGACGGCGGCGGAAATCATTTACACCTCCGCCGATCACACCAAGGAGCACATGGGCCTGACGACTTGGAAGAACTCACCCGACGGACGCATCCTGAAATCGGATGTCATCATAGCCAAGAACTATCTAGACGAACAACAGATACGCCGTTTGGAGCGTGCAGTAACGGGGTTCTTCGATTACATTGAAGACCTGGTGGAAACCGAGAACACTTTCACCATGGAGCAGTTCGCCGCCAGCGTCAACGAATTCCTGAATTTCCGTCGTTTCAAAATACTCCCCAACAAAGGCTCTATTTCTAAAACCATGGCCGAAGAAAAAGCTTCCGCCGAGTACGATATTTTCAACCGTACACAAAAGATAGACTCCGACTTTGACAAAGCTGTGCGACAACAACTCGGAGACAAAAAGTAGTTCTATGACCGACACCATGACACCCGAGCAGCGGCACCGCTGCATGTCGCACATACGCAGCAAGGCCACGAAGCCGGAGCTGCTGGTACGGCGGTGGCTGTGGGGGCATGGGTATCGGTATCGGCTGAACGTCAAGAGTGTCCCCGGCAAGCCGGACATCGTGCTGCGGCCCTACCGCACGGCGATATTCGTCAACGGGTGCTTCTGGCACGGACATAACGTGAGAATGCGCGAATGTGGGAATGCGTTAATGCGTGAGTGTGCGGAAAACTCCCCCTGCTGCAATATTCCGCAGACCAACCGCAGCTTCTGGCTGGAGAAGATACGCCGCAACCAAGAGCGCGACCAACGCAACTACGCCCTGCTGCAGGACAACGGCTGGCAGGTCATCGTCGTCTGGGAGTGCCAGCTGAAGCCCGACAAGATAGAGCGCACCATGCGCGAAGTGGAACTAGCGCTGAACAACAACCTGCTGTCGCTCTACAAACACAAGCCCCTGCCCTACTCCACCGAAGAGGACGAGCCATTGCAACAGGCCGCCGAAGAGGCTACTCCGCTGCAGCGACGACCATAAACAGAAAGCCCTCCTGCGACGGAGGGCTTTTTATTTGCTCTACACAGGCTGTGTTCAGCACTTGAACTTGTATTCCAGCTTCGCCAGTTCCTCGTTGGCTTTGACGATCTTCTTCTTCAGACCGGCCTTGTAAGCCACGAGCTTCTGCATCATAGCCTCGTCGCCGAGGGCGAGCATCTGCATGGCGAGGATGGCGGCGTTCTGTGCGCCGTTGATAGCCACCGTGGCCACGGGTATTCCCGGAGGCATCTGCATGATGGCGAAGGTGGCGTCGAGTCCCTCAAGACAGGAGCCTTTGATGGGCACGCCGATGACCGGCAGGGGCGTCTCGGCGGCAATGACACCCGGCAGGGCTGCCGCCATGCCGGCGCCGGCGATGATGACCTTGATGCCGCGTGCGGCGGCGCCACGGGCGAAGTCGCTCACCTCGGCGGGGGTGCGGTGGGCGGAGAGGGCGTTCACCTCGAAGGGTATCTCCATCTCCTCGAAGAACTGGCAGGCTTTCTCCATGACCGGCAGGTCGCTGGTACTGCCCATGATGATGCTTACGATGGGTTTCATATTCCTTGTTTTAGTATTCAGTATTTGATGTTTTGCGTTCAGTTATAGATCAGCACGCTGATGCCGTCGGGAGCAAAGCGGCTCTGGGCCACACGCAGCACCTCGTCGGGCGTGAGGTTCATGATGTCGGCGTTCATCTCCTCCAGGGTATCGACATGCTCAAAGTTGAGGCATGCCTTGCCGATGCTCTGCATCTCGTTGCTGCCGTTGTCGTTGTTGATGGCCATCTGGCCTATGAACTGGCGTTGCGCCTGCCGCAGCTGCTGCGGGGTGAGCCGCACCGAGGCCATACGCTCCAACTCGCGGCGTATGAGCCCTATGGCACGCTCCTGCGCATCGAGGTCGACACCGGCGTAGATATAGAACAGGCCTGTGTCGGAGAACGGCACATACTGCGACTCCACGCTGTAGCAGAAGCCATAGCGCTCACGGACAGACACATTGAGGCGCGAGTTCATCGCCGGGCCACCGAGTATGTTGTTTATCAGTGTGAAGGCCGTCTTGTCGGCGTTATAGATGTCCGGAGCCTCGCAGCCTATGAGTATATGTGCCTGGTGCGTACGCTTGTGCACGGTGCGCTCGAAGTTGCGGAAGACCGGCTTTGCACCGCGGTCCACCGCCGACGCATGGTTGCCGAAAGCGCCGAAATAACGTTCGCACATGCGCACCAGCCGGCTGAATTCCACATCGCCCACCACGCTTATCACCATGCGCGACGGCGTATAGTTGCGTTCCATGTGACCTCGCAGCCGCTCGGGCGTGAAGCGGCGCACATTGCGCTTGGTGCCCAGGATGTTGTGTGCCAGCGGATGCCCCTCGAAGGCCAGCTCCTCGAACTGGTCGAAGATAAGCTCTGCCGGCAGGTCGCTGTAGCTGTTGATCTCCTCGATCACCACCTCGCGCTCCTTCTCTATCTCCGCCTCGGGGAAGGTGGAGTGGAACAATATGTCGGCAAAGAGCTCCAGACAGCGTGGCAGGTGCTCGGCCAGCGAGGTGGCGTAGACGCAGGTCTCCTCCTTGGTGGTGAAGGCGTTGAGCTCGCCCCCCACCCCGTCGATGCGGTTCAGTATGTGATAAGCCTTGCGGTGGGTGGTGCCCTTGAAGAGCGAATGCTCGATGAAGTGCGCCATGCCCTCGTCGGCCCCCGCCTCGTCACGGCTGCCCACATTTATGTACACGCCGCTGTATACCACACGCGACGGCGTGTGGCTGAAGATTATCCTCAGCCCGTTGTCAAGGGTATGGTATTCGTACTCTGCAGCCAATTCAGTTCCTTTTTTTCTCCACAAATAACGCACCTCGCTACATATTATTGCATCACGCGTCTGAAAAATCATGCCAGCGTGTCGGCAATCTTGTCTACGTTCATGCTGCGCGCCGAGGCGTCGAAGATCTCCTTGTAGAGGCCGCCCTGGCGGTATACCTCCTGCGGGGTGCCGTGCTGCACGCAGTGGCCGGTGTCGAGCACATAGAGGCAGTCGCTGTCGATAATCTGGCCTATGTTGTGGCTGATGACGATCACCGTGCGCCCCTGTTTGATGGCGTCTATGCTGTTCTTTATCTGCTCGGTGGCTATGGCGTCGAGGCTGGCCGTGGGCTCGTCGAGGAAGATGATGGGCGGGTCCTTGAGGAACATGCGGGCTATGGCTATGCGCTGCTGCTGGCCACCGCTGAGCTGCGTGGCGTTGCTGTCGAAGCCGTCCGGCAGGGCCATCACCTGGTCGTAGATGTAGGCCTTACGGGCAGCCTCCATCACCTCGTCGCGGGTTGCGTCAGGGCGTCCGTAGCGGATGTTCTCCTCGATGGTGCCGCTGAAGATGTGGTTCTTCTGCAGCACGAGGCCTATGTTGTCGCGCAGCATCTGGGTGTCCCACTCGCCGAGAGGCACGCCGTCGAGGGTGATGCTGCCACTGTCGGGGGCGTAGAACTTGTCCAGCAGGTTGACTATGGTGCTCTTGCCTGCGCCGCTGAGGCCCACGAGGGCGGTGGTGCGGCCGGGCTCTATGGTCATGGTGAGGTCGCGCAGGGCGTGGGTGCCGCTGGGGTAGGTAAACTCCACGTTGCGCAGCTCGAAGCGTCCCTGCACCCGCTCTCCACTCTCCACTTTCCACTCTCCACTTTTTTCCACCTCGGCGTCGGCATCCAGCAGGCCGAAGAAGCCCTCGGCGTAGACCAGCGCGTCGTTGAGGTCGTCGTAGATGCGGTGCAGCTGGCGGATGGGGGCGCTGACATTGGCGAAGAGCATCACGTGGTACATGATTTTACCAATAGACATGCCGGGGTAGTCGATGAGCACCAGGTAGGCCGTCAGGATGATGATGAGCACGGTGCCGATCTGCTCGACGAAGGTCTTGAGGCCCTCGTAGAGGAACGAGATGCGGCGGGTCTGCATCTGCTGGTCGGTGCTCTGCTCCTGCAGAGCGGCCTGCTTGTCGGCCTCCACGCGCTCACGGTTGAACGACTTGATGACGCCCATGCTCTCTATGATGTTCAGTATGCCGTGGCTGAGTTGCTGGTGGGTGCCGAAGACGCGGTGGCGCCAGCCCTTCATCCTCCGCCCCTGCACGGTGGTGATCCAGAAGTAGACAGGAATGATGGCCGTGGCCACCAGGCCCACATACACGTTGGCGGCGTACATCAGCACCAAGGCCAGCACAGCGCTGGTGAAGAGAGGCAGTATGTCGATGAAGAAGTTTTTGACTGTGTTGCTGAGGCTCATGATGCCGCGGTCGATGCGGGTCTGCAGCTTGCCGGGCTCGTTGCCGTCCTGGCTGAAGAAGGCCATGCGGAAGGTCAGTATGCGGTCCACCACGCGCAGCGAGAGGTCGCGGCTTACGTTGATGCGTATCTTTTCGCCGAAGATGCGCTGTCCGAAGGTGACCAGCGCCGCCAGCACCTCCTTGCCAAGCAACACGGCGCTGATGATGACCAGTATGCGTGCCGCCTCGCCCCACTGGAAGCCCCCGTCGAGGTGCAGCAGGGCGTTGATGCGGTCTACCGCACGGTCGAGCACCACGGCGTTCACCTGCGCCATCAGCGAGCCGAGGAAGGTCAGTGTCAGCGTGGCCACAAGCAGCCAGCGGTAGGGCGTCACGAAGGGGAGCAGCCGCCGCAGCAGACCCCCGATGCCCATCTTTGAGGTGTTGTTGTTCTCCATATTGCGGCTGCAAAAGTACACATTTTTCGCGACATGTGGTATTTATTTTGTATCTTTGCTTCCCGAAATGAAACGACTTCTAATCATTATACTGTTGATTGGCAACACCGTGTTAGCCCAGCAGCAGGCACTGCGGCCCGGCGACCTGCTTTTCTACAGCGACACTGCCGGCATGGGCAGCGCCGTGCGCGAGAGCACGGGCGAGTACACCCATGTGGCGCTGGTTGCTGAAGTCGGCGATACCATATGGATAGTCGACGCCACGCAGCGCCACGGCGTCAGCCGGCGCCCCTTCCTAAGGCAGCAGGAGAGCAGCGGGAAGCCCTATCCCGACATATACCGCCTCACCGTACCTTTCGACACCGCAGAGGTCATCGCCCGTGCCACAAGACTCATCGGCAAACCCTACGACAACGCCTTCCTGCCCGACAACGGCGCCTACTACTGTTCGGAACTGATACAGGCTGCTTTCGGCGACCTCTTTCCTTCAGCACCCATGAACTGGCGCGACAAGGACGGGAACCTGCCACAGTACTGGCAAGAGCATTTCAAGAAACTCGGCATGCCGGTGCCCGAAGGAGTGCCCGGCACCAACCCGACGGACATGAGCCGCTCGCCGATGCTACAAAAACTCTAAAAGTTATTCCTTTTTTTTAAAGAGATTGGCATGCTCCAGTCGTGTTTTAAGGGGGTGAAGTATTCACCGTTGATGAAATACACCTTCCACGGTCGTTTCACCACGAGGTATTGTCTGAACTCCTCCACCAGCACGTCTGCGATGGTCTGAGTGCCTTTACCCCATACTTTTACTTTGCCAACGGTAAGGTTGCCCAGCGAGTCGATAGTGCAGTCTCTCAGCGTGTAATAGACCTTATCCACCGTGTCGAGTTCGTGGTGCCGGTGAAGAATGATAGCGAAACCCTTCTGGAATTCATCCCATTGCTCTATTTGCCCTTGAGTGATGTCAAATCCATCCACGACCACACGGTTGTGGTGGAACTTACGCCCGACAATGCGACCCTCCTTCACCTCCAGGTGCTGCTCCGTCTCATGGTATCGCTCCCAGGCATCGTGTTCGTAGTATATCAACTTCCCTTGTGCCGCCCGCAACGTGTGGGTGACCCACGTAGCCACAACCTTCCCGTTGCGGCAATAGTCAGCCAGGGCTTCCTGCATGGCCGCCTGCGACAGCACTTTCTGCCAAGATTGTTTCGTGTTTTTATCAGACATTTTGTACACCACGCTATCGAGCACTAAATAATCGTCCTCCACGCTCCAATAGCTCAGGAAGCCCTCCCAGTTGGCAGTCGACCAAGACCTGTCTTCCGGCAGGTGCGAATAGAATCTGGCCGAATGCGCCGAATCGAGTTCAGCCAATGGACATCCCAATAGCATCCACTTCTGCCCGTCGATATAAATGACATGGGAGGCTTGTCCAGTGGCGAAAGCCACCGACGGTACAAGCATCAGCAACAACCAAAAGAACCTACTGATTTTCATACTGCTGCACTTCATCGTGGAAAAACTCGAGCTGGATGCCCGCCTGGCGGAAGAGCTCCTCGCTCTCGGCACCGGCATGGTACTTGCGCTCGCACACCACGCGCTTGATGCCGCAGTTGATGATGAGCATGGCGCAGGTGCGGCAGGGCGTCATGCGGCAGTAGAGCGTGGCGCCGTCGAGGGCTATGCCGCGGCGTGCGGCCTGGCAGATGGCGTTCTGCTCGGCATGCACGGTGCGCACGCAGTGGGTGGAGATATGTCCGTCGGCGTCGATGGTCTGCCGGAAAAGGTGACCCACCTCGTCGCAGTGCGGCAGACCTGCGGGCGACCCCACATAGCCCGTCACCAGCAGCTGGCGGTCCTTCACTATCACACAGCCCGAGCGGCCGCGGTCGCAGGTGGCGCGTTTGGAAGCCGTGTTGGCCAGTTCCATGAAATACTCGTCCCACGACGGGCGGTGATATGTAATCTGCTGCAGCACCTCCTCGACCTGCTTGTTCAGATCCTCGAAGGTGCCGCCGTTGTCGAAGCGGAAGTCGGCGTTCTCGATGCAGTATTTGAGGTTCTGCTTGTTGGGGTCGCTGTTGTCCATCTCGCGCTGCTCGTTGGCGATGAAGGTCTCGTAGGACACGTGGTCGGTCTCCGAACCGCGCAGCACGGCGCGCTCGTAGCGCACCTTGGGGTCGGCGTCGACGGCGAAGAGGTAAAAACTCGGCTTGCCGCGCAGGGCCTCCACCTCGCCGGGGGTGCGCACGCTCTCGATGATGCAGTTGCAGCCCGATGCCGACGCCTGGCGGTAGAGCTCCTCGACGATGTAGGACGGCGTATGCTGCGCGCGCAGGTCGTTGCCAACGGCGGTCATCGTGTCGCGGTTCACCTCGAGGCCGCGGCGCTTGATCTCCTCGGTGATGAAGGCGCGCACACTGTAGTGCACAAAGCCGCGGTTCTTGACCAGATAGTCGACGATGGTGCCCTTGCCGGCGCCCAGCGTCCCTGTAATGCCTATGGTAATCATTATCTTTTACGTTTTTAGCATCATAACGACACCCGCCCGCTTTTATTGTGCGGCGGATGCATTTACACCATCTGTAGACTCAACAATCAAGTGCAACACCGTTGTGCAAAGATAGGAAGAATTTTTGTTTCGGGGATGAGAAGTTCAAAAGTTTTCTTGGGCGGAGATTCAGTTCGGTTTGCACAAAGAGGATGTAAT
>Ga0310695_10000167_pt1 | contig 173913 bp, 142 predicted proteins | sample RumenRJG_04DNA_FD_203882 | JGI IMG/M metagenome (GOLD analysis project Ga0310695, IMG submission 203882) | Bovine rumen microbial communities from Lethbridge, Alberta, Canada - RJG_04 (v2) (version 2) | ecosystem: Host-associated > Mammals > Digestive system > Stomach > Rumen | place: Canada...
CCTTGAAGTCGCCAGAAAGCTCAGCAGCCTTCGTGGGAACCTCGCCAGCGTAAACCTGACCAGTGGTACCGTTCAGAGAGATGTAATCACCCTCCTTATATACAACACCATCAATCTCGACAGTCTTATCCTTATAGCTTACGTTCAGAGCACCTACACCTGATACGCAGCACTTACCCATACCACGAGCCACAACGGCAGCGTGAGAGGTCATACCACCACGAGCGGTCAGGATACCCTCGGCAGAAGCCATACCAGCCAAGTCCTCAGGAGAGGTCTCGATACGTACGAGCACTACCTTGTGACCATCGTTGTGCCAAGCCTCAGCGTCGTCAGCGTGGAATACAATCTGACCGCAGGCAGCACCAGGAGATGCGGGCAGACCCTGAGCGATAACCTTAGCCTGAGACAAAGCCTTCTTATCGAATACGGGGTGCAGCAGCTCGTCGAGCTTCTGAGGCTCGCAGCGCATGATGGCGGTCTTCTCGTCGATCATACCCTCGTGGAGCAGGTCGATAGCAATCTTCACCATAGCAGCACCTGTGCGCTTACCGTTACGGGTCTGCAGGAACCACAGCTTGCCCTCCTGAACGGTGAACTCCATATCCTGCATATCGTGATAATGGTTCTCCAGCTTCTCCTGGATACCGTTCAACTCGGCATAGATCTCAGGCATGGCCTCCTCCATAGAAGGATACTTGGCAACGCGCTCCTCCTCAGAGATACCAGCGCGCTCAGCCCAGCGCTGAGAACCAATCTTGGTAATCTGCTGTGGAGTACGGATACCAGCCACAACGTCCTCACCCTGAGCGTTAACCAGATACTCACCGTTGAACAGGTTCTCACCATTGGCAGCATCACGGCTGAAGCATACACCAGTAGCAGAGGTGTCGCCCATATTACCGAATACCATAGCCATTACGCTAACAGCTGTACCCCACTCGTCGGGGATGCCTTCCATCTTACGATAGAGGATAGCGCGCTCGTTCATCCAGCTGCGGAATACAGCGCAGATAGCGCCCCAGAGCTGCTCGATAGGATCGTTGGGGAAGTCCTTACCAGTGCGCTCCTTGATGGCAGCCTTGAACAGCTGAACCAGCTTCTTCAGATCCTCTACTGAGAGGTCCTTATCCAGAACAACACCGCTCTCCTTCTTTACCTTCTCGATAATCTCCTCGAATGGGTCGATATCAGTCTTATTTACAGGCTTCATCTCGAGCACTACATCACCGTACATCTGTACGAAACGGCGATAAGAGTCGTAAACGAAGTGTGGATTGTTTGTCTTCTTAGCCATACCCTCAGCAACCTCGTCATTCAGACCCAGGTTCAAGATGGTATCCATCATACCAGGCATTGAGGCGCGAGCACCAGAGCGAACTGATACCAACAGAGGATTCTGGGCATCGCCAAACTTGCAGTTCATCAAGTCCTCAATGTGCTTAACGGCTGCCATCACGTCGTCGTTCAGCAGCTCCATAATCTTCTGCTGACCTACCTGATAATATTCGTTACAGCAGTCTGTTGTAATTGTGAAACCAGGAGGAACAGGCACACCGATGTGGTTCATCTCGGCAAGGTTTGCACCCTTACCACCAAGTTCCTCACGCATTTTTGCATTACCTTCGGCCTTACCGTTACCGAAGAGGTAAACTCTTTTTTGACTCATACGATTGAATAGTTTATAACGTTTATATTATGCTTATAAATTGTTTTAATTCTAATTGCGCAAAATTACAAATTTCTCTGCACATACGCAAGAAAATTGCGCAAAATCTTTATTCTTTAGAGTTTTTTTTGTAATTTTGCCCCTCAAAATAAGAGATATGGCCAGAAAGAAGAAATCTTTACCCCTCCTTGAGGGTGTAATAATAGAAGCGGTAGCAGCCGAGGGCAAGTGTCTTTTCCATTGGGAAGAGCTGGTAGTTTTTGTACCGTTCTGTGTGCCCGGAGATGTCTGCGACGTCCAGATACGCCGCAAGAAACACTCGTTTGCGGAAGGCGAGATAGTTCGCTTTATTAAATATAGTAATGTACGCGCGACACCATTCTGTAGCCACTTTGGTGTCTGCGGAGGATGTAAGTGGCAGAACCTGCCTTACGAGGAACAACTTAAGTTCAAGCAGCAGCAGGTATACGACCAGCTTCATCGCATTGGTAAGATAGAATTGCCCGAGTTCAATCCTATCCTCGGTTCTGTGCACACACAGGAATACCGTAACAAGCTCGACTTCGGCTGTGCCAACAAACGCTATCTTACCAAGGAGCAGATCTCTACTCTTCCAAATGAACAGAGCCAGAGCCTGAAAGACGTACCAGCCATCGGATTTCATATCACCGGAGCCTTCGACAAGATTCTGCCGATAGAGAAATGCTGGCTGATGGACGACCTTCACAATAAAATCCGCAATGAGGTGCGCGACTACGCAATGGATCATGATCTCTCCTTTTTCGACCTCCGGGCTCAGGTGGGGCTTCTCCGCGATGTCATCATCCGCAATAGTGCAAGTGGCGAGTGGATGGTGATATTCCAGTTCCACTATGACAGAAGCACATTCGAGACACTCGCACAGAGTGAGAAACAGGCAAAAGACCTGCTCCAGCACATAGCCGACATATTCCCACAGATTACATCACTGATGTATCTCGACAATCAAAAGTGCAACGATACCATAGGCGATCAGGAGATACTTGTATTCAAGGGCAAGGACCATATTTACGAACTAATGGAAGACCTGAAGTTCAAGGTTGGTCCGAAGAGTTTCTATCAGACCAATACCGAGCAGGCATATCATCTCTACAGTGTAGCTCGCAACTTCGCAAAACTTACTGGTAATGAATTTGTTTACGACCTCTATACCGGCACAGGAACCATTGCCAACTTTGTGGCCAAAAATGCTAAGAAAGTTATAGGTATTGAATACGTGCCCGAGGCAATCGAGGATGCAAAGATCAACTCTGAGGTAAATAATATTGAGAACACATTGTTCTATGCCGGTGATATGAAGGATATTCTTACTGATGAGTTTATTGCCGAACACGGCCGTCCGGATGTTATCATCACCGATCCTCCACGAGCAGGCATGCATCCCGACGTAGTAAAGACCATCCTTCGTGCCGCCCCGAATCGCATTGTCTACGTTTCCTGTAATCCAGCCACACAAGCCCGTGACCTGCACGATATGGATGCCGACTACCGTGTGGTAGACGTACAGCCCGTCGACATGTTCCCACATACTCCCCACGTAGAGAATGTAGTGCTCTTAGAACGCAGATAGACTGACAGTTATAAAAAATAAATGCCCAAATATTTGGAGATTCCGTTTTTTTATTGTATCTTTGCCCAAAATTAAGGAGAAAACTAATTTATATAAGTGCAATAACTAAAAATAGGAATCAAATGAAAAAGAAAAGACTATTCAGTTTGATGGCGCTGGTAGCGCTGGCAACATTCTCCGCGAGTGCAGACACAGAAGTAGGTAACGGCCAAGTGCTTGACCCCGCTCAGGGCCTAGATCCCCTGACAGCAGAGGAGGTAGCCACCCTGGAGGCAATGGAGGCTACTCAGGAGAAAGCCACCATCGAACTACCTGCCTGGGTGAAGAACATCAAGTTCAGCGGCTACGGCATGCTGCAGTATCAGGGTGAGGACAAGGAGAATGCCCACACCAACACCTTCAACCTCCGTCTGGCCCGTTTTATTCTCGATGGTAAGATTGGTGATTTCGACTGGCGTGCTCAGATTCAGGGAACAAATGCCACGGGTCCTGGCCAGCCTACGGTTCAACTCGTAGACCTCTATGCAGAATGGCGAAAATATCCGGAGTTTAAGATTCGTGCGGGTCAGTTCAAGCGTGCCTTCACTTACGAGAATCCCACCCACCCCATCACTCAGGGTTGGAGAGGTTATGCTGATGTAATCAACAAACTCTCTGCTTTCGGTGACCGTACTGGTGAGCGCTCTTCAGGTGGACGTGATATCGGTATCCAGTTCTCCGGAGATCTCTTCCCTAATGCCAATGGCCGCAGGCTTTTCCACTATCAGATAGGTTTCTACAATGGTGAAGGTGTCAACCAAAAGGATATGGACAACCGTAAGGATATCATCGCAGGTGCATGGGTAATGCCTATCAAAGGCTTGCGTATCGGTGCTTTCGGATGGGTAGGTAGTCGTGGTGGAATGTTAGACCCGATAACCAATGAGACCAGAAGTGTAGAGAAGAACCGTTACTGTCTCTCTGCAGAGTATAGCGTAGACGAATACATGTTCCGTGCAGAGTATATCCACAGTCAGGGTTGGGGTGCTAAGTCTCCTGGCAATAACGTACGAGAGATCTGTTACGAGAATGGCGACAAGGCCGACGGTTGGTATGTATTCGGAATCGTACCCCTGATTAAGGGTAAACTCCATGCAAAGGCCCGCTATCAGACATATCGCAATCAGAAGAGCTGGTCTACATCTGTTAATCAGGTAGAATGCGGTCTCAACTACTTCTTTACAAAGAATCTCGAACTTCACATGGAGTATTCTCACGTGAACGATCGTTCTTTGGCAAAGCACAACTACAACCTCGTAGATGTAGAGCTCGACTTCCGTTTCTAAATTCTACGGAATCTGCGTGTCAGCATCTCCCAAAGATGCGTCTTCTGTCGCAAGATATGTATCGAGAAGCAAGTACTCACAACTGTCAGTACCACTCCGCTACCCCAGCGCATAAGACTGTCAGGAAGAAACGTCGAAGCATAGGCGAGAAGACCCAGGAAGACTAACACCACAGCATAACGTACTACGGTTACCGACATACGGTAACCGTATTTCTTATATGCATATCCATTAATCATGATATAGTCGAACACATGTGCTAGAGTGATTGCCAACCCAGTACCCCATAGTCCCCATTGCTCGTAACCAAAGATAACCAGCATCACGAACACTATAAAATAAGAAGCCTCCAGAATCAGATAGACCACCGATTTCCCACGTGCCAATGTGATATAGGCCACAGGCAGCGTGAGTACCTTGAAGAACATCGCCAGAACAGAAATCTGTGCCATCGTTACCACATCGATAAACTCACTACTAAACAGCAATGGTATCAATATCGGCAGAAACACTATCAATGCAGTAAGCATTGGTGAGATAATCAGCAGCGACACCTCCATCTGTCTGTTCACTGTCAGATTTGTTGCATCGATATCGTTATTCACAGCCGACAGTCGAGGATAATAGTCAGTCTCCATCGCCGAGAACACCATGCCCGCATAAGTGATGGTAAGCATATATCCCACATTATAGAATCCCAGTACCTCCAGATCGCCCGTCACGTTGAGATATGAGCGTATCACCATCTCTGCCCCGCTGCCAATGATTCCCGCCAATGTGAATGCTACGCCCAGCCGAACCATCTCCATACCTTCACCAAGAATACCTCGAGTACCATTGAGCCTCAACGGATATAGCCGCAACGAATACCAAAGCGTGGCACACATTGTGACAAAGGCCATCAGCACAATGACTGGTACGATACCTGCCTGCCAAAAGAAATAATATATCGGTACCGATATCAACAGTGATGCCAGCACCGAAACAATCTGTACTATCGCGATTGCCCCAAGTTTCCTGTGGCTTTTCAGTATCGCTGTCTCGCCACCAGTAACTGCTATCATTCCAACGGCAGGAGCCAAGAGTATAAAGTGCAGGCTGTGGTCACCCCAGGAGAAGGTAGCGTTACTCAAGAACGGTCCTATTGCAACACACACCAGCATTCCTATCAGTGCCGTAAGCAGGCTCCATCCCCTGATAATACTCACAAAATGCGACGTTCTCTCCCCGTAACCCTTCTCCACCATCTCAGAGAGATTCTTAACCGCACTGACAGGAAGTCCGAGAATAGTGGTTTGGGATATCAGACTGACAGTAGTATTAAAGAGCGATGCCAAGCCCATACCACCAGGACCAAGGAGAATAGCCACAAACTTATTCCGCACAAGACCCACCAATACGTTGAGTCCCTGTACGCCTCCGAAAACACCAGTGTATTTCAACACATGACTATAGCTCTCGTCGTGCTCTTTAACCATCTTTTTCTTAAAAATCAAACGCAAAATTACATAAAATATTACGTATTCACAAATAAATTTGGTATTTTGCTCACTAAATCGTATCTTTGTACCATGAAACTGAGTATCATCATCCCCGTTTACCGTGTAGAAGATACGCTCGACAGATGTGTTGAGAGCGTCTTAAAGCAGGATTACGACGATATGGAAATAATACTCGTTGATGACGGCTCGCCAGACAATTGTCCTCAGAAATGTGACGACTGGTCCAGGAAAGACTCCCGCATCAGAGTGATTCACAAAGCCAACGGAGGTCTCAGCGATGCCCGCAACGCAGGTCTGGATATCGCCCAAGGCGACTATATATCATTTGTTGACTCTGACGATTTCATCAGCTTATCCACCTATGGTCCGCTGATGAATACTCTTTCCCGACGGCCCGAAATTGACATCCTGGAATATCCGGTAATCGTCAACTTCCGCTCACCCAAGCAACACAAGTTGGTCTTTACCGAAGAGACTGTTTATGACAACATATCTGACTATTGGTATAAAGGTCAGGCATATTTACACAGTTATGCCTGTAACAAGATCTACCGCTCGTCACTTTTCGAGGAGATAAGATATCCCAAGGGTATCGTCTTTGAAGACATTCACACTCTACCCAAGCTCCTAAAAAGAGCAAATACCATTATGACAAGCGGCAAGGGCCTCTACTATTACTGTCCGAACCCCTCCGGCATCACCGCCACAGCCGACGGCAATGCCCTTCGCATGCTTCTCCAGCCGCATGTAGAAATCGTCCGAAGCAGTCAGCGTCAGGACCAAGATTTCCAGACATACTACCTCCATGTGCTTAACATTCAGATGGATGTATATGAACAGGCCGGCGATGATCCTATCCTCCCACAGATCCATATGAACCCACAATATTTCAAGGGCAAGCAACAATTCAAGGCCACAGCATTAAACATACTTTGTATCAAGAGATTATGCATAACAAACAAGATTCTCCACAAGTTCTGGCGAAGCCGTTGATAAGCTTCATCCTGACCTACTACAACCTGCCAGTAGATATGCTCTGCATGTGTATTGACAGCATTCTGGCTCTATCGCTCCAAGGTGATGGGCGCCAGATTATAGTGGTTGATGATGGTTCAGACGAGAGTCCTGTTAACGCCCTGATGAGATATGGCGATGACATCACCTATATCCGTCAACGAAACCAAGGCCTCAGCCAGGCCCGTAACACCGGAATCCAGATGGCCACAGGCAATTACCTGCAGTTTGTCGATGCCGACGACCGTCTGCTCAAGGATGCCTACGAGCACTGTCTGAAGATTGCAAAGACCAGGAATCCCGAAATGGTCGTCTTTGATTTCACCACCACAGCCGGCAAGACAAACGACTTCAAGGACCTTCCCTCACAAAGTGGCAGCCACTATATGCGCCACCACAACATTCACGGTACGGCTTGTGGATATCTGTTCAAACGCTCCGTTCTTGGCGACCTTCGTTTCACTGCCGGCATCTACCACGAAGACGAGGAGTTTACCCCCCTCCTCATGCTGAGAGCCGAAAACATTATCGTTACCACCGCTCTTGCATACCTCTATCAACAGCGATCTGGTTCAATCACCCACCATAAATCCACACAGAATCAGCAGAAACGCCTCAGCGACCTCAAGGGCATCATACAGCGACTCCATAATACTGCCGACCGTATGCCTGTCGACGACAAGACAGCCCTTCAGCGGCGTGTGGCCCAACTCACCATGGACTATATCTATCAGGTTGTATATCAGACTCGTTCACGACAACAGCTGGAAACAGAGATCAGCAACCTTACTCGTAGCGGACTGTTCCCATTGCCCGACGTCGCCTACACTTCCAAATACATCTGGTTCCGCAGGTTGTCAAACACCTCTGCCGGCAGAGCCCTGCTCATGCGCATCATCCCATTAATCAACAGAGAACGATGAAGGTACTACTCATAGGCGAATACAGCAACGTTCATGCTACTCTGGCCGAAGGTCTACGCACACTCGGCCACCAGGTGACAGCAATCTCCGATGGCGATGGCTGGAAGAACTACCCACGCGACATCGATGTATCAAGAAGTCCCGGCATGCTGGGAGGCATCCGCTTGATGGCAAGGCTTTACGCACTGTTACCTAAGATGAGGGGCTACGATGTGGTACAACTCATCAATCCCCTTTTCCTGGAACTCAAGGCCGAACGGTTGTTCTTCTTTTACGACTACCTGGGCCGTTATAACAAGAAGGTTTTTCTTGGAGCCTTTGGCATGGACTGGTACTGGGTCCACACATGTACCCACGACAAGCTCCTACGATACAGCGACTTCAACATCGGCAGCGCTGTACGTACCGACGCAGAGGCCAAGCGCTACCAGAACGACTGGCTTGGAACAGCTAAAGAAAGACTTAACAAACATATCGCCCAAGACTGCGACGGTATCATCACCGGACTCTATGAATACCATGTTTGCTACCACCCACACTTCCCTGACAAGACCCGATTTATCCCCTATCCCATACGTCTGCCGCAAACATCATCTATTGATAGAGTAAACAGCCACAAAATACTGATTTTCATAGGAATAAACCGCGAGCGCTCTGTATACAAAGGCACTGATATCATGCTTCGCGCAGCCGAAGATCTGGAAAGGAAACACCCTGACAGGATGCAACTGATAAAAGCCGAGTCGATACCATTCACAGAGTACCAGAAGATGATGAACGGTTCGGACGCCATATTAGATCAGCTTTACAGCTACACCCCATCCATGAATTCCCTTCTGGCGATGTCAAAGGGTATTATTTGCATAGGTGGCGGTGAGCCCGAGAACTATGAGATCATCCACGAGACAGAGCTCAGGCCCATCATCAATGTCGAGCCCACATACGATAGCGTATATCACGAACTGGAGCAGTTAGTGCTCCATCCCGAGCGAATCCCAGAACTTAAAAGCCAGAGCATAGAATATGTCAAGAAGCACCATGACTACATAAAAGTAGCAAAGCAGTACGTTGACTTCTGGACAAAATAAAAGACCCCACACATTGTGTGGAGCCCTTGCCTTTCAATTTTGAATTTTCAATTGAATTAAGCCTCAGCAGGAGCAGCCTCCTCTGCAGGAGCCTCAGCAGCAGCTGCCTCAGCAGCCTTTGCAGCCTCTTCCTCTGCCTTAGCAGCAGCCTCAGCAGCCTTCTTCTCAGCTACCTTCTTTGCGATGGCCTCATTTACGGCCTTTTCTGCCTTCAGTGCATTCTCAGCAGCTTCCTTCTTTGCCTTTGCCTCAGCCTCACGGATCTTGTTCAGACCGTTCTGCTTGTCAGCCTTCCAGGCATCGAACTTCTTCTGCGCAGCAGCCTCGTCGAAAGCGCCCTTCTTCACACCACCGCGGAGGTGCTTCATCATGTAAACGCCCTCACGGCTGAGGATGTTGCGAACTGTGTCTGTGGGCTGAGCACCTGTCTCTACCCAATAGAGTGCACGATCGAAATTCAAGTCTACTGTGGCAGGATTGGTGTTAGGATTGTAAGTACCAATCTTCTCAGTAAATCTACCATCACGTGGTGCACGAGCGTCAGCGATTACGATGCTGTAGAAAGCATAGCCCTTACGGCCGCCGCGCTGCAATCTGATCTTTGTTGCCATTGTTTAAATCTTTAATTTTTTATTAATAATTTGAATTTCATGCTCTTATCTCGTAAAAGCGGCTGCAAAGGTACAACAAATAAATGACAATTGATAAATGATAAATGATAATTTGTTGTTGCATAGGGGTATTTTAACGTTTTTTGGGTGTTTTGCGATTGAAATATAGCAATAAATGACTAACTTTGCGGTCGAATCATGGCAATAACGTCTTTATCGATACTGATTCCTACCTTTAATGACCTGTGTGTCAATCTGGTGGAAGGACTCCGGCTTCAGGCAGAGGAGACAGGTATCGCCTACGAGATTCTTGTGGCTGATGATGGCTCAACAGATGAAGATGTCGTTCGTCAGAACAATGTTATCAGCCAATGGCCCAACTGTCGCTATCTACGCCATACTGACAATATCGGCAGAGCCGCCATACGTAACCTCCTCGCCAGGACGGCCCAGCACGAATGGCTGCTCTTCATAGACAGCGATATGACCCTTATACGTCCCGATTTCCTCGCAAGATACCTGTTGGCAGACGATGCCGATGTTATCGACGGAGGCGTTGCCATAGAGGGCGATGCCGAAGCCCTCATGGGCAATCTCCGCTATCGTTATGAGAAGTCCTCTGAGCACGAGCATACCGTTGAGATGCGCCAGCAGAATCCTTATCGCGATTTCCACACTGCCAATTTCCTTATCCGTCGTGAGCTGATGCTCTCCCACCCTTTCGACGAGCGTTTCCGCTGTTACGGCTACGAGGATGTCATCTTCGGCAAACAGCTGCGAGCCGCCACCATATCCATCACCCATATCGACAACCCTGTGGGTTTCTGTACCTTTGAGAGCAATTCCGACTTCGTGTCAAAGACTGAAGAAGGTCTGCGTACCCTTCTGGCGTTCCGCAACGAGCTGCGCGGCTATTCCCGCCTGCTCACACTTGTCGACGGCATCCATATCTCCCTCATACTGAGTATCATCCGTTTCTCTCATCAGCTCTTCGGCAGTCTCATCCGCAGTAACCTCTGTGGCCAGCGTCCTAACCTACTACTCTTCAAACTCTACAAACTTGGATATTACCTCTCAGTCAGTAGGCGGAAGGTAGCAGAGAGAGGAAAGTGATCGCCCAGCATCTCCCCGTCGTCACGCACATAGTCCTTCTGATCTATGTCTACAGACAATGGAATCAGCTGACTGCCACCCCTGGGGTTGATATACAGTATCTTGTCGAGCGTCTCTCCATTGCGCGACCATCCTATAGCCCCTTCGTCCTTGGTAACATTTCCCTCCACCATTTCAGGATATCTCACGTTACGTTTCAGTGTTATCCAGACATCGCCTACAGTAGCCTTTCCTGTAGCCTCGATATAGTCGATGAATGCTGTCTTTACGCTGTCGCGCTCATACCATGTGTTCAGGTCGCCACATACTATCACAGGCCTACTGTCGAGGTTAATGAGTATGGAGTCACGCAGCTGTTTCCATTGTTTCAGCCTCACCTCCCTGTCTGGTCCGTCGTCGCCGTTAGCCTCATCGTCATCGTCGCTGGCATCCATGTGCATGTTATACAGCACCAGTCGTGAGCCTCCTTTCAGCTGGATGTCATATCGTCGGAATCCCTTCTCTATGATATCGTCCCACGCATGGTCAAACTTCCCGTAGTTCTCTGCCCAGCGTGTTCTGTCGTGAGTAGCTACATTGATACTTTTGCGCCAGAAGAGGTTTACTCCGTCGAATGGGAAATACATCCCGTCAAAGTTGAAGTTGCCCAATGTCACCTCTCCTCCCAACTCATCGTGTGAATAGTCGTTGTCGAGGGCCGAGCATATCTGTTCGTTGTAATTAAAATTCTCCTGTACGGCGATGATGTCATGTCCTTTTCGAGCCAGATATTGGCTGATTACAGGGCTATATGTCTCCCCAGGTCCGCTTTCGTTTATACTGACGTCAAACAGCCCGAGCGAGAGCTTCTGCGGCAGCCCGTCTACGTTGAGTGTCACCAGCGAGAATTCCTCACCAGGGCGTTCCGATGGCGACGTAGAATCATCATCACTTGAGCACGCTGTGAACATCGTTATCGTTCCGCATATCATCAGGATGGCGGAAATCATCCGTTGTCTTGTCTGCTTCATACAAAAAAATCATAGCTGTCCCAAGTCCCATTGTCCCAATCTGAAACATAAAAATATAGTGAATTAAGTTATAAGAATCTGAACTATACGCTCGGCAGTGCGTCCATCCCAGCGATCTGGAAGAGCACATTTTTTCCATTCACCCTTTACCATCTGTGAAACGGCCTCACGCAGCTTGTCGGCATCCTCACCGACGAGGATGTTTGAACCCACCGTCACAGTCTCCTGATGCTCGGTATAGTTGTTGAGTGTGATGCAAGGCACGCTATTGAAAGTAGCCTCCTCGGCCACATTACCAGAGTCGGTAATAATACCCAATGCATTCGACGCTAACCATCCAAACTCAAGATAGCATAACGGACTGACAATCAATACCCTATCCCTATATCGCTCAAGCATATCATACGCCCTTCCACGTAATGGGGCGATGATGGTAACATCGCCAGCAGCCTCAAGGATAGCATCCACCATTCGATAGAGATTCTCCTCGTCGGCCATAAGAGCCTTACGGTTTAGGGTAAATACGATATATCTCCCTTTGACATCATCCATAAAGGCCGGTTTCTTCAATCTGTCGTAATTGAATCTGAGGGTATCCATGAGGATATTACCCACCATATATGTCTGAGAGGTCTCTGACTGTTCACGGGTGGCAATGCTGTTGCTCTTCACTCCGGCGGTAAAGAGATAGTCGCTCAGGGCATCTATCACCAGACGGTTGATCTCCTTCGGCATGTTGATGTCGAAAGAGCGTGTTCCCGCCACGAGATGAGCCAGTTTAACACCGCGTTTCTTTGTGACGATAGCAGCCGCCATTGTCGAGGCGAGGTCATCAACGACAATCACCACATCCACAAGATACTCATCGAGGAAATGGTCGAACTCCGCCATCACCCTACTCGTTATCTCGTTGAGTTTCGTGCTGTCGACACCCAGGAAAAAGTCGGGCTCAGGCATCTGAAGGTCGTCAAAGAGCGATGTCTCGAGTGTTGGGTCATCCCTCTTTCCTGCATACACAAGATAATACTTCGCCTCACCACTCTTCCTGATGGCACGGATCAACGGGGCTACCTTAACGAAATTAGGACGTGCTCCGGCAACAATACAGATATTTTTACTCATAATAATTGTAATTTTTTGCAAAGATAGTTATTTTTGGGGATTTTCTTTTGTTATTTTGAAAAAAATCTCTATTTTTGCAGAAGATAAAACTAATTACGACTGATAATGATACTTAAACGGATTTTTCTCAGCCTTATGGCGATGGCGTTCCTCGAGAGTGCCTCAGCACAACAGCTACAGGCGTCGCAATCGCATTTCTCCACAGAGAATGGAATGTCGAGTAATGCTATAGCAGGTATTTACCAAGACGATTACGGATTCCTGTGGCTCGCCACATGGAATGGTCTTTCGCGTTATGACGGTTATAACTTCTTTAATTACCGAACCGGAAACGGCAGTAGGATAAAGAACCTCCACAACCGTATCTACGACCTCGCCATCGACCAGTCGCAGAACATCTGGATGCGAATGTACGACGACAGAGTGTTTGTACTTAATCGTTCCATTGACAAGATAATCAACCCCTTTGAAGGTATCAACGGATACGAGAAGTTCAAGGCCAACTCCCCTATCCTGGTTACAAGCACAGGTGATGTCCTGGTATCAATCAAAGATATAGGGCTATATATCATCCATCTTACTCGCAGGGGATTCCAGAGAGAACAGATTACCACAGGAGGTCTGTCGGTGACTAGTATGGCCGAAGGCTACCAGAACGACATCTGGCTTGGCACCAACAAAGGTGTACACAGACTCGACCGCAGCAACCTTAGTCTTGAGAGTCACTCTTTCCTCGATAATGAGGATGTGGCGTGCATGTATTCCAACGGATACAAGATCTATGCAGGCTGTAAAGATGGAGCCATCTATTCCTTTGCATATGGTCAGGAGCCTAAGTGTCACCGCAAGCCAACAGGAAGTCCGATACTAAGACTCTTCGTTGACAGCGGAGATCTCATCTGGTTCAACGACACCCGCATGGGTTCAGCTCGCATCAATCCAGATACCGGCAATGAGAAACTGTTCCAGCAATCTGTACCGGTGCCGGAATACTTCGACTTTGGAGGAGGATTCTCTGAGAAATACGGCACAGTTTGGGTGAGGATGAATCACGGAGGCTACGGCTACTACAACCGTGAGGCCGACAAGGTGGAGTATTTCCACAATGACCCGTCGAACCCATGGAACCTCTCTAATACAGTTCTGGCATCGTTAGAGACACAAGAGGGAGTGATATGGATGTCGACCATCAGACGAGGTCTCGACAAACTGGAGATACTGAACAAAAACATTGTGAGAAAGCTTCCTGTAAAAGAAGCACAGTCGACATTGGAGAACGAGATACGCTCCATCTATTATGACCCCCAGCGGGAACTGACATTCATCGGCAACAAAGCCAGCACCTTATTTATATATGATAAAGAGTGGAATGAAACAACCATCAAGTCCGACAGTCAGGGTAACTCCCTTGGGCGTATCTATAACGTCTTCAAGGACTCAAAAGGCAACTACTGGATAAGCAGTAAGGGCGAGGGGCTCTTTAAGATGTCGCAACAGGGTACGGGATGGACGATAGTAAGATACTGTCACGACCCCAACGACCAATACAGTCTTGGTTCTGACGACGTCTATGAGACTGTAGAAGACCGCGACGGTAACATCTGGGTAGCCACATACGGTGCTGGCGTAAACCTGTTGATAAAAGACAAGAGCGGCAAAGAGGTGTTCATGCACAGCGGCAATGACATGAAGAAATACCCCAAGGATGCCTATAACAAGGTACGTTGTATAGAGATGGACAAAGAAGGCAATATCTGGGGAGGGTCCAGCGATGGTATCATCGTCCTATCATACAAGAACGGCAAGATAAATATCGACCCCATGGAGAATGCTGAAAGCGAGAACCATATCCTGATGAGTACAGATATCGTCTGTATGCGACGCGATGAAGAAGGCAGGATGTGGGTAGGCACCAATGGTGGCGGTCTGAGCCGTGCACTGAGTAAGGACAGAAAGGGCAACTGGCTCTTCGAGACATTAGGTGCAAAAGACGGTCTGCCATCAGAGGAGATACGTAGCATCACCATCGACCCGAGAGGAAACGTATGGTTTGGTACTGATCATATCATCTGTTCGTACGACCCGAAGAAAGGCATCCTCACATCGTTCTCATCGCTCGACGGTGTTGACGAGACGATGCTCTCAGAATCAGCCGCTGCTGCTGTGGGAACTGACGAAGTGTTGTTCGGAACCCTCAACGGATATTATATCGTTGACCGTAAGAAGCTCATGGCCAGCACGGGATCGCTGTTGAAGCTGCACATTACCGACTTCTTCCTCAACGATGAACTGCAGAGTCCACGATTCAACGATAACTTCACCGATTATCCTCCAGAGTGTAAGACGATAAAAATACCTACGCGCAATGCATCTTTTGCGTTCCGTTTTGCATCACTCAACTTCCAGTTGCAGCATCGTGTTCACTTTCAGTATATGCTCGAGGGATATGACAAAGACTGGCAGAATGCGGGTAAGGATCGTATCGCAGCCTATTCGGAAGTGCCAGGAGGTACTTATCGTCTAAAAATCAAGGCCTTTCTTCTGGAGTCACCAGAGAAGTGTGATATGCGCACTATAGAGATTGTTGTGCCCGGCTCACCATTACTGTCACCAGTGGCACTCATCATCTACGGCTGCCTACTGCTTATCATAGCTATCCTGATATTTGCTAAGATGAAGAAACGTCGAATAGTTAAAAAACAACAAGGCGAGGAAAATAATCAGGCTGTGATTTCCGAATCTCAGGAATAATTACTATCTTTGCACCAAAATACGGGTCGTGCCGCATAGATCGGGATACTCTACATTAATTTTTTAAACTGGGCCAGCTTCTCTTGCTAATGGCGGGCCACATCTTTAGAGAGCATCTTGATGCCGGTGGATTACAACGGCGGAGAGCACCCACATCGTGTGAAACAGGAGTTTTCACCAAATCATCGGCACGCACCCGCTTTTTTCATGGATAATGGTTAAAGGTTAAAAATTATGTTTTCAGGAATTATTGAGGAGTTTGCTACTGTAGTAGCTATAAAGAAAGACCGCGAGAATATCGATTTTACACTTAAGTGTTCATTTGTCGACGAGTTGAAGATAGATCAGAGCGTGGCTCATAATGGTGTATGCCTTACCGTTGTGGAGATAAAGGACGGGACCTATACCGTTACAGCAATGAAAGAGACATTAGACAGGACCAACCTGGGTCTGCTCCTGGTAGGTGACAAGGTGAATGTGGAGCGTTCGATGTTGATGAACGGAAGACTCGACGGACATATTGTTCAGGGGCATGTCGACGAGACGGCGACTTGTATTGCGATGGAGGATGCCGATGGAAGTACATATTTCACTTTCGAGTATCCTGAGAATAGCGAGATGGCCAAGAAAGGGTATTTCACAGTAGATAAGGGAAGCGTCACCGTCAATGGTGTTTCGCTGACGGTCTGCAACCCCACATCGAATACTTTCCAGGTGGCAATAATTCCATACACCTTCGAGCATACCAACTTCTGCGACATCAAGGTCGGGACAGTTGTGAATCTCGAGTTTGATATATTAGGGAAGTATATTGCGAGATTACAGGAGTTGAAGTAGTTTGGGAGTTAAGACATTACAATAGTTCGTGCGGAGCAGAGATGAGAGTCTTTGCTCCGTGTTGTATCAGGAAGTCACGATCACGGAAGCCCCAGAGAACGGAGATACAGGGGAGACCGGAATTACGGGCTGTCAGGATATCTACATCGCTGTCGCCAACGTAGACGGCATCCTCCTTCCCCACCCCAAGTTGTTTCAGCGCGGCAAAGACGGTGTCGGGGGCGGGTTTCTTGCGGATACCCTCTGCCTCATGCTCTCCTATGGCCACCTCGATGGTATCAGGAAAGAAATGACGAATCAGTTCCTGAGTAGCCGACATAAACTTATTGCTCACAACGGCAAGGCGACACCCACGGGATTTCAGTTCTGCGAGAGTCTCGGGAATACCATCATAAGGACGGGTGGTATCCAACGAGTGAACCATATAATGCTGGCGGAAATCAGCAAAAGCATCATCGAAAAGAGGATTAGCAGCACCGTCAGGCACAGCCCGCTCCATCAGAAGACGAACTCCATTACCCACAAACCTACGTACATCATCAGTACTATGTTCCGGCATGCCGTTGGTACGAAGAGCGTAGTTTACCGATGCCGCCAGATCGCCTATGGTATCGAGCAGTGTACCATCGAGGTCGAAGATAAAGGTCTTATACATTTACTATTTACGGATTTACGATTTAGCGTTTGGAACGCTGGATCATTGTGCGCACCTTATTATTATATCTGTCAGCCTTGATAAGCTCATCGATAGTTAGATGCATACGATATTTCCAACGGTTGTATGGGTCGCTGGGGATATTGATTCGTTCCTCACGGGGATTCTTGCTACGCAACTCACCATCCATTGCGAGCCAATCCTGAAGACTTAGCATACAGAGCATCGAAGGACAATAAAGATGTCGGGCTATTATCTCCTCTGCCAGATGAGCAGGCAGATGTTCTGGAGCGCGCCCCTGTTTCTGAAGCATCGTAACGTAATATCGCTGAGTACGCTCCGGACTCTCTTCCCACCACAGTCTCAGAGGCGACATATCGTGAGTAGCGAATGTTGCAACGCTACGATAAGGATTACCATCAAGATGGGTAAACTCGAAACCGCTCTGTTTTGGCATCGACTGGATCTCGAGGGTGAGGATACGCTGATAGTCGAGAACGGGGGCCACACAGTCGGGCAGCATGCCGAGGTCCTCAGCACAACAGAGCATATTGGTATCGCCGAACACCTCCGAGAGTCTGCGCGTAGCCTCACTGCCCCAGAAGAAGTTATGACGCTGATAGTAATAGTTGTTATACAGCCGCATGAAAGCATCTTTCTCCTCACCGGAGAGGGCCTCATATACAGGTTCGTTGAAGGCACCGATACGAGGATGATACATCTCAGGCTGACGTGGGTCTTCGAGGAAGAGCACATAGCTTATCACCCGATACAGTCCGTCACGTATCCACAGACTGTTCTCATCGCCCCTGCCCTCGAAATACTCACGGATCTTCTTCTGAGTGTCGAACTCCGACTTCAGGTCATACAACCCATAGCTGCGGGGAATGAGGAAATTATCCTTAACATACTGGGCATGGATTCCGAAAAGCCGTTCGATAACCCTGTCGTTGATAAACGGACGAGTCATGAAATCCTTACGGAAAGGCAGTCCGAAATATTCTATCTCGCTGACAGCCAGAGGCAGCGAAGGAGAGAAATGGCCCATAAGTCCGAAGATGGCATCGGCAGGAATCTCCCATATACGGAAGAATCCCAAGACGTGATCAATACGGAAGGCGTCGAAGTATTGAGCCATCCACTTCAGACGAAGCTTAAGCCATTTTATAAGGCCATCGTTCCAACGATATGTTGGGAAGCCCCAGTTCTGTCCGTTTTGTGAGAAAGCGTCGGGTGGTGCACCTGTCTGAGAATCGAGATTGAAGAGGTCTGGATGGGTCTTCGTCTCAACACTATTACCATTCACTCCTATGGGGATATCTCCTTTAAGGACTATTCCTTTGCTACGGGCATAGTCGGCAGCCGACTTCAACTGACAGTGGAGATGATACTGAATAAAATATACCAGAGGTGCTGAAGTATCAAGCCATAAAGCATAAGGCTCAAGCCACTCCTTATTATCGGCAAACCACTGTTTGAACTCCTTAGAGTCGAGCGTCTGCTGTCCCTTCTCTGCGAAATACTCCTTTACATATTCCGACTTCACACGATCCACCGCCTCATAATCGCTAAAGCTCAATGCATTAAGTTCTCTCTGCTGACGATGATATGCGGTCATCTTAGCCTTGCTCCTAAGATTTCCTAAGGCCTCAAGGTCGAGATAATGCGGATGGAGTGCGAAGGCAGATACTATATTATAAGGATAAGAGTCGGTCCAGTTGTGCGACAAGGTGGTATCGTTTACCGGCAGAAGCTGGATGACCTTCATCCCCGTAGCCTCAGCCCAGTCGACGATACGGTGCAAGTCACCGAAATCCCCCACTCCGTATGAATGTTCGCTACGCAGAGAGAACACTGGTACTACTACTCCTGCAGCACGCCATGTATGTTCCTTTACACGAAGTCCCTCACCATAAGCCACCAGCACAGAACCATCGGGGAAAGCATTCTGCTCAGACGATATCAGTCCCTCCGTAGTACGGTTATCGCCCTCCTCCCAAGCCACAAGAGCATTCGTCTCATCATCGATGATAACATACTTATACTCTAAGGGCAACAGTACATGATCAACGTTTACAGACAGTATCCAGTCGAATTTACCAAGTGGCTCCATTTTCAGGAACCTTGCCGAGTTCCAGTCGCCTAAGGCCGGATGGCTACCCAGTATAGCTAACGACTGTCCCTTTCTCAACTGAGGAGCTGACACCCGGAAGATTATTGTCTTTCTGTAAAGCGGAAGACGTTTAGCCGTAACCTCATGACTCTCAGGATTCCCCAAAGCCGTAACAGCATAGGCACTACTATACAGATGATACTGAAGAGGGATATCCCGCCATAGGTCAGGCAACAGGTAATTCTTCGATGAATCGAAATGATAGCAACGAGGCACACCCGTCCACTCCTTCCTCAACACATTTCCATCGCCATCCTCCACCTGATAGTAATAAGAGAACGACGATATAGGGTGCTGACGTGACTCTAAGACAGAAGTCTCGATAGACCAAGACACCCCGTCGTCTGTCGTCATCAACAGGTTAGAGTTACGAATAGTCCCGTCGATGCTCACATAAGAGATGAGAACATGAAGACTCTCGCCCCACTGAGTTCCGTAATTTATGGTGAATTTCAGCTTCATATCTACAATAATTTAGTGCAAAGATACAAATAATTAAGCATTCCCCGTCCACAATTCACAATATTTTTGGTTTTTCAGCAAGAAATTAAAAAAATTCGAGTAACTTTGCACCGATTTTAAAGATATCAGAGTATAATGAAGACGATTAATACAAAATATTACGTCATACCCGCGGTAATCTGTCTTTTGATTATCTTATGTCTGGGCTATTATTATTTCTTCACCGATTTCGCTAAGGATACTGAGAAGGTAAACTATGTGTATATTGATGATGATGATAATACCGACTCGGTATTTACCAAGCTGGCACCCTTCTCTACCGAACACAGTCTTAGCGGATTTAAAATCCTCGCTCGTCATTCGGGATACAAAGACAATATCCGAACTGGCAGATATGCCGTAACACCAGGTGTAAGCATAGTGAACATGTTCCGAAACATGAAGAACGGCCATCAGGAGGCTCAGATGCTTACTATCCCAGAGTCTCGTACGATAGATCGTCTGGCGGGAGTCATCTCCAGGAAACTGATGCTTGACAGTCTGATACTGGAACAGTCGCTTACGGATAATGACTTCTGCGGCAGATGGGGATATGACACAGCGACTATCGCATGCCTCTTTGTTCCAAACACTTACGAGGTATATTGGAACGTAAGCCTCGATGCCTTTATGGAGAGGATGATAAAGGAGCATGATCGCTTTTGGAACGGAGAACGCACTGACAAAGCCACATCTTTAGGACTAACACCAAATGAGGTATGTACCGTTGCAAGTATCATAGACGAAGAGACTGCCAACAATGATGAGAAGCCGATGGTGGCAGGCATGTATCTTAATCGTCTGAAGGTGGGAATGCCTCTTCAGGCTGACCCTACAATCAAGTTCGCAATGAAAAGGTTCGAATTAAAGAGGATATATCATGATATGCTGTTCTACGAGAGTCCTTACAACACTTATCAGAACATCGGCCTCCCCCCTGGACCCATCAAGATTGCATCTATCAAGGGTATAGACGCTGTCTTGAACCGCGTTGATCATGACTATATTTATATGTGTGCAAAAGAGGATTTCTCCGGCACACATAACTTCGCCAAGACATACAGCGAGCACCTTAAGAACGCCGCGAAGTATTCTAAGGCCTTAAATGATAGAGGTATCAAATAAATGATAAATGATAAAGGATAATATATGGAAGAGAAAGTATTAAATACTAATGAGGAAAGGAAATCAGTAAGCTTCATTGAGCAGATGGTTATCAATGATCTGGCTGAGGGTAAGAACGACGGTAGAATACAGACCCGTTTCCCACCAGAGCCTAATGGCTATCTGCATATCGGACACGCAAAGGCTATTGCTATCGACTTCAGCCTGGCAAAGAAATACAATGGTATCTGCAACCTCCGTTTTGATGACACCAACCCCATAAAGGAAGATACAGAGTATATCGAGAATATCGAGCACGATATCAAGTGGTTGGGTTTCCAATGGGCAAACGTCTACTATGCCAGCGACTATTTCCAGGAGCTATGGGACTTTGCCGTATGGCTCATCAAACAGGGACGTGCATACGTTGACGAGCAGAGTGCAGAGGTTATTGCCCAGCAGAAGGGAACTACCACAAGTCCTGGTACCAACAGTCCTTTCCGTGATCGTCCTGTAGAGGAGAACATTAAGCTCTTCGATTTCATGAATAGCGGTAAGTGTGAGCCCGGAACACTCGTCCTGAGAGCAAAAATCGACATGGCACACCCTAACATGCTGTTCCGCGACCCACTGATTTATCGTGTTCTTAACATCCCACATATCCGTACAGGTAATAAGTGGAATGCTTACCCCATGTATGATTTCACTCATGGACAGAGCGATTATCTGGAAGGTGTAACCCACTCTTGGTGTACATTGGAATTTGTTGAGCACCGTCCTCTCTACGACCTGTTTGTAGGATGGATGAGAGAATGGGCTGCCGACTGTGGGGCACAAGCCGAAAGCGGTAGCAGACTCAATAATCTATATTCTACACTGTCAACTTATCAAGGTCCAAGACAGACAGAGTTCAATAAGTTGAACCTCAACTATACCCTGATGTCAAAGCGTAACCTGTTGGCATTAGTAAACGAAAAACTCGTTAATGGCTGGGATGACCCACGAATGCCGACTATCTGCGGATTCCGTCGCAGAGGATACAGCCCTGAGAGTATCGTAAACTTCATCGATAAGATCGGTTATACCAAACTCGATGCCCTCAACGACATGGCTCTTCTGGAGAGTGCCGTTCGTGATGACCTCAACAGTCGTGCTATCCGTGTTAGTGCTGTCCTCGATCCTGTTAAGGTAGTTATCACCAACTACCCCGAAGGACAGGTAGAGCAGCTTGAGGCTGTAAACAATCCTGAGAACGAGGCAGATGGCACACATACCATTGAGTTCAGCCGCGAACTATGGATTGAGCGTGATGACTTCATGAAGGAGGCAGAGAAGAAATTCATGCGCCTGGCTCCTGGTAAGGAGGTGCGTCTTAAGAATGCATATATCATCAAATGCGATGAGGAGCACCCATGCGATGAAGACGAGAACGGCAATGTGACAACCATCTATTGCACCTACGATCCTGACTCTCGTAGCGGTATGCCCGGTTCAAACCGCAAGATCAAGGGCAAGACCCTCCACTGGGTAAGTTGTGCTCACGCCGTTAAGGCTGAGGTTCGACTCTACGACCGTCTCTGGAAGGTGGAGAATCCCCGTGATGATATGGCAGCGATCCGTGATGAGCAGAACTGCGATGCTGTGACAGCAATGAAACAGATAATCAACCCCGACTCCCTTAGCATCCTCAAGGACTGTTATGTAGAGCCTTATGCTGCCACGATGAAGCCACTCACCTATCTGCAGTTCCAGCGTATCGGATACTTCACTCCTGATTCCGACACAACACCTGAGCACCCAGTCTTTAACAAGACCGTTGGACTCAAGGATACTTGGAAGAAATAAAAGAACAAAGCATTGGCAGACGACGAGGAATATTTCAAGAGCGAGGAATTCAAGGCTATTCTTCAGCAATACGAAGAGTCCGTCGGATCAAGGCATTCCACATATATGGATGCCGATGATCTGGCGGATATTGCCGACTATTACCACTATGAAGGAAAGATGGAGGAAGCAACTGACGCCATCAATCTTGCCCTGCAGTTAAATCCCAATGCAGTCGGACCACTACTCTACAAAGCCCGTGAGGCAATGAGCCTACAGGACTTCGACAAGGCCCGCGAATATGCAGCTCGTATAGAATCGCTTGATGGTCCGGAGTACCTCTTTCTTAAAGGCGAGATACTTATCTGCGAGGGAAAAGCAAACGAGGCGGATGAGATCTTCCGTGAATATTTCAAGGAAGTGCCACCCGATGAACATATTGATTTCGTATATGATGTGGCCAATCTCTTCTCTGAGTATCAGCAACATGATAAGGCTTTTGAATGGATGGCCCGTTCCCAAGGCGATGACTCCGACGACTTCAAGGAACTGATGGCCCGCACCCTCTTCGGATTAGGCAAATACAAAGACAGCGAACGAATCTTCAACGAACTGCTGGATCATAATCCCTATTCCAACAGATACTGGAACTCTCTGGCGAGTGCACAGTTTATGAATGAGGACTACAGTGCATCTATCACCAGCAGCGAATACGCCATTGCCATCGATCCGGAAGACGCAGACAGCATCCTGTCAAAGGCAAACGGCCTGTATCGTCTGGAGAACTACGAGGAGGCACTCAAATATTTCGAGAGATATAATGAGAAGGAGAAAGATGACGAGTTCGGATATCTTCATCAGGGTACTAGTCTTATATATCTGGGGAGATACTCAGAGGCGATAACACGTCTGGAGAAGGCTGCAGAAATTGCGCCTGCCGACTCACAGTATCTGCCGGAGATTTACCAGGAACTGGCATTTGCCTACAGCGAACAGAAGTTGCCGGAAACGGCCCTATATTATTTAGACAAGACAAAGAATCTTGACTGTGACCATGTGGATATGGAGGTCATCAGAGGACATATCCTTCTTGCAAGTCAACGTGTCGAAGAGGCTGAGAATGTCTTTAAGGACACCATCACCAACTCTGGTAATGCCCCAAGGACAATGTTACGTATCATGGTGTCAATGTATGACAACAGATATCTGAAAGCATCATATCTTTTGTTTAAAAAATTCTTCAGTTACGTTGACAAGGACTTCAACGAAGGATATTCATATATGGCACTCTGCTGCTACGACCTCGAAAAATATGACGAGTTCATGACTTATCTACGCATAGCCGTAGAGAGGAATCCAAAAGAAGCAAAACTCGTGTTAGGCCAGTTATTTCCAAAAGGGACGCAAGTATCTGAATACGAGTTGTATTTTTCAAATCAATTAAACGATCAATAGAATATGAATTTTATCACTTCCTTACTCGGGAACCTGAATTATGGCACTATACTTTTCCTGATGCTTTTAGAGAGTACTGTCGTCCCCGTGCCCTCTGAGTTTGTTGTAACTCCAGCAGCCTATCATGCTGCAGGAGGTAATCTCGACGTATTCCTTGTAATTCTTTTTGCAACTATCGGAGCAGATATGGGAGCAACGATTAATTATGTTGTAGCATACTATGTGGGACGCCCCGTCATCTATAGCTTCGCCAACAGCAAATGGGGAAAGATGTGCCTTCTGAATCAGGAGAAGGTAGAGAAGAGCGAAAAGTATTTCGATGATCACGGTATTGTGGCTACTCTTACAGGAAGACTTATTCCCGGCATCCGTCATCTGATATCCATCCCTGCGGGACTCGCAAAGATGAACTATTGGAAATTCCTGCTCTACACCACCATCGGAGCCGGAGTATGGCATACTATCTTAGCAGCTCTCGGATGGTATCTTCACAGCATCGTGCCCGAAGATCAGCTTAACGATAAAATCACCGAATATGCCGAATACATAAAAATCGGAATCATCCTGTTAGTGCTCCTTGCTGTTGCATATTTCGGCATAAAATACTATCTTAAGAAAAGAAAAACGGCCTAAAAACAAGATTTCTTGCCAAAAATTCTTTCGTTTGAAATAATTTGTATATTTTTGCAGATTATTATCAAACGGGAAGAGTATATGGCAAAGTCAAGTAATCATCTTGTTATTATGGCAGGCGGTGTGGGTAGCCGTTTCTGGCCAATGAGTACCACAGATCATCCGAAGCAGTTTATCGATGTTCTCGGTGTGGGAAAAAGTCTGTTGCAACTTACTGTAGAACGTTTCGGGGGACTCGTTGACCCAGGTAACGTCTGGGTGGTGACGAATCAGAAATATGCCGATATTGTAAGACGGCAGTTGCCAGAAATGCCAGAAAGCAACATCCTCTGTGAACCCTGTCGTCGTAACACTGCACCATGTATAGCTTACGTCAGTTGGCGTATTAAGTCAAAGAATCCCAAGGCAAATATCGTTGTAACACCAAGCGACCATATTGTAACCAACACCATTGAGTTTCAGCGTGTTATAAAACAATGCATGAAGTTTACCAGCGAGACTGACGCTATTGTTACACTCGGTATAAAGCCGGATCGTCCCGAGACAGGATACGGTTATATCCAGGCAGACCTGAGCACAGCATCACTCCGTAACAAGGAGATCTATCGTGTTGACTCTTTCCGTGAGAAACCGAATATCGAAACCGCGATGGGATACATCCAGAAGAACAACTATTTCTGGAATGCCGGTATCTTCATTTGGAATGTCAACACCATCGTTAACGCTTTCCGTATCTATCAGCCAGCGATGGCAAAGATTTTCGAGTCGATGCTTCCAATCTATGGTACAGAGAAAGAACAGGAGATTGTCAACGAGAAATTCCCAGAGTGCGAGAGTATATCTGTCGACTATGCCATCATGGAGAAGGCAGAGGAGATCTTTGTCTGTCCTGCAGATTTCGGATGGAGCGATCTCGGCACATGGGGTTCTCTGCTCATACAGAGCAAGAAAGATATGTATGGCAATGCTTGCATCGGTTCCGATATCAACATTTTCGAAAGCCACAACTGTATTGTACACACTACCCAGGAGAAGAAAGTTGTTATTCAGGGACTAGACGGATATATTGTGGCAGAGAACAATGACACGCTACTAATTTGCAAACTCTCAGAGGAACAGCGTATTAAGCAGTTCTCTGGCGAAAACTAAAAATATACAATGGATAAAAAAGTTGCTCTAATTACAGGTATTACAGGTCAGGATGGTTCATATCTTGCCGAATTCTTAATCGAAAAAGGATATGAGGTGCATGGATTGATGCGCCGTTCATCATCCTTTAACACCGCTCGTATCGAGCACCTATATCTTGACGAATGGGTTAGAGATATGAAGAAAGCTCGTCTTGTGAATCTTCACTGGGCAGATATGACCGATTCATCTTCGCTTATTCGTGTAATCTCAAAGATTCGCCCTACGGAGATTTACAATCTGGCTGCTCAGAGCCATGTGAAGGTATCGTTTGACGTACCTGAATATACAGCAGATACAGATGCAAACGGTGTGCTCCGATTGTTGGAAGCTGTTCGTATCTGTGGTTTGGCTGACACATGTCGCATTTATCAGGCCTCAACATCTGAGTTATACGGTAAGGTTCAGGAGGTTCCACAGAGTGAGACTACCCCATTCTATCCCCGTTCACCTTATGCTGTTGCCAAACTCTATGGTTTCTGGATTATGAAGAATTATCGTGAGTCATACGGAATGTATTGCTGCAATGGTATTCTTTTCAATCACGAGAGTGAGCGTCGAGGTGAGACCTTCGTGACCCGTAAGATCACACTTGCTGCAGCACGCATTGCCCAGGGATATCAGGATAAGCTGTATCTTGGAAATCTGAATTCTCTTCGTGACTGGGGATACGCAAAGGATTATATCGAGTGTATGTGGCTGATTCTCCAGCAGCCGGAGCCAGATGACTTTGTCATCGCTACAGGTGAATATCATACCGTTCGCGAGTTTGCTACCCTCGCATTCAAGGAGGCCGGAATCGAACTTGAGTGGCGTGGTGATGGTGTTGACGAGAAGGGTTATGACAAGGCTACGGGCAAGGCTCTTGTTGAGGTTGATCCTAAGTATTTCCGCCCGGCAGAGGTAGATCAGCTTTTGGGTAATCCGGCAAAGGCAAAGGCCAAACTTGGATGGAATCCGCAGAAGACATCCTTCCCAGAGCTCGTTAAAATAATGGTTCAGCACGATATGAAGTTCGTAAAGAAGCTCTTCCTCAAAGCTCACATGGATGAATAAGGATTCTAAAATATATGTAGCGGGACACCACGGACTTGTTGGTTCCGCCATTTGGAACAATCTACTTCAGAGGGGGTATAAGAACCTCGTAGGACGCAGCCACAAGGAACTCGACCTTACAGATCAGGTGGCAGTAAAGAAGTTCTTCGATAAAGAACGTCCTGATGCTGTAGTATTAGCTGCTGCATTCGTGGGTGGCATCATGGCAAACTCACTCTATCGCGCCGACTTCATAATGATGAACATGAAGATTCAATGTAATGTCATCTCTGAAGCCTACGCTCATGGGGTCAAAAAATTGCTTTTCTTAGGTTCCACATGTATATATCCCAAGAATGCTCCTCAGCCGATGAAAGAGGATTGTCTCCTGACTTCCCCTCTGGAATATACCAATGAGGAATATGCCATCGCCAAAATTGCAGGTTTGAAGATGTGCGAATCCTATAATCTTCAATATGGCACTAACTACATCGCTGTAATGCCAACGAACCTCTATGGTCCCAACGACAATTTTCACCTCGAGAACTCTCATGTCATGCCAGCCATGATGCGAAAGATCTATCTCGCCAAACTCATTCACGATGGCGAATGGGAAAAGATAGCCATTGATCTTGACAAAAGACCTGTAGAAGGAGTTAATGGTTCAGGGATAACAGATCAGGGTGCTGCACTACAAAAGGCACTGGATATTCTTGGGAAGTATGGAATCTTTGATAATAAAGTTGTCCTCTGGGGAACAGGTGCCCCGCTTCGCGAGTTTCTATGGTCTGAAGACATGGCCGATGCGTCAGTTCACGTTCTACTGAATGTAAACTTCTCCGACATTATCGGAATCGAGAAATATTCATCCGTTCATTATGGAGCATCCACAGATGGAGCCGTAGACCGTAATCACTCAGCAGGTCGCGGAGGTGCAATACCCAAACTCGGTGAGATTCGCAACTGCCATATAAACGTAGGTACTGGCAAAGAACTTACCATCCGCGAATTGTCTGAGCTTGTTGTAAAGGCTGTTGGCTTTGAAGGAACAGTGGAGTTCGATACCTCAAAACCAGACGGTACGATGCGTAAGTTAATCGATGTAAGTAAACTTCATTCTCTCGGCTGGACTCACAAGGTTGAGATTGAGGATGGAGTTCAGAAGCTTTTTGAATGGTACAAAGCAAGTCTACAATAAAAAATCCCGCCGATTGGCGGGATTTTCTTTATTAGATTTTTGATTTAAGAATCTCTTTCCATCTTGCATAAGCCTCAGCATATGCAGCACGATCAGCCTGATTTGGTTCAATAACCTGCAGTTTCTCAAGTGAAGCAAACGCCTCGTCAGCATTAGCATAGATACCAGCACCTATACCAGCACCCTTTGCTGCACCAACAGAACCATCAGTGTCATAAAGTTCGATTGTTGCACCGCTTACACCTGCAAGAGTATCACGGAACAGAGGACTCAGGAACATATTCGCCTTTCCTGCATGAATCTTCTTGATATCCATACCCATCTGCTGCATAATCTCCATACCGTAGCAGAATGAGAATACGATACCCTCTTGAGCAGCACGAACCAAGTGAGCCTTTGAGTGCTTGTTGAAGTTAACGCCATTGATAGAACATCCTATCTCCTTATTCTCTAACACACGTTCAGCACCGTTACCGAAAGGAATTACAGCCACTCCCTCGCTACCGATAGGAGCCTGAGCTGCCAGATCATTCATCTCAGCATAACCAATCTCAGGAGTAATATTACGATGTGTCCACGCGTTCAGAATACCTGTACCGTTGATACATAGCAGTACACCAAGACGAGTCTGTTCTGCAGTATGGTTAACATGAGCAAAAGTGTTGACACGACTCTGAGGATCGTAGTTCACATCCCCCAACACACCATAAACAACACCCGATGTACCTGCAGTAGCAGCAATCTCACCAGGATTCAGAACATTCAGAGAGAGGGCATTATTTGGTTGGTCGCCACCACGATAAGTAATAGGAGTACCTGCCTTCAGGCCCAACTCAGCAGCAGCCTCAGCACTTACCACGCTCTGTTCAGCAAAAGTAGGAACGATGTCAGCAATCAGTGAACCGTCGAAGCCATAATACTTCATCAAGAAATCAGCCACCTGATTGTTCTTGAAATCCCAGAACATACCCTCAGACAGGCCGCTAACAGTAGTATTAGCCACGCCAGAGAGTCGCATCGCGATATAGTCGCCTGGCAGCATCACCTTATAAATCTTGCTATACAACTCAGGCTCATTCTCTTTCACCCAAGCCAGCTTAGCAGCCGTGAAGTTACCTGGGGAATTCAGCAGATGACTAAGACACTGCTCACTGCCCAACTCTTTGAAAGCCTTTTCGCCATAAGGTACGGCACGAGAGTCACACCAGATTATTGCTGGACGCAGTGCCTTAAGATCCTTGTCGACACAGACCAGTCCGTGCATCTGATATGAAATACCAATTGCCTTGATTTCCTCACCCGTAGCACCTGCCTCATTCATGATTTTCTGAAGACTCAGCTTAGCATTGTTCCACCACATCTGTGGGTCCTGCTCAGCCCATCCGGCCTTGACAGCCATAATGGGAGCCTCCTTCTCTGGGAAGAACGCTGTTGCTACACACTTGCCGCTATCGGCGTTAACCAAAGATGCCTTCACTGAAGAGCTACCGACATCAAAACCTAAAAGATACCTGTTTGCCATAAAAAATATTAATTAGCTCTATTTATAGTACGTTTCAACTGCAAATTTCCCCATTTTTTTTCAAATATCCAACAATTTTCGCCAAAAACATGAAATTTTTACGAAATTTTGAACTCAATTAAAATATTTTGTTTACCTTTGCACAGAATATTGGCTTGAAACCGGTTAAAAATATAATTCATATATGAAGAAAAAGATATTAATACTTGACGACAAGGAGACAATCGCAAAGGTTCTCTCTATCTATCTCATGAGCGACTACGATGTCCAATGGTTACCCGATGGACTTCAGGGTGTGAAGTGGTTACAGGCAGGTAACACTCCTGACCTTATTATCTCCGACATCCGTATGCCGGGTATGCGTGGTGACGACTTCCTGGAGTGGATCAAGCAGAACGAGCTGTTCAAGCATATCCCAGTAATCATGCTCAGCAGTGAAGACTCAACAAGTGAGCGTATCCGCCTGCTTGAGATCGGAGCCGAGGATTACATCGTAAAGCCCTTCAACCCGATGGAGCTCAAGATCCGTGTAAAGAAGATCATCCCCTAATACTTTATTATATATATGATAGGTGTAGTATATCTTGGAACCAATACCGAGACCCAGGAACGTCTGAAGTACATACCTGGTCGTCTTGTGCAGTTCACTGAGAACTACAAGGATGCAGCAGCGGCATGTGTTCCCCATGTCCGCAACGAGCATTTCATCGTTTTCTTTGAGCAAAACGAACGTAATGCCGACGTTACAGCCCTCACCTATATAAAGAAGAAAAGCAAGAGCGTATATATCATCCTTCTCACCCGTGAATTCAATAATGAGGATCGCGATGTGTATCAGAAGTGTGGTATTAACGACACTATAGCCCTTAATTCATCTGTAACCGAACTGAACAAGAAGATTCAGTTTATTGCTGATCGTGAAGGCATGCTCTTCGATGACCAGCAACCCCGTTATAGGATGTTAAGATTTAAGATTCCTGTATGGAAACGTCTCTTCGACATTTTCTTCTCCGCACTGGGTATTATCATCCTCTCGCCGATATTTATCCTTACCGCTATTGCCATCCGCCTGGAGAGCAAGGGTCCGGTTATCTTTAAATCTAAGCGAGTAGGAACCAACTACACAATTTTTGATTTCCTGAAATTCCGCTCTATGTATGTCGACGCCGAATCGCGCCTCAAGGAGGTTGCAAAGGAGGAAGGCAACCAGTATCTTGGGAAGAAGGCAGAAGAGCAGAAGTCAGTCATCACCGCTCCTCTTGGTCCTGAGGCAGAGATGATGATGATGGATATGGGAATGGAGTCCGACATGATGATTAGCGACGATGAGGTAATGCTCGTTGGCGACGATTATGTTGTAGCAGAAAGTGACTTTAACAAAGAGAAGCAGGAAGAGATTGACAATGCGTTTGTGAAGATTGAAAACGACCCACGTGTAACGAAGGTCGGTAGATTTATTCGCAAGACCAGTATCGATGAACTTCCACAGCTGTTTAATATCCTCAAAGGCGATATGTCTATCGTAGGCAATCGTCCTCTCCCACTCTATGAAGCCGAGAAGCTTACTGCCGATGCAAACATCGACCGTTTCATGGCTCCAGCAGGACTTACAGGACTATGGCAGGTAGAAGAGCGCGGCAAGGGCGGCATGATGTCAGCAGAAGAGCGCAAGCAGCTTGACATCACATACGGTCGCACTTATAGTTTCAAGCTCGACATGCAGATTATCTTCCGCACATTCACAGGCTTTATCCAGAAAGAAAACGTATAATCAAAATAGCAACAACCATTAAGACGATGAACAAATTAAGTCGAACATTAATCATAGCAGCCCTATCGGCATTGAGCACAGCAAGTTATGCTCAATTTGACGAAAGTGGTATTGCTGCTGGTTTCTTCGATGGAAGCAAGGACAACGAAATCAATTTTTCAGAATTCCACCTTCCACCATTGGCCGTTCTTTTCGAGAATGCAAAAGCAACCCCAAGTGTAATGTCACTTCAAAAAGCCCAGGAAATTGCAGAAGCAGAAGTGGCAAAGCAGAAGAGGCATATCTTCTCTTATATTAATGGGCACGCCAGCTATGGCTACGGTAAGACCGATATGTGGGGACAAGGCCAATCTGCTTATAATATCATCCTTAAACAGTATCAGGGCTCAGAGCAGAGCTATTGGAATGTAGGTGTAAGTCTTGCTGTACCTCTTGAAGATATCTTAGATCTCTCTGCTGCTGTTAAAAGAAAGAGATTACAAGTAGATCAAGTCATCTACAACAAAGACATGGCATATGATCAATTGAAACTTCAAATCGCTAGTTTATTCACGAAAATCACAAATGATTTAATTCGTCTTAAAACAGCGAGTGAAAATGCTGCTATGTTTAGAGCTGCAGGAGCATTAACAATGGAAGAATTCCATAATGGCAATTTATCAATTGAACAGTATGCCAGAACAAAAGGCGAAGAAGAAGGTGCGGTTGCTACATATCAAAGCCTCCAAACAACAATTATTACAGACATATTAACTCTTGAGATTATAACACACACACCAATTTTAACAAATACGACAACAGAAGTCACATTGGACAACGCTATTCAAAAAACAGAAAAGCAAATAGCAAAAGAAAACAAGAAAGTTGAAAAGCGAATAAAAAAAGCCGCAGACGAAGAATATAAGAAAATTTCTGCCTTGGAGAAAGCAGAGAAAAAAGCTGCTAAGGCAGCTGCAAAAGCCGAAAAGAAGGCCAATAAACAAAAGAAATAACAATTCAAAATAAAATATTATGGATTTATTTAGATATATCGCAAGATTCTTATATAAAATACGTTGGTATCTTATTATATTACCATTAATTGCGTTAGTTGTTGCATGGTTTATGACTAGGCATATGGAACGAACTTATGATGCAAGTACTACTATTTACACAGGTATGATTACTGCTTATAATCTTGAGGGAGGCACAGGAGCAGCAGGTAATACTCAAGCTAATATGGAGAATCTGATGTTAATGATAACTACAGATAACACAATTCATGAAGTAGCTTTACGTTTATTTGGACGCTGTATGATGTATGGTAACCCAAACAAAGATAATAATTATATCTCATCAGAACATTTTCGTCAATTAAATGCGAGCGTCCCTGCTGAGGTTAAAGCTTTAATTAATCACAACAGTGAACAAATCACATATGCAAATTTAAAGGCTTACGAACGCCCTACCCAAGATAATTTCCTTTTTGGTTTAGTAAACTATCATCCATGGTTCGGAGTAAACAATATAACTTCTAGATTAAAAGTAATTAGACTTGGTAGAAGTGACATTGTTGACATTGGGTATACAGCAAACGATGCTGGAATAGTATTTAACACATTAGATATTTTAAATGAAGTCTTTTCTCGTCAATATGCTGATTTAAGATATGGCGAGACTAACAACGTTATCAAATTCTTTGAAAGAGAAGTTGCAAGATTATATAAAATTCTAACTGGAGCAGAAGACGATCTTATTAGATATAATGTTTCAAAGCGTATAATCAACTATGGCGAACAAACAAAGGTGTTGGCTGGTCAGGATGGAAACCAAAAAGTTTCTGATAACAATTTGTTAATGAATTATACGACATCAAAAGCTTTGATGGATTACCTAGAACGACAATTGGGAGACCGCGCAAAAGTTATTCGTGCGAATCGTGAGTTTACCAATCAAGTAACAGACATTTCCAGAATACAATCTCGTATTTCCAATCTGAAACTTATGAGCAGTGAGGGAGGAAATGAAGTTGAATCGCAGCTTGAATTGGCAAAGGCAGAAAAAATGCTCCAAGATGCAAGTGCCAGAATGAAAGAACTAACTTTAGACATTGAGGCAGCCAACTTCAACACAGATCATGGGGTTCCTGCATCCACACTGATAGGGAAATGGACTGATCAGGTCTTATTGTTGGAGGAGACAAAGGCAAGAATGACTGCCCAAGATGTAATGAGACAAAGAATTGACAAGGAGATGTTATATTATGCCCCAATTGGTGCTACACTTGCACGTAAAGATAGGCATATCGGTTTTATTGAAGGCAATTACATGGCAATGTTAAGTGCTCTCAATTCTGCCAGACTTCGTCAAAGGAATCTACAGATGACAACAGCAACACTTCGAGTATTAAATCCTCCAATGTTCCCAATGAATGCACAACCAACTAACAGATTAATGATTCTTTTAGGAGCATTTGTTTTGGCATTTGTACTTACAGCAATGTACTTCTTTATTGTAGAATTATTAGATAGGACCTTACGTGATCGTATGCGTTCAGAACGCATCACCAAGATTCCTGTTATGGGTTGTTTCCCTAAAGAAAGTACATTACGCTATCGTCGTTTTAACAAGACTATTGCAGATATGGCTCTCCGCCAGTTAAGCAAAGCACTGCTACCTCACTTTAAAGAAGGTCAGCAAAATGTATTAAACCTTCTTTCTACAGATGCTGGTAATGGAAAGAGTTACATTGCTCAGGAATTGGAAAATTATTGGATTTCAATTGGTCTGCAAGTACGTCGTTTAACATACGATGAAGATTTCCTTGCGGAAGATAGCAGATTCATTATGGCAAATGGAATAAAAGATATCTGTCCAGATATACTTCCAAATGAAATCGCAATTATTGAATATCCAAATCTAGATGACTATTCAATTTCTCCAGCATTATTGAATATGGGCACTGTAAACTTAATGGTTACAAGAGCTAATCGTACATGGAAAGACGTTGACCAAAAAGCTCTTAAAGAACTTAATGAACGGTTAGAAGATAAAAATACCCTTTTCATGTACTTGACAGAATGTCAACGATATGCTGTTGAAGAATTTGTCGGTCAGTTACCTCCTTACACTAAGTTCAATAACTTCATATATCGTATATCCCAGATGGGATTAACTGCAGTTGAAAACAGTCACGCTAAATAAATAATGGCAAACAACTATCTGTCATTGGCAAAAGAAAACAGAGGAAAAGTCTTATTACTTTTCCTTCTGTTTTTTCTTGCTTTATTTGAATTCAAAAGTTCCGGATTTACTACATTTGCAATCATTTGCCTGTCTCCTATAGCCGTATTAGCTGTTTATGTTATATTCAGATGGCGAATGGCAGCATTTTGGGCACTAATCATTCTTAACTATCTTATACCTTTTAAAAATATAAATTTTCATCTCCCGCTATCACTTATTGATGAAGCCATAGAACTTTTATTGTTAGGTGTTGCTATTATTGACTCACGACGAACACCACAATTTGGAAGAGCCGCGAACCTTATGCTAGTAGCTATTTTCATCTGGTCAGGATTTTGCGTCATTGAAATGTTCAATGACACGTGTGGCCTAGGATATAATTTTACAGCTTGGTTTACTGGTGCACGTTTGATGGCTTTACATTTATTATGGATAATATTAGTTTTCAGCATATACGTTAATTCTCCTAAAACCCTAATTACTTATTTAAGGATATGGGCATGTTTATCTCTTTTTTCAGCATTCTGGACATGGAAGATGATTAACATTGGGCTAACCCCACAGGAAACAGGATTTTTATATGGAGCAGGCCAACGTACACATCTCCTTCAAGCTGGCACACTAATTAGATATTGGTCTACGTTTACAGATGCAGCAAACTATGGTTGCCATGCAGCAGCTGCAGCTGTAGCATTTCTTGTATTCGGAATAATGTCCAAAATCCCAAAAGACAAGATTTTTTTCATCTTAGTATCAATTGCTGTGGTATGGGGTATGTTCCAATCTGGTACACGAACTGCTATATTTTGTATGATTGGTGGTTTCGCTGTTTTTCTTGTTTTATCAAAATCTGTAAAGATTATGGTACCAAGTGCAATTGCTGGAGCCATTTTCCTTTTTATATTAATCTTCACTAACATAGGAAATGGGAATCAACAAATTAGAAGAATGCGTTCTGCCTTTAACAAGGATGATGCTTCTGCAAATGTACGCGATGTAAATAAAGCTGCAATTGCAAAATACATGAAAGATGCTCCATGGGGAATCGGAATAGGCATGTATACTGAAAATATCCCAGCACGTAACAAATTTAAACTACTTTCTGAGATACCACCTGATTCTGAATATGTCTTTGTATGGGTAAGAACAGGTCCAATTGGTGTAACGGTATTTGCATTTTGCATGATGCTGATGTTATTTGGTGCATCATATGTGGTCATGTTTAAATTAAAAAATCGAACATTGGTCGGTATCGGAGCAGGATTGTGTTCTGCTTTTGCAGCAATCCAATTAGGAGGTTATGCCAATCAGGTCATTTATCAATATCCAAATGGCGTCACTTTTTTTGGAGGATTAGCTATTGTATATATTTTACCCTATTTAGAGTCAGAATGGACTATATATGAGAATAAACGTCTTGCTGAGATAGAAGAGAAAAAACGGTTAAGACTAGAGAAGAAACTTGCAAAACGAGTGTAAATTATCAATCATTACAGTCAATTACAACGGTTTGAAGGACACCTATGAGTTAATTGATTCTATCCCCTTCAATGATTCTATGGAGGTGATTGTGGTTGATAATGCCTCAGTACAAGACGAAGCGACATCCATTCAGAAGAAATATCCGAGAGTAAGAGTTATTCGAAGTGAAAAGAACCTTGGATTTGCTGGGGGTAACAATATAGGCATTAAAGCAGCTAGCGGGAAATATATTTTTCTCGTGAATAACGACACAGTTTTTAAGGACTTCAATATTCAATCGCTTATAGACAGACTTGAGTCATCTCCTAAGATTGGTGTTGTTTGTCCCAAAATACGCTTTTCATGGGGAAACAACCCTATCCAATTTGCAGGATATACTCCCCTATCCCAAGTAACAGTTAGGAATAAATCTATAGGTTTTGGAGAAGAAGATAGAGGCCAATATAATATCCCCCACTCTACTCCATACGCTCATGGTGCAGCCATGCTGATAAAGCGGGATGTCATTGATAAGGTCGGCTTGATGCCTGAATGTTTTTTCCTCTATTATGAAGAAATAGATTGGTCCATGATAATCTCTCGTGCCGGCTACGAAATATGGTATGAGCCTTCATGCACAATCTATCATAAAGAAAGTAAGACCACTGGTCAAAATAGTCCACTTCGCACTTACTATATAACCCGCAATAGACTTTTATTAGTAAAACGTAATTGGGAAAGTATTACAAAATACATTTCATATTTCTACCTTATCATCCTTGTGGCCTCACGTGACATAATCAGAAATACAATAAAAGGCCATTTTGTTCACGTTAAGGCAATCATAAAAGGAATTTGTGATTATAACAATTCTCAATTCTCAGCACTCAACTATCAATTCAATTAATATGGATCTCTGGTTATTATTAATTATTATAGATTGGTTATTATTTATCTTTACTGCAGGAACAGTTCTGTATCTTGGCATTTTTTCCATATTCTCATTATTTAACAAGTCGCATGAGATAACTAAAGCGAAGTTACAACGCCGTTTTATTGTCCTTATACCATCATACAGACAAGATTCTGTTATAGAGCATACAGTTCTTTCTATTTTAGGTCAGTCTTATCCCCAACGTATGTTTGACATTATGGTTATTTCCGACCATCAAGATGAAATGACAAACATGCGTTTGGCTCAATATCCAATCACGTTACTTACCCCAGACTTTGAGGAGAGTACTAAAGCGAAGTCGCTTCAATATGCTATTCTGAATCTGCCAGAATTCAAGATATATGATGTCGCAGTTATTCTTGATGCAGACAATATTGTAGATTCAGAGTTTTTAACAAATGTCAATGATGCCTACGAAAATGCATCAACGAAAGCAATTCAACTGCACAGAATCTCAAGGAACCGCGATACCGCAGCTGCTCGTATGGATGCTGTCTTTGAAGAAATCAACAACAGTATTTTTCGCAAAGGTCATATAAATGTAGGACTATCATCTGCCCTCGCTGGTTCTGGGGTAGCCTATGACTTTGAGTGGTTTAAGGAGAACATTATGCGAACAAAGACTACCGGAGAAGACAAGGAACTTGAAGCCCTTCTGCTTAGACAAGGCTTTTATATAGACTACTTTGACACTATATATGTCTATGGTGAAAAGAAACGCTCAACAGATAAGTTAAATGAGCAACGTAATCGCTGGGCTATCCAACAAATCCATAATGTTTTTCGCAACATAAAATATTTGCCTGGAGCAATATTCAGTAAGCAACATGATTTAGCAGATAAAATCGTACAATGGATGTTGATTCCACGCACAACAATGGTGGGAATTATTATGCTTATGAGTATTATCCTCCCATTCATTTATTTCACCCTTTGCATTAAATGGTGGATTCTTGGTTCACTTGCCTTATTTTTCTTCGCATTAGCAACACCAGACTATCTTGTAGATGAAATGTGGGATAAGACATTCCTCAGATCTCCGCTTGTTTCTATAGGAGGAAAATTATATTCGTTATTACCTATAAAGAAAATCCTTAAGAGAAATAAGAAATGATCTGGACTATTCTACATATAATTGATCTTGCCCTGTGGTTTTTAATTGCAGGCTCGGTTGCATATGTAGTTTTCTTTGCTATTATTTCGCTCTTTTATAATAAAGAGGATCATTTAGCTTTACAGGCAGCATCGTTAAAAAATGATCTTACCAGATTTCTTATCCTTTATCCTGCGTATAATGAGGATAGAGTTATCCTGAATGCAGTAGAACAGTTCCTTTTACAGGACTATCCAAAAGACCACTATCAACTCATAGTTATTTCAGACCACATGCAACCAGAGACGAATGAGTTGCTTCGTAAATACCCGATTACAGTTCTAACACCTACATTTGAAAAAAGCTCCAAAGCCAAGGCTATGCAATATGCCATCAATGAAATAAAAGGAGATTTTGACAATGTGGTTATCCTGGATGCGGATAATGTAGTCCGTCCAGAATTTCTCTCACAACTGAATGTTCTCTGCTCTGTTTATGATGCCATTCAATGTCACCGTTGTGCCAAGAATGCAGATAATGACGTAGCAGTTCTTGATGGGGCAAGCGAAGAAATCAACAATACAATTTTCCGCAAAGCCCATAATCGTCTTGGCATGTCTTCTGCGCTGATTGGTTCTGGTATGTGCTTTAATTATGAGCTATTCAAGAACAACGTCTTCAAACTCTCCACAGCTGGCGAGGATCGTGAAATGGAAGCCCTCCTACTCCATCAGGAAGTTTTCATAAAATATGCACCAGATATCCACGTATTCGATGAGAAAGTAAGTAACCAGGACAACTTCCAGCGTCAACGTATGCGTTGGATGACAGCTCAGATTCAGAGTCTTCTCAGTAATCTGCCAAAGATTCCTGGTGCAATTATTCATGGAAAAATTAATTTCATAGACAAAACTATCCAGCAGGCATTAATACCTCGTTCTATTCTCATCGTCCTGTTAGCAGGCATTTCTATACTTATGACGATATTTATGCCTGTATGGTGCGAAAAATGGTGGTTTCTGTTTGGTTTATTGACAATAGCGCTTTACATTGCAATTCCTAAAGAATTAAGAACTCAATCTTTCAAGAAGGCTCTTGCCATTCCAGGTTTAGTTCTACGAATGTTCAAGAACATCCTTCACATAGACAGGAAGAATACCGATTTCATTCACACTCAACACGGATAACCATGAGCAACATAAAGATATTTATCTGCGCCCATAAGGAGGTTGCATTACCACAGCACCCATATTTCCTGCCTATCCAAGCAGGAGCAGCACTTCATGAGCCCATAAATGGTTATCAGCCAGACTGTGAAGGTGAAAACATTTCTACAAAAAATCCACATTTCTGTGAGCTCACTTGCCATTACTGGGCATGGAAAAATTTAAAGAATGTTGATATTGTTGGACTATACCATTACCGCAGATATTTTGATTTCCAGCAAAAATGGCCACAGTTCTCTGCAGATAAACATTTTATTTCAACAAAAGATTATCTAAATCAACCTTATGTATTTCCTGATATAGATAGTATCCTCAACAAATATGATATCATACTCCCTGTTGCTCGCCATTGGCGAGTAAGCAACACTCAACAATATGAAGACTATCATATTGCCAAAGACTGGGAAATGTTACGTCAAATAATCAAAGAAAGAAGTCCTCAATATATACCTGCCTTTGAAAAGACAATGGATCACAGCAATAAGTCTGTGGGCTACAATATGTTTATTACCCATTGGAAGCATTTTGATGCTTATTCAGAATGGCTTTTTGATATCCTCTTTGAAGTTGAACGCAGAGTCCCACCTATTGATGACCCGATTCAAAGCCGCATATATGGTTATATGAGCGAACGACTAATAAATGTGTTTTGTGAATATCATCGACTTCGCATTAAGCACATACCGCTCATAATGCCGTTAGACGTCTATCAAGATGGACTCAACGTTGATAATGTACATGCCACATTTCGCAGAATAAAAAATGATTTCATTTACAAAATATCAAAATAACATGGCAAAAGACTGGGACATTATAATCACAAATAAAAGCCACTTATGGAGTATTGACTTTAATGAGTTATGGCGCTATCGTGACTTGCTAGCAATGTACGTCAAACGTGATATTGTAACATTTTACAAACAGACCATTCTTGGTCCGCTATGGTTTGTCATCCAGCCGCTTTTTACCACCATTATGTTCATGTTTGTATTCGGTGGTATTGCGGGTATTTCTACTGATGGCATACCTCAAGCTGTCTTCTATCTAGCAGGATTAGTCTGTTGGAACTATTTTCAAGACTGTCTAAGTAAATGTTCCGACACATTCAATGCCAACCAGGCAATTTTTGGAAAAGTCTATTTCCCCAGATTAGTCGTACCACTCTCTATTGTAATTTCCAATCTGATTAAATTGGCAATTCAATTCACATTGTTTATTGTGGTTTATGTCTACTATTTCACATCTGGTGTTGACTTCCATTTAAATGCAACTATTTTTCTTGTTCCAATTCTCATTTTAATGCTTGGATGTTTAGGACTAGGATTTGGTATGATAATATCTTCAATGACCACCAAATATCGTGATTTACGTTTCATGATTACTTTTGGTGTTCAATTGTGGATGTATGCCACACCCGTGATTTATCCTCTTTCTGTAATGAAGGAGACATACCCCAAATACATATGGGTATTGGTAGCTAACCCACTGACAGCAATCCTTGAAACATTTAAATATGCTTTTACTGGAGTAGGTGAATTCAACTGGTTTTATTTAGGATATAGTTTTGCATTCACATTAATCATTCTCATGCTGGGAATCGTTATTTTCAACCGAGTACAACGTAACTTTATGGATGTTATTTAATTATGAGCAATACTGTAATAGAATTCAACAACGTAGGAAAGCAATATATTCTTGGAACCATCGGTACCGGTACTTTAAGCCAAGATTTGAATCGATGGTGGGCTAATATCAGAGGAAAGGAAGACCCATATCTAAAGATTGGAGAGACAAACGATCGTACCCAAAAAGGCGATAGCAGATTCGTTTGGGCGCTTCGTGATATCAACTTCAAAGTTGATCAGGGTGATGTAGTCGGAATCGTAGGTAAAAATGGAGCCGGTAAATCTACGCTGCTTAAGATTCTTTCACGTGTCACTTCCCCAACTACTGGTGATATCAAGATCAAAGGCCGTATCGCCTCATTACTTGAAGTTGGAACAGGTTTTCATCCCGAAATGACAGGACGTGAAAATATATTCATGAACGGCAGTATCATGGGAATGACAAAAGCAGAAATCAAAAGCAAACTCGATGAGATTGTTGAATTTGCAGGAGTCGCAAAATATGTCGATACCCCAGTAAAACGTTATTCTTCTGGTATGATGGTGCGCTTAGGTTTTGCCATTGCTGCCCATTTGGAGCCTGAAATTCTAGTCGTTGACGAAGTCCTTGCAGTTGGTGATGCAGAATTCCAGAAGAAAGCCATAGGGAAGATGCAGGATGTTAGTAAAGGTGAGGGACGTACAGTTCTTTTCGTTAGCCATAACATGGCAGCAGTTCGCAGCCTATGTACTAGAGGTGTTTTACTAAAGAACGGCACAATAGACTTTCTCGGTAATATTCCAGACACACTCAATCATTATCTAAATGATAACGAAGAGAAGCAAGATAACCTTATCATAAATAATATCAAATGGAAGAAGAGCACAATTCATATTAATAATATTGAAATCAACAATAGTAAAGAGTCGTATTCACTTATCAAAAATGGTCAAGAATACCTGGATGTACTAATAGAAGGAGAATCAGAAGAAGACTTGGTTTTTGACATTATGATGGTATTGAAAAGCAAAGAAGGTATTCCTTTTGCGACCTATGCAAAAGGCCATTACATGGGCGATATTCAGCATGCTCCCAAAGGTAGTTTCTCTATTCGTAGACAAATAAAACTACCAAGAATCATGACTAAAGGCATACTGAATGTTGACCTATCCATACACCATCCTATGGTTGAATTTTATTTTTCTGCTCCTGGATGTTGTATTCTTGAGAGTGAGGGATTTCAAGAAGGATTTGGAAGAACAATGAATCAAGATAGCTGTGGTTTTATTGGCTTAGATGACAATAATAATTTGAAATAATGATTTTACTATTAACTGGATGCATTAATCCTAATGGGATGCCTTTCACCGCTCTAAACAACAAAGAAGAGCGGCAAAACCAATATGTTGAAGCCCTTCATTTCTATTTGTCTCAAACAAGCTATCCTATTGTTTTTACAGAAAATTCAGGAACTGATATCAGTATACTATTCCAAAAAGAAATTGAATCAGGCAGAATGGAGTATATTACTTTCATGGGCAATCAAGAGAAAGAGCGCGGGAAAGGATATGGTGAATGTGAAATTTTAAAATATGCACTAAAGTGTTCTAAGCTCATCAATAATAGTCCAGACAGCCGCATTGTAAAAATTACAGGAAGGCTTATAATAAGAAATATTAATGTAATCCTTCGTTTCCATAAGGCTATATTTCCTAAGAATACGGTTTTTTTTAATATCAATTCTGAATTAAACTTTTCTGATAGCCGTCTAATTATTGCCCCAATCGGTTTTTATTATGCATTCCAGAAAAAAGGAAATGAAATTAATGATTCTGCCGGCTACTATTTTGAGCATGCGCTACTCGACACCATGAAGAGTGAGAAAAGATATCAATATTCCCCCTTTTTCCTGAGTCCACAAATAGAAGGCTCATCAGGATCCACAGGGTATACTTACGAAGAAGTTCCAGGCTCGCTTCAATTCTTTGTCAGATACTTTAAACTTGCCATTTCACAACGTTACCGTTTTAAAAAATTATATCACTAACATTATCCAAGTTTGTATTTTATCGACCTCCAAAAATACTTTATAATTTGCCCCCAGATATAAGAATGGCTCAAACCGGCTTCCAACATTTTACGATATTCTGCACGAAACAATTTATTATTTTTATAAAAATGGCGTGCAAAATTATAAGCTCGATAATCGAATTTGGGAACGTCAAGGGGAATATTATGATCTATAAAAAATTTTTTCCAACCAGCATACACTTTCATCTCATCCATAGAAGCATGGAAACTGAAGTCACGGCTTAAAGAGTTCTTCCTCGTAGTCACACAATACAATTGTCTACAGTCAACAATAATCTTTTTGGCATAGTAGCCTACTAGATAAGAGAATCTCACATCATTTCTTATTCTACTCTCTTCAAATAATATATTATTAACCTGTATCAGATTGTGCTTTACCATCTTACACCAAGGTTCAGTAAACAGGTATCTCAAGATAAGTTCTCCCTGTTCCCTATTACGGTTATACTCATCAATAAATTCATGCAAGTGATCAACCCTACTACTCGGTTCTAGAGTGTCGCTATCTACACTATTAGCATTGAAATATATTACATCAGCATCAGAATCAACATATTCATTCAAGAAACTGCCAAAACTTTCGTTAAAAAAATCATCCGAATCAGCAAATAAAATCCACTTACCTTTTGCAAGTGGGATTGCACAATTCCTCGCGTATCCAGCTCCTTGACTTTCTTTATTAAATATAATACTTATATTCCCTCTATTTCCTATCTTATTATTTACTAACTTGACAACATCTTCATCGCTACCATCATCAACTACAATTATTTCCAAATCATCCCGTATAGGAATAGAATTTATCAATCTATCTAACAATAAAGGTACATTCTTATGGGGGATTATTACTGTAAAATTAATCATAATCATAAAAAACTATTTAAATATTACCAATTTATCTTGAAAGCATTAACAAAAAAGATTTCTGCTTTTAACAAGTAACCAGAAAGAATCTTGCCAACATAATCTAAAGCGCGGAAAAGTGGGGAGAAAAAAACATCTATCATAATGCAAACAATCATAACAACAATGGCGAAAATGATGTTGGAGACAACACATTGCAATACATCACCATCAGACATTTTGTATAAGGAAACTGCTATTGGCCTCAAAAACTCATCTAGAATATATGGCTGATGATGAATTATATAAACCGCGAAGACTGAGCCTGCAAATAAATTTATAACCCTGGATTGAATTGTGAATCTGGTAAAAGGAATAAAGAACAGTATTGAACTGACAAGTAAAAAAGGACTATAATATGGAAAGCTCCAATTCCAGATAAAATCTATAAGCACTTTATTTGAACACGTTGTATACACGCCTATCAATATGATATTCAATAATAAGAAAACAGAGATAAAAACAGAATTAGATATACTAGCAAATCTATACTTTTCCTTGCTAATAGTATCCCCGATTATGTATATCAGCACAAAATTTGATAAATTTTTACCATCTATAAGGGAAATATCACATTGAAGCATTCCCAAATAGACAGAGATTACCAAAAAAGAAAAAATATAATATAATCGTTCCTTAAATGAAATGTCTTTTAAGACTTTGTTTATTAAAGGAGAAACTAAATATAAACATAAATAAGTACGTACAAACCAATATGGTGTTTTAGAAAGGACATGAAAAGAATCAAGCATGGCCATACCACCCATGCCCGTATTATAAACATACCACAATCTTAAAGGAAGATAATAAACAGACACCACACATAAGATTCTAAAGAAACCTCGAAAAGATGGACGAATTCCAAAATAGCCGCTTATTAACACGAACAATATAACCCCTATGTGAATAGGAATCTGAATAGCTTTATAGACAGGATTAGAATCAATAGGCTCAACGAAAAACAATATCAGATGATAAAAAACTATCATAAACATTGCTATTATTCTGAGCAATTCTAAAGAACTATTGCGATTCGGCTTTATTATCTTTGTTGATTTCATCTCCTATAAAAATACACCATTTGTTTTATCAAATATCTAGTTACAAATAACATTCCTATCAAAGAAAAAAATACAAATGCCGAAATAACAACTGTTATACGAATTTTAACCCATTCCCCCAAATTCTTATAACGCCAATACAATCGTCGGATAACACTTTTTACAGACTTTGATTCAATATAAGCTCCATCGCAACCGTCCACATTTCCTTGGTAAATTTTAACAGCAGTCCACGGTTCATAAGAAGATGCCCAAAAAGGGTGCGCTGATGGTAAACCAAGCGGCAAAAAAAATGAAGTGCAGTGATAACTACTACCTGCAGATATATAATCTTCAGCCAATGCCAATTGTTCACCATGGAATCCTATCTTTAGGAATCCATGACTATCAAAGTCTTTGTCGGTAAGATTTTTGATTAAAGCAGCAGTCATAGCACTTCGAATTTGGCCGAATGACAGATGAGGCACTGAATCAGACAAACAAACGAACTCAGCCATTGCATTCAACATTCCAAGCCGACAAGTGACAGTCCTCCCATATACCGGAAGAGAGCCGTCTTCCATAATCTGACGTTCCAATAATTGAACATAGCGTGCATACCTTTTTCTTTCCAGATTCAGGCATTCGTCTATATTATCAAAGTTATACTTCTGTATACTAAGAAGTATATCCATCAGCATTGGATGTATGACAAAACTATTATAATAGTTGAAAAGAAAGTCATTTCCATCACCATAGAGACCATCTCCAGCATAAAAACCGAAAACAAAACTATATATTCCATTAAATAATCGATCTTTATCACATCTTCCCGTCTTGTCTAATAAAAAAGTCTCTATCATTGATGCAAACAACAACCAATTATTCCCATTAGGCTCAATTCTTCTCAAACTCTCTAATTCCGAAAGAAACTTTTGTTGAGTTTCAGATGGAAGTTCAGACCACACACTTGGGCATCTTAATAAGCCTTGAACCATATATGCAGCATCAACTAATGGTTGAGTGCCAATGCTAAAATTAAAATGATTGCTCGCATCATTTCTCATGCCAGTTATTATTCCTCTTACCACTAAGCTACGATAATAAGTCCTAATAGAGTCTTCTGGTGTTCCATCTTCTAATTCCAGCCACCTTGACAATCCACATAAAGTACGTCCAAAAGCCTCCAAACATAAATATTCATCATTTTGGGAATACCCAATTTTGCTCTTGAGAGAATCATTTGACATATTTATCAATACAGGATAAGCTACTCGCTCCATACAAGATAGCCAATAATCACGACTATTATCCTGGGCCAACAATGGTGTAGCGCAGAATAATAACTTTACGACAAAAAACAGAAGCAAAGATCTTATTAAGTATGTTGAATATTTTATCATCTCTTAAAAAGACATTTTATTCTAAAGGGGATTCTTGAAACACGATACAAGAAGATTTCAAATCTTGTAGCCCCATATACTTCCGGGTAGTTATCAATAAAAAATTGTTTATTTACAACTCTGGAAACCAACAAATCCTTTGTCCATTTCCCTTTATATAATGACAAGCGTATTCCTCTAAAGTGAAATAGAGGAATATATGACGACAAAATTGCCGACACCTCTTTCCAATCATTTCCGGAATCTCTATCTTCAAAAGTGACTCGTTTTTGATGTATTCTAAAATAATTAAGTCTTTTACATACCTCAACGATTTTCCCTTGAAGACATATACGAGTCCAAAATGCCCAATCGCCACAAGATCTATAATGTTCATATGATGACTTATCAACTAGAAAAAAAGCAGAACGCCTAAAAACGACCATGCTTGCATTATATATATAATTTCGTATAGACATCACATTCTCTGCAAATTTCTGGCCATCATGAAATAATATATCATCCCCACTATTATTATGAATATCTTCGTCAAGCTTATTACCTTCACTATCAATTAAAAAAGAATGAGAGAATGCCAAGACAACATCAGGAGAACTATCAAGTTGAGGAACCAGCTCTGACAAAAAAGATTTTGAAGCAGTATCATCACTTTCTGCAATCCAAATATATTCCCCTTTTGCTAATTCGACTCCTTTTGCCCACTGTTTAAAAGGTGAACCAGTATTCACTTCATTGTACACAATATGACTTACATGTGGATCAGACCTATATTGCTCAATTAATATACGACTATTGTCTGTTGAACAGTCATCAAGAATAATTAGTTCAAAATCCTGATATGACTGATTTAGAACACTTTCTATTCTCTCTTCTAAGTAGGCAGCATAATTATAATTGGGGACTATTACACTTACCTTTTTATTTTTATATTCCATCTTTCAATTTATTTAAAACTTGCTTCAAGTCACATCGCGTGTTTTAAAATACTAAAAGAAATATCTCGCAGAAAGTTTTTCATTAAGAACTTTATCTTTGAATTATTATTCAAATCTGGTTCATCTGAAAACAATATTACTGGTACTTCTCTGATTTTCATTTGTTCTGCCTCTATATATATATTTAAAAGTCTTTCGGCAAGATATCCATATAGTCTTTTTTGATATTGAGTGTAGTTAGAGGTATCTATCTCTTTTTCCATCATTTCCAAAATTGGAAAAATCCAATTACAATACTTATCAAATTGGTTCCAATTCATAACAAACATATTATATGGATGAAAAACATTGCTGTGGAATATAGTCTTGTAAAATGCAGATACATACTTAGAAGGCTGAGTTTTTTTTATTACATCCAATAACTTCCGAATATCCTTGCCATAATGCCACTCGCAATATTGATAATAACTCGATGTGGTCAGATGGTTGGCCTTTGCAACCACAACACCATCATTCTTCAGGAAATTTATAGTTGACTCATCAATATCAATATTAACTTCATTAAACGAACTGGTTTTCATTGTCGTTAATGGAAAGACACCTTTACCATAATGATTAAAATCGAAATAGCGCCTATAATGACATAATCCCACAAAATCAATATTTTTAAGATTTTTCCATGCCCAATACATACCTGTCAGCTCACAATAGCTAGGATTTTTATGACTTATATTATCACCTGTATCATCTCCTACGCAACCCAAATCTTCACTTGTCAAAGCTCTGCCAACATGAATAGGCATATAAACTTCAGATTGTTTACATACATCTTTTTTATGGCAACAAACTAGTATCTTCATATTATCCATAACAACTGTTTTTGCACAACTAACTGCAAATATACATATTTTAATCAAAAATATAACATTATACACCATTAAATTTGCTTTTTTTAAAAAAAAACATTATTTTTGCAGAAAAATACTTATGCAACCAAAGATATCTGCTATCGTAACAGTATACAACTCTGAGGAGTATATAGAAGAATGTATCCGCTCCTTAATGGAACAGACACTGGACTTTTTGGAATATATTATTGTTAACGATGCATCAACAGACAATAGTATTAATATTATCAATAGTGTTATTTTAGAATATCCAAATAGGCTATCGTCAGTCAGAATATTCAATTTAGAGAAAAACCGTGGTGTAGCACATGCACGTCAATTAGGGATTGAAAACGCATCGGGCGAATATATTATTCACACTGATAGTGATGATTGGGTTGATAATGATATGTACGAACGTCTCTATCAAAAAGCAAAAGATACAAATGCAGACATTGTAGGTTGCAATTTTCGACATGAATTCTCAGATAAGCAGTATGACTTCCTGCAGCAATATTCCGAAAGTATGGACGAGAATATCAGTCGACTAATATGCGGTAAGATATTTCCTTCTTTATGTACTTCCCTAACTCGCAGAACACTTATTGAAGACAACAAAATTTCCTTTACAGAGGGATTGAATATGGGGGAAGACTTATTCTTTAATCTTCAATTGTATCTTCATGCAAAAAAAATTGCAAGCATGAATTGGGCCCCATATCACTATAGACACACAGAAAACTCATCGTGTATTCAACGAACACATAAATCAATTATTAGCGATATCACTATTGCACAGAATATTGAACAATTGATGAAAAGCAAGAATCTGTTTGGAAGATACAGGAAAGATATTGAATTTAGGAAATTCTATGCCAAGCTTCCACTAGTCCAAAACTTGAATGATTATAAATCATGCATGGAATGGAAGACTACTTTTCAAGAAACCAACAAACATATTTGGCAATTTCGCCAACTCAGCATTAAACAAAGACTAGAACTTTGGCTAATTGCAAAAGACCTGTTGCCATTGGCAAGGATATTTAAGAAAGCTCTTATCTTACAAAACAGACTCAGGAGTTATTTACGTTAGGCATATATTCTCTTATAATATCTTTAAACCTTTTAGACCAAGCTCCCCATGAGAGCCTGTCCTGATAGAGTCTTATAGCCCCTTCATGAAGCATGTCCATCCTATTTTCTTTTATATCATTCATAATCACCTCTGCAAATTCATCAGCACTTGATTTTGGAGGTAAAGCACATCCGTTTAAGCCATCAACCACATAGTTGGTTGTACCACCAGTAGCATATGTATATGTTGGCAATCCAAAGCCTGCAGCCTCACAATAGACTATTGCCGAACATTCAGCCTGGGTAGGCAGGAGCATAATATGACAACTCCTAAAGACCTCTATATACTTCTTATATTCTAAAACATCTCTCTTATTATAAAAGCCATGCAAGATGACGTAATCATAGCCTTTGCAACTTGCAGGTAGGTCTTTAATACCCACAATATGAAGAACAGCATCTAAACCTCTCCTACGCAATGCACGAACAGTTTCTACAGCTATATCACCGCCTTTTCGTTCCCATTCCACACCGGAGAACAATATATTCAGCGTTCCTTCATGATATGGTTTAATAGGCTGGAGATCATCGTCATCGACATTTGCCCCAAACTCTAACACCAAGCTTTTTGAAGGATCACACTTACAATCGTTCACGACACTATCTGCTGCCCATTTTGATGAACGCAAATTAAGAGCTGCTTTCTGAGAAGCTTTCTTGTCCAAATAACATGCCATTTTTACTGAGAGTGGGTGGCAATTCTTCCAATAATAATCCACCATGACATGAGCAGTAGCATCTGAATAATAAATAATTGGTTTGTCGGTATTCAAGAATAAGCCTATTTGACCTGCCCTAGGAAAGAAAAGAACATCACATTTACTAAAAGTCTCGTCCTTTTTCACAGACTTTCCGTAAAGATATAATTCAGGAAGAAAGTGAACACCACCAAGAATTTGTTTCCTACCCAACAGATCATACAACTTCCACCTGATTTTCTCACACAAGAGAACTTTTTTTGACTTGTCATCAAATGGTATCCATTTCACTTCAAATCCTGCATTTTCAATAGCTTCTCTAATTTTAAAAATTGTACCACTCCAAAGATTACGATCTACAAATGGATCTGATTCACAAACATATCCTACAACCATATTTATTCCTATTTTATTTTACTATTTACACATTAATGAATTTCATTCAAATAAACTCTGGGTAAATGAGTTAAACCCTTGATATTATTTCTTGTAACACATCCTTGATGTGCCATAAAAGCCATACGAATACCAACATCCTCTATTAAACGATACTCACGTTCACTTACCTCATTGGCTGTTCCATATGGATATGCGAAATAACGAACTGGGAGTTCGATATTTGCCTCTATTATTTTTATACCCATTTTAATTTCCCGTTTGGCATCATCAAACGATACGGTGCTTAAAGCAGGATGAGACACTGTATGTCCACCTATAGTGCAGAGAGGGTGATGAGCTAATATTTTAACCTGTTCCCAAGACATACTTTCACGTCTGATAGGCTCATACCAATCGATTTCAAAACCTGAGAACAGATTCTTCAATTCCTCTTCAAGTTTACTTTGATCTAAGCGGAGAACTTTTTCTCTTAAATAGCGAAAGGCATCCCATCGCTGTTGGAAAGTATGGCATGGATAAGACAGACCATCACTTGTGGTCACTACGTCATGGGTCATAATCAATTCATCTATACTATCCCACCAGAGGATAGCTCTTTTATCAACAAAATCAGTAGCTACAAAAATAGCGAAAGGAACATTATATTTTTCGAATATCGGCAGTGCGTTAGTGTAGTTATCCAAATAGCCATCATCAATCGTAAATACCACAAAAGGCTTTGAGGGAATGTCTCCACCTGTAGCAATCTCATAAAGCCGGTCCAGAGAAACAAAATCAAAACCTCCCTTTTTGTATTTCAGAATAATCTTTTCCAAAAATGAAGGTGAAACTTTCAAGTCTTCATTGGTAGGGATACGCATTGGATCTTTTTCACATATATGATGAAGCATAAACACCACCCCAATAGCTTCGTCAGCTTTCAGCATAAATCTACTTATGCTTGACAGCATTGGATATTGTTCACAAACTATTTCTCGTTTGAAAAAAGATGTCAATTTATCTGCTATAATATTTGCCACTCGCATACATATCCTTTTCAAAATGCAAATATAACACTTTTTTCAGAGATTGCAAAATAATACTCCATTTTTTTTATAACAGCACATTCTTTTCAAAAAAAAAATTTCCAAATCTCTTCTTTTTTACACCTTAAAATAAAAAAAACGATTATATATTTGTTTCTTCAAAGTAATATTACTATCTTTGCATTCGATTCTATTTGCAAGAGCCAACACATTTTTGCTATTTAAGCAGGAAGTGTTTCTGCCATTAAATATTTGTTCATATGAAACTGTCAATAATTACTGTCAATTACAATGATGCTGCAGGTTTGGAACGCACCATAAAGAGTGTTATTTCTCAGACATTTCACGACTTCGAATTCATCGTTATTGATGGAGGTTCTACTGACGGCAGTGTAGATGTAATAAAGAGGTATGCAAACAATATTGATTATTGGGTATCAGAACCCGATGGTGGTATTTACCAAGGTATGAACAAAGGGCTACGACAAGCTAAAGGTGAATACGTAAATTTCATGAATGGAGGAGATCGTTTTCATTCACCTAATGTTTTGGAAACGATATTTTTCAACAATGCGGAAGCAGATATAATAACTGGGGATCATGAAGGCAGTACACACCCTTGTATTGGACAAAGTGGAATTTCCATGCTTGATTTATTTACAGGTGCAGTTGACCATCAAGCGTCTTTTATACGTCGCGAGATAGCACTAAGACATCCTTATGATGAGAAATACAGAATTGTTTCAGATTGGAAATTCTTTATCGAAGCACTTGTAATCGACAATTGTTCTTTCACATTCATCCCAATAATTGTTGTTGATGTTGACATGAATGGCATCAGTAATAACAACACAGAATTAGACAAGCAAGAACGAGAAGCTGTCCTCAAGGAACTCTTCCCCGAGAGAATTTTGACTGATTATAAACTTTTAGCGTCCATTCATCCCGGATTATTAAAAATTGCGCCAAGAATTACTAAGTCACAAAAAACACGGGAAATAATTACTTCTATTGCTGAGGCTCTTTTACGTATAAAAAGGATTTAAACAATAAACATTTTTTTATTCCATATGCTTTTCAATTCATTACCATTTCTAATATACTTCCCAATTGTATGTATAATATATTGGATAATTCCATGGAAATATAGAAATTTTTTCCTATTACTTGCCAGCTATTATTTCTATATGAGCTGGGAGCCATTTTATGCGATACTAATCATCTTTACATCCATAACGACATGGGGTTGTGCAATCTTAACAGAAAGAACAAAATTGCACAAGAAGCTATATATATTAATCTGCATTATAGTAAACATATTAATATTATTCTCTTTCAAATATTACAATTTCGCTCTTGATTCTTTGCTTATTGCCATAAATTCTATAGGATATAGGATAGATATCCCACACTCAGAACTATTGCTCCCTGTAGGAATTTCATTCTATACTTTCCAATGCATTGGATATATTATCGATGTATACCATAAAGATATTAAAGCCGAAAGAAACATTATTACCTATGCACTATTTGTTTCCTTCTTTCCACAATTAGTTGCAGGCCCCATAGAAAGAGCTCGTAATCTCTTACCACAATTTGAAAAGAAGCATTCCTTCAATGGTAATGATTTTATTAACGGACTAAAAATGATGATTTGGGGCTTTTTCATGAAACTTTGTATAGCCGGCAATGTAGCTCCATATGTAGATGCAGTATTTAATAACGTGCCTAATCACAACGGCACAAGTTTTTTATTAGCATCCTTTTTCTTTTCATTCCAAATTTTCTGTGATTTCGGAGGATATTCATTGATTGCTATTGGTACGGCGAAATGTTTAGGTTTCAAATTAATGCAGAATTTCAACCATCCATATCTATCAACATCTGTTAAAGATTTCTGGAGACGTTGGCATATTTCCTTATCATCATGGTTTTCAGATTATGTTTATATACCTCTTGGTGGAAGCAGATGCAAAAAATTAAAACACTATCGCAATCTTATATTAACTATGCTACTAAGTGGTTTATGGCATGGAGCAAATTGGACTTTTGTATGTTGGGGTGGCTTACATGGTCTTTTTCTTATATGCAATTCTGCGTACAAAAGCATAATGGGTAAAAAAAACATAGCGCCCAAAATCATCAATATAATAGTGACTTATATCTTTGTAGCATTTGCATGGATATTCTTCCGAGCCAATAGCATTTCTGATGCATTAACCATTATCTATAAAGTTTTAGTAGACCACGGAAATCTTTATCGAGGAGACGGAATACCAGCAATCATCTTACCGATAATCATGATTAGCATACTACTTATAAAAGAAATAAAAGATGAATACAGTCCCCGTTTCACATTAATGCATAATCCAAACTCGTGGATTAGTATTCCAGCAAGTGCATTTGTTATTATCCTCATATTATTGTGTGCCGAATTTAATAGCGGACAGTTTATATACTTTCAATTCTAAACAGATATGAAGAAGCTTCTATTATATATTGCGAGCATATTATTCATTATTATAGCATTCGACTTCCTGGTGGGAGTATGTTGTAAGTACTATATAAAAAATCACCAACTAACAGGGCGATATGAGCCACTTGACAGACTTCTTAAAACAGTAAACTCCGATATTCTCATAATTGGGAATAGCATTATACTAAATTCACTTGACCCCAAAACTATTGAGGATAGTCTCTCGCAATCTTGTTATAATGGTGGAATTATTGGGCAAGGTATCGACTTCTCTGAAACCATAATCGACTGCGTATTACAGCGTTACACGCCAAAAACCATCATATTGGGGCTACGGCCAGAAGAAATGGGTGGAAATATCGGAGACGGAATTTACGACATTTTACGCCCTTACTATAATATGGGTTACACAAGTATTGATGAGCATCTGGAAAGTTATTCCGGATCGAAGAGAATACTTCTTCACTCCAATCTTATACGCTATAATACTATATGGATACGTGTTATATTATATATGTTCTTTGACAAATCTATTTATCCCCAGAATGGATTTATGCCAAAAGAAGTCCCTTTGACCCTTGCACAACAGAAAATAATGAGTTATTGTGCAACTCCATCCAAGGAAAAACTTGAAACAATAGAGCGAATCATCAAGAAATGCAAAACTAAAGGCATCAATATCGTGATTTGCTTTCCACCTACTCTTCAGATATTTCCGCAAAAGCCAATCCCATGCGTTGAGGCTGTTGAACAAATCTGCAAGAAAAACAATTCATATTGTATCACCAATTACGATTGCCAGTATTATCAAGAAAGGCCCGAATTGTTTTTTGATGATGTTCACCTTAATATTAATGGAGCAGAGCTCTATTCTAAAGACTTTGCCAATCAACTAAAACAAATCAAATAACATATAAAAGGTAATAATGAAATATGTCTGAGTTTTACTATCAACAGAGAACATCTGACGCAATCACATGGTTAAGATTTCCACTCATCTTCCTTATTATCATGCTACACAGCTATTCGGTTATCAGATTGAGCGGGAATCATGAGACCTACTTCAAGATAGTTTATCCATTTGCATTATGGCTTGGCGAAACAGGAGTACCAGGTTTCTTCTTTATCTCCGGATACTTGTTTTTCGTTAGCAATAAGGATTATAAGCAAAAGCTACGAACAAGAATACACACATTGTTAATGCCCTATTTCTTGTGGAATGTCATAATGCTCTCTGCATATCTTATTACATATATGATTGGTTATCCACAAGAAATTAACAATAGAAGTCTCTATGACTACACTTTATCTGATTATCTGCGATTGTTTTGGGATAGAGGTTCATATGATAATGGCAATTTTGTGCCTCTATTATGTCCCCTTTGGTATATCCGTAACCTTTTTATTGTAGCAGTGTTATCTCCCATTTTATATTACCTGATAAAATATCTAAGAGAATTATTTATATTTGCATTAGCCATATGGTGGTTATACACATACGATAATGCATTTATTCAGCAAACCCTTCTTTTTTTCAGTCTAGGTTCCTATTTTTCAATATTCAGAATAAAACCGTTAGAATTATTTAATAATAAGAAGAAGTTTTTTCTTATACTCTTTACGATCTTTGCAATTTGTGACATTGCTATGCACACAATTGAAGGAACCTCAATTAACTTACAAACTCATCGACTTTCACTTATTTTTAATATACCAGCGTTCTTCCTTTTAGCTGATTATTGTGTGAATATAGGATTAAGAAGTAACATTCTGCCAAACGCTGCTTTCATTGTTTTTTGTGTTCATTACCCTATAGTAGTTGCACTACGTAAGTTAAGTATTTCATTTTTTGAGAGTTCTTCTGAATTCGCACAAATAATGCTATATTTTGCTTGTATCTTCATTGCCACAATTACGAGTCTGTCTTTTTATCAGATTCTCAATAAATATTTCCCCAAAACGAAAAAAATATTATCAGGAAACAGATGAAAATCAAATTTATACTATCTTTTGTCTTATGCGGTATCTGCATGTTCATTTTCTATAAGGCTTCTCACTATTATGCCGAGCCCAAACCTCGTTCGCCATATAGTTTATCAAGTAGTTCTGATACCATAAACATAGCGTATATTGGTGACAGTTGGGCCTTCCTCCACAAAGACCACGATTGTATTATTTCAAAAAAACTAGAAGATACACTTAAACAACCTGTCAAAGTATATTCATTTGGAATATGTGGATTAACCAGTAGAGAGATTTACGAGAATATTTTCGATAATAATGAATTAAAACAATTTTTCCAAAAAAGGAATTACAGATATTGCTATATCTCAGCAGGTATAAATGATACATATAAGAAGATGAGTCTTTCCTATTATGAGAAAAGCATGGACTACATAATTCAATTTCTGTTAAACAATCACATTCATCCCATTATACAAGAAATACCTGATTATGACATTCAAAAAGCCTATAGCAGGCAACACCCTGCAAGAAAAATCCTTAGAAAGATGTCAATGCTTATTACGGGAACAACCATTGATTGCAAGCAACAATATAGAAATGCTTTAGACAATCTGATTCAAAAGAAAGGTTATACTAACAAAATAAGTATTATCCGATATAAATCATGGAATAACAATTATATACAAGACCTAAACACTATTTATAAAGAGGACGGAATGCACCTTAATCACAAGGGGTACGCAGTGTTAGATAGTGTTATTGCTGAAGATATAGTTCAAAAATATAACTCCAATTAGGAATTGTCATCTGTGAATCACGCAAATTTCCTCTGGGACCGATATTGCGTCCTCCTCTAAGGAATTCACCATTAATGCCATAACGCAATTTACAATTATTGGGAAATTCCTTGCAACAGATAACAACAGAATTGTCTACTATAATGACACCAGAAATAATATCAACACCATCTCTCTTTATAACATTGAACCCATAATTATCCACTTTCTTAACATTAATAGTATCAAAACACAAAGGCGGATTTGGGACATTGAACTTAATATGGATATCATTTCCTTGGACTTCGTATGAAAGTGGAACAAGTCCTATAAACCGCTCTTTTCCTCTAAGGAGGTCTAATGCAGAATGGGCTGCGAGAACACCAATTCTTTTCTGTCCCGCTGCATCTATGTGAAGAGACTCGTTAACGAAATCACACGAATAAGTAGGACCGCTGGCCCATATTAACGAGTCATCGCGTATCAATTCCATTTGGGCAGTAGGCGTTCGTGGTTCTGTAGCATCAAAATTATTTGGTTTATAGCGAAGACCTTTGGTAATCGTACTTGATTGATAACATATAATACGGATATCATCTTTCTGATGGGTTACATTCTTAATATCTGTATTTAAATCGTTATACATCCGATGAAAATACTCTTTGTAGTCATAGTCCGGATAATCAACAATATCCGACTCTCCTTGCATCCAGCAGACCGCAGGTACAAAAAACTCCCAACCTCTTTCTTGAGCTTTTTCATAGGCGCAAGCTATTTCCCGAATAAACTTATTATATGCTTTTGCTGGTTTCATCAACTGCTTGATAGTGTTCATGCCATGCCCTCCAGGGAATATACAAATAACAGTATCCTCACCTAATTCCTTAGCCAAGACTTCTGCCATACTATAGACAGAGAGTTCAAAGGCCTTCTTGTCATAATGTAGAATGCGTTTAACCCACTGTTTGAACTGGCTGCTATGATCAAAGTATCCGAAAGTATAATCTAACTTCTCTGTTACTATTCTTCCGTTATACTTTATTCTTAGTGAATCAAAGTCTGTAATTCTTGTAGCTTCCTCACCCAAGGCATAACTCTGACCGTAGACTGGTATACAGACAACAACCTTATGACCATAGTCTTTCTTGTCTACCTCATTATATATTAAGGTAGCAATGCAGACTAATGCCGCACATAAAATAAAATATAGCCAAAATCTTCGTTTCATTCCAAATATTTTGCAAATTTAGTGTTTTTTGGAAATAAAACCAAATAAAAGCAAAGTTTTTTGTAATTTTGCAGCCAAGATGCAGAATGAAGGTATTCTAAATAAGGGAAGAATCGAGTATATCGATGCTTTACGGGGATTCACGATAATTCTCGTGGTGTATTCGCATATATGTCATTTCTGCCTTGGGGATGTACATTTGGGATTCAATACTAAGTTCTTTCTATTTCGTTTGCCTTGTTTCTTCCTCATAAGTGGATGGCTATTCCAACCTGTTTCTTTCAGGCCTTTTCGACAGATTGCTCAAAAGAAGTTCATGGTTCAGATTGTGCCTACATTTATCTTTCTCCTATTATATGCTCCGCCTCCAGAGTTCTTTCATCAGCTGGGCACTTTGAAAGGAGGATATTGGTTTACCTTTGCGTTGTTTGAGTTCTTTATGATTAATATGTTCTCCGTTCGCTTTTGTAGGCGATGGGGAATGGTGTTAGCATTGGCAATATCAGTTGGGGCATTCTGCTTTGTCTGTTTCCAGAATCATCTGCGCCTTATTGCCCCCAATTATAGTTTTCTTTCTCCGCTTCTTGACATAGCCGGATTCCTAAGTATTGGAGTATGGAGATATTATCTGTTCTTTTATATTGGAACTTTTGTTCGGCGACATTTCGATGCATTTGTCAGGTTTACGAATAATCCTTGGATCGTTATTATCTTAGTAGTGATGTTTTGGGGCATAGCTTCTACATCCCATCCAGAAAGCGCTGTCCTTGAATACTGCAGGTTCAGTCTTGGTGGCATCTTTGGAATGTTCATGATGTTTGTGCTTTTCCGGCACTCGGCATCATGGCTCAAAAGGCTGCATCTGTCAAAGCCATTGCAGTATGTAGGCACCCGTACACTCGATGTCTACCTGCTGCATTACTTCTTTCTGCCAAAATTCTTGATGGAATATTGCCCTCTACTGCATTCATACAATAACAGCTTACTGGAATTCATGGTTATTATACCTATAGCGCTGATTGTTGTGCTAATCACTCTGATAACCAGTTACATACTCCGCCTCAGCCCTTTCCTTGCCAAGTATCTGTTCGGTGTAGAAAAGAAAGCTTAGAGATATATAATCGCAAAGAACGACAGAATCCATCCTGCTATACATAATTGCACAAAGTGATCCTTCACCAGAGATTTAGTCGGACTTCCACTAAGTCCGTATACTATCATATTCTGAAGATAGCGAAGCAATCCGGCAAGAACCCATCCTGATGTAAGATAGACATATCTGGTGCCAAGACGAGCAATCACCTCCTCCGACATCGTATACATGATATAACTTACTAACGTTACTGATGCAACAATAGCAGTGGCCTCATTGATAAATGTCTTGTTATATCCGGTGATACTTACACGAGGCTTGATACCCGTCTGCTCAAAGATACGATAATCATCATTGCGTTTCGAGAGTGCAAGGAAGAGAGTCACGAGAAATGTCATCATCACGAGCCAGTGCGACACCCATATATCTACAACAACACCTCCCGCCAATACTCTCATCACAAATCCGATGGCTATAATTGACACGTCCAAAATGGCAATCTGCTTCAACTTCACGCAATAAACTATATTCATCAACCAATATCCGCCTACAATTATATATAAATAAGGTGTATTGACACTTCCTGTCAGAATCAGCAATGTGAAAGCAGCAATAAGGCAAATAATCATCATCACGTAACCGCCTTTCACTGAGACTTTTCCCGACGCTATAGGACGATTGCATTTCTTTGGATGAAGTCTGTCTGCCTCAACATCTCTCAAATCATTGAAACAGTAGATAGAGCTGGAGATCATGCAGAATGATGCTAACAACACCAGAGTTGGCAACAGATACGCCATCTCCAACAGATGATTGCTGAAGAATATCGGTGCAAAGACAAAAGTATTCTTTAGCCATTGCAGCGGGCGAAGTAATTTTATGTAATATATCATTGCGATGCAAAGATAATAAATATAATCGGAACAGACAAATTTTGCTATTCTATTTTGAAATTATGCGCGGAACTTGGTAATATAAACAAGTATAAATTAAAATAAAGTGATGAAAAATCGCAAAATTACTGACATCCGACATAGTTATAATCATAACAAACTATATATCAGATATTTAATTAAAGAATATGCAAGCGTTTACTGACATAAATCCGACATATATCAGACATACATCCGACATAAAAAGGGCAAAAATACCTATTCATTAAGACATAGTACGCTCTATTGGCATCTACTGTTCATAAGTAAGGCGACAAAAACGATAATGCCAGATCACAATGTGCAGCATTAATGATAGCAACTAAATTCTCAAGAGAATTCAAGTGCCAAGTAGCTCTTTACAATTGCTAACACCAGTGATCGTCATCAAATTCTCTAGAGAATTTAAATGGCAATTTACTTCTTGGAATGTGTTGGCGGTAATAACGTGATCTGTTACATCCCTTATAGACACCAAAGATAATGACGGCATAATTAAAGCACATTAAAGCGTCATAATGACCATAAATGTGCTATTATATGTCATTTTATGTCGGATATATGTCGGACTTATGTCGGACTTATGTCGGATTTATGTCACTAAGTCAACACAAAAAGCAAGGCTATATTATTAATTATCAGACATTTATCAAACATAGTATGTCGGATGTCATTAGAAATTGAGATTTTCAAATATTATTTTAAAATATTGAGCTCAAACTGATGCATCTAACTATCATCATTATAAAAAAACTACCCATATTCTTGGTTAATTCGCTGAAAAATGCTACTTTTGCAGGAAAGTAATCGAAAACGTCATTATGCAGAGAATCAACTGGATAGACTGGGTTAAAGCATTCTGTATGACAGTTGTGGTATTCTGTCATCTGCCTCAACAAGGAGATTCTTTCTACGCACAGTATCTTGGAGCAGTCATTCTGTCTTCGTTCTTCTTCGTATCAGGATATCTGAAAAAACCCCTTGCTACGCAAAAAGAATCATTGAAGAAATATGGATACTCACTCCTTATTCCTTATATAATATATAATGTAATATATTACCCCTATTGGTTTGCAAAGTTTTATATAGAACATGGAGGAATTACCATAGTTGACTGTATTAAGCCTATCACCGGTACCCTCCTACTCCAGCTAAACACCAACTTCTCATGCGAACTAAATGGCGTTACTTGGTTCTTGCCTGCACTATTTTTGATGCATTTGATTACCGATATTTGTAACCGGCAGAAACATGGCAAAGCCTTAATGCTAATCATCACTATTATTACTATTATATTGTATGGAGCAAACAAATACTATAACTTTGCACCATATCTCACTTTCATTGGTTTTGTGCGTTGTATATGTTTCTTCTTCATGGGTAACCTCTATCAGCAAGCAGGTTATCTCAAAAGCCTCAACACTAAAAAGGATTTCACAATAGGATTATCTACCATAGTAGTAAGTATAGTCCTCTTCTATTGGCATATTCATGAAGATCATTTCATCCTTTACATATCCCTTTATTACATTGTTAACTTGTTGTCTGTATTTGGCATCATCTACCTCTGCCGTAGTATCAACGATATTCGGCTTAGCATTGTTACCCTGATTTCGATTGGCACAATGGTCATTTTTGGAATTCACAGGATTTTAATCGGCATTATCGACTTCGGATTTGAGAAGCTATTAAATATTCCCGACATCACATACAATTGGTATGAGACAACACTCATTACAATTGCCATTGATATCATTTTAATTCCAATTATTATAATTAGTAAAAACAGATTCCCAATTATCCTCGGGAAGCAGAGTAATCCTCTTAAATAAGATTATCTTCACTATCTTCATAATGCTCCTTCTTGAAGAAGATACGAGAAATTCCCTTCCCTTGTATCTTAACATGCTGTATAAAACTCTGCCAAAGTGATTGGTGGCCAATTGTTCCATACCCTGTAACAGGACGCGCATTACGATTATATATGAATGCAATTTTACCAAACTGTTTTAAAGATAATGCTAACGAGCCATCCTCTCCACGACGAATGTCTGTGCGAATCTTCACTTGCTTGGCATACTCTGCATTAAACGCAAACACCATACCTCGAACACAAAGTTCTGGACGTTTAAAATGCTGGACAAACAAAAAGATATCCCTTACCAGTTCGAACAAGAACAAACCAAAACGAGAATGATTCTCATCAGGAAAGAAACTCCAAAACGAACTAACACAGGAGACATCTGGGCGAGTAAGCTTTGTCATCATCAAATCAATATAATGGCATGGATAGAATGTATCAGCATCAATACAAAAATGAAACTTCCCTCTCGCATGATCCAAGCCACACTGGCGAGCATAGCCTGGGCTTTGCTTTGACTCATTATAATAAGGAAGCCCTAGGCGCTTATACACTTCCTCTGTTCTGTCTTTTGAATTATTATTAACGCCTAATATTTCTATCGGATATTTTGTCTGTAGTTCACTCAAAGACCACAAACATGCAGCAAGACGTCTTTCTTCGTTATACGCTATCACAACAACAGAAACTAAAGGACTATAACTTTGCCTTTCAATAAGTTTACCCTTTATCTCTTCCCATACATTATCAGGAATCTCATCAGGAGATTTCCCATATATAGACAGATATTTATCGTACCAGTTAGACATTTCTTATCCTTTTTGTGTGCGAAATTAAACATTTATTCGCACATTTCCAAATTTTAGATTAACTTTTTCAGTTTACCGATACACCATATAGTGGTTACACACAAAGAAGATGGCAATTTACCAACAATATATAATAAAACATTCTTCAGCCTTAAATGGTTAAATTTGCATATTTGCTTCCATGTTGCCGGATGCCTCATAATGGATTTTATCTCTTTCTTCGAAATAACAGGTTGGATATCATGTCTCCTTTTCAGAATGTTGCATATAATATAAAAGTCAGTCATCATAATAATATAACAACGATTCGGGAAATACACCTTATTATATAATAGAGAGGATGTCTTCTTCAGATAATCAATAGATTTAACGTTTCTCATCACTTCGCCTTTAGATATATTATCCCTTTGCTGATAGTGAGAAAGCGAGTTTTTTCTACAAATATATGAATATGTTACATCTGGCAACAATACTGCTTTTGTAATAAAAGTAACCAAATCGAAGGTGAACACAAAATCTTCCCAATAGCTGGTATCAATAAAACGATGCTTATGCTCACGAAGAACAGAAGTCTTTACAAGATAGTTGCATGCCGATGCCTGAATTCCTGCGTATTTACGATAAGCGAAGGAGGCCAAAGAATCCTTTTCCATCAATTGTAATGCTGGGTATTGATAAACATTACGTCCACCATCAATATCGATCTTCTCATATGATCCAAATACAATCTCTGCATCATTATCACCAAGCTTTTTCATCATCAGTTCTATGGTATTCTCAGCTATCATATCATCAGAATCCATAAAAAACAAATAATCGCCAGTCGCTTTTTCTATAATATCATTTCGAGATGCTGCTACTCCAAGATTTGCTTGATGAGAAATAATATGAATATGCTCACCCCTAGGATGAGACGCTTGAATTTTATGAACGACATCCATTGATCCATCATCACCCCTGTCATCCACAATTAGGAATTCAATAGATGTATACGTTTGATTCAAAGCAGACTCTATTGAACGCCGAATATAATCTACAGACTTATAAACTGGTATTCCTATCGTTACGTCGTATCTCATCTATTCGCCATCAATCCATCAAACAACTGTTTCCATTGTAAGCCTATTGAATCTATATCATATTTGGCAGCAGACTTTTGCGCCTTTTCTCCCATTTGTCTTCGTAAATTTTCATCACGCATCAAAAGCAATAGTTTATCTGCAAATGCATCTATGTCAAATGTTGGAATCAAAAAACCATCTGCACCATTAGTAATAATTGAGCGAGGCCCATTTTCACAATCAAAAGACACTACTGGAACTCCACAGGCCATTGCCTCAATTAATACAAGACCAAAACCCTCATAACGAGATGGAAGAACAAAAACAGAGCTATTCAAATATTCTTTTTTCACGTCATTAATAGGTTCATACAAATGACAGCGAGAAGAATCAATCTCAAGTTGGCGCATTTGAAGGAGATAAGGCTCCCTGTTTCCGTTTCCATATATATCTAATTGCCAATCTGGCATTTGTTTTTCCACCTTTTTCCACACTTGCAACAACAAATCATTACCCTTTTCATAATCAAATCGGCCAATAGAAATAATTCGTTTACATAATAAAGAACTTTTTCCATCAATTAGGAAAGGGAGAGGATCTGATATTTTAATCTTATTATCGAGTTCCGGCCAATCATACATTGCAGAGTCAGTCAGTAATACCAATTTATCAAGACGACGTATATGATCCAACAAGGAATTAGACCACCATCGGGAAAAAACTTGTTTAATAGGATTCTGTTTATTAGTAGCAAAGTTACGGTAATTGGCCCTATCAACATGCAGTTCGCCTATCTTTTTGCTACCATCCGGGATATCAGACAAGAAATTTATCTCACGACGAAGCGTGGTAATAGTAAAATCTGGACGAATACACATCAATTCGCGTTTTAAAAGTTTCTTATACTGTCGTTGTTTTGTAAGATAAAGGATAATTTTTTTTGCAAAAGAAGCCTGCCATAACGCCTCAAAGCCCAACTCAAAATTGATGACCTTCACTTTATCTGACAATGGGAAATAACAATCTCGCCCCTTACCCTCCGTCACAATGATTGTAACATCATACCCCAACTGCTCTGCAAAGTAGCTGGCTTTATAAGAAACGACCCTTTCAACGCCTCCCGCAGAATAAAGAGCAGGGGTACAGAATACTATTTTATATGGTCTGGTACTCATAATCTTCACTTGAGACTACAAAGATATAAAAAAACACAGTAAGCACTATCGCCATTTGCAATAATTAACGTTTTTAAAAGAAGAAATAAGTCAAAATATTTGTAGGATTAAAAGAAAAGCACTATCTTTGCAGACAAAACGGAATTATATGGCAGAAAAGCAAAACTTACAATTAAGTATCATAGTTCCGGTATATGGTGTGGAGAAGTATATCCGACCATGTATAGATAGTATTTTCTGCCAAGGACTTGACGAAAAATGTTACGAAGTCATCATTGTTAACGACGGTACCAAAGACCGTAGTATGGAGATCATACAAGATATCATTGATATCCATGATAACATCACTATCGTGAATCAGGAGAATCAAGGTCTTTCCGTTGCACGTAACGTTGGTATTTCTCTTGCACAGGGCGAATACATTATTATGCCAGATTCTGATGATTTACTTATAGACAACAGCCTTGCAAAACTACTTGATGTTGCCCTATCATCTAAAGCAGACCTTGTGGTAGCTGATTTTTTGGAAATGGATGACGAAGAAATAGAAAATCTCAAAGCAATTCCACAAAAAAGATTTGAAATGATAGAGAAGACCGGTGAGAAACTGTTCTTGGAAGATTTAAATCCCTATCAATGTTATGTTTGGCGAACCCTGTTCAGAAGAGAATTTTTGACAAACAACAACCTAAAATTTGTTCCTGGTATATATTTCCAAGATGTTCCATTTACCCATGAGTGTTACATTAAAGCTAAGAAATGCATTAGAACATCATGGCTTTTAAATATTTACAGAAGAGGACATGAATCTGCCACTTTTTCTTTCAATAGGAAAAAAGCGAAAGACTTTTGTATTGTTATCGCAGAGATATGGAAATTAACACGTATTGAAGGTCTAACCTTAAAAGCACAAAAGACATTGAGAAAGAATATCTACACCTCTTTCTCCTTAATGATTTGTTCAATTGTACGTGAGAAATGGAAACTATCCGACAAAGTACATGTTATTTACTTCTTAAGGCAGCTAGCGCCAGACTTGCATTTCAACAATGGGAGCAAACAAATATTTGTCTCTTTCATGTTTAGAAATCTACCATATTCATATATTTGCTTACGTTATCTGTATGCTATTGTTTTTGAGGACAGATTTTTTCCTTTTTATTATCATTGGTTAAGGAGACCATTTAAATAAAATGAAGATTGTATATGTTTTTTCCTCTTTAGCAACTGTAGGAGGAACAGAAAGGATTTTAACAGAAAAGATAAACTATATAATCAAGCATTTCGGTTATGATGTAACTATCATTACATGTTACCAACCCGTGAATGCAACCAACACTTTTGAGCTTTCGGAAAATGTCAAGCAAATAAACATTGACATTCCATACTATTTACAATACAAACATAAATATCCTAAAAGACTGTGGGTTAAATGGAAATCAAATAGGTGTTTGCGGAAAAGTATAAGCAAAATAGTTCAAGAAATTAATCCAGATATTCTTATAGGTGTTTCCAGATTTAAAGCAAACTATGTTAGTAGTATTAAATGCAATGCCATAAAAATTATTGAGTGTCATGAAGTCAGATATAACACCATATCTGATATTGGAATAAAAAGATCTCTACCTGCCAGAATATTTTTGAAAATTCATGAATACTTCTATTTCAAGACGATTGAACGAAATGCAAATATTGTTGTCACATTGACAGAACAAGACAAATTATTATGGAAAAAAGCTAAACGCATAGAGGTAATCCCAGACTTCTCCACAATGCAAATATGTCATCACAGTGACGTATCTTCAAAACGTGTCATTTTTGCCGGACGATTGGAATGGGAAAAAGGAGTAGGAAGGCTCATAGAAATCTGGAGCATAGTTTGTTCGAAGCATCCGGACTGGCATTTAGATATCTATGGAGAAGGACGGATGTACAATACACTTGTAGCATTGATCAAGATATACAAGGCAAGAAACTTGACCATTCACAAATTTACCACAAACATCAGTCAGGAATTTGCCACAAGTTCCATATGTGCCGTCACTTCCTATTTTGAAGGATACTCTCTCGTTATTCTTGAGTCATTAAAGCATGGTGTACCTTGTGTAGCTTTTGACTGTCCTTTTGGCCCAAGAAGTATTATTATCGATGCAAATTGTGGCTTTCTCGTTGACAATAACGATATCAGACTTTTTGCAGAAAGACTATGTTTCCTTATTGAAAACGAACAGCTTAGAAAAGATTTTTCCAAGGCCGCTATACAGCAAGCAAAAAAATTTGACGTTGATATCATCATGAATAAGTGGAAATGTTTATTTGAGAATTGCCTCAAAGAAAAAGATGACAAAAGCATAAATTAAAGAACAATCAATAAAGTTATGCATATTAAACTTCAGCTTCCAAAAGGATTCCTTGATGCCGAGAAGCGTTGCGGTTACCAGGTCACAGCAGATATGAAAAAAGTATGGGCCGTGGAATTAGATTTGTTATACGAATTCCAAAGAGTAGCGAATAAACATAATATTAAATATATTGCAAATGGAGGAACAATGTTAGGTGCTGTTCGGCATAAAGGGTTTATACCGTGGGATGACGATATTGATATAATGATGATGCGTGATGAATATGACAGACTTTGCCAAATAGCACCCAAAGAATTCGAGCACCCTTATTTTTTTCAAACAGAATATACTGAACCAGGCTCGTTCAGATGCCATGCACAATTACGGAATAGCGAAACTACTGCCATTATAAAATCTGAGCAAAATGGTTCTTGTACGTTCAATCAAGGTATATTCATAGATATATTTCCTCTTGATGCAGTTCCTGACGAAGAGGCAGAATGGCAGAAGGAGAGTAAGAAGGCACAAAAAATATATGAACGAATGTACCATTTGTCGAATCTTTCATCATTATACCAAACAGACAAATCCGCTCAGCATCATATATTAAAAAAACTTCTTCATCAGATTGGGAATCCAATATTTGGTGCATTAGCACATTACTATTTCCAAAAATATGAAATAGAGTGCAAAAAATATAATCACATCCAAACAAAAAAGATTTCCTTATATTGTTGGGGGTATAAATATAAAAAACTTCATCGTGACCGAGCAGATCATTTAGAGACCATTTTAATGGATTTTGAATTCTTAAAAGTTCCGATTTGTAAAAATTATGATCATGCACTCACACAAGTTTTTGGCGATTGGCATAAATATGTTATTGGCGGTTCCTTACATGGTGAAACTTTCTTCGATACAGAGAAATCATACACCTATTATATAAAGAATCCACATATGATCAATGCCAAAGCATAGACCTGAACTTTGAAGATCACTTACTTTTAAATTTCCAAGGCATGAGCATTAGTTCTGTCTTACGAACTAATTTTTGGCCAAACACCTTCACCAAGAAGGCTCTTGTTCTGTAATATGCTTTCGCCTTATGAGAAAACCACGAATTTTGATAATGGTGTATGGCGTAAGTATAAGGAGTTATCTCAACCTCACGAGAATCAAACACCTTTGGTGAGAAAAAAACATCATTGAACTCGAGAACTTCTTTCTGCATATCAAAACTGCGTATATTCAAACTGTCCTCCAGTGACAATACACGCACAGACTTAACCTGTTCTATCTGACTAATCATAATAGCAGGAACTGTTTGAATGTTCAAACTTCCGTCTTCATTTATGAATGGTCTGTCTTGGTAGTAATCTAGGCACATCTTGATCCAATCACACCCTTTTTCTGCACCTATTATTGCAGCTTCAGGAGTCTGAGCTTTCTCTACGCCCATGAAATAAGGTAAGTCCAAAAGATCATCAAAGTTCTTCAAAACTTCAACATCAGAATCAAGGTAGATACCTCCATAATGATAGAGAGCATAGAAACGTATATAATCAGCAGCAAAAGCATATTTCTTCTTTTCAAATGCCTGACGAACCCATATAGATGAATTTAGATCAAAACGATTGGTATCCCAAAGAACAACTTCATAGTCAGACAAGTGTTTCTTCCATGATTCAAGACACTTGGCAATTTTTGGAGGATAAGGATCACCACTTAACCAACAGAGATGGATAATCTTAGGAATCATAAGACAGCTTTTTTAATAATTTCTTTCTGCAAAAATACATCTTTTTATGTAAACTACCAAATTTTATAATAATATTCACAGAAAAAAAAAGAAAAAAGCCGATTATCTTTGTTATTTCAAAAAAAAAGTGTAATTTAGCACACAAATTTAAAGATATCCTAACAAGATGACAGATTATAAATACAAAGTAACTGTGGGGATGCCCGTGTATGGAGTAGAAAATTACATTCATAAAAGTTTGCTGTCTGTTTTAAATCAAACTTACAAGAATGAATTTGAGATAATAACAGTAGATGATCGTGGACCTGATAATTCCATGAATATTGTCAGAGAATTACAAAATTCTCATCCACGAGGAAAAAGCATTCGTATACTCACCCAACCTCAGAATATGGGGTGTTGGGCAGCCAGAAATAGGATTTTAGAAGAGGCACAGGGTGAATATCTGCTATTACTTGATTCTGATGACTATCTCTCTGAAGATGCATTAGAAAAAATGCTGGCCACAATAGAGAAATACCAAGCAGAAGTGGTATACGGCTCTGTAGAGCCTGTCCCAGAAGCAGGACGACCGACCAATTTGACTGAAAAAGATATCAAATTACCTTTCAAGTTGTTATTAGGCAAAGATCAGTTGGCTAGTTATGCAAATCAAGATCTTCATGCTACACTATACAATTTTATATGGAATGTGATGTTTAAAATGGAATTCTTGAAAAAACATCAGTTAAAGTTCCAAGAAACGCGCTTCTCTGATGACATATTATTCGCAACAGATATGCAACCACTTGTTGAGAGAGCAGTTCTTTTACCAGATATCACTTATTACTATGTGCTTCGTCCTGGTTCTCTATCAAATTTCCAAGTAAGAAAAGAGATAAAACTGTCAGAAATAGAACAGTTTATTCAGATATATACATATATCAAAAAACATGCTATCACTTTAAAAGAGAAGCCATACTATGAGACGAGATGCGCCAAAGCCATGATATATATGTTTTACGTCATCTGCGGTGCTATAAAGAATCGCGAAAAGATAACTCCGGCTTTAACAGACAAAGCCATACGCGATGCGATGAAACACCCACTAGGACTGTTTGAAATTCTACGCTTTAAGAAATATAAGATGGCCAACCTAGCATTTTGGTTCATAGGAGTATTGCCACCAAAATTATCATTAATGGCACAAATTGCGTTAGGAAAAAGAAAGCATCTGATATAATCAAATGGATTACAAGTACCAAATAACGATCGGCATGCCCGTATGGGGAGTAGAAAGATATATCAAAAGATGTCTTCTTTCTATCTTAAATCAGAACTTTGACAATATGGAAGTACTGGTTATCGATGACTGTGGAACAGATCATTCGATTGATATTGCCAAAGAATTAGCTACCACACATCCAAAAGGGGACAAAATAAGGATCATACGTCAACCTCAGAATATGGGCTGTTGGGCTGCGCGTAACAGAGTTCTTGATGAGGCACAAGGGAAATATATCTTTCTCATTGACAGCGATGATTACCTTTTTGAAAATGCTATTCCTAAATTATACCAAAAGGCCGAAGAGACCCAAGTCGAGGTAACATATGGATCCGTACTACCAGTAGATGAAGATGGCCATCCTATCAAAGATAGTGGAGTTGATGGCATTAACTTACCAGATATGATTCTTAGAGGAGAAGATAAATTAGCATGTTTTGCCAATGACAACACAAAGAAGCTCCGTTTGAATAATTTCATTTGGAATATCATGCTACGATCAGACTTTATCAAAAAACACCAACTCAGATTCCATAAAACAAAATTTTGGGACGATGTTTTGTTTAATGCAGACATGCAACCACTGGTTACTTCTGCAGCCTTCATTTCAGATTTAACATACCATTACGTAATCAGGGATAATTCTCTTTCCAATTACCAAAAACGCAACGTCATACAAGTTGAGGAAGTGAGACAGCATATCAATAACCAAGAATATCTTAAAGCTCAATGTCTGTCACTGATAAACAAAAGTTACTTTGAAATACGTATGACAAAGATGATGCAAGCAATGTTTTACGTTATAACTGGAGCTTTAAAAAATGAGAAATTTCTGTCAGAGCCTATACCGTACAAAGAATATAGAGATGCCATGCAGCATCCAGTGTCATGGAAAAAAATTCTGCGCTTTAAAAAATGTAGGTCTATAAATCTTATGTTCTGGTTTTTAGGTATACTTCCCTCTTCTATTTCTATTGCTATTATAAAACTTGTTGGCAAATTTAGACGTCTCATATAGGATGAAAATATTATTCCTCATATTCCATGGATTCGATCCCAACAATGGCATAAGCAAAAAGATCAGCTATCAGTTAGATGCATTCAAAGCAAACGGGCATGAGACACATCTCTGCTATATGGATGAGAATGGTTCAAAACGTAGGATTGTAGACGGGAATACCATTGCAGACTATGGTAATGGAAAGAAAGGAAAAATACTAAAACGGACGGAGTTTAATTCCATTGTTAACTATGCTATCAAGGAGGGGATTGAGTTTGTATATATTCGCTCCAATCATAACGCAAGCCCCTTCACCATCAACATGGTAAGGCGAATGAAGAAGAACGGGATGAAGGTGGTAATGGAGATTCCTACCTATCCGTATGATCAAGAGTATTTTTATAAAAAAATGTGGAGGCAGCTGGTTCAAGATAAGATTTTCAGGAAGCTGTTTGCCAAGCAGTTAGACGCTATTGTGACATTCACTGAGGAAAGTTCTATTTTTGGGAAAAGGACTATTCGCATCTCTAATGGTATTGATTTTGATTCAGTAAGAATAAAAACGGAGAACCATCATCCTACCAATGAATTACATCTAATCGGTGTGGCAGAGATTCACAGTTGGCATGGTTTTGACAGGGTGATTAAGGGATTAGCAGACTATTACGCTACACCGAAAGAAATAAAAGTTTATTTCCATGTTGTTGGCTATTTCTTCTCTTATGTCGAGAAGGAAGAAATTACAAATCTTATCAATGAGTATCATTTGGAGCCATACGTGATTTTACATGGTAAGAAACACGGTAAGGAACTAGATGATATTTTCGATCAATGTGATTTCGGAATAGGCAGCCTTGGCAGACATCGAGTAGGAATCGATAATATCAAAACACTTAAAAACCGAGAATATGCAGCAAGGGGCATTCCCTTTATCTATTCAGAAACCGACACGGACTTTGACAATAAGTCATATATATTAAAAGCGCCTGCGGATGAGAGCCCTATAATAATTGAAAAAATCATCAAATTCTGCACGCAACTAACAATCTCACCCATAGAAATTAGGTCTTCAATAAAAGAATTATCTTGGAAGAACCAGATGAAACGCGTAATAAATGAGACGTTTATCAATTCTGTTATCTAAAGAGATTTATAGAAATCATGCCATAACGTGATAATATTTTCGGGCAAATAAGTCTCAGATTCTTTCCTTCCGTTCTTTCCCATACGTAAGCGATCTACGGGATGTTCTATCATCCAACAAATAGCATCACCTAGTTTCCGGACATCATCCTTTGGAATCAGTTTTCCTGTAATACCATCCTTAATGATGGAAATTGGGCCATATAAACAATCAAATGAAATAATAGGTAAGCCACATGACATTGCTTCAACCAAAACCAAACCAAAAGACTCAAAACGTGAGGACATTACATAAAAATCGCTTTCCATATAAGCAGAATATATATCCATAGTAGATTCGTGCAAAGAAACATTTTGCAAGCCTAAAGATTCTTTCTGTTTTTGCAACTGGACGAACTCTCCGTTTCCTCCGTCATGGCTACCATAAATATCAAGATGCCAGTCCGGGTGATAACACTCCACGATTTTCCATGCTTCTAAAAGCATATCAAATCCTTTCTGATATGCATAACGACCTACTGATACAACACGCTTATGAATATGGTTATTGGTTGATGACTTCAATGGATTATGTACTATCATATTGGGAATGCATACCACTTTGTCTGGCAGATTCCACTCTTTCTTTTCGCTCTCTGTCATCACGACAATTTTATCAAACTGCTTAATGGCGTTTACAAGTCTTAGTTTCAAAAGATATTGGCGCATTCTATTACCAAACTTCCTTATTTTAGATAAATCCTCAAAATATGCTGCTCGACCACAATGACACTCTACAATTCGAACAGCATTAATTTTGGCTGTCAATAGCGCCTTCAGATCAGCAACATGCATATCTGTACAAACCACTATATGCGGTTGTAGCTTAGCTAGTACTTCATTGAGTTTTTTTCGAAAAACCCGTTCACTCTTGTAGCGATCTATGTACTGATATATACCCCGAAAAGAACAACGGGAGATATAACGGGTTGCCAAATCCACATGATGTACCTTACTTGACAAAGGAAAAGAAAAAGGGTCTCCATACTGATTGTAGGTAATCAGGTAAATATCATAATCTGCACATTCTGCCAACAGATTCATTTTCTGTGTCAGAACACGCTCAACACCATTGAGGAATTTGATATTATTACAAAGGAAAACTATCTTCATCAACAAATATTTGTGCAAACTTACAAAAAAAAATTGGTAATATCAATATTTTATTGTATTTTTGCATCAAATATGTGATAAATGAACAAAATCTGCTTTATAGTTGATAGTATTTTCACTATTGGAGGTGTGCAGAGGGTGACTGCAGTTATTGCCAAGGAATTGGCAAAAGAACACGATGTGACAATTGTCACATATGATAATGCAGACCAAAAAGACACCTCTTTATATAATTTATACGAATCATCGATAAAATACAGATTCTTTTCATACCCCAAGGTCAGTTCTGCAAAAAAGAAGATCTGTAGAATCATTAGTGGCATTTATTTGAAGAGCCGACCTAATGCAAGATGGTGTTCTGACATATATGCACACAGTTCATTTCCATCAGAACTGAGGAATTCCTTAGCAGCAGAGTTGAAACAAGGCAGTTACGATGTTATTATCGGAGTTCATGCTCCATTGGCAGCAAGACTGGCAACTATTCAGAAACAATTACCAAATACAAAACTCATCGGATGGTTACATAATTCCTATGAAGCACTTTTTGGCGATAATTCACATTATTACATTGGTGCCAAAAGAAGACGACATTATATATATCAGTTCAGAAAATTAGATAATGTCGTGGTACTATGCCAAGACGATTCGAATCGCTTTCAAAAATATGATAAGCTATTTACACCAACAGTCATCTACAACCCACTGACGCTCAAGCCTGGAAACAGATCACAAGGCAATAGCAAACGATTCCTGACAATAGGACGTTTCACTCCTCTACACAAAGGTATAGACCTATTGATTGAAGCATTCCATATTTTTGCACAAAAGAATCATGATTGGCAATTAGATATTGTTGGAGGCGGAGAACAGAAAGAGACCTTTCTAAAGATCATCAACAGATACCAATTAGAGGATAGGATTACCATCCATCCTTTTACCAATAAGATTCAGGATTTCTATTCTAATGCACAAGTATATGTGCTCAGTTCGAGATGGGAAGGCATGCCATTAGTGTTAGTAGAAGCAATGTCACACGGACTGCCTATCATTACATCCGACTTACCTGTATGTCAGGAAATTCTAGATGATTTCGGTATGTATTTCCCAAATAGTAATATTGAGGGGCTTGCACAACGATTAGAAGATGCCACACATATTGATTGGAAGAGTAAATCAGAAGAGGCAATAAAAATTGCTCAACGCTTTGATGTAAAACAAATCGTTGAGCAATGGAAACAACTTATTGAATCGTAACTCTATTCAAACAGTCCCATAACTTTCTCCATAATTGGAGCCATATCGTAGTATTTATATTCTGCGAGATGACCACCTAAGATAAGGTTTGGCTCTTGATCTGCTAATGATTTGTATTGCTGATATAGCGACATATTTCTCTCATCATTAACACTATAGAAGGGTTCCATTCCATCTTTCCATTCTGAAGAATATTCACGGGAGATAACAGTCTTAGGGCATTTATACACCTCATCGCCGAACATTTCGAAGTGTTTGTGCTCAATTATTCGGGTGTATGGAACTTCCGCATCTGTGAAGTTCATCACAGCATTTCCTTGATAATTGGGCATATCAAGGATTTCTTCCTCGAAACGAACTGTACGATACTCCAGCTTGCCTAACTTATAATCGTAGTATTCATCCAATTTACCCGTATAAAGTATCTTGTCTGCGATAGACTCCCAATATTGGCGATCGTCAAAGAAATCAGCATTTAGCTTAACATCCACCCCTTCGAGTAAGCCATCGATAAGTTTATTGAAACCACCAATGGGAATACCCTGAAAGCGGTCATTGAAATAGTTGTTGTCATGAACAAAACGAACTGGCAGACGCTTGATGATAAATGCAGGGAGTTCACTGCATTTACGTCCCCATTGTTTTTCTGTATAACCTTTGATAAGAATTTCATAGATATCCTTACCAATAAGCAACTGCGCCTGTTCCTCAAGATTACGAGGTTCAGTGACTCCATCAGCCTTCATCCGCTCAAGAGCTTCCTGGCGCTGTTCTTCAATTTTTGCCTGAGCTTCAGCGGGAGTAAGTACGCCCCACATCTGATAGAAGGTGTTCATATTGAATGGCAGATTGTACTGTTTGCCCTTGTAATTGGCTATAGGAGAATTAGTATAACGGTTGAACTCAACTATTGAGTTTGCAAAATCCCATACTTTTTTATTGGAAGTATGGAATATATGAGCACCATACTTATGGACATTTATACCCTCAATATTCTCACAATAGATGTTTCCGCCAAGGTGATTTCGCTTGTCAATAATCAGACATTTCTTGCCCTGACGATGAGCCATACATGCAAAAGTGGCACCGTAAATACCAGCTCCAACAATAAGATAATCGTACTTCTTTTCCATTTCTTCGCACATTTTTGTGCAAATATAGGTAAAAATTTGGAATAATCCAAAATTTTTCGTACTTTTGTAATCGAAAAATAATTTGCAACGATGAACAGTGAGGAAATCAGAGGTAGATTCAAGGAAAGTCCGAAGCTGAAAAGGTTTGTCGACTGGCTGATTATGAATCAGGTTCAGACACGTCCGAGATGGTATATCCGGATGCTGGCACCTCTGTATCAGCACAGGGGAAGACACTCTGTGATTCATCGTTCGGTAAGGATGGACACTCCGCCATACAGAAGGTTCTCGCTTGGCAACTATAGCGTAGTGGAGTCATATAGCTGTATTAATAATGCTGTGGGCGACGTGATTATCGGTAATCATACAAGAATAGGTTTACATAACACTATCATCGGCCCTGTGAAGATTGGCAATAACGTAAATCTTGCACAAGGCATCACCGTTACAGCGCTTAATCATAACTTTACAGATTCCAACACAAGAATCGACGAACAAGGGGTATCCACCAATCTCGTGACTATTGGAGACGATATTTGGATTGGAGCAAATGCTGTAATCCTGCCAGGCGTAAACATAGGTAATCACTCAGTTGTAGCAGCCGGAGCAGTAGTAACCAAGGACGTGCCAGCACACTCCCTCGTGGCTGGGGTGCCCGCTAAAGTCATCAAGGAAATATGAGAATTGGTATAGAAGCACAGAGAATCTTCAGGAAAAACAAGCACGGCATGGACTATGTAGTGCTTCAGGAGATAAAAGAGATACAGCAGATGAACACGAGACATGAATACTTCGTGTTCGTTGCACCTGGCGAAGACCATTGTCTGAAGGACTCTCATAATGTTCATGTGATAGAAATCGGTGGCGGGTTCTATCCTTTCTGGGAACAGTATTACCTGCCGAAAGCTGCAAACGAATTAAACCTTGATATACTCCACTGTACCAGCAACACCGCTCCTATATGGTGTAAGATTCCTACAATTCTGACTCTGCATGATATAATATTCCTTGAGCCAAGAGACAGGATGAACGAATCGCTCTATCAGAATTTGGGATGGCTATATCGTAAGATGATTGTTCCCCGTATCCTCAAGAAATGTAAACGTATCATCACCGTATCAAACTTTGAGAAGCGAAACATCATCAACACCTTAGGCATTCCTGAGGAGAGAATGGCGATGATTTACAACGGATATACAGAATGGTTTAAGCCTACACAGGACATCGAGTTTATATATCGCAAATATATCGATGCTCCGAGTTATTTCTTCTTCCTCGGCAATACCGATCCTAAGAAGAATACGGAACGTACACTCATCGCCTACTCACGATATCTGGAGAGATCTGAGTTTAAGCGAAAGCTATTGATGGCAGATCTCGACGATCAGTATCTGAACTATATCATAGAGCGAAATAAGATTGAAAACATCCGCAATATGATTATAATGCCAGGATATATCGAGAATAAGGACCTACCTTATATATATAATAATGCGTTCGCATTCCTCTACCCTTCGCTGAGGGAGAGTTTCGGTATTCCTCTGCTTGAAGCAATGGCTTGTGGCACTCCTGTCATCACATCCAACACATCATCGATGCCGGAGATTGGTGGTCCGAATGCGATACTTATAAATCCTGAGAATCCAGACGAGATAACAGATATGATGATAAAACTGGAGACAGACCACGATTTCTACTCACGGCAAGAGGAAATCGGACTGCACCAGGCAGCTATGTTCTCATGGAGACAAACGGCAGAGAACCTGCTTAGACTATACGAAGAGGTTTTCAACGAGCTTTAAAATCCAACATCAACTGACGGGCATCGGCATTATTCTGAGTGTTTAGGCGATAATATCCACGACGACCTGTGCTTTCCACCAATGACTGAGCAGATTTAGAATTCTTAAGAAGATATTGTTGAACAAAAGAACGTATCTCCTCAAGATCGGGAGTGTAGAAAAGTGTGGTGTTAAGGTTATACAGATTCTTTGCCAACAGTTGAACACTGATGCCATTCTCCCCTACCTCAGTAAGGATTTTCAGAATCTGACTCTCATATGTCATATCAGAAAAAAGGTCGGTAAAACCAGTGCTTACCGACCTTCTTCTATACTTTAGTTAATTGTCTTATGCCAATGTAACCTTCTCTCCATCGTTAGCGAGCTTGCCCTCCTTGAAGAGCCATCCCAGACCGAGAAGAGTCTCCTCCTCAGAAATCTTTGCAGCCTTTGCAATCTCCTTAACGGTGAGTGCCTTCTCTGCTGCTGCGAGTGCCTGATATACATCACCAGCCTTGAAACCTGCGTTCTCAGCATTTACTGTGAATACTGACTTTGCAGCTGCCTTAGGAGCTGCGGCCTTCTTTGCGGTTGTGGTCTTCTTAGCTGCGGCTGCCTTTGTTTCAGTAGCCTTCTTAGCTGTTGCTTTCTTTTCTGCCATAATTCTTAAAAAATTAATACTCTGTTTGAAGATTTTTTAATTCTATCAAATTTTTCGAGTGCAAAAGTACTACTTATTATTCATACAATTTACTGATAATTAGGCATTTTTAGCAGAATGATAATTATTCTTGACGTATGTCAACCGCAAGTTGCAGTTCCTCAAGCTGTTTCGGGTCTAACTCACCAGGGGCATCCAACATGACATCACGACCACTATTGTTCTTCGGGAATGCAATACAGTCACGAATACTATCGAGACCTGCCATCAGAGAAACGAAACGGTCGAGACCGAAGGCAAGACCTGCATGAGGAGGTGCTCCGTACTTAAAGGCATTGATGAGGAAGCCGAACTGTGCCATTGCCCTCTCAGGAGTAAAACCGAGAATCTGGAACATTTTCTCCTGAAGTTTTCCATCGTGAATACGGAGAGAACCGCCACCAACCTCAACACCATTACAAACAAAATCGTATGCAACGGCACGAACCTTGGCTGGATCAGTATCGAGTAAAGGAATATCATCAGGATTTGGCATGGTGAACGGATGGTGAGTGGCCATCAGGCGCTGCTCCTCATCGCTCCACTCAAAGAGTGGGAAGTCAACAATCCACAGACATACAAATGTATCCTTATCACGAAGTCCGAGACGATCACCCATCTCTAGACGGAGAGTGCAGAGCTGAACGCGGGTCTTATTGGCATTGTCACCAGAAAGAATCAGAACGAGGTCACCATCCTTTGCGCCACATGCCTCCTTAACCTTGGCCCAAACCTCTGGCTCATAGAACTTATCAATGCTTGACTTAACTGTACCGTCCTCATTGAACTTAACATAAACGAGACCCTTGGCACCAACCTGAGGACGCTTAACGAACTCTGTAAGTTCATCGAGTTGTTTACGAGAATAATTAGCGCAACCAGGAACGCAGATTCCACCGATATAGTTAGCATCATTGAATACTGGGAATGTACCAGTACCCTTAAGCTGATCCATCAGTTCTACAAACTCCATACCGAAACGGAGATCTGGCTTATCACTACCGAAACGACGCATAGCCTCATGCCAGGTCATACGCTGAAGTGGAGGAAGCTCGACTCCACGCACCTCCTTAAAGAGATGACGGGCCATATCCTCGAAAAGTTGAAGCACATCCTCCTGTTCTACAAACGACATCTCACAGTCGATCTGCGTGAACTCAGGCTGACGGTCTGCACGGAGATCCTCATCACGGAAACACTTGGCTATCTGGAAGTAACGGTCAAAACCAGAAACCATCAAGAGCTGCTTCAGAGTCTGTGGAGACTGAGGCAAAGCATAGAACTGTCCTGGATTCATACGAGAAGGAACCACGAAGTCACGTGCACCCTCTGGAGTAGAACCGATAAGGATAGGTGTCTCAACCTCGATAAAGTCCTTACTATCCAGGAAGTTACGAATCAAGATAGTCATGCGGTGGCGCAATTCAAGATTCTTACGGACAGCAGCACGACGAAGGTCGAGATAACGATATTTCATACGGATATCATCACCACCATCTGTATTATCCTCGATAGTGAAAGGTGGAGTCTGGCTCTCGCTGAGAACATTCAGTTCCTTAACAAGGATCTCGATATCACCAGTTGGCATCTTTGGATTCTTGCTCTGGCGCTCACTTACCTCACCCTTTACCTGAATACAAAACTCACGACCAAGTTTGTTGGCACGTTCACAGAGTTCGGCATCGTCAGCCTCATTAAATACAAGTTGTGTCAGTCCATAACGGTCACGAAGATCGACGAATGTCATACCACCCATCTTACGGCTTCGCTGTACCCACCCTGCAAGTGTTATAACACTGCCGGCATCAGAGAGACGAAGCTCTCCACAAGTCTTACTTCTATACATATTTATTTGCTTTTTATCCTTTTGAGGTGCAAAATTACATAATTTCTGTGAAATATATGGTGAATTTATCATTTATAATTTATCATTTATCATTTTTTTATTATCTTTGCCACCGAAATTAACAAAATAGTCAGATTATGAAGAAGATTTTAGTTTTGACAATGTTGCTTATCTGTGGTTTTACTACCGCAATGGCACAGAAACCTGCTGAGATAAAATTCGACAAGTTAACGCATAGCTTCGGAACTTTCTCTGAGAAGTCACCAGTTGTGACATGCACTTTCACATTCACCAATGTTGGTGAGACTCCACTGGTTATCAATCAGGCTGTTGCAAGCTGCGGTTGTACTGTTCCTGAGTATACCAAGGCTCCTATCAAACCAGGCGAGAAGGGTGAGATTAAAGTGACATATAATGGAACAGGCAAATTTCCTGGTCATTTCAAGAAATCCATAACTATCCGCACTAACGGAGTAGTCGAGATGACAAGACTATATATCGAAGGAGATATGGAAGAAGCAAAATAAGAAATCCTGCCCGTCGGGCAGGATTTCTTATTTAGAAGGTGTAGTTGAAGCCTATGGAACTATACTCTTTGAATTGCCAATAACCGTGATCTGTGTCTCTGACACCAGAATCGTCGAAACGAGGATAAAGGAATAGATTGGCACTGATATACTTACTAACCTGTAGCGTGAAAGTGTTTTCCCACTCAATCTCAGCACGCTTATAAGAAGTGAAAGCCCAGAAACGACTCTTCCATTTCACAACGTCATTTATCTTCCACTCAAGATCTGCCATCACCTGAGAACCGAAATCGATTTTGGTATGCTTACCCTCATCCAAACCATGGAGTGTGGAGATATCAAGACGGTCAACATACTTAAAGTCGAGTGCCATCGGAGAAAGGTTGATTGTTCCTGTAAGTTTCTTATCAAATGCCTCAACCTTGTAATCCATACCGAGTGCGACATTCAGCTTGAATGGTGACATGAAGTCTGAGTAGACCTTACGGTCATTGGCCTTCAGACCTTTCGTAAACTGGGTCTGTGCTATAACCTGAAGGGTATAATACCATTTCTTTGTTGCCTGAAGGCCAAGTTTTCCCGTATAACGGATAAGGTCTTCATTAGCCTTGAATTTATTAACAGTATCTGTTCTTGTACGTTGGAATCCTAGTTTAAGTTCAAGTTTATTATCCCACTTCCATTTGTTCTTATTGTCGTAGTTAGCCTCTAATGTCAAGGCACCAACGGCAGAATAGTTAGATTCACCACCCTTATACCAGTTGTCGGAAACGTAGTTCTGCATAAACTGCAGGAAACCATCGCATTTCCTCGTCCAGAACTTAGGTTTCTCTACTACTACATCCAAAGGCGCACTTTCTGGCTCATCTATAACCGGAGCCTCAACCTGATCTGTGTATTCCACAACCTGTTCAATCGGTTTTTCAAGATCCTCACGGACACCACCTGTTTCCTGCAGTTCCGACTCATTACCCACAACAAGGTCAGGACGTTTAAGATACACATTCAACAAGGCTGCATCGACAGCGTCAGACACCTGATCCTTACCCGCTGACTCTGAGTTGAGAGCCAGTGATTTATCAGCCACATTGTGATAGAACGTCAGAGGAAGAAACAGACGGTAGTATCTTCCGTCAAGACTGTCATTTACCTGTGCGGCACATACACTAAGCGTAATGAAAGCCGCAATTAATAATGCAATTTTTCTCATAACTGAGTGCAAAGTTAATAAAAAAATCGTTCTTTATGCCGATATACGGGAAAAAATGTGTAATTTTGCACCTTGATTTCGCGTACATTAATATAAAAGGAATAAATAAACATTAGAAATGGATAAAAATACTATTTTAGGATTTGTATTGATAGCGCTGGTGCTTATAGGTTTCAGCTGGTATAACCAGCCTTCTGCCGAACAGATTGAAGCCCAGCGTAAAGAGGACAGTATCGCTCAGGTGATTAAGGCGAATGCAGAAAAGAAACAGAAAGCAGACGAGGCAGCACGTAAGGCTCAGGCAGAGGCTGCTGCCAAGGGCGACTCTACAGCAACATTCTTCTCTGCACTAAATGGTAACAATGAGCAGATTGTGCTGAAGAACGACAAAGTTGAGCTTACCTTCGATACTAAGGGAGGTACTATCAGCAAGGCAGTCATCAAGGGCTTTGAGGATAAAGACAACAAGATGGATGTAACACTCTTCGATGGAAAGACACAGAAGATGAATTTCATGCTTGCAGGTAAGACAGAGAACATCATCACTCAGGATCTCTTCTTCACACCATCAAACGTCACAGAGAAAAACGTTACTATGACCGCTCAGGCTGCAAATGGCGGAAGCATCGTGTTCAAATACGAGTTAGGCCAGGACTATCTGTTGCACTTTAGCCTGCAGGCAAATGGTCTCAATGGTATGTTTGCCCCCAACTACAATCAGATGGATATAGAGTGGACGGATATGGCACGTCAGCAGGAGAAGGGTTTTACCTTTGAGAACCGCTACTCTACCCTCACCTATAAGGAAAAGAACGGAAGTACAGACTACCTGAGCGAGACATCGCAGGAGGTAGACACACCTATCGAAGAACAGTTAGACTGGGTGGCATTCAAGAATCAGTTTTTCTCTGCAGCCCTCATTGCAAAGGACGATTTCGCAGCCAACTCTCTGATGACAAGTATTCCTCAAGAGAAAGGCTCAGGTTTCCTGAAGCAGTTTAATGCCAAAATGAAGACCGCCTTCGACCCCACAGGAGCAAAGCCTACAGAGTTTGAGATGTATATCGGTCCCAACGACTTCCGTCTTATCCAGGATGTGGAGGAGCAGAGTCGTTTCGGGAAGGATCTTGACCTTGAGCAGTTAGTCTATCTCGGATGGCCACTCTTCCGTTATATTAACAGATTCTTTACTATCTACGTCTTCGACTGGCTCACATCATGGGGCTTCGGAATGGGTATCGTTCTTATCCTTATCACCTTGCTCCTGAAGGCTATCACTTTCCCAATGGTGAAGAAGAGTTATATGTCATCAGCAAAGATGCGTGTGCTGAAACCAAAACTCGATGAGGCTACAAAGCAGTACGATAAGCCAGAGGATTCGATGAAGAAACAGCAGGCTATGATGCAGATGTACTCCCAGTACGGAGTTTCACCACTCAGCGGATGTCTGCCTATGCTTATTCAGATGCCTATCTGGATTGCGATGTTCAACTTCGTACCAAATGCTATACAGTTACGCCGTCAGTCATTCCTCTGGATAGACGACCTCTCTACATACGACCCCATCATTGAGTGGGGCACACAGATTTGGGGAATCGGTGACCATCTCTCACTGACATGTATCCTCTTCTGTGTATCCAACGTTCTTTATAGCTATATGACAATGCGTCAGCAGAAGGATCAGATGGTAGGACAGCAGGCTGAGCAGATGAAGATGATGCAGTGGATGATGTATCTCATGCCAGTGATGTTCTTCTTTATGTTTAATGACTACAGCTCTGGTCTGAACTTCTATTACTTCATCTCACTCTTCTTCTCTGCAGCTATCATGTGGACACTCCGTAAGACTACCAATGATGAGAAGCTGTTGGCTATCCTCGAGGCGAAGTATAAGGAGAACAAGAACAATCCAAATAAGAAGACCTCTGGTCTTGCAGCCCGTCTTGAGGCAATGCAGAAACAGGCAGAGGAACTGCAGCGTCAGCGAATGAACCAACAAAAGAAATAAGATATGAGAACTAATCGAATCCTTGTAATCCTGGCAGGCCTGGTATTTCTAGGTTCTCCTTGTAAAGCGCAAAGCGACGTGAAGATCGGAAGACAGAACATCAAGCTCAACAGCGACCTGATGACCCCAGAGGCTCTTTGGGCCATGGGACGTATAGGTGCTGCCGAGGCTAGTGCCGATGGTAAGCAGATTGTTTATCAGGTTGGCTACTATAGTGTGAAAGCAAATAAGAGTCAGCAGAAGATTGCCGTTATCAATGCCGATGGTACTGGTAACGTCACTCTCACTGAAGGTAGCAAGAGCGAGACAGATCCAACATGGTATCAGGGAAAGATAGCATTTCTCTCTGGTGGTCAGATTTGGACTATGAATGCAGATGGTACAGACCGTAAGCAGATATCTAAGACATCCAAGGATATCGAAGGCTTTAAGTTCTCTCCCGATGGCTCGAAGGTTATCCTGCTTCATAGCATCGACTTCCACGAGATTATCAAGAAGAATCCAGATGATCTGCCAAAGGCATCCGGTCGTCTGGTTACTGATCTGATGTACCGCCACTGGGACCATTACGTTGAGAGCATCCAGCATCCATACGTGGCATATGTCACAGAGAACGGGATTAAAGATGGTTTTGACATATTGGAGGGAGAGCCATACGAGTGTCCTATGGAACCGTTTGGAGGTATCGAACAGCTCGCATGGAGTCCTGATTCAAAGACCATAGCCTATACATGTCGTAAAAAGACCGGTTTGGCTTATTCTATCTCTACTGACTCAGATATCTATTTATATAATATAGGTACGCGCGAGACAAAGAACCTTTGCAAACCAGAAGGATATGTTTATCCAGAGATTGATCCAACTACCTCTCTGAAATATCAGAAGGTTAATGCTAAGGAGAATCTTGTAAACAACGTTGGTTACGACCAGAACCCAAAATTCTCTCCTGATGGAAAGTATGTTGCCTGGCAGTCTATGCAGCGCGATGGCTATGAAGCAGACCGTAACCGTCTGTGTGTATACGACTTAGCCACCGGCGAGAAGAAATACATGACTGAGAGTTTTGATTCGAATGTCGATGACTTCGTATGGAGTGACTCTAAGGATGCCATGATATATTTCATTGGCGTTTGGCATGCCACAGAGAATCTGTATGCCATCAACTGGAAGGGAGAACTCAAGCAGATGACAGAAACTTGGGATGACTTTGGATCTATCCATCTTATGAATAATGGCAAACAGCTGTTGATGGAACGTCACAACTTTACATCGCCAGCTGATCTATTTATCGTAACTCCTAATTTCAAGAAGCCTGAGAAGACGAATATTTCTCAGTTGACTTTCGAGAACAAGCACATTCTCGACCAGCTCGCCAAGCCCAAAGTACAACAGCGTTGGGTAAAGACCAGCGATGGAAAGGATATGCTGACATGGATTATCCTGCCTCCAAAGTTTGACGAGACAAAGAAATACCCCACTCTGCTCTTCTGCGAAGGCGGTCCTCAGAGTCCTGTTTCTCAGTTCTGGAGCTATCGTTGGAATTTTATGATCATGGCCTCTCAAGGATATGTGGTAGTAGCGCCTAATCGTCGTGGTCTTCCTGGTTTCGGACAGGAGTGGCTTGAGGAGATATCAGGTGACTGGACAGGTCAGTGCATGAAAGACTATCTCGCTGCCATCGACGATGCTGCAAACAACCTGCCTTTCGTAAACAAGGATAAACTTGGTGCTGTAGGTGCATCATTCGGTGGATTCAGCGTATACTATCTCGCAGGTCATCACGAGAAGCGTTTCAAGGCATTCATCTCTCATGACGGGGCCTTTAACCTTGCTGCAATGTATCTTGAGACAGAGGAGAACTGGTTCTCTAACTGGGAATATGATGAAGCATACTGGCATCGCCCTCAGTTGCCTAATGCGAAAAAGACCTACCATGACTCGCCACACAAATATGTTGAAAAATGGGATACACCGATCCTCTGTATCCACGGAGAGAAGGACTATCGCATCAACTACACCCAAGGAATGTCGGCATTCAATGCAGCCCGAATGAAGGGCATACCAGCAGAGTTACTTATATTCCCTGATGAAAACCACTGGGTACTGAAACCACAGAACGGAGTACTCTGGCAACGCACATTCTTTAACTGGCTTGACCGATGGTTGAAATAAAAAATGACACCTCATTTTGAGGTGCCATTTTTTATTTTTAGTAAACGAGCCTTACTTAATCAGAGCAGCACGAGCAGCCTCGATCTTTTCTTTTGCATCAGCAATCTGAGCCTTCAGCTCATCAACTGTCATTGCATTCAGAACATCCAGTGGAGCAAGAGCATCACCTACAACCTTTATCTCAGGATCGTACTCAGAGAGACGCTTTACACCATCAAGAACGAGAACTACGCGGAAAGAGATGTTTGCAGCAGCCTCATCATCAATAACGCTCAGGAACTTGTCTGAATTCTGACTTACAACATACAGCTGCTCAACGAGTGAAGCAGAAGCCATCTGCCAGAAATAGTTGATACGACCATTCTTGCTCATCTCATTGTAGAGATCCTCTGTAGTCTCAGCAACAGATGCTCCATCCTCGAGAATCTTGAATGAAGGATCGTTGATGTCAGCAGCGAGTTTGTTGATAGCTGCGGTGTATTCATCAACAGGCATCTCATAAAGAGCAGCAGTTCTCTTATCGATATCAAGAGCACTGATCATACGATACTTCTCAGCCAGTGTGGCAGCGTTCTCAGCAACACTAGCAGCCAACAGATACTCTGGCTTAACTTGCATCTCCTCCTTTGTAAGCTTCAGACCACCCTCTGCATCCTTCTGGAAGATAGAAGTCAGCTTCAGCTTACCAACCTCAGAAGCAATACTGTCGAGCTGCATCTTGATACTTGCCTCAATCTGCTCCTGTTCGAAACTCTTCAGAGAATCTGCACTTTCAGTGTTCTGTGCACTCTTGTTACCTCCGCAGGCTGCAAATACCATTGCTGCCATTGCGATTGCAAAAACTGATAATTTTTTCATTTTTTAAATTTGATGTTAAAGTTATAATTTGAAAATAAAATAAAAGCTACAAATATACACATCAGCATCATTACACCCATATTAAACCATAGTGTTTTGATATGCCATGTGCCAAGCACCTTCTCACTACTATAGAATGGAGCACGTCCTATCTTACTTTGTGGAGTGAGGTAAATAAAAGCGGAACGTGGAACAATAGCTCCATCTACAACATCGAGAGTACGACTGTTTCCGCCGCCAATAACAAAATCTTCCAGACGTATATTAAAGTTGTCACGTTTAATCTGAAGAACAGCCTCTTTACCTTTTTCACGAATCAATGCCGACATTTTTGCATCAGCCGCAAGAGTCACCTTATTACTCTTCTTCGACAGAACATCTTCGGCATCATTCATGTATTTCTTCAGAGACTCATAGGTGTAATCGCCCTGATATGGAGGCATCTCACAATAGTCTATGAGTATAGGAAGATTCTCACGAATTGTCCTCATATGATCAGGATTCACCTCCTTACCCTTACGCTCTTCATCCTTCATTGTCTCCAACTGTGACTCGAGTTCATATAGGAATCCCATGTTATAATAAAGTGTCTCGTACTTCTGTTTATCAAGCTCGAAGAAAGGCTTTTCGTAGAGATTATCTGTGAATGAAGTCACCGCAAGAGCCTCGTATGCCCAACGTGAGGGTATCACATCTCCAATAACAGGCACGTTTCCAGTCTTACTCTTTGGGGTAAGATCAGAGAAGTCGACAACAAGTCCGCAGAGCAAAATTTGTGGGATAAGCAACAATGGTATACTTATATATATAGCCACAACAGAATTGAGAGTCTTAGACAACAAAAGACCTATAAGGTTAGATAGCAATGCGGTAACAAAGAGGATCAGCCACCATACGAAGAACAATCCATGAAGTCCCATAATAAAGTTACCAACAATGATAAACAGTAATGTCTGTATCAGCGACAATCCTGCAGTAAACACTATCTTAGACCATATATAACTGCTATATGACAGGTGGAGGAATTTTTCGCGCTTCAAAAGAGCCCGGTCCTTGATTATCTCCTCGGCACTGCCACTCATACCAATAAATGTTGCCACGATTACCGACATGAAGAAATAGCTTACCAGATTCTTGTTGTCCATCACTGTATATCCTTCTGGTGGAGCATAACGTGTGAGCAAAGAACAGATAAGTGCCAACACCGGTGCCTCGAGCAATGCAATGCATAGCCACTGAACATTGGTGATTTTAGTCTTAATGTTACGATGTAGATAAATAAAGAACTGCTTCAGTACACCAGGTTTCTTCTGATCAGAATGAGGCACCTCACTCTCTACCGGATAATCGAATTCTTCCCTACCATTGAGATACAACTCATGCCACTCCTGCGGAGTTGTCTTTCGCTCGTCAGACAACTCACCACTACTGTTAAGAGCCTTCTCATCAATGATATTAAGTACTATCTCAGGATTAACGTTACCACATGTAGGACAAGCACTTGTCTCTGCATCGGCATAATTGGCCTTATCCTTAAAATAGGTAATGGCATCTATAGGATTACCATCAAACACAGGATATCCGCCTTTATCCAGCAACCACAGACGGTCAAAGAGCTTATATACATCACTCGATGGCTGGTGGATGTTCACAATTATCAGCTTACCCTTCATGGTCTGTTCCTTCAATAAGTTGATAACCGTCTCAGTATCAGCGGATGAAAGTCCTGAAGTAGGTTCATCAAGGAAGAGGACCGCTGGTTCGCGGATAAGCTCAAGAGCGATATTCAGTCGTTTACGCTGACCTCCTGAAATAAACTTATTGATAGCCGATCCCACTTTCAAATCCTTTGCAGCATCAAGTCCCAGTACCTTAAGAGTGTTCATAACCCTCTTGTCAATCTCCTCGTCGGCCATGCCTTCAAAACAGAGTTTTGCAGTAAACCAGAGGTTCTCGTATACCGTCAGCTCCTCTATCAGCAGATCATCCTGAGGAACAAATCCTATCAGGTCCTTTGCTGCGGGTTCAGAAATATCGTGTCCATTAATGGTAATCGTACCTTGTTGAGGTTTGAGAGTACCGTTGAGCAATGACAACAGAGTAGTTTTTCCTGTTCCAGAGCCGCCCATGATAGCCAACAGTTCATAGCTACGAAGGGTAAAACTCAGGTCGTGCATACCGTTATCACTATTAGGGAATCGGAAATTGATATCCCTTCCACAGAACTCTATCACATTCTGCGACGACACTATCTCGCCATTGGATCTATTATAAGCATCGATGATGGTTGAGTAATAGAGAGGTTTGTCCTTTCTGGTCTTCAACACACTACTCTGTAACCATACCTGATAGGCACCAGGAAGCACAGGGACATCATTGAACAACACTTCATCATGACCAAGATAAGTGAATAGCAGAACTCCTGTCTGAGGATTCAGGAGTGTCCTTATCTCTCCATCTGTGTTCTCCAGTTTATGGATCATCACCTTCTCTGTGGTCTTATTGCTAACAAAGTCTCGGAAGTCCCGGAACTGTTCATCGGAAATACCGAAGCACTCCTGCATCGTTCTGAATATCTCATTGTGACGTCCCTCAGTATAACCACAGAACTCCATCAGACGCAACAAAAGGAGAGATTTCTCCTTTGATCTTATCTCACCCTGAAGACCATTGCAGATAGTTGTGACTGTCTGACGACTATCAATATTATCAGCCATATCGTAAGCCATCCGCATATCATCATAGAGATCAATATAAACATCTGTGTTTCTCACACCAAAATGTCGCCGTAGATAATTCACAAGCATCTCCTTTGCTCGTGATTCATCCACCTGTTCTTCTTTGCCGAATAAGGCAAACAAACTGATGAAACTTGATAGTATAACGTCTGTCATTTGCTTTCTCTACAGAGCGCTCAGTAGCCCCTTGCGCATATATTACCGTGCAAATTTAAGAAAAAACTCAGACTAGCCGTCCTTCCAATCAGTTAAAAAAGATTAAATAGCCCCTAAAAATCCGTGCGGAATAGATTTTCCATACAAAGTAATGGAGTTTAAATTAAATTTAGTAACTTTGCACCCAAATTTGCAATCAAAAAAAGAAAAGTAATGTCACAAGCAATTCAGAAAACTTTGCGCGATTCTGCCGGTATGCGGTGGACCGCTTTGCTGCTTCTCGCCCTGGCGATGTTCTGCAGCTACATCTTCATGGATATCCTCTCCCCTATCAAGGATCTGATGCAAGAGACCCGCGGATGGGACTCTACTGCATTCGGTACCATGCAGGGGTCAGAGGTGTTCCTTAACGTGTTCGTATTTTTCCTAATTTTTGCAGGTATCATCCTCGACAAGATGGGAGTACGATTCACTGCCGTTCTCTCAGCAGCAGTGATGCTCGTTGGTGCATGTATTAAATGGTACGCCGTCAGCGACACCTTTATTGGCAGCGGACTCGAGACATGGTTTAACAACAATCTCAACTACATCCCCATATTCGATGAATTAGGCGTAAGTCCATTCTATGAAGGCATGCCAGCATCAGCAAAGTTCGCTGCATGCGGATTCATGATTTTCGGATGTGGTTGTGAGATGGCAGGTATCACAGTATCAAGAGGTATCGTTAAGTGGTTTAAGGGTCGTGAGATGGCTCTAGCTATGGGTTCTGAGATGGCTTTAGCTCGTCTTGGCGTAGCTACTTGTATGATATTTTCACCATTCTTCGCTCGTCTTGGTGGTGAGGTAAGTGTCAGCCGAAGTGTAGCCTTCGGAGTAGTACTCATGTGCATCGCCCTCATCATGACTATCGTATACTTCTTCATGGATCAGAAACTCGACTCTCAGACTGGTGAGGCAGAAGAGAAGGATGATCCTTTCAAGATCTCAGATATCGGTAAAATTCTCAGCGACAGCGGTTTCTGGATCGTTGCCCTGCTCTGCGTACTTTATTACTCTGCTATTTTCCCATTCCAGAAGTATGCAGTAAACATGCTCCAATGCAACCTTACACTTATAGCTCCTGATGCCGACTCTTTCTGGTCATCATCGTCAGTAACTATCGTTCAGTATGTTATCATGCTGATTGTCGCTGCAGCTGGTTTTGCAAGCAACTTTCAGAAAAAAGCTAATCTGAAGTTTGGTCTGCTAGGGCTTTCTATCATAGCTCTTATCACCTATTGTTATATGGGTTATATGCGTCAGTCTGCAGAGTCTATCTTTGCAGTGTTCCCACTCCTCGCAGTACTTATCACTCCTATCCTCGGCAGTTATCTTGATCATCATGGCAAGGCTGCGTCAATGCTTGTTCTTGGCTCAATTCTTCTGATTGCATGCCATCTCACGTTCGCATTTATTCTGCCTGCATTCAAGGATAGTCCTGTGGGGGGCATCATCATCGCCTATACCACCATTCTCGTCCTTGGTGCTTCTTTCTCACTGGTACCTGCCTCTCTTTGGCCATCAGTACCAAAGCTTGTTGATGCAAAGGTTATCGGTTCTGCATATGCTCTGATTTTCTGGATTCAGAACATAGGATTGTGGCTCTTCCCACTGCTCATCGGTAAAGTGCTAGACGCTACAAACCCTGGTGTCACAGATCCTACACAGTTCGACTATACCGCTCCTCTGGTGATGCTCGCATGTCTCGGTGTGGCTGCTCTTATCCTCGGTTTCGTGCTGAAGGTTGTAGACAAGAAGAAGGGTATTGGTCTTGAACTTCCGAATATAACTGAGTAAGCCATGTGGCTCAATGACTCCCCAATAGCAAGATGGACAGTACTCATCATCGTGGCTACGGCCATGATGATGGGTTACTTTGTCAATGATGTAATGTCACCTCTGGAGACATTGCTTGAGATGCCTCGTTCTGAAGGTGGTCTCGGATGGACACCATCAAACTATGGTTTCTTCTCTGGTGCAGGCAGTTTTATCAATGTATTCCTGCTGATGCTCTTCTTCTCAGGACTGATCCTCGACAAGATGGGAATACGTTTTACGGGAGTCCTCGCATGTTCATTGATGGTTCTCGGCACTCTAATAAAATACTATGCCGTAACTACCGACTTTGGTGAGTCGCAATTCTCTATTCTTAATTCGCAATTACCAGCATCAGCAGCTGTTGCCTCACTGGGATTTGCTGTCTTTGGTGTAGGTTACGAAATGACTGGCATCACCGTATCAAAGTCGATGGTACGCTGGTTTACTGGTCACGAACTCGCCCTTGCGATGGGTATACAATTGGCAATGGCTCGTCTTGGAACGGCTGCAGCACTAAGTATATCCGCACCAATCGCCCGCCATTTCACACTATCAACACCATTATTGGTAAGCCTTTCATTTCTTATCATAGGGCTATTGTCATTTATTGTCTTTTGTGTAATGGATAGGCGGCTGGATGATTCCAGGCAGGCTGGAGATTCTTCTAATGAGTTCAGGCTATCTGATATCTTAGTGACGCTGAGAAATCCTGGATTCTGGCTAATCACATTATTCTGTGTACTTTTCTATTCCGCAGTATCTCCATTTCTGAAGTTCTCTACAAAACTGATGGTAATGAAATACGGTGTAGATCCTGACATCGCAGGTTTCTTCTCATCGATAGCACCGTTCGGTACCATCCTGATGACACCACTCTTTGGTCTTGTATACGACCGTTTTGGCAAGGGTGTCACTCTGGTTATTACAGGTGCGCTGATGCTCACCGCTGTTCATTTCTGTTTCTCTATGCCAATGCATAGTAATATTATTGCCATCGCTCTCATGGTATTATTAAGCATCGGCTATTCCCTTGCCCCTGCCGCACTCTGGCCCTGCGTGCCGAAAATCATTCCCCTGAAATGTCTGGGCACGGCCTACTCGATGATATTCTTCATCCAGAACTTCGGACGTGCTATCATACCTATGCTTGTGGGGCGTGCAAATGAGGTTGATCCTTCCTACACATCTTCGATGCTTATCTTTGGATTCACAGCATTAGGTGCAGCACTCACCGCTATAGCAATGTGGTACGTAGACCGCCGCAAAGGCTATGGTCTACAACTCCCAAATATCCGTAAGTAAATCAGAGATTCAGGCGTACAACAAGAGGAAGGTGATCACTATAACCCGACTGATGACGCATGCCTATATAGGTGCGACGAGGGCGATAACCACCATAAAGAGTTTCTTCCTCAAGAAGGAAGAGGGGGGAATGGACGAAGGCTGTATCCACCTTATTATATATTGCACGCGAGGAAAGGACATGATCAATACTACCCCACTCGCCCTGATAACGATAAGTTCCCTTTACACCATGAATACCACGGGCATCTTTAGTGAGATTATATATATCATGGCTATATATTTGTTTCAGGACAGGACTATCGGCATTATCGTTAAAATCCCCGGCTATAAGGATCTTAGCATCGGAATTCTGAGCCTTAATGGAATCAAGAGAAATACAGAGACAATCAGCAACTGTCTTACGGAAAGGACGAGAATAACGTTCACCTCCAAAACGACTAGGGAAATGAACAACGAATACATGAAGAGTATCACCAGAAACCATTTGTCCCGAGACATATAGAATATCACGTGTGGGACGCATACCTTTTATCGGTTCCACTCGAATACTACTGCTTTTTATTGGAGCGAATGAGAAAGGACTATAAAGCAATGCTACATCGATACCACGGAGATCTGGTGATGAGGTCAAAATATATTCATAACCAGCATTTCTAAGCAAAGAGTGTTTTGTCAGGTCATGCAAAACAGAATCATTCTCAACCTCGCATAGGGCTATAATATCTGGAATTCCCTCTTCGCAACAAGATAGCAACGATTGAGAGATGTTATTCAGTTTCTGCCAATAGCGTTTCTTCGTCCAATGACGGGTAGCCTCAGGCAGGTATTCAGAATCATCCTTTCCCTCATCATCTTGATAATCAAAGAGATTCTCGCAATTGAGTTCCACAAAAGACAATTGCTGTGATTCTGCTATTGAAATATGAAAAAAGATAAATGATAAACCTATCACCCACCTCCAGCGGAGTTCTGGCATAAGTTTATCATTTATCATTTTTAGTTATCCTTTACTCTTTAGCAGACTTTCTCCAAGCGCTTCATCATCGCAAACATGAAGATAGCAGCTACCACGCAGACTGCGATGAACACGCCCCATACTATGGTCAATGGGATATCACCCCAAAGATAACCACCTACACCTACTAGCTTGTTACCGATGGCGGTAGAAACAAACCATCCACCCATCATCAAACCTTTCAGTTTTGGAGGAGCCACCTTTGATACGAATGAAATACCCATTGGACTAAGCAACAGCTCACCAAAAGTAAGAATAAGATATGTACCAATAAGCCAGTAAGGTGATACGAACGATGCAGCATCACCAGCAGCCTTCTGCTCATTTGGAGTCATCAAGCCCTGAGAAGCCAGCATCATCACGATAAATGCCGAAGCAGCCACCAACATACCATAAGCAATCTTACGTGGAGGTGTCGGTTCCTTGCCCTTAGAAGCGAGAGATGCGAAGATCGCCATCGAAACAGGTGTCAGGGCAACAACATAGAATGGATTAAACTGTTGGAAGATTGGTGCAGAGATAGCAACCTCTCCAGTAGCCTGTGTATACTTATATCCCAAAATTCCAAGAGCCACCAAGATAATCGCAGCAGAGATACCCTTACCCTTAGAAGTCTTACTCTGGAAGAGAGAGAAGCCCGCATAGACAATAAAGATAATCATCACGAGGTTGATAACATCAAATGGCATAGTATCAGCACCTGTAGCCGACTTAGCAGTAAACTCATCAGCGAAATAAGTCAGCGAAAGACCATTCTGATGGAATGCCATCCAGAAGAAGATAACCACAGCGAATACCAGGCACAGAGCAACAACACGCTGAGCCGTCTCTTCCTTTGTCAGCTCCGGCTCTGTACTTGCAGCCTGAGTTTTGTCTGTCTTACCCTTTCCACCTTCAACATGACGGAATGTCCCGCGGAAGATGTAATAGATAGCTATAGAGAGGATCAGCGAAGCACAAGCGATGGCAAATGCAAAATGGTAACTGTCATTTACACTTGTTCCAAGATTCTGCTGAGACCACTCCATAATACGAACGGCAGCTGTAGGAGCGAAAAGAGCACCGATATTGATAGCCATGTAGAACAGCGAGAATCCGGCATCGCGCTTGTTCGCATACTGTGGATCATTGTAAAGATCGCCTACCATCACCTGGAGGTTACCCTTAAACAGACCTGTTCCAAACCCAATCAATACAAGTGCTGCCAGCATCACTACAAGTGCAAATGTGTCGCCACCAAGAGGTATTGACAACAGCAGATAACCTGCAAACATGATAAGGATACCTATGGTAACCATACGACCAAAGCCGAAACGGTCTGCCAGCCATCCACCTACGATAGGCAGGAAATACACCAACATAAGGAAGTCGCTGTATATCTCTCCAGCCCAGCCTGCATCCAATCCATAGTTAGCTCTCAAAAACAAAGCAAAAACGGCGAGCATTGTGTAATATCCGAAACGCTCACCCGTGTTGGCTAATGCCAACGCAAATAATCCTTTAGGTTGTCCTTCAAACATAATTATTTAATTTTAGAATTTTTTGTTCTGATGATATCGAAGAGGTATGTGAACTTTACCACTATATTTCCGAAATTAGAGCGTGCGAAATAGTCACGTTTAGTAGCTCCGTAGATATTTCCAAGCCCATAATAGTAACGACCCTCGATAATAAAATGTCCCAGATGACGGTTGCTCCACTCCAAACCTGCACCAACAGCTATTCCGTAGTCGATCTTATTCTCTACAGACATCGTGTCCTGGGCCACCACGTGCGAGGCACGTTTTGAGGAATACATATAGTTAGGGCCGAATCTCCCATTTTTAATAGCTGGGTCAAAAGCTGGATCATGGATATCGAAGTTTGACTCTGTTGACTCTCCGATACAGACACCGAACTGGGGACCTACCTGAAAGAAGAACTGCATACCACTACGTTCCCTTCCCCATCCAAGACGAGCCAGAAATGGCACCTGAAGATATGTAAGATTACGAGTGTATTGCAGTGTCTGAGTCTCATCGGTATGCATCGTCACCGGCTCGTCGTTCATGTCCCATATACGTTCCTTCCAACCTATCTGAGCATAGTTCAACTCACCAACAATGGCACAGATGCTACTGAAATATTTCTCACAAGTATAACGGGCCGTAAAACCAAATGTCTTTCCCCCCAACATATCCTGAGGAACCTTGGGTACAAAGGCGATGTTACTCATAGTATACCCAACGCTACCACCGATGGCAAAATCAGTACGATACTCACCAACCTGAGCGTAAGAAGAGAATAGTGAACAATGAATAGCGAATAATGCCGTCATCAATACCCTCGCCATCCAATTACATTTCACTAACTTTATATTCATCTCAAAAATATTCACTTTTCACAATAAACTATTAACTACTTTATCGTCTCCACTCGATGGTCTGTGGTGTAATGCACCAAGAGCAGACTTCGATTCTGGAGACCACCATTGCCCATACGCTCAAACATCAGAGGAGTCTGAACAGGAGGATAGCCGAACATACCTGCTGCACCATTAAACGACTTCCCATATTTATGCAGTCCCCTCAGGAAGAAATACGCATGATCGAAACCTGTCAGTGCAAATCGTGGCAAGGCATGTTGCATCTCTGAATGAAAATTCCAGAGGTATTTCTGTTCCAGGCGCTGCGTCTGGAATGTCAGCGGATTATAATGGAACACTGATGGAATATAAGTATCGAACTTATAGAAATTGTCAAGATGAGTGCGAGTATACGACAACCACTCTGTATATCCGAACATCGATATCTCGAGAGCAGGTGCCTTAAGTATCAGACCATTAATCTTTGCAAAAGCAACGCCCAGTTCCGGTGAACGACCTGTATTAAGTATCACCATATTCTTTTTTGTACGACTGAATGCCTTTGAGAACTGATCCTCACTCGACTTAAGATTTGTGATATTATACTCTATACCTCGACTATCCAGTTGACGGCGCAAACCAGAGGTAAAGGGGAATTTTTTACTTGTGGAGTCATTACAATCGATAAATACAGGATGATAATCCTTGAAGTTCTCAAGGTAACGGTCAATGCTGGCGGTTGTCACATTTGTTGGTGACTGCCAAATCTGGAAGATGTTACGATTGGTAAGCATCTGAGGAGCACTTATTGAGAAAGGTATCACCAGTCGGATATCGTTTCGCTCCACAAAGTCAGAAATCGCCTGCATCTGCTTGGAATATAAAGGACCGAAGATGATGTCACATCTTGCAGCATCCTTGTCCTGGAGAATTTTCAGGATATCGGCATCCTCAGCGGTGTTCCATGCATGGATATCCACGGAGATTCCCGTCTGCTTAAGACTATCGCAGGCCATAAGGATACCACGATAATATTCCACCATCCTTTTGCCATCGCCATTGATGTTATGAAGTGGCAGCATCACTCCCACGCGGATAGCGCGCTGGCGAATATCGTCAGAGGAAACCTGAGCTATGGTATCAACAGCAAAGGAAAATACCATCACCAACAGGAAATATCTCAAAAATCTCGTCATAAAACTCTTCTGTTTGCGAATTACGATGCAAAATTACTAAATATTTATCATTTATCATTTATCATTTATCATTTTTTTCGTATCTTTGCACTTTAAAACATTAGAAAATGAGGATAAAGACGATAATACTACTGTGTTTTGCAGTTTTTTTACCATTAACGGGGTTCTCACAGGGTGTCGTATATGACAATGACACCATTAAGAAAGAAAGTATACTTACTTTCCCCAATGCCTTCTCACCCAATGGTGACGAGTACAACGCTACCTTCAAGCCCAAGGAGTGTAAGAACATCGTGGAGTTTCATGCTTATATCTTCAACCGTTGGGGACAGAAACTCTATGAGTGGACAGATCCTGATGCTGACGGTTGGGACGGAACATATAAAGGCAAGAACGTGAAGGAAGGAACCTATTTTATCTATGTAAAGGCTCGCGGTGCCGACAAGAAAGAATATTCCATCCGCAAAGATGTGAACCTTCTCAGAGGTTACACAGAAGGTACAACACTAAATGAATAACATGGAGAGCCAGGACAAGAAGATATTTGTATATGGTGCCAGAGTCCACAATCTCAAGAATGTGGATGTGGAGATACCCCGTAACTCGCTGGCGGTTATAACAGGACTAAGCGGTTCTGGTAAGTCATCCCTTGCCTTCGATACCATCTTTGCAGAGGGGCAGCGACGATATATCGAAACATTCTCTGCCTACGCAAGAAACTTCCTCGGAGGGATGGAACGTCCTGATGTGGATAAAATAACCGGTCTCTCTCCAGTAATCAGCATCGAGCAAAAGACCACAAATAAGAATCCTCGTTCTACTGTAGGTACCACGACAGAAGTCTACGACTATATGCGTCTTCTCTATGCCCGAGCCGGAAAGGCATACAGCTACCATACTGGCGAGGAGATGGTGAAATATACAGAGGAGAAGGTCCTGGACATGATTCTCCATAACTATGAGGGGAAGAAGATCTTTATTCTTGCCCCAGTGGTGAGAAGCAGAAAAGGTCACTATCGAGAACTCTTCGAGGCGATGCGAAAGAAGGGATACCTCAACATAAGAGTTGACGGAGAAATGCTTGAGATTGTCAGGGGCATGAAGGTAGACCGCTATAAGAACCATAACATAGAAGTGGTTATCGATAAGCTGGCAGTATCTTCGAAAGACGAGGAGAGGCTGAAGAAATCCGTCAGTACCGCAATGAAACAAGGTGAAGGGCTGATAATGATTCTTGACAAAGACACCGGTGAGATTAAGCATTTCTCAAAGAGACTTATGTGTCCTACTACAGGAATAAGCTACAGCGATCCTGCTCCGAATAACTTCTCATTCAACTCACCTCAAGGAGCCTGTCCTCATTGTAAAGGACTTGGAACAATCAACCAGATAGACCTCGACAAGGTCATTCCTGACAAAAAGCTGAGCATCTACGAGGGAGGTATCGTTCCTCTTGGAAAATATAAGAACCAGATGATTTTCTGGCAGATAGATGCGCTGTTGAAAAAACATGATTGTGAACTGAAGATGCCGATAGAAGATATTCCTGAAGATGCAATGCACGAGGTATTATATGGTTCTCTTGAGGATGTACGTATCGACAAGGAAGTTGTCCACACCTCGAGCGACTATTTTGTTGCATATAATGGCGTCGTAAAATATCTGCGCAACGTGATGGAGAACGATGAGTCTGCATCTGGGCAGAAATGGGCAGACCAGTTCCTGGCAGAATGCGAGTGTCCAGAGTGTCACGGACAGAGACTGAACCGTGAGGCATTGTCGTATAAGATATGGGACAAGAATATCTCTGAATTGGGAAACATGGATATCTCAGAGCTCCGTGAGTGGCTGGAACATGTGGAGGAACATCTGGACCACCAGCAACAACAGATAGCACACGAAATCCTTAAAGAGATACGTTCACGACTTGACTTCCTGCTTGAAGTGGGCTTAGATTATCTGGCCCTTAACCGTCAGTCTGCCAGTCTCTCAGGTGGTGAGAGCCAGAGAATACGTCTGGCAACACAGATAGGATCACAGCTTGTGAATGTGCTGTATATCCTCGATGAGCCATCGATAGGACTGCATCAGAGAGACAACGAACGACTTATCCACTCCTTGAAGGAACTGAGGGATCTTGGTAACACCGTTATCGTAGTGGAGCATGATGAAGACATGATGCGCGAAGCCGACTATATCGTAGATATCGGTCCAAAGGCTGGAAGAAAAGGTGGAGAGGTGGTATTCCAAGGCACTCCTAAGGAGATGCTGAAGACAGATACACTTACAGCTCAGTATCTGAATGGCATGCAACAGATCGCCATTCCGAAGAAACGTCGCGAAGGCAATGGAAAGAGTCTTATCCTTAAAGGCTGTACAGGAAATAATCTCAAACACGTCGATGTTGAGTTCCCGCTTGGAAAACTCATTGTAGTTACAGGTGTATCAGGCTCCGGCAAATCCACACTCATTAATGAGACCCTTCAGCCTATACTCTCACAACATTTCTATCGCTCGTTGAAGAAACCGATGCCCTACGAGAGTATCGAAGGCCTAAACAATATAGATAAAGTGGTAAATGTTGATCAGTCGCCTATAGGCCGTACTCCACGAAGCAATCCTGCAACATATACAGGAGTTTTCTCGGATATCCGTTCTCTGTTTGTGAATCTTCCTGAGGCAAAGATACGTGGATATAAGCCCGGCAGATTCTCATTCAATGTCAAGGGAGGACGATGCGAGACCTGTGGAGGAAACGGATATAAGACGATAGAGATGAACTTCCTTCCTGATATCCAGGTACCTTGTGAAGAATGTCACGGAAAAAGGTATAATCGTGAGACTCTCGAGGTTCGTTATAAAGGAAAGTCGATAGCTGACGTTCTGGACATGACTATCAATCAGGCTGTTGAGTTCTTTGAAAACGTACCAGATATATTACGTAAGATAAAAACAATACTGGATGTAGGACTGGGATATATCAAGGTAGGCCAATCATCTACCACCCTCTCTGGAGGTGAGAGCCAGCGTGTAAAACTTGCCACCGAACTGGCGAAAAAAGATACAGGCAAGACGCTTTATATCCTCGATGAGCCTACAACAGGTCTACACTTTGAGGATATCAGAATTTTGATGGATGTTCTTCAGAAACTGGTAGACAGAGGAAATACCGTTATTATCATCGAACATAATCTCGATGTTATCAAACTCGCAGACTGGATTATCGACATCGGTCCCGAGGGAGGAAGGAAAGGAGGACTGATTCTCTCTACCGGCACCCCCGAAGAGGTTGCAAAGAGTAAGAAGGGATATACTCCGAAGTTCCTTAAAAACGCCCTTAAGAAATAAGAGGCATCTAACAAAAAACAAGTGGCACTTACTGAATGATAAGTGCCACTTATTTTGTATTAAGAGGGGGTTATTACAAGCTTGCTGCTGCAATCCACTCGTAGATGCAAGAAACGACACCAAAGAGTGCTATACCTGCGGTACAGATACCAAGGGCAATCTTCGTAGCCTGGTCGCTCTGGAATGTTGGCAGCGGACTATCGGTCTTCGTGATATACATAGCCTTTACGATGAGCAGATAGTAGTAGAGTGACACTACCGTGTTCACCAAAGCGATGAATACTACAAAGTAAGCCATCGGTTCACCGTTCTGCACACCAGCCATGAATACAAAGAACTTAGAGAACATACCAGCAAACGGTGGGATACCTGCCAGAGAGAACAACGCCAAGGTCATCAGGAAAGAGAGCTTGGGGTTAGTCTGATAGAATCCGTTGTAAGCAGCCATGTCTGTACGTCCGTTGTTATTCTGCTCAACAACATTGATCACCGTGAATACAGCCATATTAGCTACGATGTAAACAAGCACATAATAAGTCAGTGCAGCAACACCCAGCTGGCTATATCCAACTACTGCCAACATGATATATCCAGCCTGAGAGATAGAGCTGAACGCCATGAAGCGCTTGAGCTCGTTCTGTCGGATGGCCATCAGATTAGCTACTGTAATAGAGAGTACGATAACCACATAGAGCATATACTCCCAGTAGTTGAGCATCGGAGCAAACACCTTCATAAGGATAATGCACAGCGTAATAGCTGCAGCACCCTTGGAGATAACACTCAGGTAACCAGTAACTGGAGTTGGAGCACCCTGATAAGTGTCGGCAGTCCAGAAGTGGAAAGGCACAAGTGAGATCTTAAAGCCAAGACCACTGAAGAAGAACACAAGTCCCATGATTGAGAGTGGTGTTGCAAGATAGTGTCTGCCAAGTGCCGTGGCAACATCATCGAAATACAATGTTCCTGTGGCTGCATAGATGAATGAGATACCGAAGAGCATAACACCACTTGAGAATGTAGCTACAAGGATATACTTAGCAGCACCTTCAGCGCTATCCTTACGATGACGATCGAAGGCAACCATACATGCCAGGGGCACAGAGGCCATCTCAAGACCAAGGAAGAACATCAGGAAGTTGCCAGATGACATCATCACAAACATACCCAGCAGAGTGCTCAAAATCAGCATATAGAACTCACCGGCCGTACGCTGGTTCTTTTCTACCCATGCCTGCGACATTATCACCACGATAAAGGTTCCGAAGGTGAGAATGATTTTCATCACATTCACAGCCTGAGATGTTACATACAGACCACCAAAGGCATTAACCGGTTCTTTACGCAAAGCGCTAAAAGTAGCAGTAATGACAGTGAGCAGAAGGAACATCGTCAGTCTGCCTATTGTAGTGCTTTTCTCGCTGTTCTTGTTGGAGATACCAAAATCGAACGCAAACACAAATATCAATGCGAGTACCAGAGCAAATTCTGGTAACATTTCAAAGAATTGTCCGTAATTCATATTTTTGTCCTCCTATTTTTACATTACACCAATTGACTGAAGAATCGTACCTGCAGCAGGTGAAATAATGTCGCTTACCCAGAATGGGAACGAACCAAGACCAGCCACACAGAAAATCAGACAGATAACAGCAACACGCTCGTCCCATGTAGCATCGGTGAGCTCAAGGAAGTGTTTGTTCTCAACCTCACCATACAGGATCTTACCAACAACACGCAGGATGTAAACCGCTGTTACAACGATTGACGTACAAGCGATGATAGTAGCCACCATACGGAATGAGGTGTTTGGATCACCACTTACAGGATTTGCACCGAAGGCACCGACGAAAATGGTCATCTCAGCGATAAAGCCAGAGAAACCGGGAAGTCCAAGGTTTGCCAAACCGGCAATCACATAACCTACAGCCAGGAAAGGCATAATCTTCATCAAACCAGCCAGCTCGCGGATGTCACGAGTGTGGGTACGTCCGTAGATCATACCGATGAGTGCGAAGAAGAGAGCCGTCATCAGACCGTGAGACAACATCTGAAGCACAGCACCTGTAACAGCAGTCTGACTCATCATCAACAGAGCAAAGAGCACGAGTCCGCAGTGAGAAACTGAAGAATAAGCATTGATATACTTCAGGTCAGTCTGTACACAAGCGCTCAAAGCACCATAGACTACAGAGATTGTTGTGAGGATGAGGAAAATCCAAGAAAGATCCTGAGCAGCCTCAGGCAACAGGTACATCGCTACACGGAAACAGCCGTAACCTCCCAGTTTCATCAGTACACCAGCGTGAAGCATAGATACTGCCGTAGGCGCTGAAGCGTGACCATCAGGAGACCAAGTATGGAATGGGAACAGAGCGCCCAGCACACCGAATCCGATGAAGATGAATGGGAAGAAAATATTCTGGATGTTACCAGGAATACAATGATTAGCTGCGATGGTAGTCAACTCGAATGTATAGTTTCCGCTGTAGATACCATTGAAGTAATAGATACCCAGCAATCCGAGAATCAGCAGGGCAGAACCTCCCATCAGCATCAGGGTAAGCTTCATGGCCGAGTACTCCTTGCGACCAGAGCCCCATACACCAATAAGCAGGTACATAGGAATAAGAGCTACCTCGTAGAACATGAACATGGTGAACAGGTCGGTAGAGATAAAGAAGCCGAACACACCTGTGGAAAGCAGGGTAAACCAAAGGAAGTACTCCTTAGTGAGCGGCTTGAGCTGCCAAGAGGCAAAGGTACCTGTGAAGACAATGATGCTTGAAAGCAGCAGCATTACTACAGAGATACCATCGACACCAACACTGTAAGCGATATTCAGAGGCTTGAACCAGGGCACACTATAGGTGAGCAGCATCTCGGCTGTGTTGCCAGCAGCGCGCTCCTGGATGAAATAGATGGTCAACCATATTGAGAGGGCCAGCAGACAAGAAGCTCCCGTTACCATCACACCACGCACCTGATTAAGGTTCTTGGCAAGCCAGAGACCCAACAGCATCAGGGCGGGAATTATTACGAAAACAGTTAATATATTCATATCTTTAGATGCATAATAGGATTAACGTTAAAGCAACTGTACCCGTGAGGAACCATACGGCATACTGGCGGACATCGCCACTCTGCCAGCTGCGGATACTCTCACCAGCCTCGTTAGCACCCCAAGCCATGAAGTTGAACGTGCCATCAACGACGTGACGGTCGAACCAGGCAATAGGCGTGCTGACGCAACGGAAGATGATACGATGAGTAACATACTGCCAGATCTCGTCCTGATAGAAACGCTTGTAGGCTGCACGATGCAGCTTTGGGAACGTCTTGTAGAGACGATCGGCAATAGGCTGGCTCTCACCTTTATATATATAGGTGGCGAGACAGATGCTCATAATCGCAATAATCGTAGAGGTAGCAGCAATCTGCGTGTCGAAGTGGATAGTGTAATCAGTACCAGCGGCTGAAACATAGCTGCCGAAGCTGCCACCCCAACCCAGGAATCCGCCAAGTGTAGAGTAGATACCTACACCAACGGTGATCACACAGAGAACAATCAAAGGAATGGTCATCGTGAGAGGAGCCTCATGTGGAGTATGGTGCTCATGTGCCTCCTTATTCTCTGTACCCCAGAAAATACCGTAGTACAGACGGAACATATAGAAGGCAGTCATGGCAGCGATACCCGTCATGATCCAACCAACAACTGGGCTGTACTGCATGCAGGCGGTGATAATCTCATCCTTTGAGCTGAAGCCCGAGAAGAATGGAATACCAGCGATGGCCAGACATGAGATAAGGAATGTGATGTGAGTAACAGGCATATATTTGCGCAGACCTCCCATCAGAGCCATCTCATTGCTGTGAACAGCGTGGATGATACAACCTGCTCCGAGGAACAAACAAGCCTTAAACATAGCGTGGGTGAACAGGTGGAACATACCAGCCATATAACCCAACTGAGCGTGATTGTCCATCAAGGCCTCATGACCTGGGAGCGAAACGCCCAATGCCACCATCATAAATGCAATCTGAGAGATTGTTGAGAAGGCGAGCACACGCTTGATGTCGCTCTGGGCACAAGCAACAGCAGCGGCATAGAAAGCGGTGAACACACCCACCCAAACCACAATGCTCATAGCCTGAGGTGCATACTCAATCCACAGAGGGAACATACGTGCAATCTGGAACACACCGGCTACAACCATGGTAGCAGCGTGGATAAGTGCAGATACAGGTGTAGGACCCTCCATAGCGTCTGGCAGCCAGATATGCAGTGGGAACATAGCAGACTTACCGGCACCTCCGATGAACATCAGAGTAAGTGCGGTAGGAATGATGAATCCACCAGCGGCAACAGCCTTAGCCAGATTACCCTCGATAAATGGTGTTGTTCCCTGGCCCATCACGATATCACCAGCAAATGAGAAGCTGAATGAATCAACGAAGTAACCGAAGGTAAGAATACCAACGAGGAAGAACATATCGGCAAAGCGGGTAACGATGAACGCCTTCTTAGATGCAGCGATGGCGGGTTTCAGAGGATAGTAGAAGCCGATGAGCAAGTAAGAAGATACACCAACGAGCTCCCAGAACATATACATCTGGAAAATGTTGGTGGCAAGAACCAGTCCAAGCATTGACATGGTGAAGAGAGAGAGGAATGCGTAGTAACGCTGAAATCCCTTCTCACCGTGCATATAACCGAATGAGTAGATATGAACCATCAGTGATACTGTAGAGATAACAATCAGCATCATCACGCTGATAGGATCCAACAGGATACCAAGGTCGAAGTGCAGATTGCCAAGAGGCAACCATGTGAAATTATACGGGACAAACGTCTGGTATACTCCATCCACGCGATCCATACCGAAGTACTCGAACGCTGTGAGATAAGAGAGTATAGTGACGATTCCCAGTGAGCAGGTACCAATGAGTCCTGCTACCTTGTGCTGCATCTTCATGCCTGCCAGTCCAAGAATCAGGAACGACAGCAGCGGCAGAAGCATGATAAATATCGTGTAACTAAACATAATCTTTACCTTTTTACTTTTTAACCTTTTTACCTTTAACTATCGTTTCATATTCTGGATGGCATCAACGCTGTCGCTCTTGAACTTGCGATAGACATTGATGATAATAGCGATGGCAACTGCACTTTCAGCAGCGGCAACACCAATCACGAAGAGGGTCATGAACATGCCTTCCATACCGTTGGGATAGAGCAGACGGTTGATGGCAGCGAAATTGATGTCCACAGCATTGAGCACCAGCTCTACAGAGATGAGCATGGCAATCAGATTACGACGGGTAACGAAACCGTAGAAACCAATAAAGAACAATAAAGCACTAAGTGCGAAAAAACATTCAACTGGTATCATGCCTTATCCTCCTTTCTCGCTACAACCAAGCCTCCGATGATACATGCCAGCAGGAATACTGAGATGAACTCGAAGGGCAGAACATACTGATACTTACCTGAACCAACCAGCGCCATACCGATTTCCTTCATCGGTACTTCTACGTTGGCGATCTCCTGAGTATAGAAGCCAGTCTTAAGCAAGATCAGAGAGACTACCACCAGTCCGGCAAAGGCAGCCAGACCACCAGCAATCATCTTACTTGACTTCACTCGCTCCTCCAGACCCTGAAGGGTACGCTTGCTCACCAGTTGGATGGCGAACACATAGATCATCGTAACGCCTCCGGCATATACTGAGATCTGAGCGGCTCCCAGGAAGGTGTAGTCGAGCAGGAAATAGATGCCTGCCACACCAAAGAGCACAAACAACATGAATGTTGCGGCTCGCATAATCTTCGTCGTGGTGACACACATCAGCGCCGAGCCGATGATGAACACCGCGAGAATGATAAACATTACTGTATTTGCCATATTGCGTTACTTCGTTTTAGTGTTAAACTTACCGACTTCCCACTCAGCACCGCCTTCAAGAAGGTTAGGCAGTGATCCACCCTTGTAAACCTCTTCATTGAGGTGAAGCACCAGCTTAGAGCGGTCAAATACGGCGTTCTCGAAATCATTCGTAAACTCGATGGCGTCGAAGTTGCAGGCGTTTGTACAAAGCTGGCAGAACATGCAGTCGCCAAGGTCGTACTGATAATCATCGAGCACCTTCTTTTTCTTGCCTGTCTCAGGATCCTCAGCCATGTGGCTGGTAATCTTGATGGTTCCATTCGGACAGGCCTTCTCGCACAATGTGCAAGCGGTACACTTGTAACTGCCATCCTCGTTTCGCTTGAATGTCAGGCGACCGCGGTGACGCTTAGCTACGTGGAGTGTAGTCTTGCGGTTCTCGGGATACTGCTCCGTTGACTTGTTGGTAAAGAAGTCCTTGAAGTATTCCTTCCAAGAGGTCTTCATACCTGTAGCAAGAGTCTTCAAGCCATGCCCGATTTCTCCGAAATATGTTTTGTTATCTTCCATTGCTATACCTTATTTAATATATAAGCCTAAAGCTACTACAACCGTCATGATGACGAGGTTGAGCAGTGCCAACGGCATGAGGTACTTCCACTCCAGCTTCAGAATCTGGTCGATACGCAGACGTGGGAACGTCCACTTAATCCACATCAGAATCCATACCAGGAAGAAAGCCTTACCCATAAACCATACGATGCCTGGGATGTAGTTCATCACCTTGTCGAAGGCCTCGATACCGATGTTTACAGGCGCCCAACCACCGAGGAATACGGTAGCTGCAATACCTGCGATGATAAAGAGGTTCAAGAACTCAGCGAGGTAGAAGAAGCCGAAGCCCATACCAGAATATTCTGTATGATGTCCGGCAGTCAACTCACTCTCAGCCTCAGCCATATCAAACGGGCCACGGTTTGCCTCAGCATTACCTGCAATGAGGAATACGAAGAAGGCGATGATGGCAGGAATATGACCCTGGAAAATGAGCCACTTCCAAGGACCCGTCTGAGCCTCAACGATACCGCTCATCTGCATGGTACCTGTAAGGATTACAGCTGTGATCAGACAGAGGCAGAGCGACATCTCGTAAGAGATCATCTGCACAGCACCACGCATAGCCGATACCACAGAATACTTATTGTTAGAACCCCAACCTGCAAGGAAGATACCTACCACACCGATTGAAGAAACGGCAGTGAGCAGGAACACACCTACGTTGAAGTCGAGCACTGTAGCACCGTTGTTCCAAGGCAGAAACGAGAAGGCACCTACAGAGCCGATAATCACCAAGAGAGGAGCAACGAGATAGAGCAGTTTATCGGCACGGTCTACGATGAAAATCTCCTTGATAAGCATCTTCAATACGTCGGCAAACACCTGCAGCAGTCCCCAGTAACCTACTCGCATCGGGCCAAGACGGCACTGGAAGTAGGCGCAAACCTTACGCTCCATGAAAATCAGTACGATGGCGATGAGGGCATATCCCACAAGGATACCGACACCCACCAGCACGCACTCAATCAATATCGCTAACCAGTCAGGACATCCTATTGTAATCCTGAGTAACTGGTCGAACCATTGTGTAAATATAGAAAAGTCGAACATAATTATCTATCAATATCAGGAATTACAACGTCAATAGCAGCACAGGTAGCAATCAGGTCGGCAATCTTCTGACCACGAAGCATCGGGTCGAAGGCACCTACCAGCGAGAGACCCATTGGACGCATCTTCATACGGTATGGGCTCTTGTCGCCACGAGAGTCGAGATATACACCAAACTCACCAGCTACACCCTCAACAGAATAGTACCACTGTCCCTCCGGGCACTTGATGATTGGCTTCTGCTTAACATAGAAGTCGCCCTCAGGGATGTTGTCGACAAGCTGTTCGATGATGTTCAGGCTCTGGTACATCTCGTTGATGTGAACCAGATAACGGTCCATGGAGTCACAGCCAGTCAATGTACACTGCTCCCACTCTACCTTGTCATACATGTCGTACGGGTGGTTCTTACGAACATCGTTCTTCCAACCCGAAGCACGTCCGGCAGGACCGGTAACAGCGTAGTTGATACAATCCTCGAGACTCATCGTACCACAGTTCTCCAAACGGTTGTGGGTAATGATGTTATCTCCGAAAATATCCATATACTCCTGAATCGTAGGACGAAGATACTTCACCAGATCCTTACAGTTCTTAACAAAGTTAGGATCGATATCGTCCTGCAAACCACCGATACGGTAGTAGTTCTGAATCAGACGTCCACCAGTGGTCTCCTCCATCACGTTCAGCACATGCTCACGGTCGCGCATGCCGTAAAGCATACCTGTAAGAGCACCAAGGTCCTGAGCCACACACGAAGTATAGAGCAGGTGAGAGTCGAGACGCTGCAGCTCGTCCATGATGGTACGAACATACTTAATACGATCAGTCAATTCTACCTCCAGAGCCTCCTCAATCACACCTACCAATGCATGGCGATGTTGCATGGCTCCCAGATAGTTAAGACGATCAGTTAAAGCAAGAGTTTGAGGATAAGTCATACCCTCCCACATTTTCTCGATTGCACGGTGGATATATCCAAGATGAGGATAGATACGCTTCACGGTCTCACCATCCAACACAGTCTGCAAACGGAGCACACCGTGGGTTGCAGGGTGCTGAGGACCGATATTGATTACGTAGTCATCGCTGCCAAACAGTTTGTTCTGCTTTGACTGTAGGACACCGTCTTTATCGAGATAGAACTCCAGACCGTAGTCTGGCTCTACATCATCCTCAAGAGTGTACTTGTCATTGAACTCCCAGTCCTTACGGAAAGGATAGCCCTTGAAGTCAGAACGCAGGAACAGACGACGCATATCGGGATGTCCGAGGAACACGATGCCATAGAAATCAAACACCTCACGCTCCAGCAAATCAGCAACTCGCCAGATTCTGGAAACAGAAGGAATATAAGCTAATGTCTCTCCGTCCATCTCACCTGTGCCGTTAGATGACATGCCGTCGCCACAAACCTGGCTCTTGGCAAGCATCTTAACTGAGCAACGCTCATGGGTATTGGTATTCTCGAGGATATACACGCAACCAAGGCCTTCCTCTTTACCGAAGTCCTCACCTACGATAGTGACAAGATAGTCAAAGCCCTTCTTGTCCTTCAAGTTCTGCATCTCCTGTGCAAAATTGTCAAATTCAAATGAAAGGAATTCTAACTTCATGCCTTTTCCTCCTCTACTTTAGCTTCTGCCTGAGCAGCTTTCATTTCTTCAACAAATTCCTGGGGTACATCGGTGATAACCATTGACTCTCTGCGATGGTCGCCATGCTTAGAGCGGAATGTGAGCTCCTCGTTAGATACTCCGAGAGCCTTCTCCTCAGCAGTCTGCTTGTGGTTGGCACCACCGAAGAATTTCTCGATCTTCACCTTACGCTGCAGCTGCATCATGCCATACATGATAGCCTCCGGACGTGGGGGGCAGCCAGGAATAAACACATCTACGGGTACGATTTCCTCGATACCCTTCACTACATGGTAACTCGACTTAAATGGTCCACCGCTGATAGCACAACCACCAACAGCAATCACATACTTAGGCTCAGCCATCTCGTCGTACAGGCGCTTCAGGGCTGGAGCCATCTTGTGAGTGATGGTACCGGCACACATGATCAAGTCGGCCTGACGTGGAGAGTTACGAGTAACCTCGAAACCGAAACGGGCAAAGTCATAGCGGGCACAACCGCAAGCCATGAACTCGATACCACAACAAGAGGTGGCGAAAGTCAATGACCAGAGGGAGTTAGAACGTCCCCAGTTAATCAACTGGTCAAGCGAGCCCGTAATCACATTGACGCCGCCCTCATGGAGCTCGTCAACAATCTTCTCCAACGATGAGTTGTCGTTCCACTCCTCGTAGGGAATACTCTTGATGTGAGGCTTTCTTACTTCCATTCCAAGTCTCCTTTCCGCCAGGCGTATGCCAAGCCTAATACCAGAACTACCAGGAAGAACCCGATGCTCAGCAGAGCCATCGCACCGAACTCCTTCACTACCACTGCCCATGGATACAGAAACACCGTTTCTATATCAAACATGAGGAACAAGATGGCAAAGAGATAGAATCCCACAGTCATCGGCAACCACGAGCTGCCTCGCGTGGGGATACCACTCTCATACGGCTCACCTTTCACCTTCGCGTAGGACCTAGGGCCTATCAGCTTGGCTACAACGTAAGCCGCCACCACCAATGTAATAGCCGTCAACAAGACGGTAATTAACAAAGCAAAGTTCATAAAATTAATATAATGTTATAACAATATTGTTTAAAAAATCTTTCCAACCACACCTCACTTCACTACCTCAGGGATAGCTTCTCCGACACACGCATTAGGCTGCTGGATATGAAGCATCTGGGTAATTGTTGGAGCGATGTCTGTGATATGCACCTCACGCGATGTGCTGCCGTGCTCCACCTTCCATCCGAAGAACAGAAGAGGGATATGGGCATCGTAAGGGTTCCACTCGCCATGGGTAGTACCCACAGGTGAAGAACTCTTACCAAATTCGTACCATCCTGCCTCAGGAATCACGATAATGTCGCCAGAACGACGAGGATGATATCCCATCAGAGCACGATAGCGCAGGAGGTCGGGAATGCCAGCATCCTGTAGTTTCTCGAATTCCGACACGAACTGCACATGAGGAGCAGTCCTCAGGAAGTCGACGATGGTCTTACGAACCTTAGCCTCATCGAGCCCTTGTTCCGCGATATATTTCTTATTGAGGAAAATGCGATATGAGTTTATGCTTGAGATAACCTTCAGGTCGGTGCCCAGTTTCTCCTTCAGCACCTGGCCAAGCATCGGAGCTATCTCCTGTCCCCACTTCCATGCACCACCGGCAAGATTATGGTCCTGCATAAACTGGAAATTATGGGCAGCACCGTGGTCGGCCGTCAGGAACAACAGGTAGTTACCCTCTCCCACTTGCTCATCGAGAGCCTTCAGCAGTCGGGAAATATCCTTGTCTAGTTCCAGATAAGCCTCGTCGGCATGACTGCCTCGCGTAGACCACTGATGACCAATGACATCAGTCTGAGAATAACTGACACAGAGCATATCGGTGGTCTTTCCCTTACCGAGATTCTCACCCTTGAGGGCAGCAATCGCCATGTCGGTAGTGATATGACCACAGAGAGGATACAAACCGACATCTTTACCTACTTCTTGAAGTTTCTTATTCCTCTTGAGCTCCTTGTTATACGCTTTTACCCAACCTGGCAGATCTGCCATGTAATACGTACTAGTGATAAACTGCCCGTTCTTAGTGTCGAGCCAATAAGCGCCGTTGGCACTTCTTCCCGCCGGGAGGATAGCGGCACGATCCTTATATGAAACACCAATCACTTTAGACTGGAAATCGGTATGCAGACGGATCTGATCACCAATGGTAGTAGCCAACAGGTTCTTCGGCGACATACATCCTTTCTTACGATTGTCGCTACCAACGGGATCTACACTCTGGTCGCTACAGCAATACACAGGCTCTCCGTCAATTTCGAAATCGTTGCCGCAGATGCCATGAAAAGCAGGAGTCGAACCGGTATAAACCGACGTATGTCCGATAGAAGTAACTGTAGGCAGATAGTTTATCAGACAGTTGTCGCAGGAATAGCCATCTTTGATAAGACGACGGAAGCCATCCTCCTGAAACTTGTCATAATACCTTGGCAGGTAGTCCCAACGCATCTGGTCCACCACCACTCCAACCACGAGCTTCGGACGCTCGTTAAAATCCTTATGTGCCAGCAAATGAGCAGTATAGCTCAACAGAATTGCTGTTAGTAGTACGACTTTCTTCATATTGGGTGCAAAGGTACTAAAAAAATCTGATACCACCAAATCTTTTATGCCCTAATTGCTGTAAACATTAAGATTTATCTTAATCTACACTCCAAGACCTGACCGGACTCCGGCTGAGGGTTCCGGGGATTCCGGGCAAGGCGGACGACCACTCCGCCCTGGGCAGACTACGACCGCTACACAAAAACTTCAAACTTCAAACTTCATTTTACTTTTTTGGAAAACCAGCAACGACAGCCAACAATAAAACAGAATTATTTTTTATCACAATATTAGTGTGTTAATAATTATATATATATTATATATATTATAATATATATAATATATATATAATTTAATAATCGACCATAAATGCTTAAAAGAGCACCATGCCCTCCAAACCCGAAAAACCGAAATGAAGTTTGAAGTTTGAAGTTTTCTAAGCCTCACCTACCCTCTCGATGATCTCGAGACACATACGACTATTATGGTACGGACACTTCCAGAATCCAGCCTTGTCGTCGACAGTGTTCAGAGAACCATCGGGATGGCGGCTCCAGTGCCACTCACCATTATCCCAGTCGATTATCTGAGTCTTGATGTAGTTCCAACCCAGAAAGGCACGTTCGAGGGCCTGTTCGTCGCCAAAATGCTGGTAGAGGTTATACCACCCTACTACATTCTCAGCCTGAACCCACCAGTGGAGGTCATCATCCACATGACCAGTATCGAGGTTTGCCTCGTGTATCATCGAACCGTCAGGGCGCAGTCCCTTCTCGGAAGCCTTTGCTACCTCACGGACTATCGGTTCCACCTTTTGCAACACGTCGACATCACCCAACACCAACGCAGCCTCATGGATAAGCCATGAGCACTCTATATCATGGCCGTAGCTCTCCAGATGACCAGCGCCACGAGTCCAGTCCATCTCGAAGAAGAGATCGAGATGATGGGTCTCAGGATTCAAGATACGATCAGTAAAGATATCGATGATATTCCTCAGTGCCCCCTCAACACGGAATAACGTCTCCTGAGGGACAGCAACCTCTATAGGAAGCACAGAACCTATCACAGGCACATAATCGCACGACGTAGAGGCCTGGAATTCCTTCAGACAGCGATAAAGGTTAGCGTATGGCTCAATGATATGCAGATGGGTGTTCTGCGACTTGGGGAAGTTTGCATCGAGCTCAGAGAGACGCATATCGGCAATCTCCCCCCACTCACGTGTGCAAGCCTCGATATAGCCGTTGTACTCCGAATCAAAAGCATGTTCCTCAATACAATCGAAGAGCTGTAGTGCACACTCTAACGCCTCACGGTCGCCTGTGGCCCGAGCATACTCCGACATGCCATAGATGGCAAAGCCGATGGCATAGAACTGTTTCTTGGTGTCAAAGGGATTACCAAGATAATCCAGACTCCAATACACTCCACCATACTCCTTATCTATGAAATGGTCGATTATATAATCCTTGGCACGTGTGGCAGCATCAAGATATTCGGGATTACCAAGTACACGGTATGCTGCCGAGAATGACCAGAGGATACGCGCATTAAGGATAGCACCCTTCTCTGCCTCAGGATGAAGCACCTCTCCGGCATCAATGCGACCATAGAAGCCTCCATGCTCATCATCAACCATCTTATCCAGCCAAAAACGCAGGATGTTGTTCTCCACAACATCCTGCATCTCCTGTTTCATTAGTTGTATTTCCATACGTTATTATTCTATATCACGAATCTTCTTCAATTCACCGTTAATCTCATTGATGCGCTCAGTGGTCAGAGGATAGAAGTAAACAACGATAATAGCCAAAGCAGCCACCGCAGCAGGGATGAAGCTCATCAGATAACGAAGTACCATAAGAGCACTCTCAGGCTGAACGGCACCTGCTGCCAGTTCATTGGCATCAGTTACATATCCGAATCCTGAGAGAAGCCACAGAACTGCCGCACCACCGATGGCACCGCCGAACTTCTGAGACATCGAAGCTGAAGAGAAGATAAGACCAGTAGAGGCCGTCTGGAACTTCAGCTCAGCATAGTCAGACACATCAGCGTACATACTCCAAACCAATGGTGACATGATACCTGTAAAGATTGATATTACAACCTGAAGTATCAGCATCGTCCAGAAGCCTCCAGGTGTGCAAGGCACGAAGAAGAACAGCACGCTCAACACCAGAAGAGCCGCATTGACAAAGATGAAGGTAGTCTTCTTTCCCAACTTGTTTGCTATGGGCACACAGAGAGCCACACCCACCATGTTGCTCACCTCACCGATACCCAGGAACAGACCTGCATAGAAGAGGAATGCCAGGCCGAAGAACGACATGTGGACATCGAGACCAATGATATCCTGGAAAAAATAAGCCACTGTAGCACCACGAACGGTATTGAATAGGTTTGAGCAGAGAGCTGCACCTATAAGCAACCACCATGGCTTGTTAGACAACAGAGACTTGAAGTCGCTGCCAACACTAACAGTAGAGATAGTCTTCAGATGCTCCTTTGTAAGAAGGAAGCAGAGGATAAACATCACGAAGCAAGCAGCAGCTATGACACACATACCCCAGAACCATCCGCCAGGAGTGTTATAGCCACCCAGCATATTTGTGAGAGGCTCCCAGAGGAAAAGCGCCAGGAACGATCCACCATAGGCGAAGAACATACGGAAAGACGAGAAAACAGTCTTTTCGTTAGAGTCGTCGGTCATCACACCCAGCATTGCTCCATAAGGCACATTGATTCCGGTATATACCGTCATCATCATGATATATGTGATATACGCCCAGATGAGCTTTGCACCATAATCCCAGTCAGGAGTGGTAAACAGAAGTATACCACAGATACTAAAGAACGGAGCCACCCATAACAGATAAGGACGGTACTTACCCCATCTAGTATTAGTACGGTCACAAATGATACCCATCATCGGGTCCGATACAGCATCCCAGATACGAGTGACGAGTACCAGCACTCCGGCATCGATAAGCGACAGTCCGAAGATGTTTGAATAGAAGAACGGAAGGTAATAAGAAAAAATCTTCCAGAAGGTTGACGACGACATATCGCCGAAGCCATAGCCTATTTTCTCAATCAGTTTCGATTTTGCCATAACAGTTACAAATTACGGTTTTTAGCTATTAGTTTCTTTATTGTTTCTACAGAGGCAGCCGTAAACAGACCATCCTCCGGGGTGTTCATACAGTAATCGATGAGTTTGTCGACGGTCGATGTTGCCACGTGCATACGGGTATCGGCAGAAGCATAGTAGATAAACACCTTACCGTCTTCATCGGCAATCCAACCGTTGGCGAATGCCACATTCATAACATCACCATAATACTCATCACCCTCAGGAACGAGGAAATATCCTCCTGGCTGGGCAATAACCTTTGTCGGGTCTTCGAGTGAGGTCATATACATATATAATACATAACGAAGACCATCGGCTGTGGCACGTACACCGTGAGCCAGATGCAGCCAACCATTAGGAGTCTTGATAGGATGAGGACCCTCGCCATTCTTAACCTCTGTGATGGTATGATAATGACGGGCATTGATAATCCTCTCTTCCTTTATCTCAGCATGAGTGATATCCTCTACGAGAGCCCATCCGATGCCACCACCAGAACCTGTGTCGATGAAACCATCCTGAGGACGGGTATAGAAAGCATACTTACCATCCACGAACTCAGGATGGAGCACCACATTACGCTGCTGAGACTTTGTCTTAAGGTCAGGAAGTCGATACCATGTCCTAAGATCCTTAGTGCGAGCGATACCGGCTGTAGCAGTAGCTGCGCTCAAGTTTCCCGTCTGAGAGTCGTCATGACGCTCTGCACAGAAGACACCGTAAATCCAGCCATCCTCATGCTGGGTGATACGCATATCATAGATGTTGGTTGCAGGAACGACATCGTCAGGCATGGTGATAGGCTCATCCCAGAAGCGGAAGTTATCGATGCCGTTAGGTGACTCTGCAACAGCAAAATAGCTCTTACGGTCAGCTCCCTCAACACGAACGACAAGGCAGTATTTACCGTTCCACTTTATGGCTCCGGAATTAAGTGTAGCGTTGCACATGATACGCTGCATAAGATATGGGTTATCCTTCTCGTTGAAGTCATATTTCCACTCTAAAGGGATATGAGCGGCTGTCAAGATGGGATACTTATACTTGTCATAGATTCCGTTGCCCCACTCTAATGGTTCGTTCTTACGGCTGAGCAGCTCCTCATGACGAGCTCTCAGAGCTGCTACTTTCTTTTCGAATTCTGTCATAATGATTTTATGATTTTGGTTGATTACTCTGTTATTTCTTTCAGGAACATAGTCTTGTCACTATTATAGAACTCCATGAAGTATGGAGCATCTGGCTTTGAGGTAGAAGGACCGAACCATTCTCCCTTATAGTTTCGCCAAGTTAGGACATAGCTTATAGGATATGCCTCAATAGCAGGAAGCAGGGTTGTTGACCACCAGTCAGGCTGTGTAAGGTTCTTCATGCCGGTCTCTGTCAAGGAAGGAATCAGTCCATGTTGCTTCGCTACCTCACAGAGCACAGCAAGGTTCTGTTTGGTGCGCTCTAAGAAGACTTCCTTCTCCTCTGGTACCCACTGATATCCATCGAGTCCAAGCATATCTACGCGATCGTCACCAGGATAGCGGTCAAGTAGTTTCTCTGCAGTAAGGTTATCCTGGCATCCTGGAGAATATGCCCACACCAGATTGTCGAAACCATCAGCAGTCAGTTTGTCCTGAAGCATATTCCACAAGGCCTTATACTCTTCGACCGTGCAGAGTTTTTCACCCCACCAGAACCACGAGCCACTATTCTCATGCCAAGGACGGAAGACACAAGCGATCTTCTTACCGTCGGCAGTCTTCAGTGTGGCAAGAAAATCTGACACGCGCTGCATCCACGTCTGGAATAGTTCGTATTTGGCACCACCCTCAAGGACATTCTTCACGACAGTAGAGTCTGTAACGTCCCAGGAAGAGCCCTCAGGGAATTTCTGTCCGGCACGGCCACCACCATCGATAGTTGTATTGGGGTTACGTGGATGCCAACTGATGGATACAATGCCTCCACGGTTATAATGATTTATAATCTCCTCACGCATACGGGTGAAAGGCACACTGTCGAGATTCTTCTCGTCACCCATCTCGATGCCTCCAAGTTCAAAGCCCATAACGGCAGGATAGTCGCCACAAACGTTCTTCACGTCGCTGGAATCCTTGTCATACTCCCATGTCAGTCCATAGAACGGATCGTCCTGATGACCATACATAATACCCTTCTGACGTAAGGTATCGAGACGTTCCTTCAACTGCTGGGCCTGAGTCTTCTCTGGTTCAGCTTGCTTTGTTGTTGTACAGGCTACCACTGCTACAGTCGCTACCGCCATTGCTAAAATCTTCTTCATATTATCTCAGTTTCATTTGTTTCAACAACCAGTTTTCCCACTCGTCCCATTGCTCCTGATACCAGAAGTGCCAGGTCTGCTGATATGGTGACAGTATCTTTGGACCTTTTACAACATTATATGTCTCATAGGCCGTTGTCGGAGGAACAACATCATCATTATATCCGAACGAGAACCATCCTGCCTGACTGTCTGTTATAAGACGGGCAAAGTTGATTCCGTCGTAATAACGTGAGGTCTCAATCTGTTTCTCCTGCCCCTTACCTTTATTCCAATAGAAATAATGTGGCCAACCACAAGCAACACCCCTCAGAGAGTTTGTATGATCGCAGAGTGCAGCATGAACAGGAGCATAATAAGTAATACGCTTGTCAAGTCCAGCCGTTGCAATAGAGAGGAATCCACCCTGTGACGATCCCGTCACACCAAGTTCCTTTCCATTCCAGGGTGTATATTGCTCAATATAGTCGAGGGCACGGATACAACCGAGCACCACACGATAGTAATAGCTGTCTTCACGCTTATCCATTCCCCAGTTCCAGTAGTTCATCAAGGCTCCGTTGAACACGTCGTCATAAACTTTCTGTTCCATCGTGACAGAGATACCATGAATACCTATCTCAAGAGTTATGGCACCCTGAGAGGCAGTCCAGATATCACCACCATAAGGACGTACACCTGCGCCAGGTACTCTCAGAAGGGCAGGATATTTCCCCTCTTTTACAGGAATTGAAAGAATACCATATGTACGCCAACCATTTTTTATGTTGTTAAACGACACCTCATAGACGTTCACATCCTTTGTGCACCGTTCGGGCAATAGTCGTTTCGTTGGGTTGAGGTCAACCTTACGAGCCTCAGCGATGGCCTTCGTCCAGAAATCGGAAAAATCGGCCGGCATGACTGTTGAAGGCTGGAGTTTCTCAGGTGAAAAAGCAACGCCACATGCCTGTTTGTAATCCTTACCATCAACATGAGCGGTGACATCGACACGATAAAAGCCTGACTGTTTCATGGTGCCAGAAAGTATATGAGTGCCATCTTTAAGCACCAGGCTCTTCTTAATATCCTGGTACATCTCAGGACCGGCAGCATAATCTATGCTCACCCCGTCGATAAGCGCACCCGACTTACGGACCTCGACGACAAACAATGCCTTCTCACCCGTCTTGTAATTCCAGTCCTTATGGTCCGGTTCAACAGTCACTACGATATTGTTACCACGAATCTGTGCGGACATCTGGAGGGATGCCACTACCACGAAGAGAAATGTCAGTAGTCTATTCATCTTTTGATCAGAATGATTGAACGTTAAAGTTATTGGGTGCAAAGATACGAATAATTCCCAAAAGTCTATAACACTTTATTGACCTTTTGCAGCATTTTGTTGCAAAGAAAAGTGTGTGTTCGCGCACACACACCTTTTTAACGTAATTTTTTCATTCTGTCCACCTGTGACTTTATGACTTTCAGCGTCGATCTATCACCTGAGAAGACAGAATTTAATCCTTGTTGCTCTTGGGCGGGGTCACCAGTGTAGTCATCGCCCACCTGCCATTGTTGCTCGTGCTTGGGCTTTGCAAAGCCTCCCCAGCCCCAGAAATTACAGCCAGCGAAATAACCTCCTTGTTCAGCATTGTCGGCAACGAGCGAGAACACATATTCATAGAATCCGTCACGCCCTTTGGTTGGTGTACCGAGAGCGAACTTAAAGTCATCACGAGGATAGCCGAACTCCTCCATAACAAGGGGTTTCTTCAGACGCGCACAAATCTCCAGATGACGATCAATATAATCCTTAGTATTTGCCTTGGCCTTAGGAAGGTCTTCTATAAGATGATCCTGACGAGCCCAACTCCAGTTGTATGGCCATAGATGGATGTTACAATAATCAACATTCTTATCGGAACAGATACGTTCATAACATCCCCAATCTTCCTCACATCCCCACGCCCCCTCAGATCCAATGGAGATAAGGTGATTTGAATCCAGAGAACGAATAAGAGCAGATGCCTCAGAAAGCCATTGCTCAAAGTAAGGGAGCATTGCCTTATCAAAGGCACGAGGCTCATTACCTATCTGCCAGGACATAATGGCAGGATCTTCAGAATATTTCAGGCCCGTATAACGATTGGTACGACCAAGGATGAATCTCACATAATTATAAAACAGCTGATGAGCCTTCTTATTGGTAGCATATTTGCTCATCGCCTTCATAAATGCAGGATAACCATCTTCATTAGGCCTGGGTTGTTTTCCTTCTCCAGCATGTTCCAGATAGAAACCATAGCCCCCACTCCACTCCCATGAGTTGTTAAGATAAAGTACGGCAACCATATTTCTCTTACCCATCTCCTTAAGCAGGAAATCAAGCCCCGCGAGGATAGTGTCGTTATAGACCCCAGGCTTCACCTGAAGAGTTGGCTCTACCTTTGTGGTAACACCACGCTCTCCGTCAGAGCCCACAAGGATACGTAGGTTGTCGATACCGATCTTTTTCATGTAATCCAGTTCTCTAACCAGACGACCACGATTGCCACCCTGACCTTCTGAACCAAGGATTGCACCATACCAGAAGTTGGTTCCAACATAGTAATACGGTTTCCCGTCTTTCAGGAAATGGCCATTCTTTATAGTTACGAACTTAGCTTTGTCCGACTGTCCCATCATTGGCAATGTAATGCTTGCCATTAGTAATAAAATTAGTAGTTTATGTTTCATCATTATACTATTTTTCAAAATTAACCAAACCATTGAGAGGGCTCCGTTCAATGACTCCAACAGCAAAACCAGTCTTTTGAGCAGCTTCTCTAAGTTCTGCCTCATAATAATACGCAATACTACCAACAAAAGAAACAGGAAGATCCCTACGCTGATATGGGGATATATTAAAATTCAGGAAATCACAGAATCCGTCAATAAGCAGTTGATGAACCCCCTGATTATCCTTACAGCTATGCACAAAGCCAGACAAAGAGGCCAAAAAACGATTTGCCATTGGTTCACGATAGACCTTATTTATTATTATAGACATCGTAAGTCCTGTCCTTTCTTCAAATTCTTTAAGGATATTTTCAGACAAAATTCCCTTATAAAGATCATGCAGGAAACGTTTGCCTATCCATGCTCCACTACCTTCATCGCCAAGAATATATCCCATGGCAGGAGTGTTACCCACAACAGACACACCATCATAGTAACAAGAATTAGCCCCAGTACCTAGAATACATGCTATGCCCTCTTTCCGCCCACATAATGCGCGTGCAGCACCAAGCATGTCACTACGAGCCTCAACAGTTTTCACAGAAGGGTAAGAATCACGAATCAAAGCCTCCACGACAGGCTCCATCTCAGGCCTAACACCACTACCATAAAAACGGACATTTTCTATCATCACATCCCCCAACTGAGATTTCAGCTCTTCCTTAAGAATCTGTATGATAACCTCACGACTCTGATGAACAGGATTAATACCCTGAGTATGAACGACAGTCACTTCCGATGTACTTACAAGAGCCCAATCTGTCTTTGTGCTGCCACTGTCTGCAATAAGCATCATTTTTTCTTTCATTTTATATGTTTACTGCTGCAAAAGTAATAAAAAAACACTAAAACTGCAAATTTACAGCTTATAATTATAGATAATTGCGATTTTTTTTGTAACTTTGCAGTCAGAAATAAATAACAAAGAATGAAGAAAATTGCATTCATTATCGCCCTGCTTTTGGGTATCACTATAGAGGCTGACGCTGTATTAAAAGAACAAAACCTCGAAGAGACGCTAACAATATTACGTTTAGAGCTTACGAAATACTATCATGAGTTGAATTCGAAACGCGACGATCGTAAAGAACAGCGTGATGAGGTATTCCGCAATCTTACACAGACGATGAAACTGTCGAATCAGAATGCACTCATGTTGTATTCACAAAATCAGGATTATCTTTTCGACCTTACCTATGCCTGCCATCAGGCTACTGAACAGTACCAGAAGTTTCAGCACCAACAGATGCCCTTCCGCGAGTTTATCACCAAGACAAACGGTGAGGTGGCACGTTATGACAGTCTGATACAGAGTCTTCAGGCCATGCCTCCATCTGTATTGTCGCAGAAAGCCAAGACGGACAGGACAGTATGTCTCACACTTGCCACTGTAATCAAGCGCACCCTTGAGAGTGATTCTAGACAGATGGAAGACTACATCCGCTACTACGACTCCACAGAACAGCGACTTAAAAACATGAACGACTATGCCCAGAAACGATATTACGATATTCAGACAAGCATTTTCGTAAATGGTGGTGACACGTATTTCGAGATTGTCCAAAAGTTCAAGGAGAAATGGGACATGATGAAAACAATAGTCTCTAAGAAATATGCCATAGACGAGAACAGCAAACAGTCTGACTGGAGCGTAATGTGGATGTTCGGACTTTTCACAGCCATCATATTCTATGCAATAATAGCGGTATGCATAAACCTTCTGGTATTCCGTTTCATGCCCAAGCGGTTCCACTCAAGGGAGTTCCTTAAGAAACGCCGTTCAATAATGTGGGCCACAACGGCTATCACCTTGGCTCTCATCATGGGAGTAACACGTCAAAGAATAGACCAGAACTTCTTTATCATGGCCTCAGGACTGATGGTAGAATATCTATGGCTACTGGCCGTCATTCTCATATCTCTGTTATTAAGAGTAAATGGCGACCAGATACGCAGTGCATTCAATATCTATGCGCCATTATTGGTGATTGGATTTATAGTTATTACATTCCGCATCATACTGATTCCTGGCGAACTGGTAAGTATCGTCTTCCCTCCAATATTGCTGACATGTATGGTATGGCAATGGTGGGGCATAAGGAAACACAACAGGAACGTTCCACGCTCGGATATGTTTTATACATACATATCACTAACCGTGTTTATAGCCTCTGTATGCTGTTCATGGGCTGGTTATACACTTCTGTCGGTACAGCTGCTCATCTGGTGGATCATGCAGCTCACATGCATACTCACCATAACCTGTATCTCCGATTATCTGAAGATGTATGAGGAGAAACATGGGTTCTCTTCCAAACCAATCACGAAGACATGGTTCTACACGTTGCTACATCAGGTGGTAATGCCTATTCTCATCGTATGCTCCGTGATGATAAGTATCTACTGGGCAGCAGATGTGTTCAATCTCAGTGATATGTGCTGGAACATCTTCACATACAGGTTTGTTAACCAGGAGAATTTCCAGATAAGCATATTCAAACTGACCGTCGTCATCAGCCTATGGTTCTTTTTCAAATGGGTATCAAAGACAGTGCTCAGTTTTATGCGACTCCAGTTTGAGATGAAAGATCCAACAACAGCCGAAAGTAGGACTGTGATGGGAAAGAATGTTATCCAGCTAATTATCTGGGGCATATGGCTATTGATAACCCTAGCATATCTGCATATCAGCGTCACCTGGCTACTGGCTATCTCTGGAGGTCTGTCGACAGGTATCGGTTTCGCATCAAAAGACATAATTGAGAATATCTACTATGGAGCATCGCTTATGACAGGAAGAATCAAGGTGGGAGACTGGATTCAGGTGGATGGTACGATGGGTAAGGTGGCAAGCATCAGTTACACTTCTACAATTGTAGAGTCACTCTATGGCGAGATTATCACATTCCAGAACTCACAACTTTTCACAAAGAACTATAAAAACCTGACGAGAAATCATGGTTATATCCTTGCACTTGTGCCTTTTGGTGTAGCATATGGAACAAAAGTCGGACAGGTAAAAGGCCTCATTGAGGAAGCAGTACAAAACCTTAAGCATCAGTGGATGGATAACTCCAAGAAAGTGAAGGTAGTAATGACTGAGATGGCTGATTCGAGCGTAAACTTCAAGCTTATTGTATGGGTAGATGCAGTAAAGAAGACACATGTTGTAAGTGATATACTTATTTGCATCTATGAGACCCTCAATAATAACGGCATTGAGATACCATTCCCACAGAGAGACGTCCACCTGATTAGTAATGAGAAATAATTTTTTAGGAAAAATATTTGGCTGATTGAGATAAAATGAGTATTTTTGCAAAGCAAATATGACTAATAAAACAACGATAATTGCCGGTCCCTGTGTTATTGAGTCAGCAGAGCTGCTCGACACAGTAGCATGTAAATTGGTGGAAATCAATAAGAAACACGGAACAGACATAATCTTTAAGGCTTCGTTCGACAAAGCAAATCGCACGTCAATACGGTCATTTCGCGGTCCTGGTATGGAGCGCGGACTTCAGATGCTTGCAGATATAAAGTCAAAATACGGACTGAGGATTCTTACCGACATCCACGAATCTTATCAAGCCGAAACAGCAGGTGAAGTATGTGATATTTTACAGATTCCAGCCTTCCTGTGTCGTCAGACAGACCTGCTTGTGGCTGCAGCTAAGACCGGAAGTATCGTAAATATTAAGAAAGCCCAGTTCCTCAGTGGCAAAGACATGAAATATCCTGTCGAGAAAGCCCGTGAAGCAGGAGCTAAAGAGGTATGGCTCACAGAAAGAGGAAACATGATGGGGTATAGCAACCTCGTTGTCGATTTCCGTAACATCCCAGACATGTTGGAGATTGTTCCAACGGTGATTATGGACTGTACCCACAGTGTCCAGCGTCCCGGTGGTAGTGACGGAAAGACAGGAGGTGATCGTAGGTTTGTACCTCAGATGGCCCTTGCAGCAAAAGCATTTGGAGCCACAGGATTCTTCTTCGAGGTACACCCCACCCCAGATGAAGGTTTGAGCGACGCGGCTAACATGTTGGAACTCGACAAACTGGAATCGCTTGTCACCCAGCTGATTTAAATAATAACTCGTAAATTCGTAAATCGTAAATATCCCGATGACAGCAAAAGAATACGCCATACAATGCATCAAGGATGAGGCAGAAGCCGTAATGGGACTTATACCTCAGATAGACGACAGCTTTGAGAAGGCTGTTGACCTGATGTATGACTGTAAGGGGAAAATCATCGTTACAGGTGTTGGCAAGAGCGGACATATAGGAGCAAAGATTGCGGCTACATTATCATCTACGGGTACCCCCTCATTCTTCATCAATCCGCTTGACGTGTTTCATGGCGACCTTGGAGTGATGGTTCAAGGTGATGTCGTATTGGCTATCAGCAACTCTGGTCAGACAGACGAACTGTTACGTTTTATTCCAATGGTGCTCCATATGCAGATACCTATCATTGGCATGAGTGGAAATCCAGAATCGCTACTTGCAAAATATAGCACCTGTCACCTGAATGTAAGTGTTGAGAAGGAGGCATGTCCTATGAACCTAGCACCTACAAGTTCCACGATGGCACAACTTGCCATGGGTGATGCTTTAGCAATAGCTCTTATAGAAAGACGCAATTTCCAGCCCAGAGACTTTGCACAGTTCCATCCTGGAGGAGAATTGGGAAAGCGACTTCTTACTACTGCTCAGGATGTTATGCGTAGTGAGGACATGCCTATATTGCCACCAGAAATGCATCTTGGCGAGGCTATTATTCTCGTAAGTAAAGGCAAGCTTGGTCTAGGCATAGCAGAAGTTGATGGTGAGATTGTAGGACTGATTACCGATGGAGACATCCGCCGGGCTATGGAGAAATGGCAGGCAGAATTCTTTGATCGTACTGTCAGCGACATCATGACACGTACTCCTAAGACAGTTAAGCCAGAGACGAAGATTACAGAAATTCAAAGAATAATGAACAAATATAAAGTACACTCAGTTCTGGTTACAGATGACAACAAGCATCTGCTTGGTGTTGTTGACCATTACTCGTGTATGATTTAAACGAAATAAGGCCTTATGAGAACTATAAGAAAACTGATGCTCGTTTTGCTGCTTGCCCTGCCAATGGCAGTGGTGGCAGACTACCTGTTTAAGACACTGGACGCAAGAGAAGGACTTACCAGTAGTCAGATTAACTGTATCCTCAAGGACTCACGTGGCTACATGTGGTTTGGAACACCTGCAGGTCTATACAGATATGACGGATATGTATTTAAGAATTTCCAGAGCGACTCACAGGACGGAAACTCGTTGCCTAACAGCTACATCAATACCATCCAAGAGACTCTCGATGGTAATCTGCTTATCGAGACAGCCTCAGGCTATTGTGTATATCACCCTCAGACGGAGAGTTTTGAGCGTGACATGAAACAGTATTTTGCACGTATGGGCATTGAAACAATCCCAAGTATCGTATTTGTAGACCGCCACAAGAACCTTTGGGGCGCAATACCTAATAAGGGAGTGGTTTGTTACAACATGCAACAGCAGACGAGCTATGAATTCGGTTATACAGACGATGCTCACGGAGTCCCTCAAGGTTTTGTTTGCTCCATAAGTGAGTGTAAGGATGGAGCTATCATTGTCTATGACGACGGGCGTATGGTTTGCTGTGACGTGATGCATCAGCAGCACACTGTCTGGGGCACAAATGAGATTGCAATAAGAAAGCTTCGCAGGAGCAAGTCCCTTAAAGCTTTCGCCGATCAGATGGACAATATCTGGCTATATGGTCAGGGAACACTTTTCAAGTATAACAAGAATGCTGACGCATGGGACACCTCTATCGGTGAGGGGCTTGGAATGACGGGGGTAGGCGTAGACAGAAACATCAATGGCATGGCTGGAGACAGAAATGGAGACATCTGGATTGGTACAGACCAGCTGGGGCTTCTGCGCTATGATGTAAACACTCATAACATAGAGAGTGTTCAACCACGAAACATTAACGACAAAAGGCCTATTGAAGAGGCAATAAGCATACAGAGTGTATATGTTGACGATACTGATCTTCTATGGGTTGGTACAGAGAAAAGCGGCATCGCTTATTCTGGGCAATACATATATCGCTTTGGCACCACACATAATGGTGATATAACAGCCATCGCCCAGGCAGACAGCGGACGTATTTGGTATGGTACCAGCGACAAGGGTGTTATTGGTTATGGAGGATCACTAGCCAGTCTGAAAGTTTCATGTATGGAGACTACTCCTGACGGAAGCCTTTGGGTAGGATCAAAACGTAATGGTTTGACTCGTATAAAGAATGGGGTATCCACCATCTATTCTCTCGCTAAGGACAGTACAAGGACACTCATAGACGATCACATAAACGACCTGTGTACTGATAAGATCGGTAATCTATGGATTGCCACAAATGGTGGTTTGCAAGTTTTCAACCCAAGAATGAACACATTCTCCTCATATACGCGTGAGAGCGGAAAACTGAATACAAACAATATAACCAGTCTCTTCTATAACAAAGACGGAAAGACCAACGACCTTTACATCGGAACTGCTGAAGGACTTGTTATCCTTAACCTCTCAAGTACTGAGAAGAAGGTGCTCACGGGTAACTCAAACAATGTGACTCCATTCACAAACAACTATATCACTCAGGTATTCCAAGATTCACGTGGGCTTATTTGGATAGGCACCCGTGAAGGTCTGAACATTCTTGATCTGGAGACAGACAAGTTGCAATACCTGACAGAAAAACAAGGGTTGTGTAATAACAATGTATGTGGTATAGCAGAAGACAAGAACCACAACATGTGGGTGACGACAAGTGGTGGAGTAAGTCGTGTCGTTACACAGCGTAACCACGAAGACGGCACATACAATTTCGGACTCTATAACTACTCAACAGCAGATGGTCTGCAAAGCAATGAGTTTAATCATGGTGCTATCATTACCAAGTCGGATGGAAATGTTCTTCTTGGTGGACTATACGGTATCAACTGGGTATTGCAAAAAGCCAAGGATGACAGCGATGCTCTCCCAAGGGTGATGCTCACCCAACTATATATCGGTGAAGAGGAAATTCAGGTTGGTCACAACTACGCAGGCAAGGTTCTTCTTAGCCAGGCTCTTAATGAGACTAACAGAATTGAACTCGGTCATGATCAGAACACCTTCACCGTTAAATTTGGTGCAGGCAACTACAACCAAAGTGAGCGTCTTCAGTTCATGTATTGGATGGAAGGTCTTGATGATGACTGGAAGAACGGTAACGCCCTCACCCATGGTGTGACATTCACAGATTTAGGAAGTGGTTCTTATACCCTTCATGTAAAAGCCATCAGTGCTGAAGGTGCCGTCAGCAATCAAGAGCGCACACTCGAAATTAGCATCGAACGCCACTGGTTATTATCATGGTGGATGATCTTAGCATACATCATGATTATCGCCACAATATTATATTTCTGGCGAATCGGAATGAAGCAGATAAAAGCTATCAAGTCGAGAAAGAATGCTGTTATCACAGAACTAGTAAGACAACGCGAGGAGATAAAGGCAGCCAGCGATGACTTACGACAGCCTATGGCACGTATGACATCTATTATTGGAAACCTCTCTGAGAAGGAGAAGACTCTTGAGGAACGTGAGCAACTCAATGCTCTCCACTCCCAGATGCTGCAGATCATTACCCGTGTGAGTGATATGCAGACCAACCTCGAGCATCCAGAGGAGAAGGCCAAGAATGTAGTTCACGACCGTCTTGAACTTAATGGCAGAGGCGAAATAGAACTCCCTGAGATCGCAGGTGAGACGCTCACATCAGAAATCACTAGGTCAAGAGCCTCACTCGATGCTCCTACGATGAAGTTCTCTGTTGTGATGATTGATGACAATGATGACTTCCTTGCATTCGCTACATCACGTCTTAAGTATGTATATGCCTTCCATGCTTATGACGACATAGAAAAGGCTGCAGATGATTTGATGGAGATGCGACCTGATCTCGTTGTCTGCAAACAAGATATGACAGGAATGAGTGGTAGTGATTTGTGTAACCAGTTGAAGATGAACGTTGTTACACAGAATACCAAGTTTGTGCTCATGACAGATGGAGTACTTGCTCCACAAGATATGCGCAAGCAGAATATTACACTCTCTGCTGATGACTATCTTGCAAAGCCATTCAACCTTCAGGAGGCCGTAATGAGATTCAACAAGATTCTTGGTCTTGGTCCTATTGAGGTTGACAGTAACCTTATCGAGGGGGCAGAGACACGTATGCTTGAGGATCGTAACGCAAGTATGACCACAGCAACTGAGAGTTATGATGATATGGGTGAGATTAAGCCTGGAATAGAAGCCGAGGTAGATGCAGACGATCCAATAAACAAAGTTGAAACCATCATTCGCAAGAACCAGGGAGTAAAACTGGGCACAGAACTGGCAAAACAAATAGAAGAGATTACAGAAGAGGAAATCCAACTGGATATGTCCGACTACTCTATGCTCGACACGATGGATCAGCAGCTAATGAAGAATATCGAGCAGTATGTGATGCAGAACATGAGCCGCGGCCAGATCAGCCTTGAAGAGATGTCAAGTGCTATGGGTATGGGGCGTGTACCATTCTTCCATCGCATAAGGAATCTTACAGGCAAGACACCTGCAGAACTTGTCCGTGACCTACGATTGAAGCATGCATGTATTCTGCTGAAGCGTACTAACATCAATATGAGTGAACTCTCTACAAATGTCGGATTTATGACAGCGGAGAACTTCATAAATATTTTCCGTGAGAAGTTTGGTATGACGCCTCTGGAGTATCGCCTCAAGCATAGGAAGTAGTGAAAATGGAACATTCTGTAAAGTCTTATTGGCGAAGAATCATTCTTGCGCTTCTACTAATTATACACTCTCCACTTTACACTATTCTCGCTCAGACGAGCGACTCTATTATCGTTCAAAAAATGCGGGAATATGGAGTACGCTTTACCAACGACAATAATGTAAAACTCCTGATGTCGGGAAGAGAGAAGTTTACAGATATGTTTGATGCCATCAAAAAGGCAAGAAGTAGCGTACACCTTGAGTATTTCAATTTCCGCAATGACTCCATCGCTTCCTTACTTTTCGATCTGCTCAGAGAGAAACGCAAGGAGGGAGTAGAGATTAGAGCATTGTTCGATGGTTTCGGCAATGACTCTAACAACCAGCCCCTAAAAAAGAAACATCTCCGCAAACTTCATGCAGACAGTATCAATATCGTGGAATTCGACCCCATTCGTTTTCCATGGGTGAATCATATATGGCCTCGTGATCATCGTAAAATAGTAGTTATCGACGGTGAAATAGCATATACAGGAGGAATGAACGTGGCTGATTACTATATCGTAGGTACTAAACAGGTTGGAGAATGGCGCGATATGCATTGTCGTATTGAAGGGTCGGCTGTACATGATCTTCAAGAGATATTTGCACGCATCTGGAAAAAAGCCACCAAGGAGAATATCAATGACTCTAAGTACTATAGAGCAAAACCCTCTGGTAATAAAATGGTAGGAATAGTAAATCGTGAACCTCACACATCGAATGAGATAATGAGACGATTCTATGTTCACGCCATTGATGCAGCAAAGGATTCTATAAAACTGATAAATCCCTATTTCACTCTTATACCATCTGTAAGAAAAGCCCTTGAACGTGCCATAAAGCGCGGTATTAAACTTGAAATAATGGTTTCCGCAAAGAGCGATATTCCACTGACTCCAGATGTAGTATATCGTAACGCCCACAAGATGATGAAACTAGGAGCCATAGTGTGGCTTTATCAACCAGGTTTCCATCATTCGAAGATAATGATGGTCGACGGCCGCTTCTGTACTGTCGGTAGTACCAACCTCGATGCTCGTAGTCTTAGATTTGACTACGAAGAGAATGCACTTATAGTAAATAAAGAGACGACAAAGGAACTTGACAACATGTTTGATCGCGACAAACAGAAGAGCGTTCTTCTTACAGAAGAAGAGTGGGATAGTTTCAGAACCCCATGGCAAAAGTTCCGTGGATGGTTTGGCAGTCTCTTAAAACCCTGGCTATGAAAAGAGACACAACCATATCTATAGCCAAAGGCATTGCCATAATCCTTATGGTGATAGCTCATGCCGAAGCTCCAGGATGGTTATGTAATTTCATCTTTGAATTTCACATGCCCTTGTTCTTTATTACCGCAGGATATTTCTTCTCAACAAAATATCTCAACGACGAGGCTACATTTGTGAAAAAACGCATCAAAGGTCTTTATATCCCCTTTGTCAAATGGGCTGTATTCTTCCTTATCATCCACAATTGGATGTTCGATATCGGAATTCTCAATGAAGTTTACGGCAATGAGAGCGGCGGAGTGCTTCATCCCTGGTCTTGGCATCAGATTCAACAGAATCTTTGGAATATCTTCACCGCCATGGGAGGCTACGACGCCTTCCTCTGTGGAGCGTTCTGGTTCTTCAGGGGACTCTTCGTAGCGAGCATACTATACCTTATTATATATAAAGTGCTAGATTCTTGCCTCTCTAGGATACCCAGGAATTCCTCATTTATCCCATATCTTATCTGCCTTATCATGCTTCTTCTTTGCGGATGGAAGACCTGGGAGGGACTGAAAGTCATTAATCTCGTTCAAGGAGGATATCGCGACATGATGGGATGCTTTTTCTTCGGCATAGGATTTATCTTCCGACAGTTTGCAGAGAAATATCGTAATCTGATATCCCATTACTACACCTCAGTATGGACCACCATCATCTTTGCCATCGTGGTATATCTCTTCTCCAAGTACCTAACAGCCAACATGAACTGGCGTTCCTCTTTCCAGCAGTTCCTGTCACTGCCTTTACCGGCCATCTTAGGATTCCTGATGACTTATAATATCAGCGGATGGATTGACAGATGCGACAACCTTTTTAAACATTCACTCGTATATATCGGCGACCACACCCTGAATATCTTTATCTTCCATATCGTATCCTATAAGGTAGTGAGTCTGATAAAGATATGGTATTACGGTCTCGACATCCGTCAGATAGGATGTCACATGGTAATCCACGACTATTCACAACAGGATTACTTCTGGATCCTATACACAATAGCTGGTGTTGGTCTTCCTCTCGCAGGAACATGGCTTTGCGAAAAGGCGAAACTCAAATTCAGAGAATATAGAGCATCATCTGCTGCTCAGTAGGAGTTATTCCTTTTTCTCTTATCAGTTCACGTTCAATATCAAGGATAACCTCCTTTTTCTCTCCTGTCTCCTTAAGATAGCTGTGGAAGCAGTCTGACGCATCCTTAATATTCCCGCTGAACCAAAGGCAATAACCATAGTTTAGCAGGTCTTCTGCATCAGCCTTCCCTGATAACAGCTGAGAATAGAATTTTATCGCCTGATTATACTTCCCATCGCAGGTGAGAGTCCATGCCAGTACCTTTACAACTCTTTTTTCGTCAGGTTGCTCATAATTCAACAGGAAGAGTTCCTTAAGTGCATCATCATAGCGCTTAAGTTTAGTAAGGCATACAGCATGATTTAGCATATAACCACCCCTCTCAGGATAAAATTCCATCAACTTCTCATAACAATTCAGAGCTTTCGCATAATTCTTTGATCCAAAAAACATCTTTGCGAATCCGTTAAGAGCCTGCGCATTCTCAGGATCTGATTCTAATGCCATATAGAAACAGTCATAAACAGGTAAATCGGTGAATCTGAATTTGCAATTATAGTTCTGTGCCAGATATCCTGTCATCAGATAGAATCGCAGATTCCTCCTGCCCTCTCCTACATTATCCAGCACTGCAGCAGCCTCTTTTATACGCTTGCGTTTCAACATCGACGAAGCCATTTCAATCATATATGGCTCCAAATGAGTCTGTGAGAAAACAGGATTAGCAAAGAAAAGAGACACTTCCTGCTCAAAAGGATTCCTAAACAGCCCCTTAAAACTGAAGAGTCGATAGAACCTGTACAGATCCTGCAGATATGTGCGACGCATAAAGGCAGCTGTATTCATCTCCTCACTGAAGGTGTTTTCTATGCTAGCCTCTCCCATCTCCAGCATCTTCATCACCTCTTTAGGCATCTTATCTACAACCTGAGAAAAACCAAGAATAAAGGAGTATTTATCGCTATTACAAAACGGCCCCATGTGCATCATCAGCTGCAGGAAACGATTTGTCTGAAATTTATCAACAATCTCTCCTATTCCGGGATGATCCATATAAAACGGCACGAACCAGTTCATCGCATCCTTGAAGAATGTAAACCTCTTCATCTGCGAGAATCCTCCGAAGTAGATGTCCGATCCCTGTTTCTGCATATTCTGCATCCTTCGGTAGTTATCCTCCAGTTCCTCCATCCTGCGTTCCTCGGCATCAGGATGCAGGATATCCTCCATAGGATCGTCCTCCACCTCCTCAATACCATTTCGGGTAACCTTGAAGTTGCTGTTATTTAGCAGTCCCGGCAGTATCTCCTGTTGAATGGTCTGATTGTCTTTCTCTGCATTCAGACAGAGATATATCTGTTGTTGTAATGCTGTCAGATCCTCACAAACCTCCTTCTTCTCCAGCATCTTATGTACCTTATCCACTTCCTCCTTATAAAGCACCGGCAGTATCTCATCGCCAACAGCCATCACCCACCCTACTAACGCTCTCTGACGTACTATCTCTTCAGCAGACTGTTGATATACATTCATCAACACCTTCAACTTATATACATCAAAGTGATTTACCGTTGCGATGCTGATACCACTGATAAGCACTTGCTGGTCGTTGATATCCACCGTAGGAGAGAGCAGCAGCCGTTGCATTTCATCTGCCTGTTCTGCACTCCATACCGGCGATATTATCATATAATCAAACCAACAGTTCATCAGATCGTGATGCTTCTGATAGAGTGCCTTCTGCTTACCCCTGCGCTTATGTTCATGCTCAAACTCCAGCATAGCCACATCTGAGACAAAACCCTCCAGCTCTTTCTGCAGCTCCGCTATCGACTGCGAGCCTACCACTAGCTGAGTCCTGTTGTATATGCTTATCAGCAATGAGGAATTATTCACTTCATACACTATACTCTCATGGATATAAAAGGTATACATCCTCTTCAGCAGATTGTCATACAGAGCTGAGGCCTGAGGGTCCTTATAGCCTCTTGCCCAATAGTCGGTCATAAGTTGGAAGTCATTCCTGATACCGTTAAGTATCTCTATATCAGCGCCGTTGGGTCTTACCGACAGGAATATCTGCATAGCATCCATCGCAGCCGGGAGGTTCCTCTGCAACAAATTCTCGTAAACGTCTTGTAGATTCTTATGGTCAGCCATCATCACTTCCTTGAAAGCCATTTCCTTGCGCACTCGATATCCTGTGGACGTGGCACAGAAATCTTTTCAAACTTAATATCTTTCAGTGATTCCACAGTATTTTTCTTCACCTTGCAATATTTCATCACGAGATCGGTATATGCCGCCACTCCATATTTGTTGATAGAGTCACAGGCATCGTTATAGCCTTTTATCATCACGTCCAACTGCCGCTTCCGGTTTTTCTCGTTCATATCCTTATTTCTCATCACAACAGCTCCCATCTTCATGTCGAGTTTACGGGTGTCGAGCAACACCTTGTGTTTCAGAAGCCTTGCCTGTGCGGCATGAGGTTCTGTAATCAGCAGGGCATCCATCTCATTGTTCTCCAGCATCTTCAGACGTATATTCACATCATTAACCTGTATACGGAACACAAACTCTTGCTTTAGTTTGGCACTGTCTACAGCTAAGTCACCCAACATATCTGTCACGCTGTATCGGGTCATGGCCAGCATCTTGTCTTCCAGATGCTTCAGCTCTGTCATACGGGCTATACGGTTGGTTATAAGCTGCCAATAGGCATTGGTGGCCGTAAGATACCCGATGGCAGAATCCTGTTTTATCATCCTCTCCGCCCTCACGAGATCAGTCACTGCCATTTCCACACGTCTGTTCATCATCGCCGTGTCCACATCCATCTGAGCAGTGAAGTGCTTCAGACGGATATCTACCACAGTATCGAACAGATTATGATCCTCTGCCAGATAGAATGGCAGACAGTCGAGCGTGGGCATCACAGCAATCTTCAGCGCTGCCGAGTCTTCCTTTGCCAATCTGATACGCTGAGCTCTACTTATTCGCTTGGTATCTTCATATGACTGACCACAGCCAATCAGCAGACATATAATAGTCGAAAACAAAAACAATTTTCTCATAATGGGTGCAAAGTTACAACTTTTTTTTAATAATAATCACTTATCATTTATCATTTATCATTTTTTATTTGTATCTTTGCACTCATTATGGCAAAAGACAAGATTGCATACGTATGTTCAAACTGCGGCCAAGAGTCGCCGAAGTGGATAGGCAAGTGTCCTGCTTGTGGGCAGTGGAACACATTTAAAGAGATTCGCATTGCAGGCGAGACAAAACAGAAAACAGCTACTTCTGCAGCTGCATCAGCAGGTCATGCCCTGCGCAACAATAAAGTTCTTAAGTTACGTGATATCTCAAATCAAGATGATCCACGCATCGACATGCACGATGAAGAACTGAACCGTGTACTCGGTGGAGGTCTCGTTCCAGGAAGCATCGTTCTTCTTGGTGGTGAGCCAGGCATCGGAAAGTCGACCCTTTCCCTACAGACGATGCTCCGTATGCCAGAAAAAAAGATTCTTTATATAAGTGGTGAGGAGAGTGCACATCAATTGAAGATGAGGGCCAATCGTATTCCACACGATGAAAACGATAATTTCTTGATTCTGTGTGAGAACTCTCTTGAAAATATCTTCGACCATATCAAGGATGAGAAACCTGAGTTAATTATCGTTGATTCCATACAGACTATCATGACAGAGGATGTTGAGTCGAGTGCTGGCTCAATAGCACAGGTCAGAGAATGTGCATCGTCTCTATTGCGTTTTGCTAAGACTAGTGGTGTACCTGTCATCCTTATTGGACATATTACCAAAGAAGGAACTCTTGCTGGTCCGAAAATTCTGGAGCATATAGTGGATACGGTCATCCAGTTTGAAGGTGACCAACACTATATGTATCGAATCCTTCGAAGTATAAAAAACCGATTCGGAAGCACCTCAGAATTAGGTATTTATGAAATGCAACAGAATGGCCTTCGACAGGTAAGCAATCCGTCAGAACTGCTTTTAACTCAGGATCACGACGGACTATCAGGTATTGCCATCAGCAGTGCAATTGAAGGTGTTCGACCATTCCTCGTTGAGACCCAGGCTCTCGTTTCTTCCGCTGCATACGGAACACCACAGCGTTCTGCCACTGGTTTCGACCAAAGGCGTCTTAATATGCTTCTAGCAGTACTTGAAAAACGAGTTGGATTTAAACTGATGCAGAAGGATGTATTCTTGAATATTGCAGGTGGTCTTCGCGTTACAGACCTTGCGATGGATCTTTCTGTGATAGCCGCTGTTCTGTCTTCTAATGTAGATACACCCATAGAGTCTGGATGGTGCATGGCTGGTGAAGTTGGTCTATCAGGAGAGGTGCGCCCGATTAACCGTATTGAACAGCGTATAGCAGAAGCTGAGAAACTCGGTTTCTCAGATATTATCATACCAAAATACAACCTTCAAGGTTTTGACAACAAAAAATTCAGTATCAATCTACATCCAGTACGAAAGGTAGAAGAAGCTCTCCGAGCCCTTTTTGGGTAGGAGAGCTTATTTATATATTGGTCCAAAATTCCGACAAGCACGATAGTCGGCACCTTCCTTATCCATGCCAAACGCATTCCATGCAGCAGGACGGAAAATGTCCTTATCATCAATGTTGTGCATACATACAGGGATACGTAAGATTGAGCATAGCGTCAGCAAGTCAGCTCCAATGTGTCCGTAGGCAATGGCACCATGGTTTGCCCCCCAACAGTTCATCACACTGTAGACATCCTTAAAGCAGTCCTTCTTGGAATCCAGACGAGGTACAAACCAAGTAGTAGGCCATGTGGGATCAGTACGTTTGTCAAGGATATCATGAGTCTTCGGATCAAGTTCTACCGTCCACCCCTCGGCCAACTGTAGCACGGGACCTAAGCCTTGCACCATGTTCATACGCATCATCGTCATCGGCATTCCCCCTTTAGTTACGAAGTGTGAACTATATCCACCACCACGGAAGTAGTCACGATCAGCAGGCATCCAACTGGTAGCCTTAAGGCAGGCCTCCATATCATCTTCAGTCATATTCCAAAACTCCTTCATCGTAGGCTTACCTTCTGTATCGGTCATAGCCCCTGTGGCGTCAAGGGTTGTTGCACCACTGTTTATCAGATGGATAAAACCGCAAGCAGCCTGTCCTTCCGGTTTCTTTCCTGCCACACGCTCCACAGCCTCTGGACTCCAATAGGTGCGAATATCTGAAAACATAACACCGCGATTCGTCAACAGATGCCCTAAGAGCATCGACATACCATTTAGGAAATCATTCTCAGTAGCAAGTACATCGGCCTCACGTGGACCATTCCAGTCAAATGAGCTACATAACATCGACTCTGGGAAGTCAAAATTAGGCTTGTAGTCTGTCCATTGTCGCTGCCCCTGTACACCACCGAAAATGGCGTTGTGACCAAGGGCCTCCTCTTTGTAACCCATCTCCAACAAACGGGGATTACCATGCATAAGGTCGCGGATGATCATCATCGTCTTCACAGTGAACTCCCAGTCTGCATCTTTCTCCTCACGATTCTTACCCTTGCCTTTACCGTTAAAGGTAGTCATTGGAGTACCTGGGAAAAGAGGATGGTCCTCGTTATAGTCGTGTCCTTCCTGGGGCTTGCAGTATTTTTCTACCCATGTCATAGCCTTCTTAAACTCCTCTTGATCGTATATATCAAAGTCCACTCGACGCAAAACCTCCACCAGAGATACATATTCTGTGCGCATTCCTAAATATTGCTGAAGGAAGTCAGCATTCACGATAGATCCAGCGATACCCATACAGGTATTACCCATTGAAAGGTAACTCTTGCCCTTCATCGTTGCGACAGCCTGAGCAGCACGTGCAAAGCGTAGAATCTTCTCTGCGACATCTGAAGTAATTGTATTGTCGTTTATGTCCTGTACATCATGACCATAGATACCGAAGGCGGGCAACCCTTTCTGAGCATGGGCAGCCAACACAGCTGCAAGATACACAGCACCCGGACGTTCCGTCCCATTAAAGCCCCATACGGCTTTCGGGTAATAAGGGTTCATGTCCATAGTCTCTGAGCCGTAGCACCAACATGAGGTAACTGTAATGGTCGAACCAACACCCTCTCTCTCAAACTTCTCAGCACAAGCAGCACTCTCAGACACACGACCTATCGTCGTATCAGCAATGACACACTCCACGGGACTGCCATCGCCATTGCGCAAATTAGAGGTAATCAAATCAGCCACAGCCTTTGCCAAGGCCATGGTCTTCTCTTCCAGACTCTCACGAACACCCCCTTGACGACCATCGATCGTGGGGCGAATACCGATTTTGGGATATATTCTATTCATCATCCTTTAATATTGTTTTTAATTATTCGCCACAAAGGTAGGTAAAAAAATTGAAAACACCAAATATGTATATTAAAAAAGTAAGCCTCTCGTGTAATCTGCGCATAACATTTTTAAGATGTAGAGACATTGAGGGATAAAGAAAATATTAAAAAAGTAAAAAAACGACAAATCTCCATGATGTCAATTCGCAGTATTTAATTTTAATTAGTAATTTTGCACTCGCAATTAAACGAAGTTTTTCACATTTAATATAATAAAATTATGACTATCAACGAATTCAACTTTGCCGGTAAAAAGGCAATCGTACGTGTAGACTTCAACGTACCCCTCGACGAGAATGGTAAGATCACTGACGACACCCGTATTCGCGGTGCCCTGCCAACCCTGAAGAAAATTCTGGCTGATGGTGGTGCAACAATCATCATGAGCCACATGGGTAAGCCCAAAGGTAAGGTAGATGCTAAGAAGTCTCTGGGGCAGATCCGCGAGGCTGTAGAGAAGGCACTCGGTGTTCCCGTAGCTTTTGCTCCTGACTGCGCTAAAGCTGCTGAGGCTGCCAAGGCTCTGAAGATGGGTGAGGCTCTTCTTCTCGAGAACCTGCGCTTTTATCCTGAGGAAGAGGGTAAGCCTGTAGGAGTAGAGAAGGGTACTCCCGAATACGACGAGGCTAAGAAGGCTATGAAGGCCAGCCAGAAGGAGTTTGCGAAGACTCTGGCTAGCTATGCTGACTGCTACGTTATGGATGCATTTGGTACAGCTCACCGCAAGCACGCTTCTACCGCTGTCATCGCCGACTACTTTGACGCTGACAACAAGATGCTGGGTCTGCTGATGGAGAAGGAGGTTCAGGCTGTTGACGCCGTTCTCTCTAATATCAAGCGGCCTTTCGTTGCCATTATGGGTGGTTCTAAGGTATCTTCTAAGATCGGTATCATCGAGAACCTGCTTGGTAAGGTTGATAAACTCATCCTCTGCGGTGGCATGACATACACATTCTCAAAGGCTCACAATGGCGAGATTGGTGATTCTATCGTTGAGCTCGACAAGCTCGATGTAGCTCTGGGCGTTGAGGAGCTAGCAAAGAAGAACGGTGTTGAGTTGGTTCTGGGTTCTGACTGCACTGCTACTAACGGTCTCGACTTCGGTACTATGACTGTTAAGGAGGGTGCTGAGATCATCACCTGCCCTGCCAACAAGGTTCCTGCTGGTTTCGAGGGTGTTGACGCAGGTCCTGCTTCTCAGGAGGACTTCCGCAAGGCCATCGAGGGCGCTAAGACAATCCTTTGGAACGGTCCTGCTGGTGTATTCGAGTGCGACAACTTCACTGCTGGTTCACGCGCCATTGGTGAAGCTATCGCTAAGGCAACAGCCGAGGGGGCATTCTCTCTGATTGGCGGTGGTGACTCTGTAGCTTGTGTCAACAAGTTCGGTCTGGCTGATAAGGTTTCTTACATTTCTACTGGTGGTGGTGCTCTGCTTGAGGCCATCGAGGGTAAGGTACTCCCTGGCGTTGCTGCTATCAAGGGCGAGTAACAGGACAAACGTTTACGTATAAAAAAACCTAGTATGCATTACAGCGTACTAGGTTTTTTTGTACCTTTGCACCAAGAAAGAAAACAAAAAACAAACAACAGAATATAATATTAACAGCTATGAGTATGAAATTTATTATCGGAGACCGTTTAAAAGATGAGTGGATTTCTGTTCTGGATACAGAGAAGAAGAAACTCGAGTTTACTAACCACCTGGCAAGCGCCAAAGAGTATCTGCTTGAGGAGGATGCACAATTAAGCCTTCAGAAGATCCAGGAAACAGGTTATTTTAGCGACCTGCAAATCTATATGAAGGAGGATAACAAAGCGTACAAGATTGACGAACGCGACTCGTTTATGTAAGAACAGAAAGGAAAAAGCTCCCAAATATTTGGGAGCTTTTTCCTTGATATTATTAAGGCCGCAATGCCCTATCGAAACACCATTTTATGACTCCCGGAGCATGGTATAACCAGCCCAGGAATCGGAGAGTACAAGGGCTATAGAAAAAACGAGCAAACCGTTCTTCCTTCTTCATCTTCTGGAACAATGAAGCATTAACCTCTCGGAAAGGCTGACCACTAATGATTGCTTCTGCCGCATGTCTGGCGGTAACAAAAGCAGACTTAATGCCCTCATACGTAACGCGATTAGCAAATCCGCCGGCATCACCTATCAGGATAACTCGATCGTTCAAAGGATAGTCGTTTTTCAAATAAATATAGCAGCCATGGAACTTTGTTTCTGCGATATTATGCTGAGCAAGAATCTGCCTGAAAAGACCTGGTGCTGAAGTTATAATGCCATAGCCTACAGCATCAAACTCACTATTTGGGAAGCGATAGTAGTATGACTGAGGATCATACTGCCCCGACACACTCACTTCGATGGCATTCTCTGGTGACTTCTCGAAATACTGCTCCATTATGAGGGAGCCATTATCATGATTACCAACCAGGAAATGACGCACACTACTCGTAGAACCATCAGCACCAACCAAATAGCGGCAGGCTATCTGTTCTCCAGACTTCAGCGTCACTACCAGACCATCAGCCTGCTCGTCATAACGAAGGAACGATCCCATAAGGAACTCACCTCCTATTGACTTGTAATGCTCCAACAACAGGTTGTCGAACTCCTTACGCTTCACGAGACGAAGTTCAATAGCTGTTTCGAAGTTACAACGATGTTTGTCGTTAACCACAAAGCGAATCTTGCGGATGCTATTGTATTCGTACTTAAATTCAGGCAACAACTCGTTAAGCAGTTTCCAGCATTTAGGAGTCAGTCCTCCGCCACAAATCTTGTCTCGTGGGAATGTGGCATGATCGATGAGCAGACAGTCCAAGCCTGCCTTCTTCAACAGATAGCCACAAACAGAGCCAGCAGGTCCGGCTCCCACAATCAAGACATCTATTTTCTTCATCTCGGCTTTCTTAATATCCACTCTATATAATAGCCAATGCCAGCTTTACCCGCATCGTATCCCAGCCATCCCAAGATATGGTTGTTGACAAGCTGCTCAGGCATCAGGGCATACTGGAGTTTCCACAGCCAAGGGCGGCTCATCGTCCAGTTCGCACTACGCTGTAAATGTTTCAGATCGGGAAGCGTTTCCTGAGTATAATCCGTAATCTTCTCAATCTCAAATCCGCAGTTGGTATAGTGAGTATTGAGTTCGTCTAATGACTCGAACAATGCTGCTGACCCACCCTTTGCAGTCAAGGTGATGGCCATCTGGATTTTGGGGTCATAGGCCTCGAAACTTGATGCAAGGGCATAATCGTAAATAATCATCACACCACCGGGTTTTAGGACGCGATTGACCTCTCGGTAGATCTTCTCCTTGTCGGTGTTGTGAACAATAGTCTCAACGGCATAACAAACGTCAACGGAATTGTCTGCCAGTTGCGGGATACTACTATAGTCTTGTTCAAGAATCGTAACATTCTGCGGCATCTGGTCCTTCTTAAGAGGGATCAGGTCGACACCGATAAAACGCGACTCAGGGAAACCATAGGCAAGATACAACAGATTGGCTCCTTGTCCACAACCCAATTCCAGCACCGTATCGCCAGCTTTAATATAGTCGGCTATGGCATCGGGCTGATGATAGATGTCTTCGTCAGTAAAGGTTCCGCTCTTGGAAATCCTGAAGTGCATGAACCCGTCTTGTGAATGGAAGAGCTTATAAGCCCAATGACTGACCTTGAAATAATTGCGTATTTGCGCCAAAGAATTTTTCTCACCCTTTATCAGCTTCTCAAGGTCGATAAACTTTGACATAGCATCCACCTTGGAATGAATTCGATAAATATAGTACCCTTTATTCATACAAACATTAATAAATACAAAAAAAATATCCGCAGCGAACTGCGGATATTCATTGGTTATCATTCCTTATCGAGCAGTATCTTCATCATCTCGACAGCAGCCTTCGCGACAGAAGTTCCAGGGCCGAAGATGGCGGCAACGCCAGCCTGATAGAGGAAGTCGTAGTCCTGAGCGGGAATAACACCACCAGCGATAACCATGATGTCTTCGCGACCCAGTTTCTTCAGTTCCTCAATAAGCTGTGGGATAAGCGTCTTGTGACCAGCAGCCAACGAAGAGGCACCAACGACATGAACGTCGTTCTCTACAGCCTCGCGAGCGGCCTCGGCAGGAGTCTGGAACAATGGTCCCATATCCACATCGAAGCCACAGTCTGCATAACCAGTAGCTACTACCTTTGCACCACGGTCGTGACCATCCTGACCCATCTTGGCGATGAAGATACGAGGACGGCGACCTTCCTTCTCTGCGAACTCATCGGTCAGCTTGCAAGCCAACTCGAAGTCGCTATCGTTCTTTGATTCTGAACTATACACGCCTGAAATTGTTCTGATTACTGCCTTATAACGACCCACGATCTCCTCGCAGGCATCTGAAATCTCACCCAGCGTACAACGCAGCTGAGCTGCCTTAACAGCCAGATCGAGCAGGTTGTTCTCGCTCTTGCGGCCCTCCTGGAAGTCGCGCACGCACTCGGTAATAGCCTTCAGAGCGGCCTGGCATGCAGCCTCATCGCGACTGCCGCGAACCTCCTTAAGACTCTCCTCCTGCTGCTTGCGTACAGCGGTGTTATCAACCTCGAGGATATCGATAGGATCCTCGTGCTCAAGGCGATACTTATTGGTACCCACGATGGTCTGAACACCCGAGTCGATACGGGCCTGAGTGCGGGCTGCAGCCTCCTCGATACGCATCTTTGGCAGACCGGTCTCGATGGCCTTAGCCATACCGCCCAGCTTCTCAATCTCCTGAATATGCTCCCAAGCCTTGTGAACCAGTTCGTTGGTCAGAGTCTCCACATAGTAAGAACCAGCCCATGGGTCAATCTGCTTGCAGACCTTAGTCTCGTTCTGGATGTAGATCTGAGTGTTACGAGCGATACGGGCAGAGAAATCGGTAGGCAGAGCGATAGCCTCGTCGAGGGCGTTGGTGTGCAGAGACTGGGTGTGACCCAGTACGGCAGCCATAGCCTCGATACAGGTACGACCTACGTTGTTGAAGGGATCCTGCTCGGTGAGCGACCAACCAGAGGTCTGAGAGTGTGTACGCAGCGCCAGCGACTTAGGATTCTTAGCGCCAAAGCTCTTAACAATCTTAGCCCACAGCAGACGACCAGCACGCATCTTGGCAATCTCCATGAAGTGGTTCATACCGATAGCCCAGAAGAAACTGAGTCGTGGAGCGAAAGCATCCACATCGATACCAGCATTCACACCAGTACGCAGGTAGTCCATACCATCGGCCAAGGTGTAAGCCAACTCGATATCAGCCGTAGCTCCAGCCTCCTGCATGTGGTAACCAGAGATAGAGATAGAGTTGAACTTAGGCATCTTCTGTGAGGTATACTCGAAGATATCGGCGATAATCTTCATCGAGAATGCAGGTGGGTAGATATAGGTGTTACGCACCATGAACTCCTTCAGGATATCGTTCTGGATAGTACCAGCCATCTCCTCGAGCTGAGCGCCCTGCTCCAGACCAGCCACGATGTAGAATGCCAGGATAGGCAGTACGGCACCGTTCATGGTCATTGATACAGACATCTTGTTCAAGGGGATACCAGAGAAGAGCACCTTCATGTTCTCCTCGTTACAGATTGATACACCAGCCTTACCAACATCGCCCACAACACGAGCGTTATCGGGGTCGTAACCACGGTGAGTAGGAAGGTCGAAGGCTACAGAAAGTCCCTTCTGACCAGAGGCCAGGTTACGGCGATAGAAAGCGTTTGACTCTTCAGCAGTAGAGAATCCGGCATACTGACGAATGGTCCAAGGCTTGAAGGGGTACATCATTGAGTAAGGGCCACGCAGATAAGGAGGAATACCAGCTGTAAAGTCGAGGTGTTCCATACCTTCGAGGTCTTCCTTCGTATAAACCGGGCGAACCTCAATGTGCTCTGGGGTCTTCCAGTTAGCCTCAATCTTATTATCGGCAATCCACTTGGCACCATCTTGAGCCTTGATGCCTGCATAGATATCAATATCTTTAAACTGTTTACGCATAATTCAAGTCTCCTATTCTTTAAATACCAAGTTTCTGATTATATTCTTTCAAAGTCTCGAGCACGTTGCACTTTACATGAACGAAGTTCTCGATGCCAGCAGCCTTCAGATCCTCCATGCAAGCAGGAGCACCAGCTACCACAAACATAGCGCGACCATCGAGGTACTTAAATGCAGGGATAGCATACTCAGCATACTCATCGTCGCTCGAGCAGATCACCACGATATCGGCCTTAGCCTCGAGAGCAGCATCAACACCCTCCTCTACGGTCTTGAAGCCCAAGTTGTCAATCACCTTGTAACCAGCACAAGCCAGGAAGTTGCAAGAGAACTGAGCACGAGCCTGGCGCATAGCCAGATTACCAATGGTGAGCATGAAAGCTACAGGAACCTTAGTCTCTTCTGTATGGATGCGGAGATCCTCAAAATCAGCAGCCAGACGTGTTGAAGCAATAGCCTTGAACGGATGCTCTTCATCCTCTGCATGACCACAGCAGCAACCACAAGCCTGAGCGCGCTTACCCTCGCTCTTCTCAATAAAGTTCGGGAACTGGTTGGTACCAAGCAGGAACTCCTTACGCTTGGCAGCATCGCCATGACGTTTCACGTTGGTAGCATTAATATCATCCTGGATGGTACCAGCCTTGATAGCAGCCAAGAAACCACCTTCCTCTTCTACCTTCAGGAATATCTTCCAAGCCTCCTGAGCCAAAGAATCAGTCAGGTGCTCGATATAATAAGAACCAGCTGATGGGTCAACGATACGATCGAAGTGGCTCTCCTCCTTAATCAGCAACTGCTGGTTGCGGGCGATACGCTCAGAGAAATCGGTAGCCTCCTCGTAAGGAGCATCGAATGGAGTTACCACCATCGAGTGAACACTACCTAAAGCAGCACTCATAGCCTCGGTCTGAGAGCGGAGCAGATTTACGTAGCTATCAAACAGTGTCTGATTGTAGGTAGATGTAGTCGCATTGACGCACATCTTACAAGCATCATCAGCCTTTGGCTCATACTGCTTCACGATCTGAGCCCAAAGCAGACGCGCTGCACGGAACTTCGCAATCTCCATGAAGTAGTTCTCTGAAACACCCATGTTGAACTTGATGCTCTTAGCAGCCAAGTCTACATCGACACCTGCATCTGTCAACTGCTGCAGATACTCATTACCCCAAGCCAGAGCATAACCCAGTTCCTGAACGATATATGCACCCGCATTGTTAAGTGCATCGGTGCTTACTGCTATACAGCGGAAATTAGGATACTCTTTTAATACTTCAACCATCTTAGGGCCAAATTCCAGAATAGGAGTAACATCCTTACCGCTCATAACCATCTTAGCCATCGGATCCAACTCGATAGAGCCAACCACCTTCTCTTTGTCGTAGCCCTTCTTCTGGAAGAAATCCACAAGGATCTCTGCGAGCTCCAGTGAATGACGGGGACATGTGGCGAAATTCACCTCGATAATGTCGCAGTAGATGCCCTCAAGCAGAGACTCAACAGTTTCCTTTGAAACCATCTTACCAGCCAACTTAAAGCCCAGAGAGTCAATACCCTTGTTCAAGATGTCGAGTGCCTTGGCGTTAGCTGCCTTTGGATCGTCATCAACGACAATGTTCTGTCGAACATACCACTCATTAGAGTCCTTCTTGTTACCACGCACGAATGGGAACTCTCCAGGGAGAGAATCGGGCGTCTTCAAATTCGCCAGGTCTTCACGACGATAGAAGGGCTGTACATTAAAACCTTCATTTGTTCTCCAAACCAAGCGTTTCTGGAAGTCGGCTCCCTTCAAGTCAACTTGAATCTTGTCCAACCACTCTTGAGTGGTAGGTGCATTGAACTCGGTAAAGAGTTTCTCTTTATTTGCCATAGATACGTTAATTATTATATAAGTTTTGTCTTAAGTTATACTTAACAGGCTACAAAGATATAAACTTTTTGCTCAAAATAGCCATTTTAATTGTGAAAGAAATAAAAAATCGGTTTTTATTCAAAATTAAGTGCACAGAAATGCTGATAATGGGCAATTTTTGAGTACCTTTGCACACAAATTTGAGAAAATCGTATTGATATGGATTCATTTCAATGGTTAAAAGACCTTTTTACGACAACTGATTCAGTAGCGCATATCGCACTACTCTATGCTATCGTCATCGCTATTGGCGTTTATCTGGGAAAAATTAAGATTTTCGGCGTTTCCCTTGGTGTCACTTTTGTACTCTTTGCTGGAATATTGGCAGGACATATCGGATTCACAGCTCCTACACCAATTCTGACGTTCGTTCAGGACTTCGGTCTGATATTGTTCGTCTTCATGATAGGTCTACAGGTAGGGCCGGGTTTCTTCGAAAGCTTCGGAACACAGGGTATCAAACTCAACGGATTGGCAGCATCAGCCATTCTTCTGAATATCCTTGTGATGTTTGCATGTTACTATATCTTCTTTGATACAAGCGACAAGTCAAATCTCCCGATGATGGTAGGAACGCTCTATGGAGCTGTAACCAATACTCCTGGACTTGGTGCAGCCAACGAGGCTCTTTCAACAGTCTTTGGCAGCAATGCACCTCAGATAGCATCTGCCTACGCATGTGCCTACCCTCTTGGTGTGCTTGGAATAATCGGTGCTATAATATTAATAAGGTATATATGCGGTGTCAAGCTAGAAAAGGAAGAAGAGCAATTGGAGGCTTTAGAGGAGACAAATGTCAACAAGAAGCCCTATAAGATGCACCTTGAGGTAACCAACAAATATCTTGAGGGAAAGACGCTTCTTCAGGTACATGACTTCATGAACCGCGACTTTGTTGTATCTCGATTGGTTCACCAAGGAGAATTATGTATCCCTAACCGCAATACCATCTTCCATGAGGGCGACCAAATGCTAATCGTGTGTGCAGAAGCTGACCAAGAGGCTATCACAGCCTTTATCGGTCCAAAACTTGATATTGACTTCGAACAGCAGGATCAGCCAATGGTTTCTAAGCGTATACTTATAACCAATCCTAAGATAAATGGTAAGACGTTGGCCTCACTCCATTTCTCTAGTGTTCATGGTGTGAACGTAACGCGTGTCACCCGTCATGGTATGGATCTCTTTGCATCGGCTTCACTACCGTTACAGGTGGGTGACAGAATCATGGTTGTAGGCCCAGAGGATGCTGTTGACCGTGTGGCAAATAAGATGGGAAATTCTCTCCGTCGTCTCAATGCTCCTAACATCGCTACGATCTTTGTCGGCATCTTCCTTGGTCTGATTTTCGGTTCACTGCCTTTTGCCATACCTGGCATGCCTGTACCAGTCAAACTGGGTCTAGCCGGTGGTCCACTTATCATTGCCATTCTCATCGGACGCTATGGTTATAAGATCCATCTCGTAACCTATACAACAACATCAGCAAATATGATGTTACGCGAAATAGGACTGGTGCTCTTCCTTGCATCGGTAGGAATCAAGGCTGGAGCAGGATTCTTTGAGACAGTTATTCAGGGAGATGGTCTGCTATATGTGCTTTCAGGTTTCTTGATTACAATTATCCCAATTCTGATCATTGGCCCTATAGCACGCCTAAAATTCGGATTCAACTACTTCACTTTAGCAGGTATGATATCTGGTACATATACCGATCCACCAGCACTCGCCTACTCAAACAGTATCTGTTCTAAAGAGGCTCCTGCTCTGGGTTATTCAACAGTATATCCGCTGGCGATGTTCCTCAGGATCTTCACAGCACAGATAGTCGTTCTTTTCTTCTGCGGATAAGTTAAGATTTATAAGAAATTATAATAATACACCAAGCAAAAATGAATAAAATTAAAATCCTGTTCAGCGGTCTTTTGCTGGCAAGCACCTCAGGGTTGATGGCTCAGGGAGCCAAAAACATCCGCATCAACGAGGTTCTTACCAACAATACCACCAGCATTCAGGATGAGTACGGACAGCGTGAGGCTTGGATAGAGTTGGAGAACACTTCGTTCACCACCTACAACATCCGAGGCATGTATTTCACGACAGATCGTAGCGTGCTCGATCCAAACATGAGTGTGCCAGAGCGCATCAAACGTATGAGTGTCATCCCCAGCGGAGATACTCGTACACAGATTGGCGGTCGACAGCACCTAGTATTTTTCTGCAACTCAAATCCCGCCCAGGGCAAGTTGCATCTCTCACTGAGGGTTCCTGTTTCTGAACCTTTATGGATTGGATTCTATAATGGAAATGCAACAGAACTTATTGATTCTGTAAGTATCCCTGCCTTAGCAGCAGACCAAAGTTATGCCCGTCATGGCAACGAATGGAGCGTAAAATCGGCAGAGAACGTTACCCCTGGCATTGAGAACTTCATCAAGACCGATGAGACAAAGGATGCCAAGCTGAAACGTGAGGATCCTCATGGATTCGGAATCACACTGCTCGCAATGGGTATTGTATTCTTCTGCCTGGCAGTACTATTTCTGTTCTTCTGGCTCTTCGGACTGCTCATGCGTCATATGGAAACAGCAAAGAAGGTGGCCAACACTCAACCCATCAAACCTATTACCAAGACTGTTGAGATGACTATGGAGGTAGGTCACAAGACTAATATAATCCTTCAGGAAGGTCTTAAGACCAAGGGTATTGACAAGGAGGTATACATTGCTGTTATCTCCATGGCCCTGAAACAGTATCAGGATGATGTTCATGATGTTGAATCAGGTATCATCACCATCAAGTCTCACCAGACAGGATGGGCTGACGAGGGAAGTCAGATGACACACTTCTCAAAACCAATGATTCCTACATCACACAAAGCACCCAAAATTCCAACCACACCAGAAATTCGTTAATTTAAGACTGTTATGAATAAGTATCAATATAAAGTACAAGGCGTAGATTACGACGTAGAGATAGAAGAAGTAGAGGGTAACATCGCTAAAGTCAATGTCAACGGTATCCGTTTTGACGTCGAGATGAAGCAGCCCATCAACCCTGCAAGCACTCTCAAGAAGGTCCACGTACAGGCTCCGAAGCCAGTTTCCCGTCCATCTGTTGCCCCTGCAGCCCAAGCATCACCGGCTCCACAGGCAACTCCAGTTCCCGCAGGTGCAGGTTCTCCTGTTAAGGCCCCACTACCAGGAACAATCACTGAGGTGAAAGTAAATATCGGTGATACCATTAAGGTCGGCGACGTGGTTCTCGTACTTGAGGCTATGAAGATGCAGAATAATATTGAATCAGAATATGAAGGTACTGTTACTTCTATCACCACCAAACAGGGTGAGACTGTGATGGAAGGTGCTGTCCTTATGACAATTGGTTAATGGTCAACAATTATGGATCTTGGACAGTTTATCATACAGAACTTTAATGAATTTCTTACCTATACAGCATTTGCCAATGCCACAGTAGGAAATCTCATTATGATTGCGGTGGGAGCCTTCTTTATCTGGCTTGCCATTAAAAAAGACTTCGAACCATTGCTGCTCGTACCTATCGGACTGGGTATCATTCTCGGAAACATTCCTTTCCGTGCTGATGCAGGTCTTGAAATTGGACTTTACGAGGACAACTCTGTGCTTAACATCTTCTATCAGGGAGTACGACAAGGATGGTATCCGCCACTGATATTCCTTGGCATTGGAGCTATGACAGACTTCTCTGCACTCCTCGCGAATCCCAAACTGATGCTCATCGGTGCAGCAGCACAATTTGGTATCTTCGGAGCTTATATGGTAGCTTTGGCCATGGGATTTGAGCCTTCACAGGCAGCAGGCATAGCAATCATCGGTGGTGCCGATGGTCCTACAGCCATATTCCTTAGTTCGAAGCTCTCTCCAAACCTGATGGGTGCCATTGCAGTATGCGCATACTCATATATGGCTCTTGTACCAGTGATTCAGCCGTTCATCATGCGTCTTCTTACTACCAAGAAAGAGCGTGTGATAAAGATGAAACCAGGACGTGAGGTATCTCAGACAGAGCGCATCCTCTTCCCTATCATCGGACTGCTGCTAACAACATTTATAGTACCATCTGGTCTGCCTCTGTTAGGTATGCTCTTCTTCGGCAACCTACTCAAAGAGAGTGGTAAGACCACCCGTCTGGCCAAGACTGCTGGTGCGGCATTGAATGATATAGTTGTAATGTTGTTGGGACTCACGGTAGGCTGTTCGACTCAGGCCTCAGAGTTCCTTACATTCAACACCATCAAGATTTTCGCCCTTGGTGCAATGGCCTTCATGATTGCCACTGCCTCTGGTGTATGTTTCGTTAAGATCATGAACCTCTTCCTGCCTGAGGGCAAGAAGCTCAATCCTCTGATTGGTAATGCAGGTGTGTCTGCCGTTCCTATGGCTGCACGTATCAGTAACAACCTCGGATTGGAATACGACCGCCATAACTTCCTTCTCATGCATGCCATGGGTCCGAATGTAGCAGGTGTCATCGGAAGTGCTGTCGCAGCTGGAGCCTTATTGGGATTCCTATCGTAGTAGTGAATAGTTATTATTGAATAGTGAATAGTAACAGACCTAAAATAGCAATTATCGACCCCAACACCTTATCGGCGTTGGGGTTGAAACAGATGCTGCAAAATGTGATGCCCATCATGGAGGTAGAGACATTCGGTTCATTTCTTGAACTTCAAGCAAATGATCCTGAGTCGTTTTTCCATTTTTTCGTGGCTATGAACATTCTGATAGAAAACAGGTCATTCTTCTCTGAGAACAGAAAGAAAACCATCGTACTTACACTATCACTTGATTCCATATCACAGCTTTCCGAGTTTAACAGCCTTTGCATCAACGTTCCTGAGCAAGAGCTCGTACGCTCTCTGCTTTTCCTCGAACAACATGCACATCGTCATGGACGAAACCTACCTCCTATGCCAAGAGTATTACAACAAAAGATTCTGACTGACAGGGAGATTGAGGTAATGTCGCTTATCGTTAAAGGGTATATCAACAAGGAGATAGCAAACAAACTGAATATCGCCCTTGCCACAGTTATTACCCACCGTAAGAACATTATGGACAAACTTGGTTTCAAGAGTGTATCAGCACTCACCATTTATGCCGTGATGCATGGTTATGTAGACATCAACAACATCTGAATAATGAGTAATACCGTTTCAAAGATACAATTTGAAAATGCCCGTGCCGAAGTCTTCTGCTTTGACAACGGAACGGAAGTTAAAGAATACCATACAATGATTCATGTCAGCCTGCAAGGACTGACGTTTTCAAAACAATTGGAGGCTGTTCTGACTGCCTACAACCAACTCATCGAATCATATCTCCCCAATACGCAGGCCGTATTTAAGCGCTATTTCCTCAGTGATGCTGCCAACCAGCAGGACGAGGTGGTGGTAAGCGATGTGACAGATTGTGCAAAGAGTATAATCCAGCAAGCCCCACTCGACGGCACGAAGATTGCCCTTTGGTGCTATCTTATGACTGGTGTTCAGACTGGTCTCACCAATGCAGGCCTATATACTGTATCTCACGGACAGTTTAAACATCTATGGAATGGCAGTGCTCACAACCTTGCAGCCAACTCAGAGTATCAGACCCGTCTGCTATTCAACGAGTACAACATGCAACTTCTTGAAGTGGGCTGTACTCTCGAGGCAAACTGCATACGCACCTGGCTCTTCGTCAACGACATCGACCTTAACTATGGAGGAGTGGTACGCGCCCGTAATCAGGTATTCTTTACGCAGGGACTCACCGTCAACACACATTTTATCGCCTCTACAGGCATTGGAGGCCGTCAGTCTGATCCTAACGTACTCTGCCAGATGGATAATTACGCTATCGCTGGTATTAAGAAAGAACAGATTCACTATCTCTACGCTCCCACTCATCTTAACCGCACCAGCGACTATGGTGTAAGCTTTGAGCGAGGTACATACATCGACTACGCCGACCGTCGCCATGTAATCATTTCCGGCACAGCATCCATCAACAACAAGGGTGAAGTAATTTATGCCAATGATATAATAAAACAGACTCAGCGAATGTGGGACAACGTAGAAGCATTATTAAAAGAAGCAGAATGTAACTACGACAACGTCTGTATAATGATTGTTTATCTTCGTGATATAGCTGATTATCAGATTGTAAGCGATTTATTCAATGAGCGTTTTCCAAATAAACCGTATGTCATAGTCCATGCTCCAGTATGTCGTCCTGGATGGCTTGTAGAGATGGAATGTATGGCGTTAAAAGACATAAGTTCCCCCACCCTGCCTCAGTTCTAAGAGTGCTCAAAGATTAGCTGCAAGGAACTTGCGGCATACCTCTACGGGAAGACCTCTGCGACGGGAATAGTCCACTAACTGGTCTTCCCCTATTTTTCCTATAGTAAAATAACGGGCCTTAGGATGGGATATCATCAGCCCGGAAACACTAGCATGAGGCTTCATCGCTCCACTCTCCGTAAGACGTATACCTATATCTCTCATATCGAGCACTGAGTCGATAAGAAAATTAAAACTGGTATCTGGCAACGATGGATAACCTACGGCAGGCCGTATGCCTTGAAAGCGCTCCATATGAAGCTCTTCCATCGTAAGATTCTCATTAGGAGCATATCCCCAATAATTCTTTCGCACCTCCTCATGCATACGTTCTGCAGTTGCCTCTGCAAGACGGTCAGCCAGCAGTTGCATCATCATCTTCCCGTAAGGATCAGCATCGAAATCTGTCTCTATTCCATGAGAGACTGTAGTGGAGAAAAGAGCGATTTTAGAAGTAAGAGGTACGTCAGAGGGAGATATAAAATCAGAAAGACAGAGAAATTCTGAACCCGGCTGTTGTTGACGGAGGAAAGGGAGAGTAACCAGATTGTCATCTGAAATCTTGATTATGATATCATCGCCCTTGCTGTAGGCATCAAAGATATCGAAGAGGGCAAAACAATGATATTTTCCATCAATCTTCTTTAGCGCAGCCTCTGCCTCCTTGCGAAGCTTGGATTTCTCAACATCCGACTGATTATGTACACCCCAGGCATAATAGAAATAAACCCAGTTGATATAAGGAACGATATCCTGGATATTATATGTGATTTTCATCTGAAAACTACTGACTGGCCTATATAATCAGTATCCACCTTCCCGTCACGATATACAGAGTGTCCGTTGCATAACGTGCGCTCCACACGCCAAAGGAACATATGCCCTTCCATCGGGCTCCATCCGCATTTGCTTTGGATTATATCCTTGGAACATACCCATCCAGTATTCGGACGGAGAATAACGAGATCGGCCTGATATCCCTCACGTATAAAACCTCTATTACGAACCTCAAACAGCCTCGCGGGATTATGACACATCAGTTCTACCAGACGTTCAAGTGAAAGCACGCCCTTGTCTACCAGTTCCAACATAGTAACTAGCGAGAACTGAATCATAGGCATACCACTGGCTGCACACGCACAACCGCCCTCTTTCTGAGAAAGCAGATGAGGTGCATGATCTGTACCGACAACTGATATGCACCCGTCATTAAGTGCTTGTTGCAATGTTTCTCTGTCATGTTCGGTCTTGATGGCAGGATTACACTTTATACGAGCACCAAGCGACATATAGTCTCTGTCAGAGAAGAACAGATGACTTACTGTGGCCTCTGCCGTTATTGGATAAGAGACAAGTTCCAGCTCCTTTGCTGTAGTGATATGAGCGATATGTAATCGGGCATCATACTTTCTTGCAAGTTCCACCGCTAGGCAGCTACTCTTATAACAAGCCTCCTCACTGCGTATCTCCGGATGATGTATCACAGCAGGATCATCACCATAGCGTTTCTTTGCCTCGGCCATATTCCTGTTGATAATCTCCGTATCCTCACAATGAACCATGATTGGCATACGGGTAGAAGAGAAAACCCTCTCAAGCGATTCACGACGATCGACGAGCATATTTCCTGTAGAAGAACCCATAAAGAGTTTAACACCCGGAATACGGTGCTCATCCAGTTTTTCAATGAGATCCGTATTATCGTTAGTCGCCCCAAAGAAGAAACTGTAGTTAACATGACTTTTCCTCGATGCGATGGTGAATTTCTCTTCGAGTGCCTCTATGGTTGTTGTCTGGGGTATGGTGTTAGGCATATCGAAGTATGTTGTAACACCTCCTGCTGCTGCTGCTCGACTCTCTGTGTCAATATCTGCTTTCTCCGTCAGTCCGGGTTCACGAAAATGGACATGATCATCAATGACACCTGGGATAACAAAACATCCAGAAGCATCGATAACCTCGTCGGCACCTGCTTCGGGATTAGTGTTCTCCTTAACAATCTTTTTTATCTTAGAATCTTCGATGACTAATGAGCCGTCGAAAGTCTTTCCTTCGTTTACTATTGTTGCGCCTATAATGACCGTCCTCATTTCTGCGGTATATTGGTCAGAGGAGCATGGAGCGAGTCTGGTGCCACCTGAGGCACTGCTGGCTGTTGTTCTGGTTGCTGCTGAGGTACCTCATCTGCAAGACCGTTCTGACGAGCCTGGATATCATTTGCCACCTGATAATACTCCTTCACATAACTGTCCTCCTTGAAACTTTTTGGGGCCTTGCTCATGATATCCTCAATCTGAGGAGTGAGCACAGGGTAGGGATAACTACTTGTCATGATCATAAAGACTCCAGGACCAAGCACATTCTCAAAATTATCCACGATAAAGTTTGTCACCAAACTGTCTTCGCGCTGAGCAATAACCGCGGCCTCAACACTTAACTGACGATTGATAACATCCTCTTCGATTCCTTCAAGGAGCATCTGACTCTGTTTGTGCGAAAGTTCATTCATCTCATTATTCAACTGAGTGTGAAGGGTAATGAACTTATAGAGTTTATCGTTGAGTGGAGTTCCGCTCACCTTCTGACCGGCATTGTCGAGATGTATCTCTATCTCTCCTTTCTCTACCACCACTGGCATGATGCTCTCATCATCCATAAACAGACTAGCCATCCGTACAGTGTCAAGTAGACCTGCGAAGCGGAATTTACCATGAACCACCTCACAAGAGTCGATATTCTTCAGTTCCTTATCCTTGAATGCCTTAAGGAATAATTTGCTTCCATCCAAGGAAGAGATGGATGATGAGCCCTGTATGTTATACGACTCCGCACACGATGTGAGAGCCAGGACTGTTATCAGTGCATATACGATTCTACTCATAAATTTTTCTTTTCGCTTGCAAATGTACTACGATATTGCGAAGAATAAAAAAAAATTTGCGCATTTTAAAACAAATGCGCAAACTTTTATAGTTTTTTTAAGATACATTGCCCTCTTTTTCCAGTTCGTGACCTATTCTGTGTGAAGAATACAACTGAAGGATGGCTGCTATCAGAAGTACGATAACCCATTTGTTATACACATACTGAACATAGTCTACCTGACTTAACTGCAGGAAATTCCCCATGTTTGCAAACATCAGTAGAGCAGCCAGCAAAAAGAGCAGATCACTGATGAGCATCATACGACGCAGACGACGGATAGTAAAATTCTTTCCTTCATATCGCTGTAGCATCTGCATGGCAGTAAAACAAATAGCTCCTATTGCATATAAATAAGGTGCCCATGACCAGGCAAAAAGACTTGCACCTGCACCTATTACCATCATCAGACCACCAACAAGGAAGATAATATTCTGTGTCTTATTCAGCTGATTCATCTGTAGCAATAGTATTTGTGGATTTCTCATCATCGCTAAGCACGAAGATATCCTCATCATCGGCCTTCATAAAATATCGCTCACGGGCAATCTTCTCCATCGCCTTCGGATCCTTATTGAGTTTACGGATCTGAGCTTGGTTCTTATTGTGCTGGGCATTATAATTGTCTATCTCCTCCTGAAGTTCACCGATACGTCTCTGGTTCTTCATGTGACTCCATACACTGTTCTCATCCAAGAAACCGATAATGAGCACTCCAAGCAAACACACGAGGATATACTTAAGGCCACGAAAACTCATCACCTTAACAACAAATGCCTTTATATTATTAAGTACTTTCATATCGTTTGCAAAGTTAGCAAAAAGAAGCGAGATGTGAAAAGCGAAATGTGAAAAGTTTAGGGCTTTAACTCCCTTTAACTCCTTTTGCTACATAAACTCCCCAAAAAATTGTAACTTTGCACCATCAAATTCTAAAAACGTAATATGGAATATATCGTATCGGCACGAAAGTACCGTCCGACGACCTTCGATACCGTTGTTGGTCAGGCAGCGCTTACCACTACACTGAAAAATGCAGTGAAGAGTGGAAAACTAGCTCATGCCTACCTCTTCTGCGGTCCTAGAGGTGTAGGCAAGACCACCTGTGCCAGAATCTTCGCAAAAGCCATTAACTGTCAGAATCCCACTGCCGATGGAGAGGCTTGTAACGAGTGCGAGAGCTGCCAGTCATTCAACGAGCAGCGCTCACTGAACATCTTTGAGCTCGACGCTGCCTCCAACAACTCCGTAGAGCACATCAAAACTCTGATGGAACAGACGCGTATCCCGCCTCAGCTGGGACGTTACAAGGTGTTTATCATCGACGAGGTTCACATGCTGTCTACAGCGGCCTTCAACGCTTTCCTTAAAACTCTTGAGGAACCGCCTGCACATGTGATATTCATACTCGCCACAACAGAGAAACATAAGATTCTGCCTACAATCCTCTCACGTTGTCAGATCTACGACTTTGAGCGAATGACGGTCAATGGCACCATCAATCACCTTAAGTCTGTGGCTGAGAAGGAAAGTATATCCTACGAGGAAGAAGCTCTCGCTGTCATTGCCGAAAAGGCAGATGGGGGTATGCGTGATGCACTCAGTATCTTCGACCAGGCAGCGTCCTTCTGTCAGGGTAACATCACCTACCAGAAGGTGATTGAAGACCTTAACGTGCTCGACTCAGAGAACTACTTTAATATCATCGACCTTTCCATAAATAATAAGGTAAGTGATATCATGGTACTATTGAACAGTGTCATCAACAAAGGTTTCGACGGAGGACTGCTCATACAAGGTCTTGCCAAGCATGTGCGGAATGTTATGATGGCAAAGGACCCTCAGACCCTTCCTCTGCTCGAAGTGAGCGACCAGCAGCGTGAACGCTATCAGGAACAGGCAAAGAAGGCCGACACACGTTTCCTGTATCAGGCTCTAAGACTGATGAACCAATGTGACATCAACTATCGTCAGTCGTCAAACAAGCGCCTGTTGGTAGAGCTGACACTCATAGAGATAGCTCAGATCACCCAACCCGATGATGGTGTTAGCGCGGGGCGTAGCCCTAAGAGATTAAAATCCCTGTTTAAGAACCTGATTCAGCAGGCTCAGCCCAAGACAGCGGCCCCACAGGTAGCCGCGGCTAAACCTGTTGCATCACCCATCACACCAAAGGAAACTGGAAGCACTCCAAGCAAGCCAGCCACCAAACTTAATGGCATTGGCTTCTCTTGGGGAAATCTTCGAAATAACGGAAAAGGTGGAGGGAAGATGCACCCGATTCCAGGTGCATTCGACTCAAGAGATACAAAGCATTTGGAAGACATGTCGTTCAGCCAGGAAGATCTTGAGCTTCAGTGGCTCTCAATGTGTAACCGCATACCAGAGAAGGATTCCTCACTGATGGGCATTGCCTCCCGTATGAAGAACATGAATCCTATAATAACTGATTTCCCGAATATTGAGGTTACCGTCGACAATGATCTGATAAAGCAAGACTTAGAGAAAATCATCAAAGGCGTTAACAAAACTCTGCAGGTATATCTGCGTAATAGCAAGATAACCCTCGAGATTGTTGTAAGCGACAAACCCGAGAAAGTGAAAATTCTTACCCGCAGGGAGCAGTTTGAGGAGATGAGCAAAGAAAATCCTGCCGTAGAAGCTCTACGACAGGTATTTGATTTAGACCTGGTCTGATACTTATATCAAATGAGATTCATACCCATTTTCTTACATTGTTCACGCATCTCATCGGGCCAGATACTTGCCTGAATCTCTCCGATGTGACCTTTGTGAAGGAGAACCATACAGAGTCGGCTCTGTCCGATACCACCGCCAATGCTCAGTGGCAACTTATCATTTAGCAGTTGCTGATGGAAGTAAAGCTGTTCACGTTCTTCCTTACCTTCAATCTTCAACTGACGCAGTAAGCTCTCCTTATCCACACGAATACCCATTGACGAGAGTTCAAAGCTACGTCCAAGCACAGGATACCAGATGAGTATATCACCATTCAGGCCTTCCTTGCCATTCTCAGCCACCGTGCTCCAGTCATCGTAGTCGGGGGCACGTCCGTCGTGCTTCTCACCATTCGATAGTTTACCACCGATACCAATTACGAACACTGCTCCATAAGCCTCACAGATGGCATCCTCACGTTCCTTTGGAGTCTTGTCCGGATACATCTTCAGCAGCTCGTCGGCGTGAATGAAATGAATCTTCTCCGGCAAGAAAGGCTTCAGCTGAGGATATGTCTCACAGGTGAGATATTCTGTTCTGCGGATGGCGGCATAGATGCGCTCAACGATATTCTTCAAAAATGCCACTGTACGATCTTCTTTCTTTATCACTGCTTCCCAGTCCCACTGGTCGACGTACAATGAATGGAGATTATCCAACTCCTCGTCTGCACGTATGGCGTTCATATCTGTGTAGATGCCATAACCCGGTTCTATCTTGTATTCCGCCAGCGACAGACGTTTCCACTTTGCCAGCGAGTGTACCACCTCTGCCTGAGCATCGCCAAGATCCTTGATGGGGAAGGTAACAGCACGCTCCACACCGTTCAGGTCATCGTTAATACCAAGTCCCTTGAGGACAAAGAGAGGCGCAGTGACACGTCTCAGCCTCAACTCTGTAGAGAGGTTCTGCTGGAAAAACTCTTTGATAAGCTTGATTCCCTGTTCCGTCTGTTTCATGTCGAGCAGCGGCTCGTACATCACGGGTTTAATCACTTGTCCCATTTTCAGTTTATGCTTAATTATCCTTTTTCAATTCGTTTGGCTGCAAAATTACACAATAATTATCAAATTGCAATCAAAAACCCAAAAATATTTGCAGAAACGCTGCATTTCCTTGATATTTGCTAACAAATTGCGCATACACCATCATCAAAAGCAATCATTTATGTTCCTTCGCCATACCCTTTTATACTAACAAAAGTTAATTCTCAATTCTCAATTCTCATTTCTCAATTATTTCCATTACCTTTGCATGCGTTTTTACGCGCATCCGTAGTTTAAAGGATAGAATAACAGATTCCGGTTCTGTTGGTCACGGTTCGATTCCGTGCGGGTGTACAAATTAATATCAACACATTATACTTTATTTATGGCAAACAGTAATACCGTAGTAGGATCAAAGATCAAAGGTATCAGAGAATCCAAAGGCCTCTCATTAGAGGAAGTAGCAGAAAGAAGCGGTCTCTCATTAGACCAAATCACATCGATAGAGAACGACCAGAACCTACCATCTTTAGGTCCACTGATCAAGATAGCACGTGCCCTAGGTGTACGTCTGGGTACATTCATGGATGACAATGACGCTTTGGGTCCAGTAGTTTGCCGTGCAGAAGAGCGCGAAAGCAAGAGCAGCATCAGTTTCTCTAATGGAGCTGCCGATGCGCGCAAACACATGGACTATCACCCTCTGGCACAGCAGAAGGCCGGACGACACATGGAGCCGTTTATCATCGACATCAATCCAGAAGAAGAGCCCAACTTCCAACTCTCTGCCCACGAAGGTGAAGAGTTTATATATGTTATGCAGGGCGAGGTAGAGATTGTCTATGGTAAGGATACCTATAACCTGAAGGAGGGCGACAGTATCTTCTACGATTCTATCGTTAAGCACCACGTGCACGGAGCCCCAGGCAAATCAGCCAAGATTCTCGCAGTAGTATATATTCCATTCTGATTATGAGCAATGTAAGATTAGATATGGCAGGCAGACCACTGCCAGACAGGACATATCCTGCTGAGACAGGAAGTGCCGGATACACTCTTCATGAGCGTACACTTGGCCAATGGCTTGAATATTGGGCTGAGACTACTCCCGACAAGGAGTACATAGTATATAGCGACCGCGACCTCCGCTTTACATGGTCGAAATTCAACGAGCGTGTTGACAATCTCGCCAAGGGACTGATATCTATTGGAGTGAAGAAAGGCTCAAACGTGGGTATCTGGGCTACCAATGTGCCCGACTGGCTCACCTTCCTCTATGCCACAGCAAAGATTGGTGCCGTTCTGGTGACTGTAAACACCAACTACAAGCAGAACGAGCTTGAGTATCTGTGTAAGGACTCCGACATGGAGGTTCTCTGCATTACCGATGGTACATGGGACTGTAACTATGTAGACATGACCTACACCATGCTGCCAGAGTTGAAGACATGCGAGCGCGGACATCTGAACAGCGAGCGTTTCCCATATCTGAAGAACGTAGTTTATATCGGAATGGAGAAGTATCGCGGAATGTTTAACACCGCCGAATTGCTGTTGCTTGGACAGAATGTGGAGGACGATACACTCAACGAGATGAAGAAGCAAGTTAGCTGCTATGATGTATGTAACATGCAGTACACCAGTGGAACCACAGGCTTTCCAAAGGGTGTTATGCTTACACACTTCGGTATTTCGAACGACGGTTTCTTCACAGGTGAAAACATGGGATTCACTCAAGATGACAAACTCTGTGTCTGCGTGCCGCTGTTCCACTGTTTCGGAGTGGTACTGGCCACAATGAACTGTCTGACCCACGGATGTACAGAGGTGATGGTAGAGAAGTTCGACCCATTGGTTGTTCTTGCCTCAATACATAAAGAAAGATGTACGGCTGTTTATGGAGTGCCTACCATGTTTATCGCTGAGCTGAACCACCCAATGTTCTCTATGTTCGACCTTACCAGTCTGCGTACTGGAATCATGGCCGGTAGCCTCTGTCCTATAGAACTGATGAAACAGGTGAGCGAGAAGATGTATCTCACCATCACGAGTGTTTATGGACTGACGGAGTCTTCACCAGGTATGACTCAGACCTGTCTGAACGACACCTTTGAGCAGCGTTGTACCACTGTAGGACGCGACTTCCCGTTTGTTGATGTTAAGGTGCTCGACCCAGAGACAGGCGAGGAGTGCCCCGTAGGAGTACAGGGCGAGATGTGCTGCAAGGGCTTCAACGTGATGAAGGGATATTACAAGAATCCCGAGGCTACGGCAGAGGTGATTGACAAAAACGGCTATCTGCACTCAGGTGACCTGGGTGTGAAGGATGAAGAAGGATTCTACAAAATCACAGGACGTATAAAGGATATGATCATCCGTGGAGGAGAAAATATCTATCCGCGTGAGATTGAGGAGTTCCTATATCACATGCCAGGCATCCGCGACGTACAGGTAGCAGCCGTTCCTTCAAAGAAATACGGTGAGGCTGTTGGCGCATTCATCATCCTTGAAGAAGGTTTTAAGATGGATCCTGAGGATGTTCAGGAGTTCTGTCGCGGAAAGATTGCTCGTTACAAGATACCAAAGTACGTGTTCTTCATAAAAGAGTTCCCTCTCACTGGTTCAGGCAAGATCCAGAAGTTCAAACTGAAGGAGATGAGCTTGAAACTTTGCAAGGAGCTGGGAATAGAGGTAATATAAGAAGGAGTTAGAAGAAGATATGGATTTAACCGAGAGGTTTTTAAACTATACAAAGTTCGACACACAGTCGTCGGAAGACAGTACCAGTGTGCCCAGTACTCCCAAGCAGATGGTCTTTGCCGAGTATCTGAAGAAAGAACTCGAGAGCGAAGGACTTCACGATGTGGAACTCGACGGGAAAGGATATATCTACGCCACTCTCCCTTCAAACATAAAGGAAGAGGTGCCCACCATCGGCTTCATCTCACATTACGACACCAGTCCAGACTGTAGCGGAGCAAACGTAAAGCCTCAGATTGTCAGCAACTACAACGGTGGTGAGATACTTCTCTCTGAAGGAATCATCTCCAGTCCGAAGAAATTTCCTGAGCTTATGCATCATATCGGTGAGGATCTTATCGTTACCGATGGCCACACTCTTCTTGGAGCCGACGACAAGGCAGGCATAGCAGAGATAGTACAGGCGATGTGTTATCTCCGCGACCATAAGGAGATACGTCATGGAGACATTCGCATAGTTTTCAATCCTGATGAGGAGATAGGCATGGGAGCCCATCACTTCGATGTGGAAAAGTTCGGTTGCGAGTGGGCCTACACGATGGATGGCGGTGATGTTGGAGAACTGGAGTTTGAGAATTTCAATGCAGCCTCAGCAAAGATTATAATAAAAGGTATAAGCGTTCATCCCGGCTATGCCAAGGGAAAGATGGTAAATGCCAATGCCCTTGCAGCAGAGTTTGCAAACATGCTCCCTACCGACGAGACACCTGAGACAACAGAAGGCTATCAGGGCTTCTATCATCTACTGGGCATCCAGTCGAATATCGAGGAAGCAAAGATGAGTTACATCATCCGCGACCACGACAGAGACAACTTCGAAGACCGTAAGCGGTTCATCAAACGATGTGTTGACATGATGAACGACAAATACGGTGAAGGCACAGTAACATGTGAGTTGAAAGACCAGTACTACAACATGAAGGAGAAGATCGACCCTCAGATGCACGTCATCGACGTAGTCCTTCATGCCATGCAGGCCTGTGAGGTAGCCCCGAAGGTAAAACCCATCAGAGGAGGCACCGACGGAGCACAACTGTCGTTCAAGGGTCTGCCCTGCCCTAACATCTTTGCCGGAGGTGTGAATTTCCACGGACCTTATGAGTTCGTCTCCATCCAGTCGATGCAGAAGGCTATGGAAGTGATAGTAAAGATCTGTTCTATCGTTGCCGACTTCAACTCTTAATATTACCTATTTTTATGGAAGAGATACCTGCTCTTATACGTGACCTGGCTCTGATACTCGTTGTTGCGGGAATAGTAACCATAGTATTCAAACAGCTCAAGCAACCACTGGTACTAGGCTATGTGGTAGCAGGATTCCTTGTCAGTCCCCACATGCCATATACGGCATCGGTGGTGGATTCAGAAAGCATCCACTTATGGTCCGACCTCGGTGTGATGTTCCTTCTGTTCTCGTTAGGACTGGATTTCTCTTTCAAGAAAATCCTTAAGATGGGAGCTTCGCCGATCATCACCACATGCTCCACCATCTTCTTTATGTCAATGCTGGGTGTCATAGTTGGACATCTCTTCGGATGGGGAAAGATGGACTGCATCTTCCTCGGAGGAATGCTTGCGATGTCATCGACCACCATCATATATAAGGCATTCGACGATCTGGGACTGCGGCAGCAACAGTTTGCAGGACGTGTGATGAGTGTGCTTATCCTCGAGGATATCCTTGCTATCGTGATGATGGTGCTGTTGAGTGCCATAGCGAGTGGTGAACAACTTGGTGGCGGTGAGATGCTTGGTAGTGTGATGAAGATTGTGTTCTTCCTCGTACTATGGCTGGTAGTGGGTATCTTCGCCGTTCCGTTATTCCTGAGAAGGGTGAGACATCTCATCAACAACGAGGTGCTCCTGATAGTGTCGTTGGGTCTGTGTTGTGCTATGGCAGTATTCTCCACGAAGGTCGGTTTCTCATCTGCTTTCGGAGCCTTTATCATGGGAAGCATACTCGCAGAGACCATCGAGGCTGAGAAGATCATCAAACTCGTAGAACCGGTAAAAAATCTCTTCGGAGCTATCTTCTTCGTTTCTGTAGGTATGCTCGTCGACCCTAATATTCTTGTGGAATACGCTCTTCCCATCTTCTTGCTTGTGATGACAATCCTCATCGGACAGGGAATCTTCGGTTCTTTCTCCTTCATGCTCGGAGGAGAGTCGCTGAAGTCTGCTATGCGATGCGGATTCTCGATGGCACAGATAGGTGAGTTCTCGTTTATCATCGCATCTCTTGGCCTGTCGCTTGGGGTGATAGGCGATTTCCTATATCCGGTAGTGGTGGCCGTATCCGTTATTACCACATTCCTCACACCTTACATGATACGGTTCTCCACACCGGCTTATAACAACCTGGAGAAACATCTTCCCTCGAAACTGATACACTCACTGAACAAGCTGATGATGAACCAGCCCCACTCTCAGGAGAGCAGTCTGTGGAAAAGGCTTCTGACACAGATGTCGCTAAACGTATTGGTATATTCCATCCTCACCTCAGCCACCATTGCTCTGATGTTCACCTTCGTGTTACCTTTCATCCAGAGGATTCTGCCAGGCGAGGAACTCCACTGGTATGCCAATGCCATCACGGGAGTACTCACCGTACTCTTCATATCACCATTCCTCAGAGCAATGGTGATGAAGAAGAACCGCAGTGAGGAATGGAAGGCGCTCTGGGCAGAGAGCAATCGCAACCGTCTGCCACTGATGGTAACCATTCTTGTGCGTTCACTTATAGCTGTAGGCTTCATCTTTTATGTATGCCACTATCTTAGCGAGTTCAATAAAGCACTGATGATCACCATCGGTATTTTGGCTTTGTCGTTCATCATCTTCTCACGCTGGATAAAGAAACGCAGTATCTCCCTTGAGCGTCTGTTTATCCTCAACCTGCGCAGCCGTGATATCGAGGCACAGGTATTGGGAAAGAAACGTCCTCTCTATGAAGGCAAGCTCCTCGACCGTGATATCCACATTGCTGAATTCGATATCCCCAATAACTCCGGATGGATGGGTCAGACTCTGAAACAGCTTAATCTCGGACAGAAATACGGAGTTCACGTAAGCAGTATCCTTCGTGGCGGATGGCGACTGAACATCCCTGACGGTGATTATATCCTTTTCCCTGGCGACGTGCTCCAGGTGATTGGTAGCGACGAGCAGTTTGCAGCCTTCCGCGATGCTCTGGAGAGCAGTATCGTTGGTGAGGACCCTGATCTCGAGAAACGAGAGATGAAGCTTCAGCAGATTGTAATCGGCAGCGACAGTCCTTTCATCGGTAAGAACCTTATTGAGAGTAAGATACGCGACATTTACAGTTGCATGATCGTAGGTCTTGAGGAAGGAAAGGAGAGTCTGTCGGCTTACAACCCCACACGAAAGTTCCGTGAAGGTGACATCATCTGGGTTGTAGGCGAACAGGATTCACTCGACTCTCTTCTTAATTCACGAAAAGAGAATTCTTAATACCACTGTACGGCATTAGTAGAACTGCTGCGCTTATCATACTTAAGCGCATCAGTAAGTGTGGCAGCGTTACAACGGAACGAGAAGTTATAACTGGTATATGGGGCAAGGGTCACCTGACACGACATATTGAAACAGTGAAGGTCACGTGAGAGTGATGCCGTTGTCAGTGATATCTTCTTGTTTTCAAAGTCATAACCGCTGGAGAAATCGATATTCCATCCGTCACTGATCTGCAGGTTACCTCTGACGTTGAGGGTCTGTGTAAACTTGTATGGATAACGCATCTTCTCCTTGTCGAAGTTGGTATTACCCTCAGTCATGTTGACACCATAGCTGAAATCGAGCGACCAAGGCAACTTAAAGGCCATATATCCGTTTTCATCTGTCTCGGCCTTCGACTTACTATTGTCTTTGTTTACTCGTCGGCCGTTAGCCAGATTCTCATCGATATTACTTTCGATATTGGTATCTATGTCTCCGTCGTTGTTGTTACGGTCATTGTTCTTGTCGTCTTTCTTATCCACCTTCTCTCCACGGAGACGCTTGAAGAAATCACCTATCTTCTTGTTGTCAAGCTTAAAGTGCAGCTGTTGCGAGATACCCTGGAACCTACCCCATTTACCCTGTTGCCAGTAGGTGACGGTATTACTCTCACGGGGATTACCTACGCTGTCGAGCTCATAGACATACGACTTGAATACCGCTGTTGTACTGAAGGTGTAGCTCTTTGAGAGTTTCAGTCGGATATTCATCGTGAGAGGACTCAGCGGCTGAACGTTGGTAGCAAGGTTATACGACATCGACAGTCCGAGATTATCTATAAGGCTGATTTTCTTGATAGAGTCGTTCTTGTCCTTTATCTTCATCTCCACATTATTGTCCAATGATACCGAGATAGATCCCGACTTACCCTTTGGTATGGAAGTGGTATAACCGAGAGCATACGGCTGATATTCCACCTGTGTAACCTTTCCATCCTTGTCTATCTTGTCGTATGTCCTGTAATATCCGTAACTCTCTGCTCCGAAGTCCGGATGATAAGAGAACGATATATTCGGCTTCAGCACGTGACGTATAGCCTGAATCTTATCACCGAAGATCTTCTTGTTGGGAATAAACATACCATATAAAGTAGTAGAAAGACCCATGGACAGATCCCAGTTATATGCATTATAGAATCCGCTGATGGTATCTGTCACCTCCTTCTGTTTCACCCTATCCCACGATTTCTCCTGTTTTGCGAATGTGGTCCTGTCATAGAAGGTGAAGCTTGGTGACAGGTTCAGCACGTCGAAGAGCGAGAACTCAGCCTTGACAGGAATAGTATGAGTCATACCATTCTTCCAGTCCTTGTTGAGTTTCTTCTTCAGTATTTCACTTTCTTTGGCAGTAATGGTATTCGAGAAGTGTCCTGTGTAGCTCAAGTTTATCTTCTCATACCATTTCTCTGCCCCGGCCGCCTTTTTCCTTTTGAAGGGATAGAAACGGTTTACATTGATGCTCACATCCGGGAACAGCACGGTTATTGATGTGTCGCGCATGTTCTGGTTCAGGTTCATCGTCGACGTAATAGTCATACCCAGACTTGAGAAACCTGTATTGTAGTTTACGGATGATGTACGCTGTGACTGTGTCATTGCCTGGGGATTATACATCGAGGCAAGGTTATTTGTCTCATAACCCGATGTGGCAAAGTTCACACTTGCACCAAAGGAACTATATGGGTTGGCCTTTGCATCCTGCTTATGGCTCCACTGCAGCTTAAACTCAGTGGTCTTCACATAGTCTTTCATGTTTTTCTCACCGCTCACAGAGCTGAGATAACTTGCGAAGAAAGTGCCGCTGTATCTGTAACGCTTACGATAGTTGGTAGTAGCCTTAAGACCCCAGCTACCCTTGGTGTATATCTCTCCCAGCAGCTTCAGGTCCATCTTGTCGCTTATGGCGAAGTAATATCCTCCGTCACGCAGATAGAATCCCTTCTCAGTCTCGTCGCCGTATGTAGGCATGATAAATCCACTGCTGTAGCTCTTCGTAAACGGGAAGAATCCGTATGGTATCGCCAGCGGCAACGGCACATCGGCCACAACGAGATATGCCGGACCGAACACCACGTCCTTTCCCGGGCGTACCTTTGCCCTCGACATAGCGATATAGAAGTCGGGATGCGGATCGTCACAGGTAGTATATCGTCCGTGCTGGAGGAACATCTCTCCATCTTCACCTCGTTTAGACATCTCACTGGTGAGGTAACCTTCTTCCTGCTTGGTATATACATCGGTGATGAAACCCTTCTTCGTCTTGAAGTTGAACGACATCTCCTGCTGCTGATACTCATCGCTTCCCATCTTAAAGACAGGAGTGCCAGTCATCTTGTTTGTCGTAGAGTCGAGTTTTCCAGTGGCGTGTACGAGGTTACTGTCGAGACTCATGTATATACGCTCACTGGCAAGGTCCATATTGGTATACTTCACCTTTGAGTTACCATACAGATGTGCCGTTGCACTCTTGGCATCGTATGTCAGTGAGTCGTCGGCAGAATACTCCACAGGGGCATCGATACCGTTCTTTCGCTTTTTGTTGATGCTGTCGAGTGCCAGAGAGTCGTCAACAGCCTTGTTATGCTTATAGATAGCCAGTTCGATAGAGTCCATCTGCGTGGTGTCACGTTTCATCTTGATGGCAGATGTGGCACCTTCGGGAATCATCGAGGTATCGGCTTTCTCACTATTCTCTGATGTCTCTGAAGCCTCAGGGGATTTCGGAATAGTGTCAGAAGGTACATCTCCCAGGGCTTCCTTGACTTCTTCTACGACCTGCCTTGCACCGATGCTGTCGATGAGGGCCGGCAGAGTGACTGAATCGCCCTTTACCTTTATCTCGGAAACTATCTCCGGAACTTTTATCTGTGGAAGCGACACACTTGCTGCATCCTTAGCCACTGCCTCGAGAGACTTCTCTTTACGCAGTCCACCAGGGGTACACGCCATCATGAGAATGAAGGCGCAGAGAATCACTATAATGGTTGATTTCTGTTTCACGGGTGCAAAGGTACAAAAAAGAAGTGACTATTCAAACAAATCCACCCATTTTTGAAACCTTTTAACACCATCCCAGCCGAATTTCTCAAGACTTCTCATGGCATCGACCACAGAACGCTCTGTGCCGGGACGAGTCTTTGAATAGAACTTGTCAGCATAACAGACCACCTGTTCCTCTATATCCACAGGCATAAAATCCTCATGCGGAAGTGGCAGCTGCTGCTGTTCGATATCCCATTTCGACAGTCCTGTACCGGTATGTCGTTCACACACACGTGCATGACGCTCCCATCCTTTTTCCCTAAGTATCTTTCCTCCGATAATTCCGTGACGAATATACGGTTCTGTGCCGTGACATTCTATTCCCGGTGCATCAGTACCGAAGATACCGATGTCGTGAAGCATTGCTGCCTCCTCGAGAAACTGCTCGTCGAGTTTCAGTTCGGGATGTGCCTTTGCTATCTTCAGGCAGCGGTCGGCCACCTGTCGGCTGTGTATCAAGAGTATTTCCCTGAGTTTATTATCCTCAGGGTAATACTCGTCTATTATCTTCTGGTAGTCCACTCTTAACCTTCGCGCTCAATCCAGGCGATGGTATCATCCTGGCGTACGTTCTGTCCCGGCTTGACACTGATGTCCACCAGCTTACCTCCGAGTGCAGCAGGAATCTCCATGATCTCGCCCCACTTGGTCTGCAGGTAGCAGAATGTGTCGCCTTCCTTATACTTCTGTCCGATGAACGGCTCCACGCATGGTGCCATCACACCTTCGCCTCCGAAGCCCCAGAGCAGCTGACCTGCCACTGGCACCTTCACTGCGTCGGCCTTGGCGTGCTTCAGGGCGTCGATCTCCTCCTGAGAGATCTTCTTGCCACCACCGAGCTTCGCGTCCTTAGCCTTCTGGATGTCAGCGAGCAGCTGTTTCTTGGCCTGACCACTACGGAACGGACGATACTGCTCAGGATGCATAGCCAACTCGAAGAGTTCCTCGTTGTCCTGTCCATAGTCCCAGCCGTTCTCGTCCATCTCCTTCTTGAAGCCTTCGAGGGCATTGGGGATGAGAGTATGAGGATCGGCATCAGTAAACTCGCGTTTCTGTTTCTCAGCCAGTTCGATGAGCTCAGGAGCAATCGTTCCAGGCACCTTACCGCTCTTACCGAGAATCATACCCCAGATAGCATCGTCCATCATCACGTAACGGCCCTTGCCCTGCTCCATGGTGAGGAGGTTCATCAGAGCGATGTTCTTAGTGTACTGTGAGAATGGTGTAACCAATGGGGGATAACCAACCTTCGGCCATACGTATTCTACCTCGTTGAAGAGCTTCACGAGCATATCGTCCATTGTCAGGATGCTCTCGCCCTTCTTCTCGCGCTCCTTGTTGATCATCTTCTGGATAGGACCGAGGTCGGCCATCATCGAACCCATCATACCGCCAGGCAGACCACTTCCAAGAAGGAGTGACGACATGTGCTTGTTGGCAGGGTTGATGAAGTATCCGAGCCAGTCGTCGATAAACTCCTGGGTCAGTGTACGAGCCTGCATATACGCGTTCATATTTATTTCTGCCACCTCGAAGCCCTCGTTCTTCAGCATCGACTGTACAGAGATGATGTCCGGATGAACCTTACCCCAGCTCAATGGCTCGATGGCTGTATCGATGATATCTGCACCGTTGTTACATACCTCGAGGATAGAAGCCATAGAGAGTCCGGGACCAGAGTGTCCGTGATACTGGATGATAATCTCCGGGTGCTTTGTCTTGATGGCCTTTGTAAGGGCTCCCAGCATTGCGGGCTGTCCGATACCGGCCATATCCTTCAAGCAGATCTCCTCTGCACCTGCAGCAATCACCTCATCGGCAATCTTAGAGTAGTACTCTACAGTGTGAACCGGACTGGTGGTGATACAGAGTGTAGCCTGTGGTGTCATGCCAGCCTCCTTGGCCCATTTGATAGACGGGATGATATTACGTGTGTCGTTAAGACCACAGAAGATACGTGGGATATCCACACCCTGAGCATGCTTCACCTTATACATCAGCGCGCGCACGTCATCGGGCACAGGATACATACGAAGGGCATTCAGACCACGATCGAGCATGTGGGTCTTGATACCTACCTCATTGAAAGGCTTACAGAAGGCACGTACTGCCAGGTTGGGGTTCTCACCTGCCATCAGGTTCACCTGCTCGAAGGCTCCACCGTTTGTCTCCACACGGGCAAAACATCCCATATCGATAATTGCCGGAGCGATACGCTCTAACTGATCTTTACGAGGCTGGAACTTACCTGAGCTCTGCCACATATCTCGGTACACGAGACTGAACTGAATCTTTTTCTTCATATATGATATTTTCGTTAGTTGTAAACATTGAGACCACAAAAATAGATAAAATATTCGAAAAAACCACAACTTAAGGCTTCTTTTTTTGATATTTTGACTATCTTTGCCCCAAAATAAGAATTATTCGTATGAAACAGTCCGTTTTTTCGTCAATAATAGCACTGCTGATGATTGCATCGTGTACATCCTCCGACTCTTCGAAACAAGAATCAGAGACAGATATTTTTAATGAAGAGCAGCGTCTTCCCGGTGACTCTGCCATATATGGTCTCGCCTGCGACGGATGTACCGACTCGATACTCGTATTCATACCTTTCTCGGGAGGCGACCCCGACACCATCAACATCCTCAACGCACGTACCAACCGTCGTGTGTTCGGACGCCCCGATATAGGCGATGAGGTGGCAATGATTCTCAACGACAGCAATAAGACGGTTGCCGAGATGGTTATCAACATCGAACGACTCAAGGGTCAGTGGTGTTATATGGTCCAGCCTAAGCTGCGCCTTAGAGCCGGCATGCCTTTCGACAGCGCCCGTATGGTAAAGACTATCCCCGACTCGCTGCGTGAGATGTGGTTCCAGCCTCGTGAGTACGGTTTTGAACTGCTCAGCGAACATCAGGCACAACCCATAGGACTTCGACTTAGCACGGACACACGCGATAATGGTCCTGTGGAATATCCTGAGCTTAAGCGTTATCGCCAATGGAATCTCTACAATGGCCGCATCCTTCTCAGTGAGACCAAGCGCGATTCTCTCGGCACCCAGCATGTTATCAGCACTGACACTGCCGACATCGCCCTTCTCCGCCGCGACACTCTCCTACTCCGCTTCTCCGACCACGAGCAGAGATATTATCGCAAGAACCAGAAGTAATGCTACCTTCTGCTGATATCAAAAAAGAACAAACTTCTGACTATTATGAAGCATTTACAACTACTACTTATCCTGATGGGACTGCTCACATCGGCCCCACAGGTCGCAATTGCCCAAAAGGGTAATTTGCAGAAAGGTGACTACGGTTTTCTTTATTGTCATATGAATGAACGCGGGCGCGCATGGACGGCCTATGCGTTGAGCCGCGACGGATTCCACTATCACGATCTGCTCGATGGCGACTCTATCTTCAGCGATACCGAACATGCACGTATCGAGGGAGCCACACGCGATGCGTTTATCTGCCGCAAACATGACGGCAAGGGATATCTGATGGTCTGCACAGATATGAACGTAGGGGCGAGAGAGCGATTAGGGAAAGTTGAGACATGGGACAACTACGGCATCGACCTCCTTACCAGCGACGACCTTATCAACTGGAAATCAGTGACTTTCGACTACCGCAAGGGTACTGGAATCTTCTCCGACCCAGAGGCAGAGAGTGTGTATAAGAACTGGGCAACAATCAACCGGGTATGGGCTCCACAGATAATGTGGGACGAAGACTATGTATGGCCCAACGGAAAGAAGGGCGGATATATGGTGTATTACTCGATGTGGAATCGTGGCGAGGAGAAATATGACCGTATGTACTATTCCTATGCCGACGAGTCGTTTACCACACTGACACAGCCCCGACTGCTCTTTGACTGGGGCTATGCCACTATCGATGCCGACATCAACTGGGTAGAGGCCGACGGCATGTGGCACATGATGATAAAGAAAGAGGGAGGCAAACCCGGACTCTTTACTGCTACGGCACCAAAGCTGACAGGTCCTTGGAGCGAGCCTGTGGAGGACGACTATGTGAATTTCGAAGGCAACAAGAAATGCGAGGGCGTCAGTGCCTTCCAGCTGCCTGGCCAGAAGACCTGGGTGATTGCATATATCGAATATTCGTCGAAGCCCAAGAACTACCGCCTCTGTCTGGCTGACGAGAACATGCGCAACTTCCACTCTCCCCGCAACATCGAGGGTGTCAAGGCACCCCAGCATGGCTCTTTCATGCGCCTCACGAAGAAGGAGTATAAGAGGTTAGAGAAGCTACAGAAATAAATAAAAAACCTCAGCTAACAGAGACGTTGGCTGTAAATTGAACTGGACAATTGGACATTGGACAATTGGACATTAAGCCATATTTTTATGTGAATGGACATAAAAATGATGGAAGATTATAATTATTATATAATATTATACAGTACTATATATAATATATATATTATATATAGTACTGATATTCGGTTTGAAATTAAAAAACCACCTTAATGTCCAATGTCCAATGTCCAATTGTCCAGTTTTGGTGGTTTTCATATAAGCATTTAGTAATTACACGAAAAATAGGTTCAAAACATATCGATTTTGGCGATTTGATTTGCAGGTGCGATGAAATATTCGTACCTTTGCATTGTCAAAGAAAAAAGGCGAAATTTGCGGCCTAACTAGGGAACAAAAATTATCAAGCGCGCGGATAAGTGTTTCATAGGGAAAGCCAAAAACAGAGTCTGATT